>Ga0078972_1002947_pt1 | contig 53421 bp, 94 predicted proteins | sample YelNatPaOPGAMG01_FD_67568 | JGI IMG/M metagenome (GOLD analysis project Ga0078972, IMG submission 67568) | Hot spring thermophilic microbial communities from Obsidian Pool, Yellowstone National Park, USA - OP-RAMG-01 (SPADES assembly) (version 2) | ecosystem: Environmental > Aquatic > Thermal... | reverse complement strand
TTATATCTTGCGTCTTACGTATTGCGTCTTATGGTGATATTGGTATTACCACGTCACCATATATCTTAAGAGTTAAGACTTAAGTTTTGTGGTTATGTTTTGGTTATCTTTTTGGTTATGATGTGGTTATGTTTTTGGTTATGTTTTGGTTATAACCATAATGCTTATATAGATGTGTGTGGTAGTTATACCCAGATGCATACCCATAACGTTAAGGTTATGGGTAAAAGCCACAAGCTCTAACCAGATGTGTGGGTGCATAGGATAACGCACAAGGTTAGTGTGCTTAAAGCCAAAAGCTCGACGAAATTAAGCCTTAAGCCTTATACATAAAAAGGGCGGGAAAGTATGAAAATAGCAAAACCATTCCCTCACCAAAATAGTTTCGATGCTTTAATCGAAAAATGTTTCAGCGATAACGTAAAGTTTACAGTTTTAGGAAATGAACATATACCATTAAAGCCTATTGCTAAACCAAAAATGCATAAACGTAAAGCCAAAAAATACAAAACCATAACCATTTATGTTGTTAAGAAGCTCAAAAATGGTAACAAAACCATTAAGCCTAAAAACGTTAAAATTCCAATAGAGGTTAAGACTCCATCATTTAAGCCTAAAATTCATAAGGTTTGGATTCCAAAAAGTAACAGAAGCCTATTAAAGCCTTATTTCTCTTAAATTTCCCCCTTTTTATGATAAATAGGCTTAAGGCTTAACGTTAAAGGGCTTTTAGGCTTAACCGTTTAAGGTGATAAGTATGAGTTTCCTTAAGAAGCTATTAGGGTTTAAGCCAAAATCAGCGGTAAAGCCTAAAATCAGCAAAAACACGCAAATAACCTTAAACTCTGCAAACCAGATAAGCCATAACGATTTTAGAGTTTACACTATAATTGGTAAACAAGGTTATGGTAAAACCACATTAAGCCAAAATCTGCAAAAAGCCTTTACTGATAAGCCTATAATAACAGTTAAATCTATTGACGACATTAACGTTAATAATGCAGTTTTAGTTATTGACGACATTAAAAGCTCTATTGCTAAAGACGTTATGCACAAAATTGTTGATGTCTTAAGAACATCACGACATAAAGGTTTAACGATTATCCTAACGCACCATTTGATAAGCCAAATACCGACGGAAATATTGCAGTTAAGCCAAAAAGTGATATTCTTTAACACGTCTTTTAACGCTACTCAAAACAGCAAAATGCTTAACATAATCAGCAAAAATAAACTTGAGAAATTTCACGATTTACTATTAAGCCTTGAGAAATACAGTTACGTTATAGTGCAGAACAATAAGGTTTATGGAATTTTCAGCAATACTGACATTAAGCCTATAATTTCGGAAAATCCAGAAAAGGAAATAATCCTTAACGGTAATTCCGCTGATAATCAGCAATTAACTGAAACACCTAAAGACGTTTTAACTGTGGTTAAGGCATTAATTCCAGAATTCCAATACCTAACATTAACACAGCAAATTATAGCGTTAAACAAAACTTTTCCAAAACTTAAGCCTAAAGCAATTGCTGAAGTCTTAAACACGACACCGCAAACAGTAAGAACAAAACTTTACCAAGCACGAAACGGCTTAATCTAAATTTCCCCCTTTTTATGTGTGGGGCTTATATTGTCGTGGGTGTGAAATCCCACAAGCCCCTTTTAAGGGTTAAGCCTAAGCTCCGTTTAAGGGCGTTTTGGCTTTAAAATGTTAGGAGGGAATAGGGAAATGGCGAAAAGGGTTAATGGAAACGGAAACGATGAGATTAAGTTTAGGGTGCTTGAGGATTTAGAGGATATTCCAGAGATTATTCGCCCAAAGCGTGAAAGCCGATACCAAACGCTGATTAAGGCTATTCTTGAGCATCCGAACACTCCAATCGAGTTTTGGAACGGTTCAGTTTCAGGTTTGAGGAATGCGATAAAGCGGGAGCTACCGCCAGACGTAGCCGTCCAAATTGTTGTGGCGGAAAGGCGAAAGAATGGCAGAAAACACAAGTATGCTCTCTACGACGCTAAAGGCGAATACGTTAAGAAAAAGAGAACCGTAAAGCCAGACTAAACACCCTTCCTGAAGGTGTTTAGTCTGGCGAAATTCCCCCTTTCTTTATGTGTGGGTGCGAAATGTCGTAGGCGAAAGCCTACCGCACCCGTTTAAGCCAAAACGCCCCGTTAGAGGCTAAAAATGGCTTACAATAACGGTGGAGTGTGGGGGTGTCGTGCAGGTGGATGACAAGGTTGCCACACCTTTAAGGTGTGGTGGGCGGAACACCCAACGCCCTTAAAAACCTCCCCCATACAGTTTATCTGTGTGGGGTCTCCCGTGTAATACCTTACTCGGGCTACACACCCGCACCCGTAAGGGGTAGCCTCGTAGAGGCAACTCTACGGGGTGGGCGAAAGCCCTTAATGAGGTAGGAGGCAAGAACCGAAGACACGGAGCGGACACCCAGCCCCGCAAAAATGAGTGCGGGTTCGCCTACCTTGGCGGGTGTGCGGGAGAATAAGGCGAGTTTTCTCGCCGAAGTGGAAGCTGACCGAGACGACTCTGCACGGCTATCCCCACACTCACAGCGTAAGTTGGGTGATAATAATGAGCGAGGAATGTAAAGAATGTATTTTCAAGGAAATCTGTCAAGTCGAAAATGTTCCGTGTTTTGCTGAAGTTATGGCAACCCAAGAATTCGCTAAATTTGAAAAGGATTACAAGAAAGGAAGAATACGTTGGTGTTCACGATGCAAACAATTCGTCAAACCAAACCCACAATACACAAAATCGTGCGTCGTTGAATTCTGCCCAAACTGTGGAAAAGAACTCTATCACCTTGAATTTGACACTATGAAGGAAGAAATTCCAATATAACCTCTCTTTTTTCTTTGTTGGGTGGTGTCTTTGAGTAGAGTGGTTTATGAAACTCCGTTCTTTGCAGAAGAGAAGTATATAGTAGTGGCTTTGGATTCGGAGGGTTGTCCCGTTAAGGTGGCGGTTATCGACCTGAAAGCGGATGCTGAAAGGTTAGGGGATGAATTGATAAGAGGAAAAGCGGAAGTTAGAGCCGTTTATATCGGTAGGTTAAAGACGATTTTCACAAAATAAACCCTTCTTTTTCTGTTTGGGTGTTTGATGTGGGTATAGAGTTTATTCCGACATTAATACGAACGATAGACTATGAAGCGTTAATGTGGTCTATCTCGGTGAATTGCTTGACGGCGATTTCCACGAATTAGCAAAGAAGCAAGATGTTAAAGGTATATATGAGGCGATTAAATATTGGAGCAAAGATTTCGAGAAAAGAGAGCGAGAAACGAAGGACAGGATAAGAGATTTCTTGGATGACTTGGGTAAGGCAGGTGGTGTGGTTGCCGTCTTTGACCCGTTATATCAAAAAGTGATTTTAGCAATCCTCGAAACGTTTTCGGTATAGATTTCGTATGAAACAAGAAATGTGATTTCAGAAGTGCCAACGCTAGCGCTCTTTTTACACCCATTTTCTTTGTTGGGTGTTCGATTTGGATAGGGAGAAGTTGATTGATATGCTTGTTGTTGTCGAGCAGTGGATTGTCGAAGTGGTTGGTAGCGACTTTGACAGAAGCCATAAGAAGATGTGTGATGCCATAGATGAGGCGATAGACGTTTTAAGGAACAGCGTTGAGGTTGATGAGAGGTTGCTTAAGGCGATAAAGAAAGCCTACAAAGAGAACGGATATAACTTGCCAGAAACTGCTGACGGATGGTCAGACGTTATTAACGATTTGCTTGAAGAAAAAATAGTTGAAGACTTCGGCGAAGAAGTGTTGGAATAGAAAATCTCCATTTCCCCTTTTTCTGTTTGGGTGTTTTAAATGTTGTTTTGGATTGAACGAAACAGAAAGCGGATATTCGTGGATGCTTTGCTCAACTGCGGACGGTGGATTGTAACTTTCTGGGAGGATGGAAAGAAAATCTCTTCTGAGAAATACGGTTGGCTTATTCCAGAGACAGAGGGTTACATACGACTTTTCAGCGACAAACCAATTGAGTTTGCCTAAATAATCCCTTTCTTTTTCTTCGTTGGGTGTTTGGTTTGGAGGACAGGTATGTTAGGGAGTTGCTGTTTGTTGAGGAGGTTTTGGAGAGGTCTAATAGTCCAAGCTTTGCCGACTTGTTGAGCAAGAAGTTTCGGGGCTATTCTTTGGAGAGGTGGCTTTACGTTAAGAGGGCTTTTGACAAGTATGGTGAGCTGTGGATTGTTTCGGCGGTTGTTGATGGTTCGATAGGTTATCATACGTTTCAGAGTGCGAAGAACCTTTTGTATGCTGTTCTTGAGCATCAGTCATACTTGTGTGAGAGGACAAGTGCTTGTTACGAGTGTGATGCAAGTCTTGAGTTGGCAACCGACATTTTCCGTTTTGAGCAAATGATGAGGGAGAACCCTGAAAAGGCGAAGAGAATTATGGACTTCGTTAAGAAACTTGAAAAGCTGAATTGGGAAGAAGCCACAACGGTGAGCCTAATGTATCCAACACTAACAATTTAAACCTCTTCACTTTTTCTTTGTTTTGGGTGAAGGAAATGGTTTCCGTTAAGGAAAGATATGAATATGCCAAAAGGCATAATGATTTAGAGTTTGTCGCTATGATAGACTTGGCGGTTCAGCATAGCTTAATCTCTATGGATGACAGATGGGATGTAAACGAGGAAGAAATACTGAATTGGTGGGAGAATTTCAAAGAAGACCTTGAAAAACAAGGAAAGACAATACGTTACTTTTATGGCGAAAAAACGTGGGTTATAACGAAAATAGGCTAAAAATAAAACCACAACCTTTTTTCTTTGTTTGGGTGTTGAGTAATGGTTAGGCGTAGAGTTAGATTTGAGGTTTCTTGTGTTTATGGTAAGATGTCGAATGGTGCAAGTTGCAGAAACTGTCCAAGATGCTAAAATCCAATTTTTCTTTGTTGGGTGGTTTGTTTGACTGCTCCGAGCGAGTTGTTTGTAGAGGAAGATGTTCAGATAACGCTTGAGCGTTTGCTTCGCAGAGCAGTTAACGTTGAAGTGCCGAGGGATTGGTGGGACATTTGGACGGTAGCAGAGTTTCCGAGCAGAGGCAAGGCTAACGTTTTTGATGGTGATAGGCTTATTGGGACTGTTGAGTGGACTGTGAGGTTTGAAATTGTCGAGGATTACCCGAATTCGAGGGGCATAGAGGCTTATCTTGACTCGCTGAAGTTCACTCCGATAGACGGGGGAGAACCGATAGTTTGGAAGGATACAGAAGTGGATGAGCTGAAGCATCCAGAGGGCGTTTTCTACATTTACTTCAACGATTTAACGCCAAAAGCTCAAAAGAGGCTTTTAGCTTTCCTCGGCGTAGATAAGCCTGAAGAAGAAAACCTTAACGTTTTTCCGATAGCAACAGTTCCAAAGGGTGAGTAAACCAATATCCAATAAACTTTCCCTTTTTCTTTGTTTGGGTGTTGTAGATGAATAAAAGGCGTCTTATGAAAGTGATAAAAGCGAGGGGTTGGCGTGTTGATGTTGATAACGTTGATTTGCGTCGGCAAGATGCTACGTTATGGTTTGGCTTTGACTCGGAGAATCCTATACTGCAAGTTTCTAAAGGCGAACACGTTATTCAGTTGATAGCAACGGGCGACATAAGAATTTACGGTAAGAGAAATGCACGTTTCGTTTATAGAGATGGAAAGCCAGAGGGGAAGCTAACATATTACTTGCGGAGATATGGAGATTGGGAGAACAACAATTGGTTTGAGGTAAACGATGACGGCTCAAGCTACATTACGGCTGAAACACCGTTTCACTTCTTGAACGACGCTTTAAAGGAACTGCTTTCACGGTTAAATTAATTCCCTTTTTTCTTTATGTTGGGTGTTTGGCGTGAAAGGGGATAAGAGGATAAAGGAGCTTAAAGAGATGGCTAAAGCGTTTGCGATGTTTGAAACTGAAACTTTCGATGAGGAAGATAACCCTTATGCGGATTACTATACGCACGTGTTTCTGATTGAGTATGTCGAGGGAGTTTTCAGTATTGTTGTTGCACAGCAAACATACACGTTTGTTGATAACACGGAAACCTATGGCGAGATTTGGATTTCGCCTAAAGACTTTGATAAGATAACGGAGTGGATTAAGGAGAAGCTTGTAAAAGCATAATTTCCCTGTTTTTCTGTTTTGGGTGGTTTACTTGACTGTTAAAGGTTTTGAAGATTTGAGGCGACACGTGGGGCATAAAATCGAGTGTGTATGCTATTCTGACGGCAAAACTGTTTATGGCGTGAGTTTGGAGTGCGTTACTTGTGGCGAGGTTCTGGTAAGCTTTGACAACCCAGAATTCGTCGAGGAATGTTTAGAAGACTGCGAGGAAGATGAGCCTTTATGCGACTGTATCTATTGGGGAGAGAACGTTTTCCCATACTTTGATGATGGATGCCACGTTGGACACAGCTACTGCAACCCTCAAGAATGCGATGACTACACACCGAAAAAGCCAAAAGCCTCATAACCCCTTTCTTTTGTTGGGTGCGGTGGGAAAGTAGTGTCGCCAGCAAGTCCCGACAAGACTTTTATGCGGTTAAATAATGAGCCGAGCCAGACCACAGCTTGTGGTTCAGAGCTGTGTCTTCCCAGAGTTTCGGCTCGGACTCTGGGATAGGGACAGGCGACACAATCCTAGAACCGCACCCCTATTTGGGTGTTTTGTATGGCTGGGAAAGTGCTTAAAAGCGATGTTGTAGAAGTTAAGAACGTGTATTTTATTGGCGAGGTTGAGAAGCGTGTCAGAGGTGGCAGAGGAAGTAAGAAGTGAATGTTTGGCTTCTGCTACGAGGTTGGCTGTTGAAACCTTTCAGAAGATTACTAGGTTGCCCCTTTTTCTCTGTTTTTGGGTGTTTTGTATGTCAAGGAGGGAGATAGCCAGAATTTCTCCAATTTGTCCTTTGAGGCTTCTTGCAGTTGCTGTTTACAAGTCTGGCGAGGCAGAGTGTATAGGAAAAGAGTGTGCATGGTATTTGATATGCCACAACTTCAGCAACTTGGCAGAAATACTCGTGGAAATACTCGATAAAGAAACCACCTAAAACCCATACTTTTTCTGTTCTGGGTGAGTGAAAACAGTTATAGTAGAGGCGTAGCTTGTAGAATTTTGACTTATCAACATAGCCTTTCTAATCTCTGGTGATGCTGGTGGGTAATACCGAATGTTGTTTTTGGTGATGCTGGTGAGGTGTGCCTTTTGGGTGGTGTCTATAAATGGCTGTGGGGATACTTACGAGGGCGACGGTTTTGCATAATAGTGTGATGGATATTACTTTGCCTGCTGGGACTATTGTTTCTTTTATTGGCTGGCGGAATGGTGTTCCAACGATTGTTTTTAAGGATGTTGATGTCCGATGCGAGTGGCGTGACGGATACTGGTATGCTATTGCCTACGACAAGCAGATGCTAATCCACTTTCCCAAAAGGAACGGAAAACTTCCATATCCGTTCTGCTATTTCCGACAGTTGGAAGTGAAAAACGCTTAAAATTCCCCCTTCTTTCTCTGTTTGTTGGGTGGTCTAGATGGGCTATTATATGACTGTTCAGAGTTGTAGTTTGAAGACTGAGGGTGTCGAGAGGTTGCCTGAAAGCGTTTCAGAGAATTGGATTGTCGAGGATGGCGAGGTTAAGCCTGTTGAATACTGGTTTAAGTGGTATAGCGAGTTTGAGGAGGAGCTTCTGGCTCTTTCAAAGGCTGGGGTTAGGGGCGAGATTGAGCTTATGGGAGAGGAAGGTGAATGCATAAAATACGTTTTGGCTGATGGTGTGGTGAAGCTATACGAGGGACGTGTTGTTTATCCAGATGAGCCTTCAGAGATAATAGACGAAGACACTATTAAGGCAGAAAAGCAAGAGCTAGAAGAACTTGTAAAAAGAGGCTAAAACGTTGCTTTTTGGGTGTTTGGTTTGGCTGAGGTTAGAATCGAGCTTTGGAATCGTGAAAGGTTTGCTGTGGCTAATCCTGTTTGCGATTTGTGTTCTAAGCCTTTGACGGATTTTCCAGCATTAGTTGTCCACCAGCCTTTCGATTATATCCTAATGCGCTTTAAAGATGAGAAAGTTGTAGGGGGCTATGTTATGCGGGGCGGTCTTGCCATGTGTTCAAAGTGTTTCCTAGCGAACTTAAAGGAATATCTTGAAAGGGGAGACAAAATCGTAATAGACCTAAAGCCAAAATAGAGCTTAAGGAGGGTTAAATGTTGAGTGAAGATTTCTTTGATGAGGAAGAAGCTGAGATGCGGAAGTTGAAGATTTACGCTTTCAGCGGCGAATACCATATCTTTGAAGCTTCAAGGATAAGAATAAAGATGTATTGTGGCTACTGCAAAAAGTGGGTTGTTCCAGACAAGCTGTCGCTTGGCAAAGCCCACATCTATGGAACTCATTGTGGGGTTCAACAAGATTTAGGATGTGTATGGCACAAAGAAAAGGGAAGGGGTTGAAAGCGTTGCCTAAGGCTAAACCAAACTTTAGGTGTAGAAGTTGTGGAAAAGAGTTTTATTTGAAGCCTTCGCCGAAAAGGTTTGCAACTGTTAAATGCACGAAATGTGGCTCAACGGACTGCGAGCTAATCTAAAAGCATTTTTGGGTGTTGGTTGTGGTCAGATGGCGCTATGTTAAGGGCAAAAAGCATGAGAGAGATTGGATTCTCCTCATACAAACGAATGGTGAAGAGGTTTTTACTGTTGAAGATGTCTTAAGGCTGTTACAGTTTATGTTTGAAAATGAAGACCGAATTTACCCTAAAAGTGAAGGGTTTAAAGGGCGAGAAATGCTTTTAGAAGCTATAAACAGAGTTGCAAAAGGTGAACCTATACCAAAAGTCTTGGCGGACTACAAGCTACAAGCAAAAAACGCATACCTACACGAATTCATGTAACAAGCCTTTTTGGGTGTAAAGTGTGAAGGTGAATCCAAAAATCTTTTCGGAAATTGTCGGATACAAAGATGTTAAGGATTTGCTTTTAAGAGCGCTGAAAGCGTATCCAGACGGTTTGCCGGTTCATTTTTTGCTTTACGGTCCACCCGCGTCTGCTAAGTCTTTGTTTCTGTTGTGTCTGCAGAGGGTTAAGGGTTCAGCGTATGTGCTTGGCTCTCGCTTAAGTCGCGCTGGATTGACTTGGCTGTTGCTTGAGCAGAAGCCCCGTTTGCTTTTGTTCGACGAAATTGACAAGGTTGCGGATAGGGAGTGTTTGGCTGTTTTGCTGTCGCTTATGGAGACTGGTCTTGTCGTTGAAACTCTGCATAAGAGGAGTAGGGTTGAGAAGCTTGAAACTATTGTGGTTGGCGCGGCTAATGATGTCAGCGAGTTGCCTGAGGAGTTGCTGAGCCGTTTTGTTGTTTTGAAGTTTAAGCCTTACAAGTGGAACGAGTTTCTTCAAGTTGCCAAGAACGTGCTTGTGAAGAGGGAGAAAATTAAGCCAAAGATTGCAAGGTATATTGCCTTCTGCGTTTGGAACAAGCTTGGCTCTAAGGATTTCAGAGACTGCCAGAAGCTTGCAAGGATGGTTAAGCATAAGCAGAGTAGGAGAGAGGTGAACGCCATAGTGAAAACATTAAGCAAATATAGGTGAAAACATCAAAATATTTTTGGGTGTGAATATTGGCTGAAGAGCGTTGGGTTTACCGCTGCCCAAAGTGTGGAAGAGAGGTTGCTATGGAGAAGCCGGGAACTTATTATTGCAAGGTTTGCGGTCCGGCGCACATCATGAAGTTTACAAGGAAGGAAACGGTTAGGGAGTTGGCGGCTGTTCCGGGCGCTGTTCCCGATGAGCCTATGGATGTTATTAGGAGCCATCCGGCTATGCATGCTGTTTGGAGTGTTCTGGAATTGGATAGGACTTTGACGCCTACGCAGAAGAATGTTTTGTGGCAGGATTTCGTTGCGGCTTGGAACAGGCGAGGCTTACTAACAAATGAGGAGGCAGAATTAGCCATGAAAGCGAGGTTTGGAAGTTCTTCGTCTTCACCGATAGAAGGAAACCCGCCAATAAAAGAGGGGGACTGTGTTATGGCATTAAAGGGAATGTATGCTGGAAAAGTGGGGAGGGTTACTAGGGTTGAAGAGCGACCGTCGTTTTTAGGAATGCGAAGGGGACCAAAATACTTAATTGAAGTCTATCACGGCTGGGACAAATACGTCGGAAAACCAATTTATGAAACTTACACGTTAGGAGAAGTTAAGAAAGTCCCTCAAGAACAATGTGAAAAACTTTAAACTTTAGTTGAAAAAATTCACTATGGGTGAAAGGCTATGCCGATTTACAAGTGTCCAAAGTGCGGTAGGACTGTTGAGCGGGTAACTCCCGGAATTTACAGTTGTAGAATCTGCGGAGAGATTATGGAAGAGGTTGGGTTGAAGATTGAGGTTAAACCGCCTAAGCCAGACGTGCCGCGGTTCTGGGTTTTCACCTATCCGGAAAACGAGTTTATAGGTTCAGCTTCAACATTAAAAGAGGCTGAAGAGCGAGCTGTTGAACAAGCTAAACTTCATGTCGCACCAGTAAGCTACATGATTGTTGAGGTTAAAAAGTTCGTGGAAGCATGGTAGATGCCAATTTATAAATGCCCAAAGTGCGGTAGACAAGTTGAACTCCCAGAAGGCAAGTATTACTGTAAAGTTTGTGGACCAGCCACGTTAATGGTTAAGAAGCCATTTCACGAGCAGGCGCATCACAGCGACCCGGCTACTGCAAGGTTGGGAGTAGGTGTTCCTTGGTTTCCAAGTGCAGGTGTTGCAAGGCAGGCGGCTATTTTGAGAGAGCGGGGAGTCCTTCCGCCAACTACTTGGCTTGATGTTACTTTGGCTTATTTAGAGCACTACAGAAGGGTCAAGAAAGCGTTGATAAAAGCGGTTGGAGGAGAGGGCAATATCGAAAGGATTAAGGAGTATCCGGCAGAGCCTTTGGAGGCTTACTATAAGATTGCAATAACTCTCAAAAATCCTATGACAGCCGAGTTAAGACTTATAGATTCAGATGTTTTGGAGTTTAACGGTCAGCAATTACCACTTTATATAGACTCAAAAGCGTATACGCCATATAGACTTAGGCTTTTCCGCTATTTCGCACCAGACCCAGAAAAATTGCAGAAGGAAATTGAAGAGAGGAAATACGTCAAGATAACACTCCAAGACTTCTACGTGCAAGTTGACAATCCAGCATGGTGGTCAAGGGCTGAAGAAAAGTTTGTGCCAAGACCCGGGGTGTTCGGATTCCTAATCTACAAGTAAAATCTGGGTGCTAAAATGCCAATCTACAAATGTCCTAAGTGTGGAAGGGCAGTTGAAAAGCCTGATGGCACTTACTACTGTAAAGTTTGCGGACCAGCCACGTTAATGGTTCGTGAGCGAGCGCATGGCGATTATGTTACCGTTAAGAATGTTCATGGGACTTTTGTTGTGGGTGAGTATGCTACAGCGTCTTATAGTGGAGTTGTTGATTATTTGAGGATTTACTCTGGGACTTAGCACACCTAAAACTGAAAGGCTAACCTTTGGGTGGCTTCTTTGGCTTTCCAAGATGACTATTGGAGCGAATTCTATATCGTTGAAGGTAACCTTTGTGTTAAAGTGCATGTTGATGCTTATGAGCCTAGTGGTTTGGGCATGGATGACCTTGTTGAGCGTGAAATTTACAATGGCTTTGACACTTATGTTCATGTGCGTCCGGTTGTTCCATGGACTATACCGACCGTTTTAATAAGTATTAAGCCGGCGACTGCTGAGGAAAGGGCGAAAGAGCCTAGCTTGGTTGGTAGGGTTGTTCGTTCTCAAGTTGTGAGGCAGAATGTTGAGTTTAAGCAGGTTGGGAATGCTCAGGCTTGGCTTAGGAAAGGTGGACACTGTGCCTTGTGGGAGTGTTTCCTGTACAGAGGCTTTAGGCTTGGCGAGGATGGTGTTCCAAGCTTCGGCGGAAGCGAGTTTGACTGGAAGACTTTGGAGAAGCTTTGGCTCTGGTTTGAAAACTATCTGCAGACAAAGTTTAAGGTTCACACGTTTCTAACGCATGATGGAGACGCATTGTATGAGGGAACGCCAGACGAGGAGAGATACAGAGAATTCCTTAAAAACCTCGGCTATCAATACAAGCCTATAGCTGGAAACTGGAGATTCAAAAGAATGATAAAACATTTAACATAGATATAACATCTCAATTTTTGGGTGTATTAAGATGGACGAGTTGTCTAGGAAAATATTGGAGTTTTTGGCTCAGAACGGCGAGAGAGTTGTAGGCGAAATTTTAGCGGCTGTTAAGGATTTAGCTCCGGAAAGGGAGAGGGTTCGCTACAGGCTTTTAACGTTGGCTGCCGACGGATACGTTGAAAGGCGGAAGATAACGTCGAAGCTGTCATTATGGAAGATTACTGAGAAAGGCAAAGAAGCACTAGAACACTAACAATAACCACCAAAACTTTTTGGGTGAAAAAGCGTGTTTGAGAAGCTTTTGTTAAAAAAGTGGTGTAAAGAGCTTCAGCTAAACGTTGATGGACTGCGCAAGATGGCTAATGACTATCGCAGTCAAGGGGGGTTTCGTGAGGTAGGCGAAACCGTGGAGAAGCTTAAGGCTGGCGACGTTTTTCCGAAAGAGCTTCTTGAACGGGGTAGGCAGGCTGAGCTGAAGTTTGCAGATGCCTGTGCAGAGCTTGCAGAATGCTACCAGCAACTCTTAGACTTCGTTAAAAAGGCTGCTGGAGTGAGTTAAAGTGGCAAGAGTCTATTTGAAGGCTAGCTGTGGATGCGGCTTCACCACAGAGGACATGGAAAAAGCCAAGAAGCACGTCGCTGAAACCGGACACAAAATGGACGTGTTCGGCAAAATAGTTCCATAGAAAAACTTTAAAAACCTCTGTTCCTCAACCCTCTTTTTGGGTGGGCTGGGCGCTGGAAAATGGAATTTTCCATTCCTTTCTCTCCTTTCTCCCTTCTCCGTGATGAGGCAAGCCCAGCTCACCCTGAATAGAGAGTGCGCTGGCAAAACTCTTAAATATCCGAAAATGTAATAGTGTAAACTGCATATTTGAGGTGGTTTGATGAGTAAAGCGGAGGGAACATTACGGGAGCGTGTAAAAGTGATTGATAATGGTCGCATAACGATTCCAAAGGCAATTAGAGATAAACTAGACATTAGAGACGGCGCAATTCTGGAGGTGTATACCGTTAAGGACAAAATTGTTCTGGAGGTGCTTGTGCGTTGAGTGATGAAGAAGTTTTTGAGGAAGAGTTTGAGGAGGAGCCTTTAAAAAGGCTTAAGTCGGTGCCGCCTGACCTCATTAAAATCCTTAAGGACAAAGGCTATTATACGATAGAGAGTTTAGCTGTTGAGGCACCCCACATTCTATATGAAACTGTCGGTGCTAGACCGGGCTTCACGCTTGAAAAGGCTAGAGAGATAGTTCATGAAGCCAGAAATTGCCTCAAAATTGAAATTATAGACGCTAAACAGCTTTACGACATAGAGATTAAGCGTAAACGTTTCACCACCGGCTCCAAAGAGCTTGACAAGTTACTCGGCGGAGGAATACCTGAAGAGGAGCTTACAGAGTTTGCAGGAGAATATGAAAGCGGTAAATCGGAAATCTGTATGACTACGGCGCTTCTAGCTGCTGAGCAAGGATTAAACACTTGGTATCTTGACACTGAAGGCGGCTTTTCAAGTGTTAGGCTGGCTGAAATGGCTAAAACTAGAGGGTTAGACCCGGATAAGCTTCTGCCCCACATCTATCATGGTGCAGTTTACGGAACCGAACACTTGCTGTTTCTACTTCAAAACGCCCACAAACCAATCAAAGAAAAGAACATCAAAATCTTGATTATAGACAGTTTCGTTTCGCCTTTCAGGGCGGAGTATCCGGGAAGAGAGCTTCTCCACGTTCGACAGCCATTAATAGCCAAATGCGTCAGGAGGCTCCTAAACTACATGCGAGCCTACAAGTTAGCAGTCATAACAACTGAACAGGTTATGGCGAGACCTGAAGCGTTACAGTATGAAACACGACCAGAAGTTTTAAACCCGCCAGTCGGTGGGCACACGTTACACCACGCAGTTGGGCATAGAGTCTACCTTCAGAAGCCTGCCGGAGCAACCAGCAAGCGCCTAGCAACCCTAGTAGCCTCAAACTACCTTCCAAGAGAAACCGTAGAATTCCAAATAACCAAAGCTGGAATAGAGGATATTCCCAAAGAGGAGGAAAAGAAGAAGTGAGTGATTGGATTAAAGTTGTGGTGTTTGTTGAAGGTGAAGGAGCATCGGTTTTGGATGAAAAATGGAGGCGGTTTCAGCTAGTGTTGCCCGCCATAGCTTATAAAAAACTCAAGCAGGCAATTCTGGAAGTTGCTAAAGAGTATGACCCTTAAATTGGTGAAAAGAAATGAGCGAGCAGAAAATTGAAATCGTACCTGTAGACCAGATTGTGCCTCTGCCATACAACGTCTGTAAAATGGACAGTGAAACAGAGCTTATGCTTAGAACAGACATGACGAGGGTTGAAAGTGTTGGAATGTACAAGATAGACCCAATACTCCTAAGGCGGCTTACGCCAGAAGAAATTGAGGAATACAAAGCCAAGGGGAAATTGAGCGCCCGTTACATGATTGTTGATGGTCATCGTCGCTGGAATGCTGCTGTTGAGCTTGGCTGGCATGAGATTAGAGCTATTGTAACGGATATGAGCTTAGACGAGGCGAGAGAGTTTAACTACAAAAAGAACAAGATAAGGGGAACAGTTGACCCGCTACGCGAGGCGGCATACTTCCGCTATTTAATAGACGTTAAAAAAATGACTGCGGATAAAATTGCTGAAAAGTTCGGCATAAGCCATAGAAGAGTTGACCAAATTCTATCAAGAATCAAAGGGGCTGAACCATTAAAAAAAATTTTGAGGGAAACCGGTTTCCCTCTAGAGAAAGCTGAAGCATGGCACTACGAAATCGTTGGAACCATTGAAGAGCCTGAGAAACGCGAAAAACTTGCAGAAATAATCGTTAAAGAAGACCTCAGCAGAGGAGAAGCCCTAGTCGCCAAAGAGGCAATCCAAAAGAACATCCCTCCAGAGAAAACCGTTAAAATCGCCAAGACTGTGAAGCGTGAAAAGCTAGCTCCCAAAGAAGCTAAAATAGTAGTGGAGGCACTAGCCAAAAAGCCAGAAGCTGAAACCCTCCTAGAGCTTCCTAAGCCTAAGCTGGTTGAGGAGGCTAAAAAGATAGTTGCACCATCAGCGCCTCCAAAACCTGAAGAGGAGAAGGTATACGTTTGTCCAGTTTGCGGTTCAAAGCTCAAGCTTGTTGATAACGCTTTAGTGCCGGCTGGGTGACATGAGAAACGAAATTTTGCTTGGCTTTGAAGTCGGTACTGCAAAGCCTGTTTATGTGCCTCTTCACCATTTAGCCATTTTTGGGATTACGCAGCTAAGCGGGAAAACGACGACGCTTGAGGCTTTGATTAGCCGTTCTGGAAGGAAGGCTGTTGCTTTCATAACTAAGCGTGGTGAGTGTGGATTTCGAAATTTTAGGCTGATTCCGCCATATTATAAGGCTCGAAGCGACTGGCAGTATGTTGAAGGTTTAGTAAATGTTGCTTTGGGTGAAAAGGTTAAGTATGAGCCGGGTATGCGTTATGGGATAATCAGGGTATGTCAGGGATGTAGAAGCATTCAGGACGTGAGAAATGCGGCTTTAAGGTTGTCTAGGGAATCTCGAAGGGAGTTTATGCGGTCAGTCTATGAAAAGCTTGTTGCCTACTTGGACATAGTGATTCCGGAGCTTGAAAGGTGGAGGTTTTCCGACAAGCTGGAACTTGACGAGGGCGTTAACGTGATGGATGTAAGCGAGATGAGCCTTGAAACTCAGCAATTGGTAATAGCCAGCACAATAGAGTACGTCTTTCAAAACATGGACAACGTGATAGTTATAATACCAGAAGCATGGGAGTCGCTACCGCAAGGCAAAATGACTCCAGTAAAGTGGGTGGCACAGCAGTTTATAAGGAAAGGCGCGGCTGTCGGCAACTTCCTATGGATAGATTCGCAGGATATTGGCGGAACTGATAAAACGCCTCTAAGGCAAGTTGATGTCTGGCTGTTTGGAAGAATGAGGGAAGCCCACGAGGTGGAACGCATCCTTAAACAATTGCTTGGAAAGAAAGTTAAGGCAGAGGAAATTCAAACTTTGCCTTTAGGTCACTTCTTCACGGTTGTCGGAGACGAGGTTAAGAAGGTTTACGTTTTGCCAGCGGGCGTTCCGGAAGAGGTTGGCGTGAAGGTTGCTAGGGGAGAGTTAACTCCCGAATATGTTAGGGAAAACTATTTGAAGGTTAAAGCTTTGGAGGTGGAAGATGAAATGTATAGGCAACTTTATGAAGAGGAGAAGCGTAGAAGGGAAGAGCTTGAAAAACAAGTTGAAAGCTTAAGAAAGGAGCTTGAACAAACAGCGGCTAAGCTTAAAAATGAAAAGGCAAACATTGAAGCTGAACTAAAAAAGCTTGAACCTTTAAAAGCTTTTCAAGAGGCTTTTGCGAAGGCTTTCGGCGGAGCTGCGCCTGGCAGACTTGAGCTTGAACATAGGGGGCTTGTTGTCAACGTTAAGCATGTTGGAAACAGAACCGTGAGGCTAAGCACAGACTCAGTAATGGGACAAGTATTGTTCTGTGCAGTAAACTACTTTAAAGATAGAGAGTTTACAACCGGCGAACTAAACGAGAAGCTACTTGAACACGGCTGGAACGTTAAACCTTCAACACTTTCGACGAAACTTTCGCTTCTAACAAATGATGGATTGCTGATTAAGACTGAGAAAGGTTACAGGTTGCCTAAGGAAGTGGCTTTCGTTGTTGAAGGTTGGAAGCAAAGTTAAGGCTCCTTGCGGTCATAAGGGCGTTGTAATATGGATTAGCGGTGATGGTAGAGCTGTTGCTGTTAAATGTTTGGCGACTAAACAGCATTTTAGAACTAGAAGCGACTGGCGTGGCAAAGTGAAAACTTATTTTAATCCTATTTATTTTTTGGATGCTGGTGAGCTTGACGTGTCGAAGACTATAGTTTTTACCGGCGGTTTTTTCAATCTGATTCATGTCGGTCACATAAACCTTTTCAGGGAAGCTAAACGGTTAGGCGATTACTTAATTGTCTGCGTCCACCGCGACGAGTGCATCCTAAAAAAGCGCGGATACGTTGTCCTACCTTTAAACGATAGAAAGACTGTTTTAGAGGCTATACGCTTTATTGACGAGGTTTGGGTGTGCAGCGAAAACTGCGACTTAACACAGGTTGCCGAGCTCTACAAGCTTAGAGAAAAGTATCCTAAAAACAGGATTATCTACGCGAAAGGTGGAGAATACACGCCTGAAAACCTGCCATTCGCGGAAAAGGAAGCGTGTAAAAAGCTTGGAATAGAGATACGCTATGGTGTAGGCGGTGGGAAAGTCCAGTCAAGCTCATGGCTTGTTGAAAAACTTTTAGCTGAAAGCAAAAAGATGGGCGAGGAAAGTGGATTGGGCTAGCTTCTGGATTGGAGTTGCCGTAGGCTTCTGCATTGTCCTCGGCATACCTTGGCTACTGTATTTAGTTGTTGTAGCTTACGATAGAATTGAAGAATGGATTAAAGGAGGTGAGAAAAGAATGGTTGAAAAAATAACAGAGAAAAGCAACTACCGAGTGGAAGATGAAGCTGGCAACGTTCTCCGTGCCAAATTTAAGGACTTGCACGATGCGCACGAGTGGGCTGTAAACCAGATTCTAGCTGGAAAAACGAAAGTTGTTATAAAAGCAGAAATAGTGATTGAGAAGGCAAAGTGAAAATGAACGAGGCAGTTGAGCGGGAGCTGTTCGTTCCCCGTGTCTACAGTGTTCCATGCTATGATTACATTGATGAGAAAGGCGAGAAGCATCGTGTTAGCGCCATCATTGCGCCCATTAGGTTGAAGTGGAAGAATGACACGTTGATGATTAGCTGGGGCTGCAGCAAGGTTGCATGCCAAAACAAGTCATGCAGATACAGCAAAGCTTTTGAAGTTGAAAGTGAGTCAATACAGAAACTTTAATATTTCCAACATCCCATTCTTTTTTGGGTGTAATGCATGAGCCTAGAGGAGCTTAGAAAAGTTGTTGCAGACGCAATCCGCAGAAAAGGCTACATGACCGTTCTAGGCAACAAAGCCTACACTGCCGAAGAACTTGCCAAAGAAGTTGAAGCCGGAACAGAAATCGGGAACAAGATAATCGAGTGGGTTGTCAGAGGCACACTAGAGCGCTACTCCCTTAAAAAGTAGGGGGCGGTTGCCATCACCGACAACGACACTACGATAGTGCGTGCGGATTTTGACTTGGTTAGCGGAATTTTGAGCACTAAGATTATGCCTGACGTTATTGATTATGCTAGGAAACGGTCTTATTTGGTTGAGGATTTGTATAAGGAGAGGGCTAATAAGACTGAGCTTTTAGGCAACTTTTTACGGCGTTATCCTCTGGTTGTTTGGCTTGCAAGCCATGGATTTGAGGATGCGGTTATTGGTCCGGAGGAGGGGCAGACGATTGCTGACTTGGCGAATACTGTGTGGTTTAACGGAAAAATAGTGGTTATCAACGCGTGTTTGACTGGTCGTAAGCTTGCCCCGGCTATGGTTGAGAGCGGTGCCAAGGCTGTATTCGCATTTGTGGATTTGTTGACTTTGCGTGTTGACGCTAACACGTATGAGCCTTTGCCCGGCTTTAAGGAGTGTTTAACTAAGCCTAAGGTTCTGTATGATGGTGTTAAGGCTAAGGATGCTTATGACGCAACTATAGCCGAATATAACAAGTGGATTGATTTCTGGGATAAAGAGGACCCGACAACCGCTGACGTTTTAAGGGCTGACAGAGACGCTTTTATGATGTTTGGAACGGGCGAAAGCAAAATAGCCTTAAGCACCTACGTGTTTATGGGCATGACGGACATTTTCATTTTAGCTTTCATCGTCCTTTACGGCATCCTTCAGAGTGTAAGGGCGATAATGCCGCTTTTAAGGAGAGGCTAGTTGTCGGCTGAGGCTGACGTTTTAAAGTTTGCCGAAAGGCTTAGAGGTTTCAACGAGCCTTTATCGCTTGACGAGATAGCAAAAAGGCTTGGAATGAACCGAGATGAGATTGGAAAGCTAATGTGGACGCTTGTGAAGTTAGGTCTTGTTAAAGCATTTCTCAGAGAAAACAGTAAAGGCGAGCTTGAAGCGCGATATGTGGTGTTGTGAGTTGGGTGTAAAGGTTGATTTTGGATATTGGTTCGGGTCATGGACCGATTTTGAGGGATAGAGCTGACGTTGTGCACGCTGACCTTTATGGTGGAGTCCACCTTGAAGTTAAATGTGACGCCCATTTTCTGCCATTTCGTGACAACGCTTTCAAAGTGGTTCACGCCTCAAACATTTTGGAACATCTTGACTACCCCCTGCTAGCTTTAAGGGAGTTTAAGCGAGTCTGTGAGCCTAACGGCATGGTGATAATAAAGGTTCCAAACGCAAGACATTTTCCATACGAAAAAACTGAAGACCACATTTACAGTTGGAACGCCAGCACCTTGAAGCATTTGCTCGAAAAAGTGTTCTCTGAAGTGAAGATAGAGAATTCCATGCAAATTACAAAGTATGACAAGCTTGCAACTAAACTATATAAGAAAATTGCACTATGGACGCTGACTGCGTTCTTCAAAACAAACGAGCTAACAGCAATATGTAAGCCTTGAATCCTTTTTGGGTGAACCGTAAGATTTTAAAGGTCTTCTAGAATTATTTTCTATTATGGAACGAGAGAGAAGTTTGCTTAGGACTAAGAAGCTTTCGCGCTATTCTCTGCTTTTCTACATTCTTAAATTGTGTAGGAAGCCTAGGAGTTTGGCTGAGATTTACTGGTCTCGTCCAAACGCTTTCACGTATGGAATCCTTAAAGAGTTGACTGATATAGCGACAAGCCTTAAACTGCTGAGGGTTGAGGATAGGAAATTTGTAACGACTGAGAAGGGGAAGGAATACATTAAAAAGTTTAGTGAGCTACTAACCCTTCTAGCGGCATAGTTGGGTGCATGTTTTGGCAGCAGAGCCTAAGCTTGTGGTTCCGGAAAGAGAGTGGCGGTTAGAAGTTGCAAGGGTAGAGGATAAGGTTCGCGTTAGGGAGAAGCTTTACGTTGAGTGGGGACGTTATGCTAGTCGTTGGCGTTGGTATCGGCGTCCAGAGGATTTGGAGAGAGTTAGAGCTATAATGCGGGAGATTTGGGCTAACATTAGAGATGAAAGGAGTGAAAGGGCTACATTAGCAAAAAAGGTTGTGGCTCCATATTGGCGGGTTGGAATAGCCTACATGTTCCGCGAAAGGGTTCCAAAGCCGCCATACTACTTTTACGCTGAATTCCGCATCACAGTTTACACTCGCAACCCAGACAGATGGGCTAAATGGGACCCGAAGGAGATGATGTATAAAGACCCACAGCCAGAACTTGAAGCTGAACTTAGAGAACTTCTGTTTATTGCAAGCATTTTGGCTGGAAGACGCCATTACGAGTGGTTAAGAGCTGTGGTCGAGATTCCCGGACCAACTGGCAGAATTCCCGATTTTGAGGCGGTTCCCATTGACAAAAGTGAGGTTAAAGCTCCTTTAGACGTTAAACAGTATTATGTGCGGATTGAGGAGCCTAGAAAAGCCGTTGAATACGACAATAAAAACCGATACGACGTTGAAGCGGGCAGAAGGGTTGCAACTGTTCCGGGCTTGGGGGTTGAAAGCTGGTTTAGAGAGTACAGGCGCCTAGTATCCGAAGCTTACAGAAGAGGAAAGATTCTTTCGCCGTCAAGGTTCATGCAAGTTGGAAAACAACGCACGCTGGACGAATGGCGAGCATACAAGGAGGAAGGAGAATGAGGTTAGCGCTTGACCTTGACCGAGTAAGTCAACTCAACCTATTAAAGGTTTATTTTTGGCTTGCTCAATTCACCGACAAACTAGAGTTGTTCATCTCTTCGATAGATAAAGATGGAGGCGAACATTATCACCTAGTCGCGTACGATTTACCAGATGTAAGTGATGATTTCATTTATGAAATGCGATATGCGTTCTATGACGACCCAATACGTATTTGGCTAGACCAAAAGCTGACAGGAAAACCAGAAATGGTGCTGTTTTCACGTCGAGTTCCAATAGAAACGGGAAGACCGAGATATAGATGTCGACTTTATAGAATCCTTTGGCTGCCCTGGTGCTCTAGACTCCCTGCTCGAAAGGTTTATAAACCAAATAAGTTACTTTTACATCGAGGAAAATGGTCACGGAAGAAGAATGGGCATGGTTGGCAGGGGTTATCGACGGAGAGGGATGCATAACTCTAATCCATCGTAAAGAGAAAGGGCATTCTCAGTTTGAACCTTTCATTGGAATATCCCAGAAACTTAGAACCGGACTTCCTCTTCTTGAAAAAGCTGCCAAAATAACCGGGCGAAGAATAATCAAGACTGGTCGAAGAGAGCTAGAATACCGGTCTGTGCAAATATATGGCTACGAAAACGTCTTGAGAGTCTTAGAAAAAGTATCGCCATATTTAACCAACAAAAGAGAAAGAGCTGAATTAATGATTAAATATTGCAAAAGTCGTCTTGAAAACTTTGGATATGCATTAACACCAGAAGAAGTCGAAATAATCAAGGCTTTTAGAGCTACCAAAGCTTCACATATCCCTTTAAACAAGAAAGAACGCCCAGAAATCAGAATTCCAGCGAGGGTTAGAAAAGAAATAATCGGGCACGGTCCTCAGTCGTATCAAGCTAGAGTTGTGATTCCACGGAAAATACTTATGGAAGCAGGGATACAATACCATCAAAAAGTCTATGTTGAGTCTTTACCCAGCGGGATACGAATAAGCGTCGAGCCAAAAAAGTCGACAAACGCAAAAATGCTGACAATTTCAACACAGGGACAACTATTTCTTTCAAGGCAACTGCTTCAAAATAGTTTACTAGCAGTCGGAGACCCAATACGCTTCGTTGTTCAAAAAGGTCAAATTTTAATCTTGAAAAAACAAGAAACTTAATAACGGCAAAAGGGCATAAGAGTTTTTGGGTGCAAGGTTGGGTAAAAAGCCCCGTTATCCGTCGCCGGAGAAGGCTGCTGAGGACTGGCAAAAGTATTGGAGCATAATGTTTCCTAAGGCTGTCGAGAGAAGGCTTATAGAAACGTATGAATATTTGAAGAGGTTGGGGATAATTAAGGAAGAGGAAGAAGGCGGGGGTTAGCTTTGCCCTGTTACTGGTGTGTACCTCCAGATGCAATAATAAGTGGTAGCTTCAAACCAATTGCTGAAATTAGCCACCACGAGAGTTTGTATGGGCTAGAGGGGACCCATGATAATGTTGTCAATAAAATCTTTGCAAGAGATTACAACGGAGAATTGGTTGCGATTAAGGCAGTTGGAACGATACCCATTAAAACGACACCTGAACACAACATTTTGGTAGCTAAGGTTAGAAAGAGGCATGTAAAATCTTTTACTAAAAGTTCAAGAACGAACGTGTACGTTAATGATATAGAATTTATGTGGACGCCAGCAGGAGAAATAAGCAAGGCAATTGCGGGAAAAACAAGGAAAGAAAAATTTTGCCTAGTTATACCGCGGATTAAAGGTAGCTTCTTCGCAAAGGAAATTGACCTTAGTTCGTTTACGTCTGAGCATGGAAAGAAAACAGCATTAGCAATGGGGTACCCGATTCATTTTCCACTTAGTAGAGAAACTGCGTGGCTTCTTGGATTATACGTGGCAGAGGGACACATAGGACACTCTGGTGTTTATTTTTCACTTGGAAAGCATGAAAAAGAACTGCAACATAGGCTTTGCGAAGTTATCAAAAAGTTGGGATATAAGCCGTACATCTTTGAAGCAAGAACAACCAACGAAGTGTCAATTTCATCAAGACTAATGGCTAGAGCATTTAGCTCTTGGTGCGGACGGCATGCTGCAGAAAAAAGAATACCTAATTTTATAATGGATAATCCAGACATAGAAATCATTACATCTTTTCTACAGGGATATTTTGAAGGAGACGGTTGTTTACATCAGAAGCGCCGCACATTAGTAGCTGCCACTACAACATCAAAAACACTAGCACTCCAGCTTCAACTGCTTCTTGCTCGATTAGGAATATTAGCCGCCATACACATTAACGGAGAAAAAACATCTATAATTGATGGGCGTATCGTAAAGGGCGGAACAAGCTACACCTTGCACATAACCCATCCTAAAGCTGTGGAACTTCTCGGTGCAACTAAAAGAGTTACAAGAACTCGATATATCGTAACTGATAAACATATTCTAGCACCGATACTGAAAATTCACAAAGAGCCGTATAGCGGACCGGTTTTTAATCTTGAAACTAAAGATAACACTTATCTTGTGCATAACATAATCGTACATAACTGTGAATGGGCTAAACAGCATGTTCGTCTGAAACCCCAAGCTGGAGGAACTACAAATTTGAGGGCTTCTGCGAATCTTTCTAAAAGTAGTTTAACTGTCGGGGAGGCTAAGGCTTTAGGTGTGCAGGCTGCAAACTTCGCTTTCAACTGGCAGGTGAATGTTTTCAGGGTTGTGCTTGTAGCTGTTTTCCTATTCGCAAACGCCATGGACTACTACACAACAAAGAAGGGGCTGGAGGCTGGCTTGAAAGAAGGAAACATATTCGCAAAAACAATCATGAAGTGGGGATGGAAAAAGTACCAAGCAGTCAAACTTGCCGGACCAGCATTATTCGCATATCAAGCTTTAACATCAGAAGACCCAAACTACATTTGGACAGCAAGCCTAGCAGTAGGGGCGGCGATGTTTACTTATGCGTTTGTTCAAAATTTGATGCTTTTGATGGGAAGAAAAACGGAATAGCTACTCAAGTTCTAGGAACTTCTTATACGTTACCAGATAATTGTATTTGCGCACTGCTTTTTCGTAGGCTTTAACGCCTTTCTCTTTTATTTCTTCTGGATGGTCTAAGGCGTCTATTATTGCTTCAGCGAGGGCTTCAGGCTTGTAAACGTGCTCTCGGATGTTCATTATGTTTAGGTAGTTTTCCCACTCTATTCTTTCGTAGGGAAAAAGCCAGCCGCAACTTTTATCTACATGTTCGTTGACCGGTGGGAAATCGCATGTCACTACGGGTTTTCCACACAGCATGGCTTCGACCACGGGCATACAGAATCCCTCGCCAAGTGATGCGTTCACGTATAGGTCGCATGCGTGGTATTTTGCTACTACTAGTTCTTTTGGCATGTTTCCGAAGTTTCCCTCTATGACTACGTTTCCTTCCAGTTTGTGTTTTTGGACTGTTCTCCAGTGTTCTTCTACGAATTGGGGTAGCACGTCTAGGTATAGGATGGCTTCTGGATGTTTTTTAACGACTATGCTCATTGCCTCTATCAGGGGCGTTATGCCTTTCCTTCTTATGCCGCTTGAAAGGTAGTAGAGCAGTATTCTTCCCTTGAAACGTTCAATTATTGAACGCACCAAATCTCCTCTGAAGCCGTACTGTTCCGGAATGAAGCCGTGGGGTATAACGTCTTTAACTTCTATACCGCACTCCTCAAGCATCTGCTTGGCGAAATTTGAAGGAGTGACAACGCGTCTGCGCAGGTAAGCCTTCATCAAATCGTTAAATCCTAGAATTCTTCCCTCCACGACTCCATAATACCATGCTCGTTTGCTATACAGAGGACTAGCATACGTGGCGAAGAGTGTTGTTGCGTTTGGGGCTACTGTCATCGGGAATATGAATAGGTCCCATGTGTTGAATTCGAGTGGGTTTGTGAGTTTAACGTTTGGAACGAAAACCCTTGTCCACGGGTCAACTGAAACGTTTATTGTTGGGCGAATCTTTTTTAGGGCTTGGGCTATTGTGAAGCCTACTTCGCGGAAGCTTACGCCTTCCCGTTCAGGAGGAATTATGATTTGAACGTTCAAAGCGTACGAGCACTCCCATACCATTGTTGGCTTTTAGGTTTATCAGTTTCCAGTTTGGGTTTTCAGTTTGAAACTCTTTTAAGGCTTTTAACGGACCGCCAGTCTTATACATTTCATGTTCTTCTTTTGGGTTTGTATCGTGGCACAGGATTACAGCTTTTTCTGACAAGTGCGGTTTGAAGGCTTCAAGCTCCGCTTTAACGTGCTCGTAGCTGTGGTGGCTGTCCAAGAAGAGAACATCTATTTTCTCATGATTCCATTCTCTTCCAGCTTGAACTGAATCCTTTTCTACAAGGGTCCACCATGGTTCAAGCCCCAGCTCGCTTATTCTTTTCCTAGCTGGCAACGTGTCTTCCTTGTTTATGTTTATCTCAAAAGTGTAAAGTTTACAGTCTCCGAGAAAACGGCAAGCTTCCAAAAAAATGATTGTCGAGTTTCCTTGACCTAAACCCGTTTCAACTATTATTTTCGCTTTCTTAATTATGGGCAAGATGAACATCAGATAACGGTATTGGTCGTAATTGCAATTGTCAATTAAATCGCTTTGAAGAGTGTTCGGCTTTAAAGCTTTGAACACGAAACCATCTGGGTCTTTGCCTCTAACGTATTTGAAGCCGTATTGCTCGATGAATTTTATCCAGTTTTCACGGGTGAATGTTGTAGGAGTGTCGACGTCGCTTTTTTCAATTATGGCAAGTAAGCCTCCGTTTTTCAAGGCTTTCCAAAGCTTAGGAATTATCCTCTTTTTCGACTCCAAGCTGGTATGTTGAAGGAAAGTATTCGAAAAAACTAAATCAAAGGTTGAGTCGAAATCTATGTCTTGAACCTTCATCTGGTGAACTGTTATTTCTGGAAACTTCTGTCTTGCGAGGCTCACAGCCTTTGGACTGAAGTCCACGCCAACATATTGGCTACAGCCTAAAGCCTTGAAAACCGGATAAAATCTGCAACTTCCACAGCCGACATCTAGCACCCTAAAGCCTTTAGGAAGCAAGTCCGCAAAAAAGCTGAAGAAAGAAACATCCGTAAAATCAGCGTCGCTTTCATGGAGCAACCAATGATAATCCCAATCAATATTATCGTCGGATTTCGCCAACTATCTGCCTCCAAACCTTGAGCGGTATTCGTCGCTTTCCATCAATATCCGGGGCAAGTCTTCCCTGTTTATTCTTCCCTTAACAATATGGTCCACGTAGACTCGTAAGCCTTCCTCATCCGGGTCTCGCTTCAAAACTTGACGGTAACAGTTTATAACCCATTGAACAGTCTCATCAATGTTAAACTTCTGCCGATACTCCTCACTCATCATCAGTATTTTAGGCAAATCCTCCCGCCTAATCTTACCCTCCAAAATAGCCTGAGTATAATGCCGCCTACCAGCATCATCCGGCTCTCTTCCAAGACATTCCCTGTAGTACTTTATCACAAAGTATTCAACCTCCTGCTCTGGAGTCAACTTTGGCGGATTCTTAATCTTATACAATATTTCAGGCGTAAGCTCATCTGGATGAAGCGCCCAATACCATAACGACATTTGCCTATACTCAACGCCAAAATCGGTTCTAGGCATTTCAAGACATTTAATCAGAAACTTTTTAAGCAAAGGGTCAACGTTGCCCTTCTTCAAATAAGCCTCAAACTCACGCCAACAAGATATACCCAAAGCATTACAAATACTGTGAAGCTCAACCCATTCGGGCACCCTGTCGCCTAAATCGTTACCTCCTCCCGACTGGTATACATTGCGCGCTGCGTTTCTCCAGATTTGCATGACGCTTTTGGCATGTTCATACGTGTATTGTGGAGGTAAGTAGATTGCACGCCAAGGATGGACTGGGCAGTACCAAGTTTCGTGGGTGCGTTTGGCAATTCCTATTCCTTCGTATCTTAGCTGGTCACAACATATCTTATATATCAAAAGTTTATAGTAAGAACTGTCCCTGCTCGTGTTAGGAATCTCTTTTAGAATGTCGATTTCGTCCATCCATTCATGAACAACGAAGCGTTCCTTACAGCGTATACCTAATTGGTTATAACCTTTGGCGTCGTATTCAGCAATTAGTTGGCGCAGGTTCTCCCTCAATTCCTCCGAATAGAACTCGTCACTATCACTCACGCATAGCCATGCTGGTTTTCCCTGCTGTTTCATTATTTCCCTTGCCTTATTAAGGTAAATATTTCTGAACTCCGGAAGGCTGTCGCGGTACTCTTCCTCCATCAGAATTACATTTGGATATTTTAGCAACGCTTTTTTCTGTTCTTCTGTAAAGGGTCTTTGCTTTTCACAGACTATGATGCAGTAATCAACGCATGAAGCCATTTCCTCAACGCAACGTTTCGTACCTTCAAATTGCTCGTCATATGTTATCTGCCCGTATATTATTAGGAAGTCGCTCACGTTTTCACCTTCCTTTTAAGGCTATTAGGAATACATTGTTCATTGCAGCTATACAGAATATTATTGTCATAGCTGTCATAAGTTTTGCGAAGTGTTTGTTTCCGGCTATTAATGCGATTGTTGTTAGGGCTATCACTGGGGCTATTTTGAACTCTGCTAAGCCTTGGGTTCCGCTTGTCTGCAGGACATAGTTTGCTATTGGGTTAGCCTCTTTCAAGCCGCGTTTAAGCCCGTCTATTGTTGTTTGGAGGTCTAATACGTTTGCAACGTTTAGGTACAAGGCAAGGACTGCCATGCTCATATCAGAACCCGTATGTTTTGAATTTCTCTATCGTCTCTTTAATTCCGGCTTCAAATGAATATTTGGGTTTCCATCCCGTGTTTTTTATCTTGTTCCAGTCCATGCTTTGTTTTTGGATTTCCTTTACCGGTTTTTCCCGTTGAACATATTTTGGCTTTATTGTTGGGAAGTTTTCGAGGATTTTTAGGACTACCTGTTCTTGTGTTAAAATGTCGTCTGTTGCTATGTTGTATATGCCTGTAAGCCTGTTTTCTGCTAGGTGTATGATTGCCGTGACTAAATCGTTTACGTATATGTATTGACGAAGGGTTTCTTCTCCCCGGTAGATTATTGGGTTTTCTCCTTTTAGGCAGCTTTTTATTGTGTTTGGAATTATTCTTGGCGATAGGTCGTATCCGTAGCAGTTGCAGGCTCTTCCAATAGCAATTTTTAGTCCATATGTTTTGGCGTAGGATTGGGCGAGCAGGTCTGCCATGGCTTTTGACGTGCCGTAGATTTCTCCAGCTTGAAGGGCGTCTTCTTCCTTTTTATCCATTCCTTCAAAGTAAACTTTATCCGTGCTCATTATGTAAGTGAATGGAACGTCCAGTTGCCTTGAAACTTCAAGAACGTTAAGTGTTCCCAGAACGTTTGTTTGAATTGTGGTTGAAGGGTCGGCTTGCGCTTTACGGACAACAGCTTGAGCCGCTAAATGGAAGATTGCTTCGCACTCGTAGTCTGAAACTGCTCGCCTTAAAACGTTAAAGTCTAAAATGTCTCCGCGAACTTGAATCGCGCCCTTCAAAGCTTCGTTCAACCAGTTCCCCCACGGAGAAGGCAGAACATCCCTAACAAGCACTACAATTTCATACCTGTCACTAGTAAGCCTTTCAACTAAATGGCTCCCGATAAATCCCGACCCGCCAGTTACCAGAACCTTCAACTGTATAACCCGCCTTTAAATTATCACAACTACTCCACTTAAACCATCGCCTATATATTGTGGAACGCCGACTGGTGCAGGTGTCCATGTGAAGTTTTCTATTCTGCTTGGCTCGTTTGAAGAGCCGAATCCTAAGCCGATGTCGTATTTCCCTGCAGTCTCGCTTGGTGTAATTATTGTGTAGAGGTAAACTGTCCATGTTGCGGCGTTAAGTTTTAAAGCGTTAAGCTGTGGTGTAATCCAGACTGGTGTGTCCCATCCAGTTTGAGTCCATGTTCCGGTTGTTGCTGGATTGCGGTAGTAGCATCTTACAATTATGGCGTCAGTCGGGTTTAACGCTATTTCTGCAACGCTTATATTGACAGACTGTAAACCCGAACCCGTAGTAGTCCTTGTCCCAACAATGATAGGCGTTCCAGAACTAATTATTTCAACTTCTGTTCCATCAGCCAGCCGCCTGAAGAAGCGGACTCCAAAATCCGCACTTGGGGAACTCACGGCTGTCCTATAAATTTCAGTTGTAACTGAACCCGTTAAATCGGTGCCAAGCTTCCTAGCTGTTAAACCGTTAACTGTATGGGTGTCAGACCTTAAGTAGCGAGTTTCAGGGTCAAAAACTCTGGAGTCCCGAGTTGAATGGTCATAGGCAATGTAAATCCTCTTGCCTGTAGCCTTAACAGTTCTATTTGCGAATATTTTAACAACTAGCCTGTCTGTTGCTAGAAGGTCAATGGCTCCGCTATACTGATAAGCCCACACAAGCTTTTGGTAAGATGTTGGAACAGCGTCGGAGTCGGATGTTGTGAAAAGTAAAGTTTCAACGCCATCCCGGTAACGGTATACTTTAGCCCTTAAATAGGCTGTTCCGCCAGTTAGATAAGACCATATTTGCATTGTAAAAGTAGGGTTCTCTAAAGTCTTGGGTTCTCCTATGGGAGCAGTTATGAAGCTTGAACCTACTTGAATTTCCCCTGTTGCACCCATTGAGGCATATTCTTCAGTTGGAGAAGCGCCATCTGGCAACGCTTTCGTCCATTGTTTATAGCCGCTGACGTCTGATGCTTCAGCGTGCAGAAACCCTTCGGAACCGTTATACGGTAAAGTCCAAATGTGCTTAGCCAATTAGTTTAGCCTCTGCGCTTCTTCTACGGGCAACCCACCACTTCTCAACCATACGGGCAACCTCTTCGCTTTCAGGGTTGCCTCCCAAGCGTCTTAAAATGTTTTCAAATTTTTCGACGACGTTTTTCCAGTTAAACATTTTAGCTTTTTCGACTCCTTTAGTAGCCAGTCTTAATAGGGCTTCTGGGTTTTGGCTTGTCCAAACCATTTTCTCCGCCAACTCCTCTATGTCTGGTATGGCGAATCTTCCCATGCTTGTCGCTATGAAAGCTTTGGGACTGACGTATATTCCGCAGTCTCCGACCGTTTCTAATGCTCCCCCGTATTTAATGGTTAATGGGACTGTGCCGCAGCTCATTGCTTCTAAGTGTATTAGTCCAAACGATTCTGACGCTGTTAAAACGTGGACGTGTAGTTGGTTGTAGAACGATGCTATTGTCTGGTGGGTTACTGGAAGGTTTAGGAATGCTGTTCTTGAAATTTTTATTGGAACGCCCATTTTCCTTGCATAGATGTTTACGTCTGCATCCCAAGGCGTTGCGTCATAAGTTGAAGCCGTCAGGTAGTATTCTGTGTTTTTCATTCCTCTTGAAAGTGCTGTGGCGTAGGCGTCAACTATGCACGTTATCATTTTCCTTAGAACCATGCTTGCAACTGTTCCAAACTTGAAGGGGTTAGCCTCGGTATACTTTTCCTCTAAAGGCTTTAGGGGTTTGAAAATTTCTGAATCAACGCCATGGGGCAGTATTTCGCCTTTGAAGCCTTCTTTAGCTAAGCATTCTTGGGAGAACTTTGATGGGACAAGTATGAGGTCTGCCTTTTCAAAGAAAGACGTGTCGACGGTTAGCGGGTATCCTTCAATTGGCACGTATAATACAAGCTTTGATGATGCTTTAACCTTGTCTAGGTGGGGGTTTATTCGTGAAAGAAAAAGGGGGGCGTGGTAGACGACTGTCACGTCTGGTTTTAGGGTTTGAACGTAGTCTTCAAGCTGTCTGAAGTCCGTGAACTGAGCTAGTGTATAGTTTTCCATCTGTAAAGGCGTTCCATAATAGTCTAAGCCTAAACAGTAAACCTCATGCCTTAAGCCAAGCCTTTTCAAAATGTTATCTGTCACAACGCTGAAACTGCTTCCTCTAAGCGGTGAAACGCTTACCCACAGGATGCGCATGCTTTAGACATCCTCTGCTAAAGCTGTGAAGTAAACTAAGTCGCCGCTAGCGTACAAGTATAAGGTTTCGCCTACGGCTCCTTGAATGTTTCCTCCAACAATGTTTTTAGCGAAGCCTGTTTTGCTGGCTAAAAGGGCTGGGAAATGAAGCGAGCCTGTCCATCCGAACCTTAAGCCAACCCAGCGGTCTGCAGCGCTGCAGTTCCATATGAAAATGTCTTTAAGCCTAACAGCTTTCCCAGAGGCTGGAGTTCTCACTATTGTGTTTCCGGCTGCCGTTGTAGCTCCGGAGAGAGCGGGAACAGTTTTGGTGATGTCCGCTACTGTAACGGTTCCAGTAACCGGGTCGCCCTCGAGGAGTATCCTTTTCCAGCCCACGAGTCAGCTACCTTTTCAGCTCTATCGGCGTCTCCATTGCTTTTCTTATGCTTACTCCCGAATATATTTGCTTAAGCTTTTCCGTTGTAAGCTCATGCTTTATTATGTCTAGGACAAAGCAAACTGTGTCGACGTTTACACCGTTGTTTATGTGCCATGCAATCATTTCAACAAGGTCGTTGTGCAAGTCCTCCATCTGCTGAGCTTTACGCTGCAAAAACTCGACTTCAAGCTTGCCGAAAATGTCCCTGAAAAGCTCCTCATACTTGGCTCTTAACTCTTCAAAGCGGATTTTAGGCTTCTCCAAAGGCTTAAACTTCTCCGGAGCAACAGCCTCTTTCTCCTCCCCTACAACCTCAGTCTTCGGAGGCTCAACTTCAACTGGTTTCGGGACAACCTTAGCCGGCTCCACACTAACCACCTCTAACCTTCCACATAGAATAATGTTCGAATAAACTTAAAAATTTATAGTTTTTAAGGTCAGCCTATGTATACGAAGGGATGTCTATCAACCGTGTCAAAGTATATTACGCCAAGCTTTGTCGTAGTGTAGCCTGCTGCCGCGCTTAAATTGTCCAGGGCAAGCTTGTCAGCTTCATGCTCGTTAAAGTTCAAATCAACAGCTAAAGGACCAAGCGCATGCTTATGGTCCGCACGCACAAAAGCTGTGCTTGTCCCGTCAGCAGCTAAACCGTCAAGCGCAACTGGAGAGCCAGCCACCGCCGAGTGTTTATGGTCTGCACGCGCAGCCTCAGGGCTTGTGCCAATAGCTGCAGCGGCAAAGTCAACAGCCACCGGAGTAACCGTTGAAGTTAAAACTGCCGCATCCCCCTCTGGCTAGGTGAAAATTTTCACCTAGTTTCCAGGAGGATTTTCTTCCATGGCATAACTTTCACCTATTCTATTCCAGTATTTTCCGTAATCCCTCCAATTATCACTCTTCTATGAACACGTAAATATGCTTTGTGTTTGGGTCGTATTTTATTTGTCCGCTTTTGGGCTTGTTTGGGTCTAGCTCTACAACCTTTCGAGCCTCGCCGCCACGCACCTTAACGGGTTGTTTCTCTGCTTCAGCCATAATTTAACCCTCATGTTGGTAGAGGTAGGCGTGTTTATCGGTTGTTAAATAGACTATTTCTCCTTTTTGGTTTTCTGGTTTAAGCTCTTCAACTTGTTTTAGTATTATTCTTGGTCTTGGCAGTTTGGGCATTTAGGCTACCACGCTCCCGAAAAACTCCCATGGAACGTATTTTGGAGTTCCTTTGGTTTGCTGTATTGTCACTTTTATGGCTTTTAAGGCTGGAAGCTTTTCTATGTGGTATAATGGTTCTTTTTGTTTGTTGTGGATGGGCTCTTCAAAGTATAGCGTGTAATCTTCATCCACCGCAAGTTTAACATATTGTCTAATGATTATCTCGTCTCCATCCTCCATGTTTTTAAGGTTCACATACCCGCTGAAGGTGAAAGGCTCGTTTCTCGTGTATTCGAATATTGGCTCTTCTGTTGGGCTTGTCTTAAAGGTTCCACTACCAAGATGGGTTAAAGTTAGCTTTTGCCTTTCGAGGAACCAGAATAAAACTGCTATGAAAACTCCTATTAAAACCAAGGCGAAGGTTAAGGCGATAGTTCTTTCAAGCACACGCTCAGCCATCACGGTCCCGCCAATAATGCTAACGGCACTATGAAGCCCGCCATTTCGTAAAGGTTGTAGAATCTTGTTATGTGAACTTCCCAGAAAGTGTTTGTTACCGGGTAGCCTTGCTCGCTTTTCATTTTCAATATTAGCTTATGCCTTCCAAAAGGCAGATTGAGGACGTCTATTTCGCGCTTGAAAATGTTGCTGAAGGTTAAGTCGGACTCTATAACCGCTCTTGGGTTAACCTCATCGTTAACGAAAATTCCAAGATAGCCCTTAGTCTCTTCTGGAGGAACCTTCAAATCAGCGAAAACCAGCATCTTAATAATGTTATAGTTGAAGCCGTCCTTCTCAAACTCAAGATATTTAGCAGGCTTCCACTCGCGAGAAGCTACGCTAACCTCAACCTCATCACTATGGTAGTGTTCAGTCTTCAGCACGATGGTTGACCTCTATGTTTATCCAATTTTATTTTTGCGAAGCCAGTATAATAAAGGTTATTTTCTTTTAGTAGCTTTTAATATTCCAGAAACCATATGGACAATCACAACAATCATAAATAAATTTATCATAGTGTTAGTTATCCCGATAATTGTTTGCTGAAGAGTTGGCGGGGCGCTTACTGGGTCGTATTCATCTTCGAGGTTAAACTCATAGCTACCGATGATTGTCATACTTCAATGTCGCCTTTCAGAGTTATTGTTCGTTTGCCTCCTGAGCCGGAAGCTATCAAGTCTTCATAGTTTAACGTTGCAGAGCCAACTTCAACCGCGCCAACCGTAAGGGTTATGGTTATTGAGCGGGTAACTTTTGTTTCAACCGTTTTAGCCTCTTTACCGTCTTCATAGGTTATGGTGAAGTCTCCCACAACAGCCGTGTCTAAAAGAACGTTGCCGCTGATGGTTTTTGTCACCATGAGGTCACCAGCCTTTCGTCTCTTTAACGTAGCGTTTCCTTATGTCAGTGTCCGCAAACTCTGGCTTGTCACCTACCGTACCTATACGCCATTCTCTGTATTCTCTGAAGCATTTTCCGCCAAGCTCATGTTTCATGCATGGAACAAGGTCGTGAATGTGAAGCTTATCGTCCATCTTGAGTGCTAGGTCTATTGCTTCCTCTCTGCTTAACCTTCGTACCCCACGCATCTCCTTAATAGCATGAATACGCTTCTCAATTGGGTAACAGTATTCCGGCGTTGACTGGAACACTCGTACTAAAGCAACAGAGTCTTTCGGTTTTCCTTTACCGTCGGTTGGGATAAGTGCAGACCATGTTACGGCTAAACGGTTTATACGCTCAACTGGAAAAGCCTCCGGCATAAACGCTTTAATCTCCTCATCACTCCAGCCTTTACGCCTCAAAACCTCAACCTTACGCTGAACCCACTGTGGAACTGGTTTTTCAACCGTAACAATTTCCTCTGGCATTTTAACGCTATAAAACTGTCTTGAAATGTTGACAGTATCGTCCTCGTTACATTCTGGAAGGTCAAAGAACTCAACTGGAGCTTCAAAGAACGCTATCGGTTCTAACATGGACGGAGACGCAGCGTCAAGAATAAAAGTCATCTCCCAACTTACCCAATCGCTAAACATATATGAAATACTGGTTGTGCTATGTCCATAATGGTATGTATCCCAGAAGTTTGTTATACCGAACCTTCCACTGGAAAGGCTTGTATCCGTCACAGACAACTTTTCAACCATAATGGTGCTTAATATGTCTTCAAGCGGAGAGTGCCACGCACCAGTAGGTTCACCATAAGCCATAAATGCTTTAATAGTTGTGCCGAGACACTGCAACTTAACACCAGACTGTGCCCAGTCACCGTAATCTGCCGCTTCAGTCGCCAAAACTGTCTCCGTCCCCCCAACCCTTTTCACTATCTTCCTATCAGCCGTGCTTGCGGCTGGCTCTTGACGCAAATAATAGTAGTTACGGTCGTTAGTTGCTATGTCAGCCTCCCGTGCTTGTAGGTATCCTCCACCTGTGCTAACACCAGAAGGGAAACCATAAACAGTGAAAATTGCCTTGTCAGCGTAAGTGTCTTTTGTCAAAGCCGCTTCCATAGTGGCTCCTCCATCAGACCTTCGATAAACAAGCCTGTCCATCTCATGCAACCAACTGAACGGAACCATGTGGTCTATGCGTCCATACTTGCATAAGGCGGCTTGCAGTTGACTTTTATTTATGTTTATGCTGTTTGGCAGTCCATCATCGTACCCTACTATCTGGTCTCCAACATATATCGGTCTCATCTTCGGCTTACGCTTAAGCAATGCTAAAATTTTTGCCAAACTCATTTAGCTACCATTCCTCCTTATAGCTTCCTCCAACATTTCAATACGCTCTATCATATTTAACACTAAATGCATTAGTGCCATTACTTCTTCTTGAGTTTTATGGTAGTGCGTTTCGATGTGGTTGTTCCAGTGTTTTGGGTCTGTGCATCCTTCTTCTCCGAAGGGTTTGTTGCATAAATCGCAGATGTCTCTTCCGTTTCCATCTTTACGAGGCTCAGGCTTGCTTACGCATTTTTTGAGGAAATTTTTGATTTCGTTTAGGCTCATTTTTGAGAATTCTGGGCATGCTCCTTGGGTTAGCTTACCCGGTATGGTTACGTCTCCTTCGTAGTCGATAGAGAATATGACTGTGGCGTCGCTGTTGCGTATTTCAAACTGTCCAGAGTCTGCTGCAGTATTATAGCGGATTATTATTCTGGTTTTGCCAGTTGTTTTGTCAACAATATATAAGTCTCCCGGTGAGGGTGCAACTAAAATCCGCCATGCTCTGTCCAAGTTTTGTATGTCGAATCTTGGGTACCAGACCCCGGATTGCGCCCACTCGAAGACAAGAGTTCCCTGCGAAATTTTGTTAATGTTCTGGAAAGTTCTATCCGAGGTTATTACTGTTGCGCCTCTTATTGCTAGGTAGTCTAGGTTTCTAACTAGGTCTGCTCCGCCATATTCGTGTCGGGGAGCGTGGGCATCTGGGTTCCACCCGTTTAGAAGCCACTTTGAAGTTGCGCTTCCAAGAGAGCGGGTTAAGTTTCCGTCTGGAAGGAGGTCTTGGGCGAACATAGCTATGCTTGAAACTTTCCCGTCTACATCCACAACAAGCCTGTCGGCATTTGCTGTTAGGTCTCTAATTTTGAGTTTCCCCGCTTCGTCAAGCTGGAAGCGCCACGTTCTAGCTGGGTTAACTAGGTCTGTCTGCGGAAACGCTGTGTTTGGCGTTTTTTCCTCAACAGATACTGCTGGGTTGCTCTTTACAATATGGACGTCTTCCTCTAGCTGTTCCCATGGAATCCCGGGAAATTCGGGCAAACTAGGACACCTTCAGCTTGTTTTTCCAATATAAAATTCGTATGGATACTGTTTAAGGGTTCCGCTTGTCTGCTGAAGCGTTACCTTTACGCCTTTCAAGATTTCCCTTGGAGTTATGTGGATTAGAGGCTGCGACTGTGCATCCTTATATGTTCTCTGAGCGAATATTGATGGTTCCGTGTCGTTTTGAAGGGTGAATCTTTGCGTGATTACTACAACGTCTCCGGCTGCCATATTTTTAAGGTTTATCCAGCCTTGAATTTTGAAAGGCTCGCTGTCCGCGTATTCTAGAACAACGTCTTCTCCGCCGGTTGCCGTTAATACTCCGCTTTTCAACGGTTTAAGTTTAAGGTCTTCCTGCAACTCTTTAATTTCCGATTGTTGAGTTTGTATCGTTGTGAGGGTTTTTTGAAGCCAAGACATCATGTAGCCAAGCATAATAAGATTAACCGAAGCCAACATCATGTTTAATTCTCGGCTGTCCAAAGTCATATTATCGTCCTCTAAGCGTCCTAATCACGCTTGTGGTTAAACTGATAAGTATCAAGAGCAAAGCTAACTCCGCTATAGCTAAAATCAGCGGTTCCGGAATCTCGTAAAGATAAGGCGACGCCACACTATCCCCTCAAAGCTCCACCTATTTCCTTCAATAATGAAACGATGAATATGACGATAAGCGTTGCGCTTATTATTTGAACAACTTGGGGCATAAGCTCGGCTATTAAAACGTATGGTGTCCACGTGAAGTTTTCGATGAAGGATGTTGAGCCTATCAGTAGACTGTATGTTGTTATTGGCTGGGAGTCTACAACCTCGTATTTCCTTTCAAGCATAAGGTTTATTGTCCATTCAGCCTCGTCAAGGCTTTTAGCGCCAAGAGGCTCAGTTATAAAAGATGCTAAAAGCTTTGATGGTGGAGAAGAGTCGCCGCCGTAAACGTGTAGAACTATTGCGTCTGTAGTGGCTAAATCAACCTTTGGACATTTCCATTTAGCAGTTAAAAGCCCCGTGTCGTTTCCTTTAACTTCGCCAATTAAGCCTCCGCTTATCGACGTTTCTTTCCCGTCCTTGCTTCTCCTGCAAACTTTCATCGCCAAATACTGGTCTGCATAAGTTTCAGCCAAATAGACGCTTATTCCTAAAGAGTCTGAAGCTACGCTTGGCTCCTTACCTAACACATATGCTGTTAAACCGTTAACCGTGTGGGCGTCCGCCCTTAGAAACCTTGTTTCAGCAGTCATTCTATTTTAGCGCTTCCTGAAGGCTTCGATAGCTTCTTTGATTACGGCTTTAATGAATGGGACAATGATTATTATGGCGAAGACGCCTACAACAGCGTTTGTAATCGACTCCATCGCTGGCTCAAGCTGAAGAACGACATCAACCGGAGAAGACGTTTCAGTTATACCCACAAAAACTGTGTTTTCATCTGGGTCGTAGGCGTAAATCTCCGGAGCTTTCATGTCAACGGTTGCGCCCCTAACCTTCCACTGTTTAGGCAAATGCAACGTTAGAAAGAATGGCGGTTGAACGTCTAAATGAACCTTAAACTGTCGTGCCCCTATTGAAACGTCTGAAATGTAGGCTGCGACTTGCGTTTTGGATAAGCCGCGGTTTTCAAGGTAAGCTGGCATGTTCAGCTCCAGAAGCATAACGTTTTGAGCCTTAACTTCAATGGTTGTTGGGTCTGGCATAGAATCAACGATTGACGCAGGCTGAGTTCCATCAGCAGGCTGCACGGTTGGATATTCAGGCGGCAAAGTGCCTTCAACAGTTAATTCTCGAGGCGGAAGCCAAACCATCACTTCTTCACCTCACGCATAATTTTCCTAGCAGTTTCAGCTAATATCGCGGCTACTCCCGTGGCGGCTGCGCCAGCCATAGCCTGCGAAGCCATAGCGCTAACCGCAACCCTAGCCTCATATAAAGTTACTGCACGCGGAGGCGGCTCGTTTCTAGAGAGAAATGCTTGACCTAGTGGAATAGCGTCTTTAACATTTATGTATCCATCACCGTTTAAATCAGCGTTCGGGTTGTAGTTGGGGTCTCCCAACTTTGAGCCAAAGGCAACCCCGAGAATAATTGCATCTTTCACGTTCACATAGCCGTCTAGGTTTATATCTTCAAGCGGTAGGAACGGCGAGAAGGCTCCTGGGTGTACTTCTGCTGTGCGGTTTCTGTCCATTATTATTGTTACTGGGTTAGGTTTGAAAACTCCGTCTATATACCATGCTCCACCCCACCCTTTCGCTCCGCCAATCCAGCCTAGTTTACATGTTAGGGTTGGCGTTTGAACTGGGCTGCTTGGATAGGCAATCCAGTATGGCAGTCCTTGGAAGCTCCATGGGACGGAGCTTTCTATGGTGAACTTTTTCACCATCTGCGGGTTGCTGAAGACTATGAAGTATGATGGGCTGAGGTAAAAGTCGATTTTCTGGTAGCCTACAATTTCAAGGAACCAGTGACCAGTCATGAATGGGAACTTGCCGGTGGTGTAGGTGTAGGTTGATTTTGGAGACATTCCAAACTGGTAGGTGACGAAAACAGTTGTGTCGTAGCCAACGTTGACGGTTGCAAGCTTGACTTGGTCCGTGTTATTCTTAACAGTAAACGTAAGCTTGAAAAACCCATCCTTGGTTATTGGCTTTTTAACCCCGCTTGCCTCAATGTCCATCACAACTCCAGTTGACTCGTCCACAAGCTTAAGTGGAAAGACGAACTCAAAGTCCGGCATTTTAGCTCCCTCCTAACCTAAACTTGTAAGCTTCGTATACTCGTAATGCTAGGGCTGAGATTACTCCGCCGTACTCGTTTGCAACGTAGCAGTTCGGCGGGGATGGAATGTCAGCAGGCTTCCAGTGCATTAGGTTAACTAGGAGTTGATGTTTGGGAGCTTCTTCAATCCAATGTATGCTCACCCTACTTTCAGCTTCTTCCCTTCCTCTCATGAAGAAGCCTCCAGCAAGGTCTGGTCTCCATATTTTCCCGTAGCCCTCAACCCGTCCGTACCCTTCCTCACCGGGGCTGAAAGGGTAGCCCCACTGCTGTTTTATGAACCAGTCCATGTACTTGTCAACAGCGTCTTGGGCTTCCGGATAATTAAAGCCCCATCCCAAAGTGGAAAGCAGAACCACTAAAGCTGGAAAGGACCCACCCTCAGTCCACGTTGAAGCATCCTTAATCCAGTCTATTAGTGGAGGCTGGTCTACAACCTCAACGTGGACTGTTGGTATAAATCCTGCTGTAAAATCTAGGTAAACATGGATTGATTTCCAGCCATTGATTAGATAATCCTCCGCTGAGTTCTGTACTGGAATAGGTTTCCCCTTTACTGTATAATAAGAAGAGCACACTGTTTCTTTGTATTTTGGTCCTTTCTGCTTTAGCAGATGCATAATTCTCGGGTATAGAAGGCTCGGACTATCGTAGTCTGCGCAACACGCTGCATCTACGCCCCACTGCCTAGCGTCTATGCCTAGGCATTTTACGCACATTGTTGAGAAGTGGGGGTACGCGCCTTCAGTTATTGGAAGAGTATCCCATATGTCACATGAGTGATAAGCATCCCAACTGCACACCGGCGTTTCAAAGCATTCTTTTAAGGGGACATCCATGTTTAAACTGTAGAATGTTGTGCGGGTCGCAAGCTTGTATCCGAAGTCGTCTAGGAATGGGAGCATACGGTCTTTAACCATTGTACGTGTATCCGGTCTATTGTACCATAGGTAGTAGGCTGCATCCAATGTTTCTTCAGCCCAATACTTTGGGCTTGGGAAGCCTTCCCACGGTCCGCTTTTAACAGTTACTGTTGTGCCAACCTTGCCTGAGCATCCAGTTATTATAGGCTTCGGCTTTCTTGTGGATGGGTCGAAGAAGTAGATGTCCGCTTCTCCCCCATATGGGTGTTCATACCACTTGTCAAGGGTTATGGTGGCTTTTGACGCGCTTCCTTCAGACTCAAAACGGTAAACAACATCCACCACAGGATACCAATATTGGTCACCGTATCTGGGGTCGCGATAGTAATATCCGTACTGTAGTTTAACCTCCCAAACCGCTCCTGTATCTTGTCGAACTTCAACCAATTTGACGGTATCAAACCATACAGGTCCAGTCCAAGTCCACATGGGGCATGCTGGTCCAAGTATCTGGTTTCTAACTTGAACTGGTCCAGGCAACGTTTCTCTTAGTTTGACTGTGAGGGGTGTTCCGCTTTTTTGGGTTTTGATTATGGCGTAGGTTTTTCCTCCCCAGTCCACGTAGTCTATTAGCCCGAGTATGTATTTGTCAGCCCAGCTTATCGCCCTTCTAACTTCCTGCTGTGTAACCATTTAGCCACCTCCAATTCTTTCTTTAATATGCCTTATCAGGTACCTTGAAAGCTGGTATATTGGGTATGATGCCAGAATTGTTGCCAGTAGGGCTGTCTCGTACTCTATTGGTGTCGGCGTGTAAAATTTGCCTAGGGTTCTGCTTGTGAATGGTCCAACATAAGATATGCCAGTGACAGAGTTCCAGTCGCTTGAAAATGTGACAGTGTAGATTCCGTCGCTTGGGAATGTTGCCTCTGCAACTTTGTCTCCGAACTTGAATTGGAGTTTTCCGTGGTATACTGGAATTTTTATCTGTCTAGTTGCGTAGTTGAAGCCGAAGTTGTTTGGGTCGAAGAAAGCCCACTCTATCGGTCCGAAGCCTTCAACTTGCACTGGAACGGCTAAGTGTCCAGTATTAGGTATTATTGATATTAGGAAGAGAACCATACAGCCCCAAATTGTCCACGCATCATCATAGCTTGCCTTGTCAGTTTGTCTGAACCTGTTACCACTAAATAGAGCAGAGTTTAGAAGGGCTTCTGATGCGCTGACCATTCCGTCGCCGAGAAGCATTTTCCTCATGTTTTCTTTGCTCCCATCGCTTAGGTAGTCGTAGAACATGTGCAAAACTGCCCATCCGTGCATGCCGTCAAGTCTAAGCTCAAGGTTACTTGGACAGTGGTGCACAGTGACGTATTTGCCGCACCATTGTTGAGAATCCCATCCTTTGCTTAGGTAACGTGATTGTAAGTCTATTACAATTCTGTAGAATTGGGTTGCGAAGAGGAACGGGTTGATGGTGAAAGCCTTAGCGAAGGTTTGGAAGACGTCTGGGTTTCTAACCTCGTAGTCGGGCAGGTCTGGAGCGTAGATGTAGTGGTTGTCTTTCCAGTATACATCGTTAAGCAGTTTCCACTCTTCGAAAGCCATGTTCAAAGCGTCTTTCACGCCAAGTTCATAGAATTTAAGCCATACACCACACAGTGCGCCTATTTGATGCCATCTCCCGCCAAGCATACTTAAGGTTTCGCCGGTGTCCGGGTCCCATGCATAAAAAACGTACGGCTTGGACGTTGGCAACGGATACCTCTTGTTTTTAAGCGTGCTGAAAGCTTTGTTCACGTCTGCGAACTTGTCTGTTCTGTAGCCTAGCTGTTTAGCCCATCTGAAGCAGTCTAAAACGCAGTAGTCCCAGTTCCACCAGTAGCCTGTGTTCCAAGTTCTGGGAAGCCCGTCAGCCGTGCCGATGCGCTGGTTGTCGAGCATCTGCTTTGTTTTTTCCTCAAGCGTTGTACTGTTGTAACCTATTATTTCAGCCATTCTTTTTACGTGGCGTAGGTTCCACCATTCACTTGCGTTAGCGTATCTGATGGCTGCGTTGTCTAGAGCGGATGGTCCAACCTTGTTAAACACTATTCCAAACGTTGCTGTATACTCGTGAGTCCAGTCTGTAATCGTGTCTAGGCAAAGGCGAATCTGCTCTGCTGTTCCCATTTCACCATCACTTCTTAAACGCTTTAAGCACGGATGTCAGCATTGATATGACCATCACCAGCATCATTAAGCCCACTATTGTACTCATCATAGAACTGATTGTTTCAGCCAATGTTGGAGGGGGCGCCTCAACTGTGAACGTGGCGCGGTACGGTTTGCTTGCGCTTACAGGAGACTGTACACCCAGCGACTTGTCGTTTATGAAAACTTCAAACTGCCAGTCAAGTCCCGCGCCAACCGTCGGAGCTGCTTCAAGCGTGTGTGTTCCTGGCGATAGGTCGTATTCACCCTCCCACGTGAAGCCTGTCGGTTGAATGATGAAATCTGCGCCAGTCGTTGGGTCTTTGACGAGGTATTCTGGATGCGTACCCCAGAAGCCGTAGCCTCCAAGTTCACCGTCGAAGACTAAGCCGAGCTTTCTGGCATAGGTATCAGTGACGGCTTTCCCAGTTATTTTCACTTTTATTTTCACCATTTTCACTCACCTTCCTTTCTAATTAACTTCCTAACTTCTGGAATTAGCCATTTTATAGCCATTCCAATAATTATTGAGTTGTAGATGATTATTAAGGTTAACGTTACAGGGTCATATTCTACATCTGGCATATTTAACTCCTCCCAACAATTTCAGTCATAGTTCCAATTATGCTTATCATCATGCTCATAATCATCATCATAAGCATCATGTTCATCATGGTATCCATCATTTGCGCTATTGGCGCTAAAGCTTCGTTTCCGAAAGGGGTTGACGATGTTGTTCCCTGTGCTTCCGGCTCTCCAGCCGTGTATTCCAGGTATAGTGTTGCTTTGCATCCCATACATGAGTAGTATATGAGGAAGGGGGTCCAAACTCTCATCCTCCATTTAAATTGAGGGTTTGCCTTGCACACTTCCGTTACGTCAATTTCTCTATACGCGTCGCCTTTTTCCTGGGTGAAGTGTCTTACAACTTTAACGTAGCCAAGCTCTTTCCAGTCCATGGCTTTTTGGTCGTAATAGTCTATTGCCACTCCGGAACTGTTCAGTATGCTGGCTGGCGCGTTGGTTATTTTAAGTTTTAAAATTGCCTTTTGAATCTGTATAGCCGAGAAGCTCCACTGGTCTGTTTTTACAACTCCGCCCCAACTGAAAATGAAGGTTCCATGGTAGTCGCACATTAAAATGTCCTGTGTTTTAAGGCTCACTGGCAAGCCTCCTACTCCTTCTTTGATGGCATTAGCCTTTTAGGCAGCTCTGCCATTGTTGATATTAGCGGTCCAAACATCATTAGGAAGGCAAACATGAAAAGGACGTTCATAAGCATTGAAACGTTTTCTGGTCCGAGGACGGAGAGAACTTCTCCAGTTTCGTGAACCACCGCTGTTAACTGGCTTAAAGCGTAGCCAATAGCAACCGCCGCTAAGGCAACAACTATAATGGTAACAATTGTTGATACAACGCCTGGTTCCGGTGAGCCGGTAACTTTCCATTGAACAATGAATTGGGTTCCGTTAACCTCTATATAGTTTGAGATTACTCCATGCTTAACTTCAAGCTCGTCTCTCCAATCCTTAATAAAGCCAAGCGCAATATCTTCAGGTATAGGCTGGTTTAAAGAGCCACGAGACTCGTAAATTCTCCCCTTAACAACCTCATAATTGTCTGGAACTTTCCTGTAAACTCCCCAGTATTTAACGCCTATGCTTGGCAAATTCCACCCTCTGACACGTTATTTTTCAGAAAAAGAGGGGGATATTCTGCGGGGTGACAATCAAGATTTATAGAAAAAAGTAGGTAAGCTATCATCTTGTCGCCTCCGCAGTTGTTAGAGGTGCTGGGTTATGGCTTGGCTGTTTAGGTTGCCCCGACTTTGAACTCTTTGAGTAGGCTTGTTAGAACGCTTATGATGAGCACTAGGAAGATTATTGGAACAATCATGTTTATGATGGCGCTTACGTCTATTGGCGTTACCATGCTATGCTCCCACCTTAAACTCCTTTAGGAGGCTTGTTATGACGCTTATGATTAGCACTAGGAAGATTATCGGAATCAAAGTGTTAAGCAAAGCAGATATGTCGATAGGCGTGACCATGACTGCTCAGCCTCCTAGCCTACGCGGGTGTCGCTGGTGAGCCACCTATGCCTGCCAAAGCCCTCAATTTAGCCTTTCTGTATTCAGCCTTCTTGCCCTTTATGTATTGACCAACAGGCTTTGAGCGTTCAAGCCATGGGTCTTTAGGCTCAACTGGGAGAGCTGCAATCTTAGAGTATAAGCCTGGAAGCACCAGCCTGAACCAGTCGCCAAGCTTGCCTGCTCCTTCAGCAGTCCTTGTACCCCACTTAGCCTGTGTTGAAGCATCGCTGACAGCCGCTGTGAAGTGGCTTACAGCCACCTCTGGAGTCGGGTATTTAGCGCGTCTTCCCATATTTCACTTTTCCTCCTATACTTTGTTCATGGAAAAGCTTTTAAAGAATCTTAATATATTTGTTTCTAGGCTAAAACGGGTAAAACGGAGACACGCCTTATTGTCTTATGGATGGGAAACAATCATCGCAATCTCAAGAGTGCATAGTAATGGAAGAGTGCAAGTGCCCAAAGAAATCCGTGTAAGATTAAATCTCGAAGACGGAGACAAAGTTGTTTTTATTGAAGGCGAAGATGGAAGAATCTACATCGACAAATTAATTCCAAAAAGAAAAGCTAAGGTCTTGGGGGGAACCACGTAGTTATACTCACAATATGTGATGGGTTTTGTGTGCACTGCCACATGCCAGGCATTATTTGTCGCATACTAAATCCGTGAGAAGGGTCAAAAGGACATTTTAAAAGCGCCTTTGGCGGGATTTTTGCCGGTTTGTCGTCTATTAGTGGGACTAGCTTCATGTATGTTTTTTGGGTTAGGAGTGGTTTTGCTCTGTGTTTAACTATTTTTCCCTCGTGGTAGTAGACTACTGCGTATTCTGGGGGTTTTGGCGCTCCAAGGATTGTTGTTGTCATTTCATAGTACGTTTTTATTGCTTTCTGCCATCTTTCCATAAGTGATTTTGCAGCTTTTCGGACAAGTTCTTTGGCTTCCTCGTCTGAGGGTGGCTCTTCCTCCCATATTCTGCCGGTTTCCTCCATGTAGATTCGTCTAGCCTCTTTAGCCAGCAGTTTTTCAACCGGCTCTGTAAGCTCTTCTTCGGTTACCGGTTCAGTTTGCGCCACGTTTAACCCTTCTTAACTTTTGGAATGAGCCGTGTTATTCCGGGATGGTTTGGGCATTGGTATAAAGTGCCTGTTTCTGTTTCAACTATTTTTTTCATTAGTGTTCCGCATTGGGGGCATGTTGGAATGGCTTTTTCAACCATTTCTGGAGGCATTTCCGGCGGTGGAGCCATTTTTGGAACTGTTTCACGTACTTCCCTTAGGGTTTTCTGCCATCTTTTTAAAACTTCAACCATTGCTTTATCTAAGTATTCTTGTGGGATTTCCTTTGGTACTGGTCTAAGTTTTTCTTTCCGCCAAAGTTCTACAGCCTGTTTTCTTATAATTTCCTCTATTGGGGTTTTAAGTTCGTCTGTGTATATTTGGGGTGAGCCTGGGTTTGACCTGTGCATTTTCACGTTCTCCGCAGTTAACAATGCAAGCCTTTTAGCTTCAACTGTTGTGGGTTTTGAAAGTTCTTCGGCAAGCACTCTTCGAACTGTTTCCTCGCTGTAGCCTTTCTGGGTTAAGCCTGCCACTAGATGGTCGAAGTACACGGTTATGTAAGATTTTAAGGCTTCTTTTATTTCTCGTTTAACCTCATCTTCCTCTGGCACTAACGAGCCGCCGTTCCCCTAAGCGCTCTGATTATCATTATTAGAAGGTAGACTACTAGGAATATTGTTAGGGCTGATGTTGCAATGTTCGCTGTGGTTGTGGTCATCTGGGTTATGTCGCTTGTCAACTGGATTGTTATCAACGTTGGACTTGTATGTTTAACTGTGAAGCAAACCTTGTTAGTGTCTGTAATCGTGAACGGTACTGGAGCGTTGTTTTTAAGTATGCCTCTGAAACGCCACTCTGTTGGCAGTACGAAACAGAATTTCTCTTCTGTTAGGTCGCTTGTAACTTCAACGTCGAACCGGTCGCACGTGCTTTTAACGTAACGTACAGTTTCATCGCATTTATCTTTAGCCCAGTCTTCAGGCGGCTTACCGATTTTTCCACTCCATTCTGGAAGCCCGGCAATTTTCTTGAAAACCCACTTCAACGAGCCTTTAATGTCAACGTCTATTTCGGCAATGTTCTTCTTTTCAACAGTTATCTTCGGCGGAGCAACTTGAACCACGCAGATTTTAAGATACATATCCTCAGCTAGTGTTCCCTTAACGAAGGTTAAGCCCTCTGGAAGTGCATCCCCCTCTTTCCACTCCCAACACGCCGGTAATGGGAATGGGAACTTTGGCGGCTGTAGGACAAACGTGGTTACTGGCTGGCGCATCATTGTCCACTTTCACCTCCAGTTTCCTCTTCTTCATATGTTACTGTTACTGGTATTTTTCTTTTTAGTCCGGGCGGAGGTTTCATTCCCATTGGAGCCATTGCCTTGAAGAAGCTTTCCATAGTCGCGTCTAGCAGCCAGTCGATTAGCGGGTCAAGTTTGGCAAGGAATTTCTTTTCCAGTTCGCCGAGTGTTCTTGGCGGTGGCGGTGCTGGTGCTCCTTCAGTGGCTTGTCTAACCCATTCCTGCCGTAGCTCAAGCATTTGAGCGTATTCTTCGCTGAACAGGTATGCTGCTTGTTCTCGCCAAATGTCGACTGCTGTTTTCTGCATTTCCCTTAGAAGCATCCATGCGTCGTAGATTTGCTCTATTGTAAGGTTTGATTGGCTTATTCGCCTCTTTATGATGTAGTAGTTTACGGCGTCTTCCAGAACTTGTGTTGGGGTTGAGCCTGTTGCCTTAGCATACTCGTTGATTTCCTCAACTATCTGTGGATTTCGCCTCTTCAACTGTCCAAGCATGCGTCCAGCGTTCCAAGTAGCCATAGGAGGAAGCCTTCTCCTTCTCCTCTCAGTTTCCCCGGGAAGCGGAGCGCCGCCCTCTTCTTCGTCTTCAGCCATTTAGAGCCACCTACTTGTTCATCTCTTCTATTGCGCCTTCAAACTGAGAACGCATTGATTCGGCAAAAGTTTTAGCTACAACTTCATCTGGAAATTCCCAGTTATAGATTGTTTGAACCTTGTTTCCTTTAACTTTTATTTCTATGTTTTTTAGGAAGCGTGCCATCATTTGGGCGCCCTGCTGGAACTGGCTTACAGTCATTATTGGAGCGTCTGGGCTTTGAGGCATGGGAACAACAGGTGAAACTTGAACATTTTCTTCTGCTGGCGGAGAAGCGGGATGAACTTTAACTTCGCTTTTCTTTTCTTCTGGTTTTTCAGACATCTGAGCCACCAATTAAAAGATGTTTGTAATAAATATTTAAAGTATTCTAACGCTTGAGCCAATTGATGAATTCTGACGTTAAAAGTATGAAGCCTATAAGGTTTAGGGCTAAACCGATGTATCCGCCTTCCAAACTTAAAGGTGTTCCCTTCAACTGGTAAACTTGATGTGCAAAATCGTGAGCTACAATTCCCCACCCTATCAGCGTTAAAAGTATTCCAAAGCCTGTTGTTCTGCTTATTCTCCATCCGAGTTTTGGTCCAAAGATTTTAAGAGCAACTTTTCTCAAAATGCATTTTGTATCTGTTGGCGGGTTGTTTGGCGTGTAACACCTTAACGCATCCGCATCTTGCTTCAGCAATATTGAAGCCATGTATTTTCCGGCTTCAACAAGCTTTTGGCAGAGTTGTTCAGCTAATTCTTTGACAAGTTTTAAGCATTCTTCCCATGTGTGCCCTTCAAGTTTGTACTTTAATCCGGCATTAGCAAATTCTTTGAACTCGTCCAAAGCGTCGGTTGAGAAACTAAAAACTTCAATGTATCCATAGTAGGCTAATGCCCCATTCTTGTAGGCTTCTACGCCAAGCTCGCGGGCGCTGAGACAGTTCATGCAATATACTTCTCTTCCAGAGAGCAGAACAGCGTTCTTCAAGTCGACAACTTTCACGGTTTCTGAGCCGTAGTGGCAGTCTGTGTTGCCGTGGTTGTAGTGAATGTAGATGACGTTTGGGTTTTGCTTTAAAACTTGCTCAACTTCTTCCCTTGACACTGCTCTGCCACTTATGTCTATAACTTGGAAGCCTTTCTCTTCAAGCATCTTCCTTATTTCACGGGACCATTCATACGAGTAGCTTGTCGGTTCGTCAAATTTAGGCGCAACCAATATGGCGAGCGTCACTTTTCACCCGCCAACGTTAAGATTTTCTCTCTATATGCTTTGTTTTCTTTAAAAAGTTTAAGGCTTGTTTTTAGGAAGTTTTCGATAAACTCTTTTTCGGCTTTGGCTAGATTTTTATGGTTGTTAAGCATTTCGGCAAACTCCGCATAGGTGTAGCTTTTGAAGCCTACATAGATTCGCTCATTGGGTTTCTGCTGTGCTTCAAGTTTCAAAGCCTTAACGATAATGTCAAGCTCCCTCATCTTCTCCTCTCCTTTTCCAGTTCAAGCTTAAGCTTCTCAAACTCCTTTTTGGCGGCTTCCCGCGCTTCACGCCTAGCCTGCCAATCAACCAAGAAAGCCCAGATAATTATTAACGCAACTCCAATAACCATACACGTTAAGCCCGCGCCGAAGTTGTCTTTAATTAACGTGCTACCGCCAGAAATCAATGAGATGGCGATTGCGAAGATGGTGCCTTTAGACGCTATTTCAAGCCTCGTTATCGTCATATTAATCCACAATATAGTCAAATAGTGATGAAGATAAAAAGCTTATGGATTTAATGGTTATTCTTTTGTTATAGCGGTTAGGATGCTCATTAGCATCATGAATATGAACATTAGGAGGATGGATGGGATTATGGTTGTGGCTACTTGTTCCGTTATTTGTTGCCTTATTATTTCTTCTGGTTTAAGATAGACTTTTTCAGATGGATTTCCGAAATATGTGAATATTTCTTTGTTGGCTTTGAAAACATTAGCTATGGCTGTGGCGCCTTGCTGTGTCCAATACTTTATCCAATAATCGTATCTGGCAACAGTATCCTGATATGCCTCTAAAACCGTGCGCCCCTCGTTAAGCGATTTTATTGGTTGAATGAACACGTCTTCGGAGTCCTCTGCTAAATCCCATGTTCCATCAGGGTTCTGTGTGATGAAAGCTGACACGTCGCCCTTGTATGCTAGTGCGGCAGCAACTTTTTTGTTTATACCATCTGGGATTAATGTTATTCCCGCTTGGCAACTCCAAACGTAAACCACTCTACCGCTAAGTTTACTAATGTTGGCTGAGTCTAGCAAGTTTTTGCCATCATCGCCTAGCACATACGTTGATGTTCCATGGCTGGCTATGTAAACTCCTTTAGGGTCGCCGCGACTTATAACCGACTCAAAGGCATCTCTAAAAGCTGCTGTGTCCCAAGCAGCCCAGCTTTGAAGTTGGGCTTTGTACTTTTCGTTGACCCTCTGCATAGCTCTCATAGTTGCTTCTGTTCCAGCATCGAAATTTGGAGCACAGTAAAAGATTACGTTGACTTTAGCCATACTTTTGCATCATCTCAACAAAGGCTTTGCCAACATCTGTTTCCCTTTCAACTTCAGAAATAAGCTCATCAATAGAGAACACCTTTCCCTTGAACATAATATGCGACTTAAATTGCTTGGTTTTTTCCAGCTCCTTTATAACTTCCTCTTTTGTGATGGTCATATTCGTCCAAATGAAATAAGCGTTCAAAAAGTAAAAAGCTTATGGATGAAAATAGAAAAATTGGGGGTTTGGAGAAGGGTGTTTACGGGCTGGCTATCCTATTTTTTCGCTGATGCCGTGCATCCATTTCCAGAACAGTTGGGCTAGGAAGATTATTGCTGTCCAGACGAAGCCGAAGAAAACCGCCACTAAGGCTATGTTGTACAGGTCTGTTATGTCGAAGGTTGGCGTTGTGAAGAACTTTAGCAGGGCGTAGACTGCCGCTAGGATTATGCCGACTACGAGAGCCAGCGTTTTTGTTCCAACATGTTCAACTTTTTCGGACATTTAGGCTCTCCAATGCCTAAAATAGGCTCGGTTAAATAAAAAGGTTACCCGAAAATATCAATACTTAAGACATGATAAGTGTTTTTCTAAGCTTCCTTTTCAACCTTCTGCGTCTTTTCTCTCTACCCTTTCCCATCTGTTATCTCCTTAGAAAGGCGAAAATGTTATGCTTTTTTCTATAATATCGATAGGTAAGGAAGGTTGTTATTGCCCAGAAAATCCACCAAAGGATTTGTTCGCGAACGGTCCATGGATAATGGAAGAGGATGTAGGCTATGTGCCAGTAGTGGATGTAGTTTGGGTTTAGCCATATTTCTGGGAAGGGTATGCTGATAATGTATAGGGCGTCTAGGAAGCCTCCAACGTATAATAGGATTGTGAAAAGCGCGTACCATTCGCCCTGTTTTGTTTGGCTACTAAAATATAGCAAGGCTGATACCGTGAAGACGAGCAGGGTCATAAAAGTCCACCATGTGAAGAGGTGGGCGTAGCTTACACGTTCTAGAGGGGGACAGACTAAGGCGTCAACTCTGTTAAGTAAAAGGTAGAAAAAGAAAATGAAGAAGTATGTAAAGTCGATTTTCCGTAGGCTACTCATCCTTCAACCAGTTTCTTAAGCTCATCTATAAACTTTGTGAACTCTTCCTTTTTAAGCCATATGACAGCTTTTAGCGGTTCGTAGTGGAATTCGCGTTTTTCTTGGTCGTATTTTGTTTCTAAAGGTTTAACTGCAAACATTATCTCGCCGGAATCCTTAGTTTTGACTTTCTGAATCCACAATGTCCACTCGCTTCCGCGTACGCTTATTCCCTGCTTATCAGCATAATAGACGATTTTCTCCTTCTTCTTAACACTCAACACGGCTCACCTCTACGTCTTTTTAAGGAATCCTTTCTTGGCTCATTCTCACTCTTCCTCTTCTATTTTGGCATTTTTCTTCCAGAGTTTTCTTGCTGTGGTTGGCTGACGTTTTTTCTTGAAGAATTTGTGGTATCTGGTTGGGTGTGTTATGGGGATTGTTGGTGTCGGCTCAATTCTGACGCGCACAGGTTTTCCTTCAGTTAGGGTTGGCTTGACTGGATATGTGTTAACTTTTGATTCTACGGTTGAGCTTTTAGCGTAGGGTTTAGTCCATGAAATTGCCTCTGGCTTTTTGTGTTTGAAAAGCCTCTTCAACCATTCTAGCAACTTCACCCTGACAGCTTTTTTCATTTCTTCGTTCAACTCCTAAGTTTCTTTAAAGAGAAAACGAGGCGCTGTTTTCTTCTACTCCTCGCCTTTGTAAGTTGCACTTCTACCTTGTTTAGTGCGATAAGTCTTATTATGGAACGAAGTAGACGTAACTCGCTTATAGTGCCAAATTCAAACTCTTGCAATAACTCGGTGCTGGTCATAGGATTCTTTTGAAGTCTCTTAAGTATGTATTTTTCCAATTTCCATTGCTCTCTTGAGGTGGGAACTTTACCTTTTCTTACATTTACCTTTCTCATTTTTCCACCATTTTTCTTGTTCTAGCTGTTTTTTAAATTCTGGGCAAGCATCTTGCATTAGTAGGTCGTAGGCTAGGCTCATGTCTCCGCATTTTAGAATGCTTGAAGTTATGTATTGGCTTAGCCAGTATGGGAAAAACGGATAGTCAAATTCACCCGTATGCTTTCCTCGTCGAGCCACACTTTCCTTTTTAACTTGTTTAATGGCTATTTTGCTTTCTTGTATAGTGTATGTGCCGGGCTTTTTAAGTTTAAAGTCGCTGCATGGCAAGTCCATACTTACTATTCTAGGATTAAGGTGAATCGCCCTAGTCTTACACCACTCTAACTTTGCAACATACTCAGAACATTCAACACATTTTGGCATTTATTTCCCTCCCTCTACAGTTTTTACTCTCTCCTCTATTTTTGGGATTATTTCTGGGTTTTCTAAAAAGAGCTTAACTAGAGTTGTTAGAAGCTTATATTCTGATATGCCCAGTTTTCTGGCGATTTCCCTAAACTTGGCTGCATCCTTCTTATTTAGCCGAGTTGAAACGTACATTTTTCTCTTCCTATTGCCTTTTGTAAATTTTCGCGAATCCCTTTTGTTTGGTTAGAACTTCTAAAACCTCGGAGTGTTCAGCAAAGTAGTATTCATTGTTTATTTTTATGGTTACGCCCGTCCCGCTTTTGCTCATAGCCAAATACCCACATGACTTCCACTTCTTTTCACTCAAACTTTTCCCTCCAATGAGTTCTGTTTAAATATTCATCGCAAGCTTCTACATCTTCCCACGTGTAGTGTCCCCTTGAACACGATTGGTATTGCTTGTTAAAGAATAAGCATGAAACACAATGAGGCACGCGTTTGGTTCGTAATGGTTTGAACCTCTTTTCTCCGCGGATGATAACCCATCCGCCTTCTATTTCTTTTTCTTCCGTCAAACGCATCCCTCACGCTTTACTCATTCAAGTTGGATTTCTTGTTCCGACCATTCCAACACGTCGCTGTTCTCTTTCACAAGCCCTATTTCAATTAAGTCTTTAATGTAACGTTCAAACGTGGCATCTGTAATATTGTATATCCTCATAATGTAGTTCCTCAAAGCCTTCTTCTTTATTCTCTTCCTCTCTTTCAGAAGCCCCTTTATCGTTGCGATGCAATTCGTCCTTACAGACCGGGGAGTCGAATAAGTCATACATTTTCCTCCTCACCCTTGTATACTACGAGACGTTCTTTGGGGTCAGCGTGCCATGGGTCGTTAGTAACCTCGCTTGTCGACTTCAGCTCTATTAAGCCGGATGTTTCAAGGTCTTTAAGGTATTTATCCACTGTTGAAATTGTTAGCCAATACCTTTTCATTAAGAACTTGCACACATCAGTATAAGGAACCTTGCCACCTTCCTTTTTAATGAAATCAATGAGTTGTTTCATTCTGAGTTGGCGACCCTTGAATGTGGCTTGGAGTTCAGATTCAGCCAAAAGGCTTCCCACCTTTTACTGTCTGTATGTGTCACACTGACTATAAATAATTTTCGGTTCTAAAGGCGAATAATATTATATCTTATCGTGAGGTCTTGCTGGAATAGGGTTTTAGTTGTCTGTGTTACACACGAAAGAAGAAAAGAAAGAAAAAAAGAAAGAAAGAAGAATAATGCGTGACAGACTACACAAAAGAAAGAACAAAAGAAAAAAGGAAAGAACAAACAAATAAAAGAAAGAATGAACAAATGAAAGAACAAAAGAAAGATAATAAATTTCCTAATAATGTTTGATTAGGATATTAGGATAGAACTCATAAATTCAGGAGGAG
>Ga0078972_1002946_pt1 | contig 53432 bp, 50 predicted proteins | sample YelNatPaOPGAMG01_FD_67568 | JGI IMG/M metagenome (GOLD analysis project Ga0078972, IMG submission 67568) | Hot spring thermophilic microbial communities from Obsidian Pool, Yellowstone National Park, USA - OP-RAMG-01 (SPADES assembly) (version 2) | ecosystem: Environmental > Aquatic > Thermal... | reverse complement strand
GCTGAGATCGAAAAATCCGCAGGTGGGCGAACTCATGAAAGCTGCACTCAAGGCAAGGGAATTGATGTTCTGGTTTGTGCGACTTTCCAGGGAACCGAGATTCTCAGGTGCCTTTAACGTTACCAGATATGAGGGGCTTCCATTTCTCAGGCTGGTTCTGGTATATAGGAGCATAGCACTTTCTAAACAGTAGGATTCAGTTTTTCCTATGGACCAGGTTATGGCGGACGTGAACTGTGTCCTCGATTTCGTCCAGGGTCAACCCCCGTGTCTCAGGGGTGAATGTAATGGTAAAAAGGAATGCTCAAATGTAAGAAATTAACTATAATATATTAAACATAACAATAAATGGGGTTTGGGAAACGATGAATGAGAAAAAACGGTGGAAAAGTGATGAGGAGGTTTCTCTGATCAACGGGATAACAACGGGATAAAGGAAAAGGATAGGCCGTCGATAATGAAGTCATGAAAAAAAGTTTTCAGTTAAGTTTTTAGGAATACTCTTTTGTTTGATTTGTGCCCGACAATTTTCTGCACATAACCAGCACAAAAATAGATAATGCTAATAATCTTGTACATGGCATGAAATGGAATAAGGTAGTTCCGCCTATAATAGGTGTAATTATTGTCGTCCTGATTGTTGTGGTTGGCAGTATTACGCCCCTGGTAAGTATTCTTAATCCATACAGGGGTGTCATCCAGAATTCAAGAAATCTTGTAATCTCCAATCAAACATATAACCTCCCTGGCCTCACTAATTCAGTTAACGTGGTTCAGGACTCTAATGGAGTGTATCACATTTATGCTCAATCTGCCTCTGATCTTTATTACTCCCTCGGTTTCATTCAAGCAAAGAACCGACTATTCCAGATCGAGGTGTTTGGCCTTGAGGGTATGGGACAGATGAGCACATTCTTCGGGCAAAGTTACCAGAACTATGACAAATTCCAGACCATGACAGGCGCGCCAATAACAGCAGAAATGGACTGGGCGAATGTATATGACAATAGGTCAGCCAATGTAACTGACTCCACCACCTCAACTGCACTTCTGTCCTATGCAGAAGGAATCAACGCTTACATAAATTACTCCGATGCCCATAATACACTCCCGCTTCTATTCAAGCTGCTCGGTTTAAAACCATATTACTGGACACCTGTTTATTCATTCGCGGTGCAGGAATTAATGACTCAAACGCTCGAGTTTGGGGATAGCGGTCTGCAATTTTCATTGATATACAGTATGATTGGAAATGCAACGTACGACCTCATACCGACTTTTTCACCTGTGCAATCTTACTATTATGCCGGATATTCAGGGCAGGCAAATTCCAGTGTTATGACCGAGTCCCACGATACCTATTTGCCAAATGCCACTGTAATTTCAATGACAAAGATCCTTTTAAAGGAATTTGCCTACGATCCACCGACATACTTTCCAGTGAATGTTCCAGATCACAGCAATGAGATTGTTATTGCTGGTAACAGGACAAGCACTGGAAACCCAATACTCATGGGAGGACCTGTTCTTGGCTTCAGCTTACCCTCAATATGGTTCCAGGTTCAACTGGTTGCACCTGGCATCGATGCATACGGTGTAGTTCTCCCTGGAGACCCGGCAATTGTTATCGGATTTAACAGCAACATTGCCTGGACACTGACCGATACGCAGGCAATATCAGATGGTACATTTTTCTTTGTTCAGCAAATCTCTGGAAACAGTTATTACTGGAACTCTACCCTGCATCCCCTCAAGATATACAAGATAAATGGCATGGATGTGAACTGGACCAACCTAGGACCCATAATGGTTGAAAACGGTTCTCTTGCAATTGTAATGGACTGGATGGGCAATATGTTCTCAGATGATCTGGGTGCCCTGCTAAACATAATGACTTCATCAAACTGGAACGAGTTCAAGAGTGCACTTTCAATATGGAAGGCACCATATCAGAACTTCGCCTTTGCAAATCGCACGATGATCGCAGACATATCACCAGCATACTACCCAATTTTTTCTGGAACGACATATAATCCGGGTTCGATTATGCCCGGCTATGGATCCGAATACATATCCGGTTCTGTCCCATACAACATGGTGCCACAGGTGGTGAACCCCAGCGATGGCTTCATCGTCAGTTCAAACCAGAGACAGGTCGGACCAGCGTATCCGTACTGGTATGGTAATACAATGTCCTTTTCCGATGGTTTCAGGGCGATGATGGAAGTAAATTATCTGAATAACCACACGAATATCTCTGTACATGAACTTTCGGCTTTTCAACAGCTTAATTACACAGACTATGCAGCACAGCAGGCTGTCCCAAAGATAATGTCATATATTTCCAGTTCATCCAATACTACGCTGCAACGTGCCGCAGCGATATTCTCGGGATGGAATTATAGCATGGAGACAAGTTCAACTGCCGCGTCTCTCTGGTTCTTCACCTATCAGTATCTTTTCAGTGATGTTTTTATGCCATATCTTGAACAGATCGGATGGATTCCGGCCAATGACAAGGTTCTGGGCGTTCCTTCGGGAATGGGTGGAAGCCTTCCCAACACGACAGGCTATGCTTCTTTCGATGTCGATCTGATCCACTATATCCTGAACGGCTCTGCTGCTCCGTTTACTGCAGACAACAATACTACTATGCGGGGCCTGGTAGTAATGGCTGTAGATCAGGCAATGGATCATCTTCTCTCCATATATCCATCCGGTAACTTCACCTGGGGAAAGTTTTACGGTTTCCTTTTTCCAAACCTATTTGGTTTAAGCAGCTTCAACGTGGGACCTATTTCAAAGGGTGGAGACTTCAACACGCCAAACGATGCTTCAGGTGTAGGTCCATCGAACTATCCCACCGGTGGACAGAGCTGGGTTATGGTGGTGAATCTATCAAACGTTTCCAGGTCGATTGGCGTATATCCAGGTGGGCAGAGTGAGGATCCTGCAAGCAGTCAGTATTCCAACTATGTTTCTGACTGGATAAACGGCGACTACCTACCCCTTTTGTTTGCAGCTAAGGCTTCTGATTTCAGCAGCGCGAATGTCATGTCTGTGATTCAACTGAACCCGCAGGGGGCGTGAAATGTCAGTATTTAACAGGAACCAGTATATTGCGTTCGTTTGCTCTCTGATCATCGCAACTGTACTAGGTTTTCTCCTTCTTTTGACAGGGATATGGTACCTGATTGCCTTCGCTGGCTTTGCCGCTGCAATCATGGTTCAAAAGAGAATATCTGTTATTTTTCTTTCAACGTTTATTGCTGGATTGCTTGTATCGCTGATCTATGTCATTTTACTCCCGGTTTCCAATGAAGTTGCCATCATGAATGAGGTTGCAACACTTGCGGGTTTCCCATCTGCACTGCTCTGGGTGCTCATGTTCCTTGTCAGTGCACTTCTAAGTTCTGCTGGTGCCTTGATAGCTGCTTCTTTGATACCGTTCTTTGATAAACCTGGAAGCCAGGCTTCTGGATAAAGGCACAACAAGCGTTTATAAAAGAGAACATCTCATCGCTGGGATCGAGACCTGAGGCCGAGCGCAGCACTCATAGCATGAGTGAAGAAGCTTTAAGATTTGCACTCCCATCCAGTCTCATGAGATTCATAGACCTGCATGAGGATATTGCCTTTTCGTCGCAACATATAGATGTGATTAATGTAGCTGAACAGTCAAATATCGTGAGCCTAAGGAGACTCGGCGACGTACTTGTGTTTGCATCCATCTTCCCGCATGTATACACATGGGATGAGCGGGTATCAGAGCAGTCCACAAACTATAAATTTCCATCCCAGTCCTCTGCACCTATGCTGCCCCTGCTTCTAGAGCAGTTCAAGTTTTACGATTACCTGAGCAGAAGCCAGGGGATAACGATTGTACACAAAAGAGGGGATCTCGTTGCTGGATCACTGAAATTTCTGCTATCGATTGAAGGAACGGACGCACTGACTGATCCTAACGATGCATATATTCTGAGGGATCTCGGTCTAAGATGCATGGGGCTGACATGGAATTATGACACAAAATTTGCGGCATCCTGCATGTCAAGGAAGGATTACGGTCTTACCGGTTATGGGGAAGATCTCGTCGATCTGTGCAACAGGCTTGGGATAATAATTGACGTTGCACACGCCAGCAAGCGTACAATAATCGATGTCTGCGACAGAACCAAGAAACCGATTATCTGCTCGCATGGAAACACAACGAGTGTCATGAAGCATGTCAGGAACCTCGACGACGAAGAAATTGAAGCAATCTGCAGAACAGGTGGTGTTATTGGACTCACAGCAATACCACAGACTCTCAGCAATAATCCCCGGCTGGATGATTTCCTTAAGCATGCTGAATACATAGGCAGCAACTTTGGCTGGGATCATGTATCAATTGGCACCGACTTCCTCGGACTGAGCCATGGAAATGTTCCCGTTGGGTTTGAAAGCGTAAAGAAACTCGGAGATCTGGAAAGGATTCTGGGCGATCATGCTTCTGCTGTGATGTGGGAAAACTCGCTCAGGGTCATTAACGAAGTCATAGAATGATCCTTCCAAGCGACAGATTCAGGTTGATCTGGATTCAGGTGCCGATTGCTGCGTGAAACTGTGATCCAGGAGCATGTATAGAATGGCAATTACGAATGTCCCGATGCCTACCAGGATCCAGAATAATGGAGTTATTCCCCTCAGATAAGAGAGCATGAGAAGCCCAAGCACAGAACCCGCGAAGCTACCAAAGCTGGTATAGAAGCTGTATGCTCCAATATATGTTCCTCTCTTGTCAACCGGTGCTATAAGCGTTACTATGGTCTGTGTTGTTGGGGAAGTGAAATTTTCACCCATTGTTGATATTATCATGAATATTATTATGACGATAAAAGCCGGTGAGATTGAAAGAAACAGGAATGATCCCGCATAAAAAAGTACGCCGATTCCACGCCATATCAGAGGAGACCACCTGGATGTCATGAGTTTAAGTATCCTGAATTGCAACAGCACAACAAGAAAGCCGTTAATTGCGTAAAGGTATCCGAGATCGATGAGCGGTAACTTCGACAGCACAATAGCGTATACGGAAAGTGATACCCCCTCCTGCCTGTAGAAAAACATGAACAGTATTCCCACGAGAACAAAGCTCAGAAAGAACCTGTTTCCGAGGGTTGACTTCAGACCCTTCTGGCTGTAAGAAGATGCAGATTCCGCTCCCGGAGTATATGTCTCTGGAACTGCCAGATACAAGATGAATATCTCAATAATGGTTGCAATAGATGCGACAAGGAAGATGTATTCGAAGCCAATTGTCGCAAGGAAACCGCCAAGGAGAGGGCCGATCGCTGTGCCGGTGTTCACCATTACCCGAACCATAGTATAGGCAGACATTCTGTCCTCAGGGGTGCTCATGTCTGCTACAGACGCTTGCAGGGCTGGAAACTGCAGAGCGTTCACTATGACCGATGCAAACCAGCTTCCAACAAGTATTACAGGAGAGAAATGCTTGAGAACGGAAAGAAACATAAGGAAAAAGAAGAGTATATTGGGAATTGGAACAAGTACCATGAAGAACCTCCGACCAAGCCGATCAGTCAGGCGGCCCGAATATAGCTGGACTGTTGCCATTATAAGCGTAGCAATACCGAGCAAAGCACCGGCAAGCAGAAAAGACAGGTTATAGACCTCTATCAGCACTAACGGCATGAATATGAAGGTTGAGGATCTGCCCGTTGAACGTATCAGCCTGGTGATACCGATATAGTAAATTCTCCTGTTAAGACCTCTAATTGTATACCTGCTTTCCATTTTTCTACCAGAGCTCGATCTCGATTCTCAGGTGAATCTCAAACAGAGGCATAATATTTCATGCTTTTCTTCCTGGATCGTGGTGCAGGAATGCAGAATATTATATCATGCAGTATCATACGTCTTTTTAGACTGAATAATGTATTATTTAACACTTGAAGATGGATCCACCTACACTGGGACTGGCTTTGGTGCATATAAGCCAGCGTATGGGGAACTTGTATTCACCACCTCCATGACAGGATATCTGGAATCCATAACTGATCCTTCCTATAGAGGGCAGATACTGATCTTTGCATTCCCAACCATTGCCAATTACCCGCTGAATAAGGGGAAGATGGAATCCGGTATCCCGCATGTTGCAGGAATAGTCACAAAGGATTCGCATTCAGAGATTCCTGTGGGAGGATTTTCAGGTGAACTGTCAGCATTCCTTGGATCTGCAGGAGTTCCTGGGATTGATGGGATAGAGACAAGAGGTCTTGTAAGTAAGATCAGGGAAAAAGGGTCCATGAGGGCGTGGATTTCTCAATCTGATGGAAAAAAAGATTTCTCAAAGGACCCATTCGCAGAAGACCTGATCTTTCCAACAGTAGAACACAGCATCATGAATGTGAGAAAGAGAGATTTTGATAAGAAAATTCTTTTTATCAATGCAGGAAGCAAGATATCGGTGATGGATAACATGGCTGATCTGGCAGATCTTACGGTTGTTCCGTACGACATGGAAGTGCCTGACAAACGATATGATGCAATTTTCATATCCAATGGGCCAGGCAACCCGGAGTCGCCTCATCTTCAGAGAGTGGTGAAATATGTGAGGAGCATGATAGGACAGACAAGAATCTACGGCATATGCCTTGGCCAGCAGATTATTGCACTTGCATATGGGGCAAGCACATATAAGATGCACTTTGGGCACAGGGGATCCAATCATGCAGTCACTGATGGTAAAAACATCAGGATAACAACGCACAACCACGGTTTTGCCGTAGACAGGGCATCCGCCGAAGCCAGAGGCTTGAAGGTAGTTGAATGGGACGTAAACGACGGAACTCCGGAGAAGCTTGAGGATCCAGAGAATAGGGTGAGATGTGTTCAATACCATCCTGAAGCATCTCCTGGACCACATGATACGCTCGGGTTCTTCGAAGGTATCAAGAAGGAGTTGAATGCCTGATTGCCGCTGGACCAAAAACTGAGAAAAATTTTGCTTATTGGATCTGGTCCTGTTGTCATAGGTCAGGCCGCTGAATTTGACTATTCCGGTTCCCAGGCATCGCTTGCGGTGAGGGAAGAAGGCATTGTTTCTGTATTGCTTAACCCCAACCCTGCTACCATACAGACTGACAGATCCATTGCAGACAGGATATATATTGAGCCAATCAACCTCGATACAATAAGGACGATAATAGAGAAGGAAGGTATTGATGCAGTCATCTCATCCGTGGGCGGGCAGACTGCACTGAACACTGCAATGGATATGCACAGATCTGGTATGTTCGGGCCGGGACTCAGGCTCCTTGGAACATCGCCGGAAGACATTGAAAAAGCCGAAAACAGGACCATGTTCCACGAATTGATGAAAAGCATTGGCGAACCTGTACCGGAAGCATTCCTGCTTGATATCGGCAACTACGAAGCATTAATAGCCGGTATGCAGGATTTAAGTTATATTGTAAGAACTTCTTTTTCCCTTGGCGGATCTGGTGGAATCATTGTTGACAGTCTAGGTGCATTGAGATCATATTGTGAGGAGTTTTTATCAGAAAATCCAGGAGAGAGCCTTGAGGTTGAGCAGTCGATCCAAGGACTGATAGAAGTTGAATACGAGATGATAAGGGATTCTGCGGATAACTGCATTTCAATATGCAACATGGAGAACCTGGATCCGATGGGTATCCATACGGGAGAATCCATAGTCGTCACGCCGAGCCAGACCCTGAGCGATCATGAGATACAGATGATGAGGACAGCCGCGATCAAGATAGTGAGAGCACTGCAAATTATCGGTGCCTGCAACATACAGTTTGCCATCGATCCAACCAGTGAAAAATACTATGTTGTAGAGGTGAATCCAAGGACATCCAGGTCCTCTGCGCTTGCTTCAAAGGCAACTGGATATCCTATCGCAAGGATCTCGACAAAGATACTACTTGGATACAACCTGCCTGAGATTAAGAATCCGCTCACGAAAAACACTTCGGCAGCGTTCGAGCCTTCCCTTGACTACATAACTGTAAAGATACCGAGGTGGCCGTTTGACAAGATAAGTTCCAACAGGAAGATCGGGGTCCAGATGCGCTCGGTTGGCGAGGTCATGGGAATCGGAGCTAATTTCGAAGAGGCCCTGATGAAGGCGATTGCATCCCTTGATACAACAGAGTCCAGGAGGCTCCGTCTTTACAAGCCTGGCAACGATCTTGTATCCCTGCTAAAGGATCCCAGTGATCTTCGGATATTTGCCATATTCGACGCGCTTATTTCAGGAATGCCACCGGAGGAGATATCAAAACTCACAGGCTACCAGATCTTCTTTATAAACAAGATGCAGAACATTGTCCATGAGATATCGAAGATAAGCATCGGATCAATACCTGAAAACATACATGATTTGAAGCGCCTTGGGGTTTCCGATTCAATAATAGCACATTTCGCAAGGCTTGATGAATATGATATTGTGAGGCACCGCCTGGAATCAGGCATGATACCATCCTACAGGGTGATAGATACATGCTCCGCCGAATTTTTATCGTCCACTCCATATTTATACTCTTCATACCATGCAGCAGACGAGCTTCCGCCTTCCACAAACAAGAAAAAGGTTATTGTTCTGGGTTCCGGACCGAACAGGATTTCTCAGGGGCTTGAGTTCGACTATGGATCTGTGAAAGCAACGAGAGCATTAATTTCTGCCGGATTTGAAACTATCATGGTAAATTCAAACCCTGAAACCGTCTCGACTGATTTCGATTTTTCCAGCAGGCTCTATTTTGAGCCGCTGACACTCGAGCATGTTGTTAATATAATCCAAAAGGAAGGCCTTCCAAGGATCATGATACAGTTCTCAGGCCAGACTGGGCAGAATATGGCCACGAAGATAGCTGATCTATTTGGCGAGGAAATATTTCTCGGGACATCTCCATCTGAAATATACAGGATAGAGGAAAGGACAAAGTTTGCAAGCGCGATCGGATCGGCAGGACTTCTGCAGCCTCCCTTTGCAATCGTAAGGAATGAGATCGATGCGGAGACAGTGTTTGAGCGCATAAGGTTACCGGTTATCATCAGATCTTCCTTCATTATTGGGGGAAGGTCCATGGACATCGTGTACGATCTCAGGGATGGCACCAGGAGGATAAAGGAGATACTCACGATGTATCCGGAGCATCCAGTCCTCATCAGTGAATACCTCACTAATTCTGTGGAACTGGACGTAGACTTTATATCGGATGGATCTGATTTCCTGATCTGCGGGATTTCAGTTCATCTGGAGGAAGCCGGCATACATTCCGGCGATGCCATATCCGTCCTTGGCCCTTCCCTAATAAGTGATGAGACGAGGAGGAGGCTTGCCGAAATTGTAGGCGTGCTTGTGCATGAGTTCCGATTAAAGGGCATATCCAATCTCCAGGTTGCAGTGAACAGCAGCGGAATATACATAATAGAGCTGAATGCCCGATCCAGCAGGAGCATACCGTATGTATCGAAAGCGTCCGGGATAGACGTGGTCAAGGAAGGCATAAACATGGCGCTCGGCATAAGCAATCCTACGCTTGTTCCTGTGGAACCAAAATCCTATTTCTGCAAGATACCCATATTCCCCTTCAAGAGGTTCCCTGAATCTGATATTCTCCTATCGCCTGAAATGAAATCGACAGGCGAGGGTCTTGGGATAGGAATCACGCTTGATGAAGCATTGGCAAAGGCATTTAAAATCCAGAATCCCTCTTCCAGTATTGTTGGCGGATGCATTGTTTCAGTGGCAGACGTTTTCAAGCCAGATATCCTGGATATTGTTAAGCTTCTTAGAAATGAGAACATCACGCTATTTGCGACTCCCGGAACGCATGCATTTCTGAAAAAGCATGGAATAGGGTCAGTTCTGGTCTTCAAGATCGGGGACAAAAGACGGCCAACGCTGAGAGACATACTTGAGAGCCAGGACATCTTTGCAGTTATAAACGTACCAGATAGAAGAGGATCTGCAGTTGCTGATGGATTTGAGATAAGGAGAATGGCGCTTGGAAGGAATATACCGGTACTTACTAATATCAACTCTGCAAAGGCGCTGATCTCATCCCTGTTAAAAAAACCGAAAATGGAGGCAAGAGAAATCGCCTCCTATTACTGATATTCAGGAAGAAAAGTTCATGCTGGAATCGATGTCTCTTCCTCTTCTTTCCTGCGTCTTGATTCAAGTTTGATTATGTATCGAGTTACGTATCCTGCTATGTTGTTAAGAGTCTTCTTCGACGCAACTGTTACAACCTGCTTGACAATTGCCCTGTTTTCACTGTAATCCTTCGTGAATTTTCCGGGGTATTGTGTTACCAGGCTTTCGGCGATTCTCTTAACATTGGATGATCTTATGCTTCCCATACGATGCACGGGTTATCGCTTCCAGATATAAAAGAATCACCAGAAATAAGATACCTGGCGACCGGGATTCTTGGTCATGATGATTCATTGCAAAATGGCATAAACTAAATTCTCGTCGCAGCAGGGATCAATAGTAACACAATGCATCTTCCAATGTTCAGTCACTGAGTCATGATACTCCTATCAGATCATAAAATCATGGATTGTATATATCCGGAGGATCTAGATTTTCATTCATTATTTACAGGATGCTACTCTGGAGGACATATAAGAACAGGTATATGGCTGATTTTGACAATTTCAGAACTTACTGATCCCAGAATTACCTTGCTGAAACCGCTGAGCTTCCTTGTTCCTGATATAATCAGATCTACGCTTTTTTCTTCTGCAGTTCTAACTATTACCTTTGCGATCTGATCCCCTGTAGCGTCCAGTTTAATCATTTCGACCTCAACTGGAAAATCCACCAGAAGTTCCTTCGCTGATTGAAGTATCTTGTCAGCGGCCTCCTCCTGCTTGACATAAACTGTCGAAGGAACGTATGAATCGAATGTGGGACCAGTTCCCATGACAGCAGGCGTCACATAGATCACAAAAAGCTTTTCTGTCAGGTCCTTTAATTTCTGCGCAAACTTCAATGCAAGTTTTGCCGCATCCGATCCATCAAAGGCAATCAGTATCTTCATCATTCTTCTAATCGGATTCTTTATAAAAAGATTTCTACACCTTACAACTAAAATCAGCTTATAAACAAGTCAGGATTTAAGCCATTAACGATAAATCATTATAAACATATTATTTGGAGAACCAGGAGTGCTTTTTTGTTCCCATCTGACCAAGTTCTGAAATAAGTTCTTTCTCGCGTGAACTCAGGCGTTTGGGAACAGAAACCATGATACGAACATGAAGATCACCCTTACCGCTGGAATTCATTATTGGCATGCCAGCACCCTTAACACGTATACTCTCTCCCGGCTGTGTTCCTGCCGGTACTTTGAGAAGTATCTTCTCCCTGAAAAGATTAAACTCAATTTCCGTCCCCAGTGCAGCTTCTGGAAAAGATATCTCCTGTTGCATGTAGAGGTCATTCCCTCTTCTTGTGATTCCCGGTTCCTCCGTGATGCTTATTACGACGTACAGATCGCCAGTGCGACCATTCTGTGACTGACCATGACCACGGAACCTAATCTTGACGTTATCGGGTGCTCCTTTTGGTATATTGACATTGACTGAGTCGTTAATTGTTATTGTACCTGTACCCTTGCAGACGGGGCACGGCTCAACTGGAACTTTTCCGGTGCCATTGCATGTCTTGCATGTTACGACTGATACCATCTTGAAGAAACCCTGGCCCTGTACGTACCTCTGCTGCCCTGTTCCACCGCATGTCTTGCAGGTGATAAGCTTGCCATTCTTCGCCCCTGTTCCGTTGCATGTCTGGCATATGCTGTTTCTCCTGAACTTGACAGTCTTTGTTTCACCGTAATACACGTCAGAAAGAGAAACCTTTACACGTACCGCAAGATCAAGATCAGGGCCCTGATTCCGGAAACCGCCGAAAAGATCGTCGACACCACCTCCTCCAAAAAACCTGCTGAAGAGATCATCAAAGTCAGAAAAGTGGCTGAAATCCTGCCATGTGAAATCGGATCTTCCCTGACCGAATTCAACCGAACCGGTCTGGTCATACATTCTTCTCTTCTCAGGATCCGAAAGGACTTCGTAAGCCTCGCTTATTTCCTTGAATTTTTCCTCTGCCTGCTTCTTGTCTTCCTTGGTAGAATCTGGGTGATACTTTATGGCCAGAGCCCTGAATGCTTTCTTAATTTCTTCCGGTGTGGCATTTTTACTTACACCGAGCGATGCATAGTAGTCCTTAGCCATTATTTTTCACTATTACTGGTCTTTAGGCGGCTCGTCACCATCTACGACGTTGTCAGCCTGGTTGGCCTGATCAGTTGTTGCACCCTGTTCATCCTGCGTGCTGCCGCCTGATCCGGCTCCCTCGCCAGGTTCAGCTGTCTGTCCTTCAGGGTTGGGGTTTGCCTTCGCTGCCGCTTCATAAATCTTAGAGCCGACTTCCTGAACTTCCTTACTGAGTTTCTCCTGGAGCTCCTTCATTTTATCAACGTTCTTTTCATTGATGGCTTCCCGAAGTTCCTTCACAGTGGAGTTGAGCTTGTCCTTAGTCTCCTTGTCCAGTTTATCGCCAGCATCGCTGATGGTCTTCTCGACTGTGTATGCAAGTGTCTCTGAAGCATTCACAGTCTCTGCTACCTCCTTCTTCTTCCTGTCCTCGTCGGCAAACTTCTCGGCCTGCTGTTTCATCTTCTCAATTTCTTCCTTTGAGAGCTTGTTTGTCGCCGAGATTGTAATTCCCTGTTTCTTGTTTGTACCCTTGTCCACTGCGGAGACATTCAATATACCGTTGACATCGATATCAAACGTAACCTCTATCTGCGGAATACCGCGAGGAGCGGGGGGGATACCTACAAGATTGAACATCCCGAGCGAGACATTGTCCGCGGCCATTGGCCTTTCGCCCTGCACTACGTGAATCGTCACTGCAGTCTGCATATCGGCGGCAGTTGTAAAGACCTGTGATTTCCTGGTGGGAATAGTCGTGTTGGCAGGTATAAGTGGTGTTGCAACACCCCCAAGTGTTTCTAGACCCAGCGTAAGCGGTGTTACATCCAGCAGCACTATGTCTTTTATATCTCCTGTTATAACAGCACCCTGCAGAGCAGCACCTATTGCTACGCACTCCATTGGATCCACTCCGCCTTCAACTTTCTTGCCAAAGAAGTCTTCTACAAACTTCCTGACGTAAGGGATTCTTGTCGGCCCTCCGACAAGCAGGATCTTGGAAAGATCATCCTTCTTCAATTTTGCTCCTTCAAGAGCAGTCTCCAGCGGTTTCAGTGCCCTTTCCACAATTGGTGATATAAGCTTATCAAACTCAGACCTCGTGAGTGTGTATTGCAAATGCTTTGGTCCGGTGTTGGTTGCAGTAATGTATGGTAGGTTTATCTCTGTTGACAGTGTGCTTGATAGCTCAATCTTTGCCTTTTCTGCTGCATCCTTCAGCCTGATGTATGCGTTCTTGTCTGTTTTGAGGTCAATACCTTCCTTTTTCTTGAAGTCCTCGCTGAGGAAGTTGATTATGGCTTCATCCATGTCTGTACCGCCCAGCTGTGTGTCACCTGATGTAGATAATACCTCAAATACACCGTCGCCGAACTCCATTACTGTAACATCGAGTGTCCCACCGCCAAGGTCAAAAACTAGGATCTTCTGTGATTCCTTGGTTTTATCAATACCATATGCCAGGGCTGCAGCCGTGGGCTCGTTGATTATTCTCTTGACTTCCAGTCCTGCGATCGCACCAGCATCCTTGGTTGCCTGTCTCTGGTTATCGTTGAAGTATGCAGGAACCGTTATGACAGCTTCAGATATGGGTTCTCCCAGATACTGCTCTGCATCACGCTTTATTTTCTGCAATATATAGGCTGAAATCTGCTGCGGCGTATATTCCTTGCCGAAAACCTTGAACTTGAAATCTGATCCCATCTTCCTCTTTGCTGCATATACCGTTCCCTCCGGATTGAGCAGCGCCTGGCGCCTTGCCGGCTCTCCAACTATGAGTTCTCCACTCTTAGTGAATGCGACATAACTTGGAAATGCCTTGCCGCCAAGTGATACCCCCTCTGAACTGGGTATGACCGTAGGCTTTCCTGAGATTACGACTGCTGCTGCCGAGTTACTTGTTCCCAAATCTATACCAATTATTTTTCCCAATATTTTCACCTCTTTGATACTATTACTTTTGCTGTCCTGATGACCTCGTCATTCACAAGGTATCCATCCTGAACCTTATCCTGGACCACTCCATCCTCACCATTGTCCACTATTCCGACAACTTCGTGCCGGAATGGATCGAACTTCTCGCCTTTCGTTTCGATCTTCTGCAGTCCATGCCTTTTGAGTATATTTAAAATCATGTCCTGAAACGGTTTTAGAAACTTGGCATGATCAGAAGACATCGATCCTGCGTCAAGTGAGTCGAGAACCGGCAATAGATCTTTTATGAGATCCTTGTCTGCATTCTTCAGCCTCAGACTGTATTCTCTATCCTTGGCTCTGAGGAGATTCTCAAGGTCTGCAATCTGACGGAGAAGTATCTCCTTTTCCCGTGCCATTGCTTTCCTTGTTTCGAACAGCTCATTCCTTACTCTCTGGAGTTCCCTCCTCGAAACTGCACCTGATCTTCGTCTTGCTTCTTCCATCTCTATTTGCATGGGATTACCAAAACGACTATAATGGGATTGGTCCATTCAGAGTCGTAAGTTTGTTCTTCTATATAAGCATTGACATTTTCCATTCTGTATCTTACACTTCCTGGCCCAAATCTAGTTCCTTCTAAGAACCACATAGTATCTGGTCAGCGAGTTGTGTACTTTTACCCGGATTGTCTCCACGGTGCTGAAGGCTGTCGCATATGAAAGCAGTCCTGAGTCACTGACTATAATCACACAGTATCTCCCAGATTCGAGTATTTCGGCAAATTTTGCAAATGATGCCTCATATAGTGATTCAATATCACCAATCACGGGGGAGCTTCTCCCATAAGGCATATCTGAAATAATCGCATCTACATGTTCCTCTACTTTCAGATCCTGGATCTTTGCATTGTATATCCTTCCCTGGATGGAAAAATACTTCAGGTTGAGTCTTGCTCCTTTTACCATAACAAGGGAGGCATCGTTTCCAACTATCTTTCTGTGAGCCAGTCCTGCCTCGATAAGAATGCCACCTGTGCCACAGAATGGATCAAGCACAGTATCGCCAGGGCGTGTTCTTGAAAGATTGACCATGAATTTTGCAAACTTTGGATGCAGAGATATGGGCGAGAAGAAAGGTCTCAGCGGTGACCTGCGCAGGTTCATCTTCTTGGTATCTCTAATATATCTGACAATGGAAATATACCATTTATCTGCATACACGGCAAGGACAATGAAATCTGGATTTGAGAAGGAAACCCTTCCATAAGCCAGAAGAGCATCAGCCAGTTCACCCTCCGTATAATTCTCTGCTGGTTGCGTCAGATTGACCCTTCGAAGGTAAAACTTGCCCTGCGGAAGCAAGGATCCGCTGAACTTTTCTATACTGTCATAAGAAGCTATGACCTCTGATATCCTCCTGGCAAAGGCCAGCTCGCTGAGATTTGATAGATCCCCGTCGATCAGAGCACCCTTCTGATTAATCCACAATATTTTGCTTTCAGGATACGATTCAGAGAGGGCATTCAGCTCGGCACGAACGCCATCGCTGCTTTCGCCAGAAAATTCGACTAAAAAAAGCAAGCACCTTATCTCTTATCTTCGAGCTTCTTCTTCTCTTTTGTCAGGTCTGCAGACATGTTTTCATAAATCTTGCTTAGTTTCTTTATTGCTCGCTTTACGGCAGCCTGTGGTTTGCCGGTCTTCACCTTGACGTAAATAGCCGGGTTGTCTATGACGGGATGCTTAATGTAGTACTTTGACTCTTCGACCTGCTCATCCTTAAGGAGTTCCTCCACTATTGGTCTGAGAATCGTGTTATCATACCTCACCATCTCTAGCGTTATTGAATCCTTTTCCTTGGATACTACTCTAAGTCCTGTGTCCATTCACTCCAGTAATGTTATTCGCATATTTATTATGATTGTTCATCTGCCTTCTCACTTAATTTATGCGAAAATACTATTATAATTGCAATGATACTCTGGATATGGTAACACGGTGCTTCGATTTTCATGGTACATCGATACGAACATTGACACCATTGAATGATACAGAAGGAGGCCAGCTCTGATGGTAGTTACAAAAAACATAGTTGTTGTGGGAGATGGTGCTGCTGGCATAATGACAGCAAACAAATTGAGATATATGAATTCCGAGAAGGATGCCAGGGTAACGCTTATAGGAAATAATGTTAAGAATTTCTGCAGATCCGACGGTCCCCAGATCGCTCTCAGGATGAAGAAGTTCACCGAGTCGGTCAAGCCGGTTAATTTTCTGCTCAACAGTAAGGTGGATTTCGTGCGGGATGAGGTCACACAGGTCCGCCCGAAAAACAGGCTCCTGTACCTCAAGAGCGGAAAGAAATATGATTATGACTACCTTGTTCTTGCTCCCGGACTCGCGGATGCGCCAGAGAAGCTCCCCGGTTATGAGGGTGAGGCAAAGCATATGCTGGACATGCAGCATGCCCTTGAGCTCGGGAAAACCCTGGAGAACCTTGCAGAAGGCACAGTAATCGTTGCAACAAATGGAGCATCTGCGCCAAATCTGATGGGCTTCTTTGAACTTGCTCTTGTCTACACTGAGATGCTGGCACATATCAAATCGAAGATAAAGGTAAAATTTGTTTCACCGGATAATGGGGCTTTTCCAATCCAGGAACTTTCTGCCTTCTTTGCAGATAAATTCAAATCTCTTGGGATAGAACTTGTGACTGACTTCAAGGTCACTTCCATCAACCAGAAGAACAAGGAAATTGTCTCAACAGAGAACAAGGCGATCAATTATGATGTGCTTGTACTTCCTCCGCCCCTGAAAACGCGGGAGTTCCTCAATAATGATGATCTTCTAGGAAGTGAAGGATCAAAGAACATTAACAAGTCCAGGCTCACCGTGAAAGATTATGATGACGTCTACATATCGGGGGATGCCTTTGATTTCCTGGCCGAAGAACTCTCAGGTTCATTCGTGACACAGTCAAGGTTCATATCATACAGGATTTCTTCTGATATTAACTCCTCGTTTAACTACAGGCAGTACACTGGTAGCGTGACGCTGTCAGCAATGACCGGCTTGTCCAAGGGAATAACAGTTTCATATACATATGAAAAGAGACCAAAAGCACCGACCGAGAGCGCTGCAGATTTCAGGTTTAAGAAGCACTATTCAGACTTTTATTTCTCATCTCTTCTGAGAGGGATAATTTAAAGAGGTAAAAATATGGATAAAATGGATAATGAGCAGAAAATGGAAGAGAATGACGATAACGATGTTGTTGAAGAACTCCTGAAATTTTTCCTGGAAAACAGGCAACTTTCATTTCAGTTTCTTGATCTACTCAAGTCGCTGAAAGATTCTGGAGCTATTGAGGATATAGCCGCTCTTGCAAGGGCAGTTATGCCTTCCAGTTCGGCACTGATAAAGGAGATAGGAAGTTCAGAGGAAATAATCTCATCCATATCAAAATTGGGTAACCTCATTCCTTCAGTACTTTACGCTGTATCTATGGAAAGTTCTGGCGACACTATCAAGGCCATTCTCTATAATTCAGACTCGATGTTAAAGGCGATGGTCAGCGGCGCCAAGAACCCCGAACAGTTCTCTCTCTTCAAGCTCCTGGCTCTGCTGAAGGACAAGGAATTCACGAAGGGCCTGACTGCGATGGTTAATCTTATTACAGCCCTTGGAAATGCCCTTTCAAAGGTACCCGGGGATTGACCCTGGATAATTGTCAAAAAGCATTTTTCAGGCCATTTCCGGTAAGGATAACCATCTTGCCGCCTTGAGCATTATGCTTCAATGAAGCAGCATAAGCTACTGCTGAGCTGTATTCAGTAAATATCCCCGAATGGGCTAATTTTGTTCTTGCGTCAACAATCTCCTCCTCTGTGACAGTGATTGTTGACCCATGATCCCTGAGAATTCTCACGAGCGGTTGGAGAAGCGGAGACCTCTCTGTCACGAGCGCATCAGCCAGGGATTTCCTGCCACTTGGAACATAATCTTTGCCGGATAATGCTGACTTTATGGGAGACATGAGATCAGGCTGGCATGCTACCAGATTAGGTATCGCTGTTATCTCATCTGACTCAAGAAGGTGCCGGAAACCTTCATAAACGCCGATCAGCAGAGTGCCTGCTGAAGTCGGTATGTATAAGTTTCGAGGAAGTTTGCCATCGTACTGTTTGAAGAGTTCATATGCAAGTGTACGGATGCCGTCTCTGAATTCTGGAAACACAGAGTGACCTACATAGAAAGAGGCGTCGCTCATTGCTGCATTCCGGACGTCTTCCCTTGACCCTGGTACCGTAGTAACATTGGCACCATAAGCCCTGATCAGATCCAGCTTCGGACCTCTCGCCGTATCCGGAACGAATACATTTACCTTGAATCCGGCTGCGGACCCGTAGGCACTAATAGATGCCCCGGCGTTTCCGGAAGAATCTTCACTCAGGATCGGGCCAACCTCCCTTTTTCTTTCAGCCAGGAAGGATATCAGTGTTTTTGATCCCCTGTCCTTGTAGGAATAAGTAGGCTGGAAATAGTCCAGCTTGAATGCCATCTGATCTTTCTTCAGGAGAGGGGTGGTGCATTCGCCCAGGGATATTTCCCTGTGCAGGTATGGAAAGTTCTCTTTTGGGTTATCCGAGAACCTGAAGTCCGGATATATCCTGAAGGGTGATCCACATTTACTGCACAGAATCTCGAGTCCTTTCCTTGCTGTACCGCATTCGTAGCATTCAATCTTCATTCATTATTCTCCAGTATCCTGCCCATAGAGGATAGGCCATAATACTGTCCGTCAAGATAGAATTGATCATGCAGATATACCTTGATATAGAATCCATTGGACACAAGAACCCGCATGGACTGTGTGTTGAATGAAAGTACCTTTTATGCAATTTGTGCATTTCAGGCTGACGTGAGCGAAACCGCAAACCAGCCTGAGCGATTCGGTAAGGATCCCTCTCCCTCTGAAACTGGAGCCTATCCAGTATCCCACATGTGCATTCCGGTCTTCATGGTTGATGTCGTTGATTTCTATTACTCCACAAAGATTGCCTTGGTAGTGAATCTGACATCCTCTCCTCTTTAAAGGGTCGGAGGTTCCTGCTTCAACGACACATGGCTAATACCCTCACGACTCAGGTATCCCGCCAGAGGTATCTCCACAGGCGTGAATTCGGGAATGCCCTTCCCTACTTTTATCAATCCCATATTTCTGATGTTTAATGCAGCATTCAGATCCCTGTCCATCGAAAGACCACAGACATTGCAGTGATATGTTCGATCTGAAAGATTCAGATCGTTTTTTATGTTCCCACATCTCGAACACATCCTTGAGGATGGATCGAGTCTTCCTATCTCTATGAGGTCTGCATTCCTCCGTCCAAGTTTGTATTCCAGCATCTTCCTGAACTGGTACCATCCCTGATCCGATATGCTTTTTGCAATTTTGTGCTTCTGTTTTATTCCCTGTATGTTCAAGTCTTCAGCCGCAACTGTACCACAATGCTTGGCTATCGCTGTCGATACTTTGTGGTTGAAATCCGTCCTTTAAAGTATCTTTCTGCCGATGCAATTAAACAAGGAAGATGCGGAGTTTAAAAGATTATCCTATCCTTCATGAAGAGAAGGTTTTCATTCATGCTTTCAGAGGTTCGATTTGGATGCACCGCCGTCCACAAAGAATGTGCTTCCCGTTATGTAAGATGCTTCCGTTGAACAGAGGAAGGCAACCATCGAACCTATTTCCTCCGGGGAGGCAAGCCTGCCCAGTGGAATCTGAGACTCGGATCTTCTCCTCACAATATCCGGGCTGATCCCCTCCTTCTCGGCCGTGAAGTTCATAAGATTGACCTGCCGCTCCGTTGCGACGAGCCCTGGACAGACGTTGTTTACCCTTATACCATGAGGAGCAAGCTCGACGGATAGAGTTTTTGCAAGTCCAGCTAGAGCAGGCCTAAACGAATTTGATATTACGAGGTTTGGAAGCGCCTCCTTTGCAGACCTTGAAAGGATATTGACAATGGATGAGCCCTCCGGCATCAGTTGAACAAAAGATCTCGTCAGGCGCACCACACTCATGAAAAGTGTTTCGAAATAGGTATACCATGTTTCATCGGATACTTTCATGAAGGGCATTGGTTCTGGGCCCCCAACATTATTGACAAGTATATCGACTCTCCCTGACTTTGAAGAGATATATGCAGATAGTTTGTCGATGTCAGGTGCCCTTGAAATGTCGCATGCAAATAATGAGCACTCGTTGCCTGTTACATCCTTGATCTTCTTCGCCGCCTGCATGAGGTGCTGCTCGCTCCTGGAAACGAGGATCACGTCACTGCCCTCGGATGCAAGCTTGATTGCTGCGCCGAAGCCTATGCCTGCGCTTGCTCCGCATACAACCGCTTTTTTGCCCTTCAAACCATAATCCATGATAAGATCATCCTCTTCCTGCAAGAAAGATATCAGTGCGCAATTGTCTGTGCCTGCTCTCTGAGAAACTGCGCCAGATAATAGAAGGATCCTGTGCCCTTTCCCGTGCTCCCGCTCATTTTCCATCCCACGAACGGCTGTGACCCGACCATGGCACCGGTTGATCCTCCTCTTTCCCTGTTTGCATATACTACGCCTACTTCAACATTATCGAAGTAGTAACGGATTTCCGCAGGATCTTCAGTGAATATTCCGCCTGTCAAGCCATATTCAGAACTGTTAATCTCTGCCACCGCCTCTTCAAGCTTTCTGAATTTCCTAACGGCTAGGACAGGGAGGAAGATCTCGTTCTTGACAATGGATGCGTCTGCTTTCAGATCATATATGATTGTCGGCTCGACATAGAAACCATTACGATCAAGCGTCCTGCCTCCTGTCAGTATCTTGCCCTCCTTTGCGAATGTATCCTGGAGGGATCTAAACTTGTCGAATGCTGCCTTGTTTACAACAGGATTCAGGAAGGCTTCCTTCTTTCTCGGGTCTCCAACCACAATCTTGGATGTTCGATCCTTAAGTTTCTCCAGGAATGAATCGTATATGCTGTCCTGCACGAAAAGAAGGGAACATGCACTGCATTTTTGCCCCGCAAATCCGAACGCAGCCCTCACCACACCCTCCACGGCTTTCGGTATATTTGCCTTTGCAGTAACGATGATCGCATCCTTTCCGCCCATCTCCGTTATCACTGGTTTTGGGGCCCTCTCGGTTGCACGGTGGTATATATCCATGCCGACTTCCCTTGAACCCGTGAATACTATGCCGCCGACCTTCGGGTGCTCCGCCAGTGTTCTGCCAACAATTCCCCCGGATCCTGAAAGGAAAGCCAGCACGTCTTCTGGAACTCCCGCTTCATGCAACAGCTTCACTGTAATGTACGATATGATGGGGATATCGCTCGATGGTTTCAGTATCACGGCATTCCCGGTGATAAGAGGACCCACAGTCATGCCTACGGTTATGGCGTAGAAGTTGAATGGCGGTATGACAGCGAATACACCGTAGGGCTTCATGACGCTGATACTTTCCTCATTGTCATAACCCTTTCCCGTAAGTCGGATGAAGCCTTCATTTTCAACCAGGTTCAGTGCGTAGTACCTGATGAAGTCAAGTGCCTCGTCAACATCTGCAACTGCCTCATACCTGTTTTTGCCATTCTCATAGGCCTCAATTGCGGCTATAAGGTACTTCTTTTCCCTGATTAGGTCATATGCCCTGAGAAGTATTCTGGATCTTTCCACATACCCCTTATTGTACCATGACATGTAACTATGATGAAGCAGGTCCACAGCCTTTTCGACGCTTTCCTTTGAAGAAAGCTGGAAGGTGGCAATCTTTTTTCCATCTATCGGGCTTATGTCTTCAATCTTCTTTTCTTCCATGACATCGCCGGCAATAAGGTTGGGATACTCCTTTGAAAGGTATTTTTCTGCCTCCTTCAATCCCCTTTCATAGTTTGAGTCAAATTCGCTCTCTTTGCCTGCTTTCTGCAACCTTATAAAAGTATTCTCATTCTCGAACATGCATCATTATCGCTTGAGAATACATTAATATAACCTGTAGCAGCGATCATGATGCCTTTTAGATGTGATTGCACCTTTCTCAGATTGGCAAAAAGGTAATCCTTGCGATAATCCTTCCTGTTCATGGAAAAAAAGATGCGTGGTCTGTTTCCAATTCTTCTGACACCTTTCACAGCAAGCATGGATGTGGATTTTGACACCCTGACGAAACTTGTTGAATATTATAGAAAAGAGCAGATAGATGGGTTAACCTGCCTTGGAGAGGTTTCTGAAGTCGATCTCCTCAGTGACGGTGAGAAACAAAAGATCCTGCGGAAGGTACTGAACGCAGTCCATGGAGAAATGCCAGTGATAGCTGGGGCTGGCAGGGGTTCGATAGAGCCAACTTTTGCTGCGGTTAAAGAGGCATTCGATCTGGGTGCCTCTGCAGTTCTGCTTCCTCCTCCTAAAAACCCAGGTCTGACTGGGGAAGAAATTTATAATTATTACATGGAAGTGGACAGCTCGGCAGACGGGATCATAATAATACTGGACAACCCGTCGCTCGGATATCCTTTGATTCCCGTTGATATCGTTTCCCGCCTTGTTACTAACTCCAGGCATATCAGGGGAATAAAGGTGGAGGAACAGCCGAGCTTTCTGAAAATCGCGGGTCTCAGGCAGAATATTGGTGCAGACCTGCCAATATATGGAGCATCGCATGGTAGGAATCTTTTCTGGGAGATGGAAAGAGGCATTGACGGCGTAATCACTTCTGCCCCAATTCCATCACATATGCGGATGATATGGAACCTTTTCACCACAGGCAAGAGAGAGAAGGCATACGAGGCGTTTCTGGCTTCTCTTCCGATGGCCTATTTCTTGCAGGAAAAGCCTGTCGCTGTAAAGAAGGAGATATTGAGGCACCTCGGCATTTTCCCGAACAATCTCGTGAGAAAACATGGTGACTCTCTTGATCCAATGACAGCAAGTGATCTTGACAACCTTGTAGATTGGACGATTAGAAAATTTCACGATTTAGAATGATTTGTGGCACAATCTCTCTTAGATGGGGACGTCTGATCCGCATTGCTCCTGAACACAATCTCATTCCAGATATAATGTAGAATATAATATTAGTCCACTCTTTTGCATAGTGCGGATATAAATTTAGATTTGAAAGCATCGATGTATCCTTAAATACTGAATGGAAGGAATATGAATCACCTGATGTCAAACCTGTCAAGATCCATGACCTTCGCCCATGCTTTCACAAAATCATCTACGAATTTTCTCTTACCGTCGCTGCTGGCGTAGACTTCTGCCACCGCGCGAAGCTCTGAATGGGATCCGAATATCAGGTCTACCCTGCTTGCATTCCACCTTGTAGATCGGGTTTTTACATCCTTACCCTCAAAAACAGTGTGAGACTCATCCATCGCTTCCCATTTTGTTCCCATATCAAGAAGGTTCACAAAGAAGTCGTTCGTGAGGATGCCGGGATTATCTGTCAGGACGCCCAATCCAGAGTGATTATAATTTGCATCCAGGGATCTCATGCCACCTATCAGGACGGTCATCTCGGGTATGGTAAGAGTGAGAAGGGCAGCCTTATCGACAAGGTGGAATTCCTCTTTTCCATCTGGATGCGAGGAATAATTACGGAAACCGTCGTACTTTGGCTCCAGTACAGAGAAGGAAAGCACGTCTGTCTGGCTTTCAAGCGCATCCATTCTACCCGGCGTAAATGGGACGTTTATCCTGAAGCCGCCATCTGAAGCGGCTTTCTCGATTGCCGTGTTTCCGCCAAGTACTATCAGATCTGCAAGAGATATCTTCTTACCATCACTTGAGGTTGCATTGAAATCATTCTTAATTCTGTCAAGGACATTCAGGACCCTCGCAAGCTGATCTGGCTCGTTGCACTCCCAGCTTCTCTGTGGCTCCAGCCGGATGCGTGAACCATTGGCGCCTCCTCTCTTGTCGCTCCCCCTGAATGTTGATGCTGAAGACCATGCCGTGTAAACAAGCTCCCTGACCGAAAGGCCGGAGTTCAGGATTTTTTCCTTCAGGTAACTTATATCTTTCTTTGTAACAAGTTTGTGATCAACCTTCGGTATCGGGTCCTGCCAGATCAGATCTTCCTTTGGTACTTCGGAGCCGAGGTACCTGGATTTTGGACCCATGTCCCTGTGGGTGAGCTTGAACCATGCCCTGGCAAAAGCTTCTGCAAATTCTTCCGGGTGATCCAGGAATCTTCTGGATATCTTCTCGTATACAGGATCGAACCTGAGCGAAAGATCCGTTACCAGCATTGTAGGCTTTCGCTTCTTGTCTGGATAGAAAGGATCAGGAATAACGTTGCCTTCAGATCCGGTCTTAGCGACAAACTGATAAGCACCTGCAGGGCTCTTTTCCAGGACCCAGTCATATTTGAAAAGATTCTCAAAGAAGTTGTTGCTCCACTTTGTTGGCGTTTTAGTCCACACAACCTCAGGCCCGCCACCGATCGTGTCCGGACCATTACCTGACCTGAAGGAGCTTTTCCAGCCCAGTCCCTGATCCTCTATCGGAGAAGCTTCAGGTTCTGGTCCTACGTATGATGCGGGACCTGCACCATGTGTCTTACCGAATGAATGCCCTCCGGCGATCAGGGCTACTGTCTCCTCATCGTTCATCGCCATCCTTCCAAATGTATCTCGTATGTCCTTTGCGGCCTTGACTGGGTCGGGTTCTCCATTCGGTCCCTCTGGGTTAACGTAAATCAACCCCATCTGGACAGCAGCAAGTGGATTTTCAAGATCACGGTTCCCTGTGTAGCGTTTATCACCAAGCCATGTATCTTCACCTCCCCAGTACACTGACAGATCAGGTTCATACACGTCTTCTCTACCTCCACCAAAACCAAACGTCTTGAATCCCATGTTTTCCAGGGCAACATTTCCTGTGAGAATCATCAGGTCACCCCATGAAAGCCTTCTGCCATACTTCTGTTTGATTGGCCAAAGCAATCTTCTTGCCTTGTCCAGGTTGACGTTGTCCGGCCAGCTGTTAACCGGGGCAAAACGCTGCTGTGCTGATCCTGCCCCTCCTCGTCCGTCGCCTATCCTGTAAGTACCGGCTGCATGCCATGCCATCCTTATGAACAATGGACCATAGTTACCGAAATCTGCGGGCCACCAATCCTGAGATGTTTTCAGTACACTACTAATATCCTTCTTAACATCAGCGAGATTGAGCTTTTGAAACTCTTTTCTATAGTCAAAATCCTTGTCCATTGGACTGGACTTGGGGGAATTCTGCCGGAGAATCTTGAGGTCCAGTCTTTGTGGCCACCAATCCTCGATACTTTTTGCCATGCCTACTCCATGGTTAACCGGGCATTTAGATTCACTCATTTTATTGCCTCCACAACTATATGTATAATAGTTATTAACTAGTAATAGTTATTTAGTATTATAGTTTAACGGTTAAGGAGAAAAGTGAACCTCAGGATAGCTTCTATGTTGCCGGATAGAACGAGCTTGAGAATTCTAACATTCGCTTCTGAATAATTTCTTTCATGCTGATCATGTGAAATACATATGCTTTGCAGAGAAATTAAGGAGTCAAATCTGAATGATTAACGTGATGTATAATTTCAAATAATTGGATTGGAAAGCTATGACCTCCAGATTAAGAATTAGGTGAAAGTGTTTTATAAATATTAAACGCAGTAAATTGGAATTTATTTGATATATTTGTCGCAATTCAGCAGAACGTAGAGTTAAAATTATATGCCTCTAGTCTATACAAATAACGTGCTCATAGAATTTAGGGTCAGTAATTTTTATTCGATAAAAGATGAGGTGGTTTTGGATTTCAAGGCTTCTCATAGCAAGGAATTGACCGAGAACATAATACCTTACAAGCACGCAGGACTTCTTAAATCAATCGGAATCTATGGTGCTAATGCTACGGGTAAAACCAATATAATAAAGGCAATCTATTTTGTGTGGAGTCTAACAAAATTTTCTCATTCATACAATGCAGAGACAAAAATTATTCCAACTCAGTTTAAGCTAGATAATAAGAACATAAACAAGCCAAGCAGCTTTGAAGTAATCTTTACTAAAAACAACGTAAGATATCAATACGGATTTTCATGCCTGGATTCAAAGGTCCTAGAAGAACATCTGTTCAGATGGGATGATGCTTCCAATAAACCTCGCAGGGCCACTGTATTTAGGAGAGAAAACGTTAAAGAGTTTAAATTTAACGTTGACAAGAAAAAACAGCAACTGATTGCTTCTCAAATGAGTGGAAACGTATTATATTTGTCCAGGGCTTCTGCGTTCAATTTCGAAAAAGTCAGAGATGTTTATGATTTCTTAGTGAACGATCTGATAATCAATTTCAATCCATCTTGGAATGAATATACAAAGATTAATGCAGCTTCTAACCCAGAATTAAAAAATAGAATAGTTGACATACTACAAAAGGCCGACTTTGGTGGTATATCTGATATCGTAATTGAAAAGCAGAAGGCAAAAATGGCTGAGATCCAGGCAAACTTGACATCTGATGGCTTAAAAGTCAATCCAATCCCAGAAACTGACAAAGATATCTACGTGGCAAAATTTCTCCATGAAATAAATCCTGAAGAGACCGTTGAATTCAATGAATGGGAAGAATCTAGCGGTACAATCAGAATGTTTTCGTTACTGGGCCCAATGTTTGATATTCTGGATAATGGAAAGGTAATGGTAATTGACGAAATGGAGACTAGTTTACATCCAAGTATCTCAGAATTCATTGTAAGACTGTTTCACAGCAAATTAAACAAGAAGAATGCCCAGTTAATATTCACTACTCACAACACCAATCTACTGAACAGTGAAGTATTAAGAAGAGACCAGATATATATTACAAGCAAGGAACCCAATAAGGGTACCAGACTTGATTCATTGGTAAAATTCAAACTGAGAGATGGAATGGATTTTCAACGCGTTTATTTAACTGGCAGAGTTGGCGGATTGCCGTTTATAGATGAAACAGTTCTGGACTAAAATGTCAGTGATAAAAGCTCCTCGGTCTACAAAAATCTTATGGATATTTTGTGAGGGGGAAACAGAGAAATACTACTTTCAAAAACTTAAGGCAGAGGAAAGAATCGGTAGAGTGAATGTTAAATCCACTAAAAAGACTGGTTCAAAAAACATTGTGAAGTATGCAACAACCTTCACGAAGCACAATAATGATTTTAGCAAAGGCGATACAGTTTTTTGCGTCTTTGATAGAGACAAAAACACAAATAAACAACTTAAGGAAGCCAAAAGAGAGGCTGAGCGTCACGGCATCAAAATAATATTCTCTAATCCTTCATTTGAATTTTGGTTATTAATACATTATCAGCTTCATACAACAAGCTGTGAAAATGATGATATCTTAACTAAGCTCAAGAAATTTATACCTGATTACCACAAAGCAGATCCTGAACTATATTTGATTACAAGAAATAATATAGAGACTGCCAAAACAAACTCTCAGAAAATTATAGAAATGTATCGCGATAAAAATGTTGAACTCATAAGCAGAGAAAGCAATCCAGTGACGTTAGTAAATAATTTAATAGAAGTACTCAATAATTTTAGAACTCAGTACTGATTTTCAAAAATCATAAGTATTTAGCATGTCATGATGTTGAGACACTAAAATCTCTGTTTTTCTTGGTCTATTATGCCATTTTTAATAACGATGAGCTGCAAATCATGTACACTATCTCACTTCTCAGGATCTTTAAATTACGGAGGGTTAAATTGGTACATTATTGCACCAAAATAGATATATCAAAAGAGACAGTAAGTAGATTATGAAAACAGCATCTAAAATCATAATTAGCGTGATAGTTGTAATAGTATTGATTGCTGGAGGATTCACTTACCTGAATTACTTTAGCGGGAATAATGGCACAGCGAATGTATACGTGGAGGACGCACCAATATTGAATGTATCAGCTGTAGTCATTACGTTCAGTAGCGTCTCATTTCATAACAACACATCTGGCTGGAAAAACTACTCTGTTAAAACTACAACAGTTAACATTCTGGGACTAACAACCACTAACGCGTCTCTTCTGAGTTCAATCACCTTACATGCAGGTAAGTACACCATGATAAGACTGTACATAACTTCCGTTACGGTAAAAATGCTTGGAGTAAATGTATCATTTAACCTGGCTGCCCCTTATGCCTTCATTAACCACCCATTCACTGTTTCAGCGCATTCATCTACAAATATAAACATAGAGTTTAATTTGAGCCAGGATCTTAACCTCAATTCCAAAATTTTTACACCAAGCGTCGGTGTGGTTGTGAGCTCATCTTAAGCAACTCACACATTAAAATTCTTTTTAAGGAAATATTTTCCAACAGCTGCGAGGCATTAGTCCGAATAAGCAGCATAAATTTTTTTTTGTAATGGGTCCTCGTTGTTTCTCTGAAATAATAGCTACGCTAAAAAAATTGTCATAACATAACTTAATTTTGAAACATGCACAAAAGAGGATTAACATAACAGACATGGAAACTTTTGAAATCATGTTCAAAGATACGAACTGTAGTTATACGCTATCTTAAGTTTCAGCCATTTATCAAACAAAAATAGATATTCCGTGTTTCTATATTTATTATCGCTAGTATAGCGGATTACTACCTATCACATTACTAATAAACCAAATATTCGATTAAGCAACTCAGAACTGTACAATAATGTATTGTATATAGGTGCAGTTTAGAAATCCAATTAGAGGATGTTTTAAACTTAGAGATATTATATTATCATGACCGATTGTTTTTTGAGAATCGGTGGATCATCTAAAAGATCAATTTCAGGATTGGCCAACTGTAACTTTTGTCTCGTATTTACTATTATCCTTAGCCACCCTGTATTTCAGGGCATCTGTCGACATCAATGATAAAAGATTCGAACGCAGTATAACGTCTGTTATACGGCGTTAAATGAAAATTGCTTAATTTTTATCCTATGAATGAAGCCTTTTAGATCTCAGACCTACTTGTTGTAACGAGTAACCTAAAATAGACTTTTTTATGTATCTTCGGTCTCTACATACTATATAGCTAGGATAGCGTGTTAGTAGATACTTAATATGTATATCAACATTTATTTTGAAATGATCTGGATTACAATATCCGCAATACTAGTTATGCGCACATTGCATAAGCAATAATCATATTATATGATACATATATACTACGTATACTTAATTTTTGAATGAAATTGGCAATAATGATATCCCGATTTCTTGAATATATTTCATGTCATAATCATGCTCAAGAATTATCCGATATGATTTTTTATGCGACAGATATGCTTCACCAGAATTTTGAAGTATTATTACTAGCCACGAATGCAATTTTTTAAAAATTTTCTTTATACAAATGGAAATAGGTTTTTATAATCTGCATTTATGGAAAACATAGTAGAAGTAGCAGTTAAGTCTGGAAAGTTTCCGACATTGGTGAAAGCAGTGCAAGCAGCAGGGCTAGTTGAGGCATTAAGTTCTCCAGGCCCATTTACAGTCTTCGCGCCAACTGAAGAGGCCTTCAAGTCTCTACCAAAAGGTACACTGGATAGTTTGCTAGCCGATAAGCAAAAACTTGGTAATGTATTAAAGTACCATGTGGTATCTGGGAAGTACAATTCAGCTGACGTACTCTCTGGCCTGCAGAAATCAAATAGTTTAAAGATACCTACCTTGATGGGCGAGCAGGTGACCATAAGTAGAAGTGGGATGATTAAGAAGATTATAAGGATCAACCAGGCCAATATCGTTTCAACTGATATCCAAGCGTCCAATGGAGTGATTCATGTCATCGACAAAGTTATCATTCCTAGTAAGCTGTAGATGTAATTCCTATTATATATACACACTACTTATTTAATAAGCAGATAACCAACCTATGAAATCTGATTATTTCTATATATATCAAAAATAATGGTTAATACACAGAACCTACCTGACAGAATTTAACCTTTGTTTACTTTTCTAAATTTACTGTTTATCCTCTGTCACAAAAGAAAGAAATTTCAAACAATATTACTAAGTTTGGTCTCTTGATTATACCTTATATAAAAGCTAACCATGCAACTTCATGGATAATACTGATCAAATTTTAGCTGAATTAAAAAAGATAACCGAACTACTCACGCCGAAGCCTCCGCCACCTCCAACTGCAAAGCCGAAAGGTATCATCAAGGAATTCAGGGCTTTCCTGTCGCAATACAAAGTGTTGGGAATGGCAGTGGCTTTTATCCTGGCTATTTATCTGGGATTACTGATTCAGGCTATGGTGACAGACCTGATAATGCCAGTAATACAGTATGCTACACCAGCAGGCGTATCATGGCAGAGCATTGCAGTTGGACCTTTCCTGTTTGGGGATTTCATTAATGCAGTGATCACATTTGCTATAGTTGCATTCGTGATTTTCATGATAGTTAAGATTTCAGATAGTATGCCAAAAATAAAAAGGAAAAGGAGTGCGTAGTCCGCTTAGACTACCACACTCCGACTTTTTCAACTTTTGACTTCTTTCCACCGAATGTCTCCTCAAATTTAGGATGATTCATTGGAGGTAGAGAACCTCTTAAATGATTCGGAGCATGTGGATCTATAGTAACACGTCTCTTTGCTTCCTCTTCCCTTATGAGCCCCCTCCATATGTTTGCCCAGGAGATGAAGAATCTCTGTTCTGGGGTGAATCCATCGATCTTCTTGTTAAGCTTTGGATTCCTCTTAAGGTGCCTTTCCAACGCTTCAAAGGCTATCCTGATTGCGCCAAGATCTGCTATGTTTTCACCCAGTGTCAGTTTCCCGTCAACCTTAAACCCAGGCACAGACTCCTTTGATCCATAAAGCTTCACGACGCTATCAGATGCCTCGTCGAATTTCTTCAGATCTGACTTACCCCACCAGTTTTTCAGATTCCCATCTTCATCATATTGCCTTCCCTGGTCATCGAAGCCATGCGTGATTTCATGCGCTATAACGCCTCCAATAGCACCGTAATTAACTGCGTCATCGAGATCGGGGTTAAAGAATGGAGGCTGTATGATTCCTGCTGGAAAGACGATTTCATTTCCACTTGGATTGAAATAGGCATTTACTGTTGGCGGTGTCATCATCCATTCTTTCCTGTCCACCTTCTTTCCGACCCTGGATATCTGCCTTTTCATTTCAAACGACGACGCATTAACAATGTTATCGATCAGTTTCTTTCTATCTATACTTACGCTCCGATAATCCCTGAACTTTTCAGGATGCCCTACCTTTGCCCTGAATTTTGAAAATTTCTGAAGTGCCCTTTTCTTTGTCTCTTTAGTCATCCATGGCAGGTTTTCTAGCCTCTCCCTGAATACATCCTTAATATCTTCAAGCATTATTTCCATGCGTTTCCTGGTCTCAGCAGTGAAGTATTTTTCCGCATACAGGGAACCAACAGCTTCTCCAATTGTGCCGTCAATCAATGTTACTGCCCTCTTCCAGCGGGGTTCCATTTCTGCCTGTCCAACCAGCGTTTTTCGGAAGAATCGGAAATTTTCGGCTACAACTTCCTCATTAAGATAGGGAGCAAAATAGTTCATTACTTTCCACTCCAGGTAATGAGACAAACTCGACAACTCCACTTCCTTGAGCAACTTGTCCAGTCTCTGGAGAAATTCTGGTTGACCTACGATTACATAATCAACCGAAGGCACCTTGAGCGTTTTCAAGTAGAGAAGAAAATCAAAGTTCTTGTATTTCTTTGCCAGATCTTTCACAGGGACCCTGTTATAGTTCTTTTCCTGGTCCCGGAGATCAGCTCTAGATCTGCTTACAGCGGCAAGTTCCTTCTCTATTGAAAGTACTGATTCCTTAGCAGCAACTGCATCTTTCCTGCTATATCCAAATAACCTGAACATTTTTTCCAAATGCAGGGCATATTCGGTCAGAACCTTCTCAAACTTCTTGTCTAGGTAGTAATTGCGATCCGGCAGGGAAAGACCTCCCTGGTTCATATAGAAGGCATAGACGGAACTATCTTTTTTGTCAGGCATTGATTTCCTCGGAAGGAAGCTATTAGATCCTCCCAAGAAGTTCTGGATTCCTATCTTATCCAATTCTGCTGAAACCTTTGCGACATCCTTTAAATTTTTGATCTGCTTTGCAATCTGTAAATAAGGCTGCACTGGAGAAAGTTTTACCTTCTCTATAGTCCTGGTATCCATAAATGACGAGTAGAAGTCACCGCACATTGCTTCTATTGGGTTTCTTTTAGTCTTTTTAGAGGAGCTTTCGAGTATCTCCCTGAGTGAAGCCTGATTCATCTCGTATAGCTGGTTGAAGGATCCGAAAGCCACCTTGTCATCCGGTATTTTGTGTTTTTTTAACCAGGTACCATTTGCATAGTTGTAAAAGTCCTTCAGTGGATCAACCTTTAAATCCATATTGGAAACAGAAAAACCGACTTCGTCATTCTTTGTTTTGGATGCTTTCTTCTTATTGCCTGAAGTTCTTTTATTCGCTGCCATTCATTCATGAAAGCATTAGATATGATAAATTTTCACTATTCGTTATTGGATCTTCATGATGCAAAAAATTGTAATTTAAAAAAATAAAAATAAAGACCAGTAGTTTAACTGGTCGGCTTCGCAGGCTTTTTTGGCCTCAGTGCAGTTATCGCCACGGCAATCACTACAACTGCAATTATCACGCCTATCACTATATACACAATATCCATTGTTGGGAATGTAGATGTGTGCACAGGTGTTGTGAAAGAGACAACGTTTGATGCGACGTGCTGACCTTCTGCGTTAGTCACTATAGTTACGTAGTATGTGGTGCCCGGGGATAGACCTGTGAGATTGTATGTTGTGTCTGATGCTGAGGTTATGCTAGCAACAAAATGACCAAGCGATCCAATTGTTGTAGATACATAGATAGAATAGTTGACAAAATCTATTCCATAAAGGGCAGACCATGCTAAACTGTAGGTTGTATTGTTAATGTTCAGCGGAGTATATTGAACAACAGGAGCCAATGTTGAATAGGACAGGTTGACGTAAACCGTGGTAGTAACGTCAGGGGTGACATTTACTGTCTCTGTTACCGTTGTATAGAATTGGCTGGAGACTACGATTGTGTAAGAGCCTGGAGCAGCAGTGTAAGTGAACTGGCCGTTTGTCAAGGTAACTGGGAAATTGTTTACAGTAACTGTGGCTGTTGCCGGTGAAATATATCCATGAATTGTGCCAGGAAGTGCTTCAAGCTGACTGAATACAGTAGATACATTTCCGGCTGTTGTTGTCACAACATCATAATATCCAATGTAGCCAAAGTATTCGACAGTCACATTATAGGTGCTAGGTACAACTGGAACCAGTGCAGAACTCCATGGTCCAAACGATGTAATATCCGATGAAGAAACAGGTGAACCCCTTATCATCACACTATACTGAGACTTGTAATATACCTGGATCCAGGAGTATTCGACAATCTTCGTACTTGTAAGCGTGTAGTTAACATATGACGTGTAATTTGATGCGGCGTTTGTTCCAGTGAAATTGCCGAATGCAAATTGAATGTTCATAGCTAAACTTGGAAGAGTCAATGTGTTAGGACCGCTTGTGAGATTAGATACGAAGTGCCAACCTGAAGAGTTCTGTTCATACAATGCCACACTGTGTGTTCCAACGAATGTGTACTTGAGTGCGCTGATCAATGTCCCTGAAGCAAAATTCGTTGAAGTGTAGGCAGCACCACATAAGAAGGCACCGGCCTGGTACGAGAATGTTACGTTTCCTGCGCCATTGTTGGTCACCATAAGGCCGGCACTACCAGGAGCGTATGAGTTCATGTAAGTAGTACCAGTATAGTTGAACTTGAAGTCCTGTATTTGCGAAACCAGGGAACCTGTTACCGGTAGAACCCACAACCCAAGGAACTTTATTCCATATTGCTCAAGGGCAGCAAATCTCTGCTCCATTTGCAATGAAGTGAAGTTTGCATTGGTGTTTGGATTCTGGTTTTCAAGGGAGACGGAAAGTTTTCCTGCGGGGATCTCGGATACAGCCTGCTGGAGATCGGCAAGGAAACTCCCAGACCCGGAGTAAAGACCAGAGTAATCCATGACGTTAACGGATGTTATATTTGTATTGCCTAAATTAGTATAATTCCAGAATGTGGGGTCCCAATTAGCTACTTCAACAAAAAGGCTCTTCCCGAATTTATCCAGCTGCAGCGAGAACTGGTTAAGGAAACTCGTGTAATAAGCAGCTGTTGATGCATTTGCCGTAGAAGGCTCCCAGTCTATGTCATAACCAGTATAGTTGTTCACAAGGGCAAGGACAGTCATCTGTTGAATTGCAGACGAAACTGCAGACGCATTGGATGTGAAATTGTATATATCCCCCTGACTGGCACTTATTATCATTGGAACTGCACCGAGTCCTAGTTTTTGTACGTAAGGCGTGATGTTATTCGGATTTGTTGGGCTGTTATAAGCGCCGTTCATAAATGCTGTTATTTTATGATTTGACTGCAGCTGATAAAACTCGTACGACACCATCGTATAGTCGTGGTAAGTTGCATTCAATTGAGCCATGGCTTTTTTAACGCCACTTGTACAAAACTGGCAAATCCATGGCATAACATTTATCTGATTGACAGGTGGTGGTGTTGTCGGAGCAGAATAGTAGTTGGAGAACGATACGCCAAGATCGCTGGACTGAACTATATGACCGTTGCTTTCGAGTATGAGTTCATTTGATCTTATTGACACACCGAAGAAGTTGTTCTGTATTGCTACCTGCGTATCGGTAGTGTTTGTTGGTCCGATTGGGCTGAAGGAGTTCCCCGTTCCATTTAGTATACCTGAAGCATAAATTGTTGAGTTTGCACCCCCTTCAATTGCATAATAATAATATGCTGAGTATGGGTTGGGTGTCATAGTCATTCCAACAAAATCAGGTGAAGAAGCGGCTATTTGCGTTTCTGCAGTCCAGTTAGTTGCAACTGTATAATCCTTTCCAAGCCCGGAGAAATAGGTATATCCGCTATGACTTATGGCAAAGTATCTGAGATAACCAATCTCTGATCCTCCATTGCACAGCCACATAGACGTAGCAACTATGTTATGTGTAACAGGCGTACTTACTGTTTCAACCCAGGAATAGAAGGAATCTGAATATGCGTATGTTATTCCATTGTTTTCGGTTGCGTAGAATACCTGGCTCCCAGCTCCTGAATATGTATAGGAATTAATATTGTTGGACAGTGCAACAAAGTTGTTTCCACCAGGCAGTTTAGAAAGTTGCCAAACGTGAGGATTCACACCGTATTCCAACATTGAAGCGTACCCATTTGAGAAAAGTACCATGACAAGACCAGTATAGGCACCATCAGGAGCCTGCCAGTTGACTGATGCCCTTATCCCGACAGGGCTGCCAAGGGTAATGCTTTGGTTATGATAACTTCCAAATGATGAGGAATTCCCAAGATATACCCATTTAGATCCCCCAAGATTCGGATGCTCATAAACCTGGCCATTGCTCCAAAGCACAAAGATGTTTCCAGCAGAATCGTCTGCCAGAGCTACTGCAGTGGCAGATCCACTCAGAACGCTTCCTGAAACTGCTGAGGTGCCTGGTACAGCAGCATGCGAACTCGTAGTGCTTGCTGGAGCAGCCGTATTCCACAGAACAAAAAATCCTGAGATGGTCATTATTAAAACAACCATCAAAGTAAGAATTGTCGTTAACTTACTGTTCATGAATCTAAGGGAAACTACGTCTATATATAAAATTATTTGAGCGCATTGAATATTTTACCTATCGCCTTAACGATTGAACTCTGTAACGACCTAGCTTACAGAGATTTGTGATCTGGTTCAAGTATACAATCAATACCATCTCTTGATCTCAATATCGACGGTTTCAGGCTCAATCCTGTTTTTTATCAGTTCTTTCAAAAGTACTCCCGATCGGATAGCTTCAACACATAACCCATACGCGATTCCACGGTCTATTTTTTCCCTTCTGCCTTCGGAAGTTATAATGACTATTTCCTGAATGCGATCGCAATAAGAAACGTCTGCAGAACCAGCTTCAACATTTGCATATGAGTTGTCGGACATTATATCCGTTAGTGTTCAATCTTTTATTACTTTTCTGGTAAAATATGAACGCTCATACAAAATCGTACAGAACATTGGCCTGTGAGACACTTTCTGTTACACAAGTAATAATGAAAAAAAATATAGAGTAGACACTGCATCAAATTAGCAGTGGAAGTCTGGAATTTGAAGCTTTAGAACTATTTTCTATCGCTCAATCCCAGCCAAAAATCAGTTTCCAATTTAAGGATCCCATCAATCCCGTTCATGAACTTATCTCTGACGTTGAGATCATTCTTGTGGGTTCCAAGAACATCTTCCATTGCCTCTTCATGATGGATCTCAAGCTCCCTGTGAAAAGTGAAGTATTCAATATTTGCTTTTGCATATTTTGGGTTCTTTTTGAAATAAGCGTTGAAACCTGAAAGTATCTTGTCCCACATAGGGATTGCCATGTTCTCAAGTCCGAATTCCGCTCCGAGAGCTTCAAAATGGTCTCCTGCAAAATAGGTTCTCATTCCATCCAGCCACGCTTTTGTCGTTCTGAGCTGCTCCTTCTTTACGAGATCTTCAGGCCTTATACCAATGCTGCGCAGATACTTCCTGTAAAGCAGTTCATGTCTCTTCTTAGGATCATTGTCGCCAAGTTCCGACACAAGAATAGTAGTGAGGTTAGCAGCATCAGACTCGTCAGGCGTGTTCACAAGAAGAGTTGAGAGAATTGCAACCCACTCCCTTGTAAAATGGAAGAATTCGGTCGAAAACCTGAGGAATTCAGATTCTGATATGTCTCCCTTTGCAAATCTGTCTATGAAAGCGTTATTTGTAGCGCTGTGCCTCTTTACAAATCCATATGCAGTCTTGTAAAAATCTTCTTTCCCATATTCCTGCATTTTTATCATGCTATTATTAAATAGCCACTATTAAAGATTTTCTGTCTTTTGAATGAAATACGCAAACGAAAAACGAAAATCGTATTATTGAAGAGAAACATGATAACATCTTATAAAAAGACCTTTACATTCTGGCTAAATGCTTATTTAGACCTAAATACCGAGTATTGCGTTAATGTCAATTGTTTTCCTCCCTTCCTTCATGAGAGAGCGGGAAAACCTGTTCAGCTCGGCGGAATCAAACCCCCTTCCACCTGCATTAATAAGCAATGATGGATCGCTGATCCTGCCTTCAGACAGTGCTCTGAGTATAGAAAGCCTTAGTTCAGGATATGATAAGCTCTTAACCCTGCGAACAAAGAACGGATCGAGCGAGAGTTGATTTTGAGTAAATTTTACCAGATCTGATCCATTGTGTATAAGCAGTTCATTCCCGTTTATGCACATAATATATACATGAAAAATGGACGAAAGAACATCATTCTTAAGAATTCTCTTTCCGGCACGTTCATATGATACTCCTTGAAGCGTCATGTTGAGTATCCTACCAAGCAGCTTTATGAGGTTGACAACATCCTCTTCTCTGGTGACAAAGACAAGTTGCTCACTGCCATAATCCATGAGCTTTTTTGCAATCCGGTATGTGTTGTCGAGATCAGAAATTTCAACTTCAAAATATACTCTTTTGAGACCAATTTCAGCGATCAGATCCGGAATTACGGACCCTCTTGCTTCTCCCGTCAGGCAGGTGAAACCTTTTGAGCTCATTACCTCCTTCAGCACCTGTACTATCCTTTCATGATCGGTCATATTATCTTCAGGGATTGCCTGGTAATCAGAAATGGGTGCGCCGTTTTCCAGTATAGATTTTACTTTCCTCGAATGAAGTTCGTCATCGCTTATCTCTCCTGCTATTCTTGGTGGAACTATCGTTTTTGGTCCGATCATCCTGCCTGAAGAGGAGGAGAAGAAGGTTGCAGAATAACCAGTCTGGCCCGATAGAATGTCTGCCAGCACCTTTACCCGTTTATCATCTGCTATATTCCTGGCTATCAGGACAGCGTCGTCGCTAGAGCATGCGAAAATAAACATGTTCCTGATGTTCCCAAGCAATGATGCTACCCCTCTCTTTGTTAGCTGAGAAAGAAACTGATAGGAGAGAATCAGGACAATTCCATATTTCCTGCCTTCAGAGAGAAGCGTTTCTATCAGCTTCTCGGAAAAATAGTGCGCCTCGTCTATGACGACATACGTTTTCTTGTCAGTCGGGCCATATCTTACCAGTGCATTCCATATTTTGGACAAGATAAGAACAGCTGCTATTCTGTACCCTGATGCACCGATTCCTGATGCTGTCGGATCGATAACGATCAAAGAATTATTTCTGCCAACTATGCTGTCTATGTTGATTTTATGATTGCCGGGATTGGAAATGATTCTCATCAATTCTTCATTTCCAAGCATTGGCATGAGCTTGTTTATTGTGCTCGATATCATGTCCATCCAGGTTCTAGTGTCCTTCATCTGCGTACCAATGAAAGCCTTGAGATCGCTATTCGAGGATTTATCGAGTATTCGCGACATGGCTTTACGATCCAGGAGCAGCGACTGAAACTGTCTTAAAGTTATTCCTGGAATGATTCGAATGCACTCCATTAGCAGCGGTCCGAGGATTACCTCCAACCTTGGTCCCCAGGTACCATGTGAGATTATATCCTCAGCAGATATTGTATCTCTAAGCCATTCGGTTACCGTCACAGAATCGCCAGAATTTCCTGATGTGCCAAGGACATTTACGCCGGTATAGAGGGATTCCGAACCTGAATAATCATGACCTGTGAGGAATACCAGCTCCTTATGATGATTTGAAAGGATTGCGTGATCGGAAACCTGTGCATGCGGATCGAGGACTACAATACTTCCGGGCTTCCTTCCAAGGTAATTAAGTATCAGCGACAGCATGTTCGATTTACCAGTGCCTGTTTTTCCAACTATAAGTGTGTGTCCGGTTCCTCTATCAAATGCGACAGAAAGCAATCGGTCGAGTTCTTGCTCGGACATTGACAGGTTAAGGTCCCGCGTGTCGTTGTTTAGAGCTTTCCGGTAATTGTACATAAAACGGGTAAATACCCTGCACGTAATAAAGACACTTTTTAATTGCGCTTTTCATGGGCGATCTGGCTTTCATGTCTACGCAGTTCATGAATCAATTATCCCTCATCGCGGAGAACATGCCTTTGAAATCAATATGTTCATGAGAACGCTCAGATTAACCGTTTTACTCTTCAGGAATTGTTTACCATTTCATGTGCGGATATGGAAAAAAATGCAAAGCTACGTATTAACATATCAGTGTTCGCTTTCATCCTTCCATCATGGAAGATAAAAGGTCTGACCCGCACAATATTAAGAGCTAAATGAAAGATTGCATTTTTAGCCGTTATGTTTCAGTTAGACACCTTCTGCCCTATCTGGAGGATAACGTTCGCTCCGAATTTCAGTATGATGACTTGCTCTTTTTTACATGAAGTGCGAACCGAATATATGAGAAAAAAAACCAAGTTGAAACTGATAAGTGGGCTTTACTTAATCTCCATTGTTAACTTCAGAGCATTCGATGTCATCTTCCAGAGGTCATCCTGAAATTTCTCATCATGAGAAATCCTTGATGTCTGAATCTCTTTCAACCTCGAAAAGCACTTTCCGTTAACTTCCTCGTTTTTACCGAAAGTTGCGAGATGGATGGGTGTCTTCGCCGCTTTGGATGCGCTTATCTGAAAGAGTTTCATCATACTGAATGATGCCGATAGAATGCCGCTTCCACTGTTCTTGCCGAGATTGGTCGATACGAAACCCGGTTCCACAAGAATAGATGACATGTTTATTCGCCCGATCCGTCTTGCAAGGGAATAGCTGAACATGGATATCATCAACTTTGATGTTGCATATGCCTTCATGGCGCTATACTTCCATGGGTACCTAAAATCAAACTCAGTTCTCCCACTTTTGTGGACTGATGACCCAATGTTAATTATCCTGGCACTCCCGGACGCCTTCAAATATGGAAACAGGAGGCGAGTTAGCAGCACCGGAGACAGATAGTTCAACGCAGTGGTGCCTTCAAAACCATCCTTCGTCAGGACGTATCTGCTGAATATGCTTCCCGCATTATTTATCAGCAGATCTATGTGATCATTATTGCGAATGAGATTTTCAGCAAGTTTTCTGACTGAATCCATTAAAGAAAGGTCTGCCACTTCATAGCCTATGTTTCCGTTAGATGTTTTAGAAACTATCTCATTCCTGACTGACTCACACTTTACAATGGAGCGGCCAACTATTGTGACATTTCCTCCCAGCCTGGTAAGTCCAATTGCCGTCTCCTTTCCTATTCCTGATGTTCCTCCAGTGACGATACATGTTTTTCCTTTGAGAATTTGATTTGGATCTTCCTTTGCTGCTTGTTCCATTCTTAATAAGTATCGGCCGGTTATAATAATTATTCATGAAAAAAGGGATTTTATCTCCTTCGAAGTGCCACTTACCGATCTGCTTGATAAGAGGAAAACAGAAATTTTTGCACGATCGTCTGTCAGTAAATTCTCTAATATACTAATTTTTTCCATGTCTTTGATCTTATCCTTTTGTCTCAATTTTTCTGGCGTCTTTCTATGTTCTACTATTTCCTGCACTGCGGTATTCTGTTTTGTATTCGACAGGGATGTGGGAACTAGTCTAAATGGAATAGATTGGGAGATGTCACTTTCATCATAGATCATGATCCTACCCGCTCTTCTTTTAGTCGATGAAAAGCGTTTCTCGTTGATACCTGCAGCGTATATATTGAGCAAGATTATTCGTGGTCTTGACAGTTAAGATATTCTCACCTTGCAAGCATATCATATTTCTTACAGATTCACTTACCTCCTTCAGTACATGATGATAATCAAGTAACGGGAATTAGAATGCCTTTTATACCAATAACTTCTTCATAAAGCATGCAGACCCTTATAGTTGGCGCCGGCAACCTTGGCACGAACGTTGCCTACAATCTTCTCAAACGCGGTGACTCCGTAGTAGTGACAACGAGGCAGGATGAGAAGGGTAAAAAGCTGAAAGAACAGCTTTCCCCTTTTGGTAAGGTGAGCTACCTCATAGCAGATCCCTCCACAGATTTCGGCGTGACAGATATGTTCAGAAAAGCAGAGGAAATATTAGGAAAGATAGATAATCTTATAGTCACAGTGGGTGGATTTGCTGTAGACAGCATCAGGAAACCAGTCCACTTTGGAGAAATGCTTGAAAGCCATCTGGAGATTCCGTTGAGCATCCTGAAATATTTTGAAGATTATGCGAACACAAAGGCGTCTGCTGTCTTTATAAGTAGCATGCAGAGTCTTTATACAAGCAGCTGGACTGCAGTGTCCTACCTCCTAGGAAAAAGTTCGCTGAACAAACTTGTTGAGATCGCAGCGGCTCAGTTGCTAGAGAGAAATATCAGGGTCAACGCTGTCGCTCCTTCATCAATAGAAAATGTTTTTCTGCCCGGAAGGGACTGGAGATCAACAAGAAGACTTGGAAGACTGCTCACTCCACCGGAAGACATCGCAGAGGTTGTCGCTTTTCTTTGCAGCCCTGCTGGGGAATGGATAAATGGTGTTGTGATTCCACTTGATGGCGGTAACAGGTTCAGTCACGCGAGTGACTGAGCAAGCACAGGCAATGACTTCTCGAACCGATAGTTGATACCGAAGTGACCGTCCTCAAACTCTTCATAAGTATGGTTTATTTTTGAGTTCTTCAACTGGTTGTCTATTGCCCTGGCACCCCAGATTGCTGAGAACTCGTCCATGCTTCCTGCATCTATAAAGACAGCGTTCATGGATTCAAGCTGCCTCGTAAAGTTCTTGACGTTTTTAGCTGGATCAAGTTTCTGCCATATGTTCCATACCTCAGGCCTGAAATCCCCGTTCTCGTAGTCAAAAGGAAACATTACGCCCATCTCACCGGAATTCACATCAGGAGAGAGAAAGGAAGACGCACAGAGAATTCTCAAAACCTTGATTTTCCTGGATGATATTCTGTTAAAGCTCTGCCAGTATTTCTCGAGCCATCTGTATGCGCCATTTGCGCTTCTGAACTCTTCCATTGCATCCGAAAAGTCAGGTATGAATACATTTTCGAAACCAGCGTCCATGGAATGTGCAGCAAAACCATTAAAAATTCCTGAATTCCTCACTGCAAGCGTATAAGCGCCGAAGCCACCAGATCCCTTTCCGAAAAGCCCAATACGAGAGCTTGCAAATTTTTTCTTCAACTCTGGAACAAGTTCTTTAACGATAAAATTTTCATACTGACCTACTGCAGTCGAGTTGAGGAAGTAATTTCCACCGAGCTTGGTATTGCTATCAACAATCGCAACTGTACTGCCACGCATTAAATCCTTGCTGTAAAGGCGGTTAAGAATTGTGGGGAAGCTGTCAGTGAGGGGGGAAGATGCAATGAATGAGTCGGGATCATTCCCAAATGACGGCAACCCAATGATCAAAGGAGCGTCGTTTTTTGGGTTATCCGGTGTAAAGGCAATTACTTCCCTGTCAGCCTTGTCCCCAAGAGCATTGCCTACAAGTAATGTGCTCTTGACCGTGAAAGAAGTCGTTTTCATCAGGTGGTAATTTCAGTTGGGTATTAAATTATTCAATTTCAATTCCAAAGCTGATTGCAAATGTGAAAATGATCCTTGTCGCATTCCATGTCCAGTATATCTACATCAAATGTTTCAGCAATCTCCCTGGTTTTCATCTTAAGGAAATCCACCATGGCATCATTAACAAATACCTTCCTCCTGTATTTTACGACCTGGATGAAGTGATAGTATAATGAGTACACTGAATGTGCACCTTTATCCAGGTCATAAGCCATAGGTTAAATATTATGTGACTAACCATAAACCAATCGCTCGCTTTCATCCCCTGTCTTGCGAAAGGGTGATTCCCGCTTGAAAAAGTTAAATCAAACATTAGAATGGCGCAATATGCGAGTTTCAGGTGACTTTGCCGATGTGCTTACCTATCTGGCAATGCTCTTTGCCAGGAAGAGGATGAAGCAGATAGAGATATCCGGTTACGGGATCCAGTACCTGTCCTACCGTATCCTTGGGCCGGATATGTCCGAATCTGGCGACAACTCAGAATTCCCACCTGCTGATAGTGTTGATCGTGTTTCTTGCCTGTCCCTTCTGGCTGTGATGCAGTCAGGAAGAGCTCCGGTAAGGGTCAGCATCAGGTGGGATTATTATACGTTTGAAGGAAGCGTGTCCGAAGAGGAAGCTGGGAAATTTATTGACCGTATTGATCAGTCAACCTTCAGGTATTTCTAGTTCAGACGATAATTCTTACATAGAGTCCTATCAGGATGACCACAACCCCAAAGGCAAACATTCCCCCTATCCATGAAATTGAACTGCCTTTCAGGGATCTAGATAGAGCGTACCCAAGAAAGGCAAGTGTGCCTTCTGTAACTGTTATGACGATTAAGCTGGAAGAAGAGATGGAGTAAGCACCGAGCGGAATCATTGATCCGAGAAAACTGCAGGCTCCTGAAACAATTGTACCGGTAATGGAATCCCTATAAGCTTCGCTCAGGAGTGACACAGAAATCTTTCTGTTTGGCCTGGAAGGGTTGATATGCCTTGATATCCTGCTCAACTCGGCCATGTTGTTTGCATACGACGCTATAAAGTAACTGAATGTTCCCACTGCTGCAGAACCAGTCGAAATCCTGAGCGCCAGCACGAGTGACATGTGCAAATCGTTAAGGATAAGGTATGATGATATCATGAGAGCGGTAATGATACCATCTGTAAAACCCAGAGAAACTGGGAAAATATATGAAAATTTCAACTAATTTCCCTAATTACTGAATTAATCAATCTTTTCCCGGCAGCAACTTCGTCGATTGAGTGAACTGCGCAGCCTACGTCATCAATGGCTGTCATAAGCGATGCCGAATCTATGCCGTCCCCTTCTACTGTGATAATGATCCCCATGGTTTCCATATCCATTTCGTTAACGGAAAGGTTTACAGCCTCTACGCCTTTAACTTTCCCTATTGCATCCGCAACCTCAACAAGAGTGGGCTTGTTTAGTCCCTTGGCAACGTCCAAGACGATTCTACGTATGTTCATCTATCAATCACATCATGAAGTAATTGTTTGAAATATTGATGTCAAATCAACATGCAAGAGGCATATAAATAATTTGCAAGACCTACGATCCAGTATAACAGGAACCTCATGTCAGATCATGCAGATCAGGATTAGTTTTATAGCTTTATAGATATTCACTCGCTAGATGGCACAGATAAAACTTAAGAAGAACCTTGAGGGCGTGTATAAGGCAAAATATGTCTTATTATTTTCTTTCATCATTACCGTTCTTCTGTCAAATAAGATCATACGCATATATAACGGCCAGGACTATGTAACTAGTTTTTCTGGTTTCTTTTCGAACGGATCTCTCATAGTTATGTACAGCACCCTCATTGGACTTCTACTTGCAGCTTATGCAATTATAATAACTCTAATACCATATTTTTCTGCAGAAAGCCTGCAACAGCCGATATTTTCGCATGTGAACCGCCTGTTCATGTTCACGATATTGGATGGAATTTTCCTGATGGTGGTCTACTTTTCTAACGACATTCTGCCTATAAATTTGATACCTGATTTCATATATATTGAAGTTTTCTTATTTATGTCACTTCTGATAGGTCTTTTCTTCTGCGTTCTGACACTATCTGACCTGTTTAAAATTATAAGAAAGCGTGGCACCAGATAACTTATCCAAAATGCGACAGTTTATTCCTTTACCTTTATATTCGAAGGTTACAGCAGGTGAAAGAGCTTGAAATCCTTCTCAAGCAACCGTCTATCTGGAATCAGGTCCTTGAGCTCTCGGGCTAGGTTGAACCTGTCAAATTTAAATCGTTTCAGTTCTACACTCTGCTTCTTTGTATCCAGCAGTATGTAAGATGGATAGTGGGAAAAGTCGCGTGGTTGACCCGCAGAACCGGGGTTCATCACCGCAATTCCATCATATTGGGTAAGAAACTGGTAATGAGTGTGCCCAACTACGATATAATCGTAGACAGGAAGCCTTCCCTCTGCATTCCTGAAATTTTCCTGCGATATTGACCATGGGTACAGGTAACCAAAGAGTGGATCATCAGGTTTACCATGGAAGCATGCCAGCCTCATACCATCGATATCTGAGATCAGGCTTCGCTTCAGACTGCCTAGATACTGCAATTCCTCTTTTGATAGAAGTTTTCTTGTTATGTTTTCTCTTGTGAAGGCAGAGACCTCCTTATTCTCAGGAGAGCACATATCATCAGAACCATGCGACGCTGCATAGTCATGGTTGCCCTGGATTACCTCATCAAACTTATCTCTCACAAGCTGTATTGCTTCAGAAGGCTTTGGACCATAATCAACGATATCACCCAGGTAAATACCAAAGTCGTATGAAACGTCCTTGAACATTTCTTTTGCTGCTTCCATATTTGCGTGTATATCGCTAGCAATAAGCACCCGGGCCATATATTATAATATCAATTTCATGGATATTAATGTTCTTGACAAAAGTCAATTTTTTTTACCTTTATCTCCTTTCAGCCCTGACAGGAGCATTGAAAGTATGTTTAAGATTGGTAATGGGGACTCGCATGCAACGATAGATCTCGAAGGCGGTGGAATACAGGAACTTGTCATCGGCAAAGTTAGCTTGTTAAAATCTTCGAATGATGGCCATAAAACGCATGGAGGGATGGCGATTTTAGCCCCGTTTGCAAACCGAATCCGATCCGGTGTCTATTCCTTTATGGGGAGGGAATATGCCCTGCCAGTCAATGTCGAGGGAAATGCGATCCATGGCTTTGCCAAAGACTCTCCCTTCAAATCCGTGATGGTGAAGGAATCATCATGCAGAATCAGATCAGATTTGACGGGACCTGGATACCCATGGACTATCAGGCTGGATGTCAGTTATGCAATACAGGCAGACAGGTTCAGATGCGCAGTCAATGCGAAGAACCTTTCCAATACACCTGCACCGTTCCAGATCGGTTTTCATCCATATTTCACATTTACCGACTTCTGGTCTCTTGCCAGTGATCTTCCCGGCGCACTGCTTCAGTATCAGGATAAGTATTTTCCTGATGGGTCCTCGATTGTGATTGACCCATTCCTGATCGAATCTGTAACTGCAGCAAACCTGGACAACACATTCATGCACAGTGGAACCCTGACCTATACCACGGAAGGAAGAAAACTCTTCATAGAGAGGGAGAATCTCAATTATCTGGTTATTTATAACGGAATCTATGCTGAAGGTGTTTCCGTGGCAATAGAGCCAATGAGCGCCCCGCCCGATGCCTACAATAACGAGATCGGCTTATCAACGATAATGCCTGGCTCTGCGTTCAGGGCATCCTTCACCCTAAGGTCAGGAAAGATCTGAAGAGAATCTTCTTCTATGTCCTTACACAGAAGTTCCACGTGCTATTGCTCTGACATCCTCTCCTCCCTAAAGTATCGGAGGTTCCTGCTTCATCGACGGTGCCTATATCATTTATTCCAATGGTCTTATTCCATCTCACGCCACTTTTATGTGGTTTATCAGGCGTTAATTCCCCGCTGCCCGTGGGTACTGATCTTGCTATATTATAGGAATTACTAAACTTTCTACAATTCATCTCCTCCCTGAAGGTCGGAGCTTTCTTGCCCATACTTTCGTAAAGTTCACATGAAAAGGTAATTTTTCCTGTCAGCGCAGTCGAGCCTGTTCACGAGTTGATCAATATTGCCGACAATCCGGTCGATATCCTTCCTACCGAAATCAAAACCTTCCGATTTCAACTTCATAAGTATCGATCCAGTTACCGCATGATAGCCGTAGATTGGGTCTATGAAATCAACATCATCAATATGTTCTCTCACAGTCTGCTTAAGTGTATTCCAGTAAATTGCACCTGATCTGAATACTCCACCATAACCACTGATTCCCATGCGATCTTTCACCTGCAGGCTTTCATGAAGTCCAATTGCACATAAAGCAGCTTCACGTGCTGCTTCCTTCAGTATCAGTTTGCATGTTTCGCTTCCGCTGTCTGCCAACCTTGATACCATGGCAGCTATCGACGCAATAAACCTGATGTCTATGGTATCCTGATATACATGATTCACAATGTCTCTCTCGTGTGATATGCCAAAAAGATCCATCATCGCATCATGAAGTTTCTCCTCGTAGGGCATACGGTGATCGGAGATCTTGGCAAATATAGAAATTGCGTTTTTTCCTATATAGAAGGCACCGCCTTCATCACCGATCAACCAGCCCCAGCCGCTTGCTCTCTCGAATCTTCCCCTGTATTTACAATAAGATATCATTCCTGTACCGGGTGCAACTATCAATCCATCCTGATCCAGGAAACGAGAATAATAACCTGCTTCACCGTCGTTGAAGAGCTGGAACTTGGGTGAAACTTTTGTTCTCTCCACTATGGATTTTATTATCTCGGTTGATCTGTTTGAGTCCTTGACACCCGCTATTGCAAATGTCGATGAGTCAAGATCTGAACCTTTGGTGCCCGAAGAGACAAGTGCCTTTCTGACAGAATCATTTATATTTGATATCGCCCGCTCTTCGCCAATATTCCTGTAATTTGAGGGCCCTGCAACCCCTATTCCAAGTAGATCGGCATTTTCGTTATAGACTGCAGTGAACGTTTTAGTAGCGCCACCGTCGAGCGCCAGGTATTTTTTCATTGTGACTGGCATCAGTATGCAGTAGATATTTTATTGCTTCGTTCTTATGATATACCTACCAGAATCTCAACAATACGTAGAAAACATACAAGGTTGGAAAAAGTATATTGTTGCTGTGAGTATGCAGTTGCGTGAGAAAGGATTCGAGACAGCATGATCTCGCAATAGATGCCATTGAGAGCCTCTTCACCATGGCAAACGAGACCAGAAGTATTAACGAAAATCGATCAAAACGTTACGTGTCCATCGCAGAGAAGATTGCAGCGAGAATGGACATAACACTTGAAAGGGAGATCAAGAGGAGTTATTGCAAAAAATGCAAGACCATCTATGGTTCGGATACACAGATAAGACTTTCAAACAAAATACTTACGATTAAATGCGGGCATTGCGGTTCCATTAGAAGAATACATTACTGAATATGATGGCCTTCACTCATCTACAGTTTCTATATGAAAGAGAATATTAAAACCTTCAAGGGTGGCCTGAATCTTGTCTGCGAACCAGATTGAGTCTTCGGCTGAAGCGTTGTTCCCCCATTCGTATACCATGTCGTGCTCACCAATAACAGGCTTGAATCCAAGGGACCTGAGTCTGTTTATTATTTCACTGGGTTTTGCACCCTCGCTGGAAAAGGTAACATCAAGATACGTTCTCATGGTATGCGTAGTGAATTCCGGTGCACTATATATCATTTATTCAGCTTCTAAGTGTTCTGAATGATCCTCATATTCCATATCAGAAACATATTGTTTGTGCAGCACAATAACTCTTTCACAAAAGACAGTTGAAGATATGAGGATCATCCTACTCTGATCGAGACCCCGTTAAGAGCGAGAAGAAGAGGATTCTTCTCGGATCGATAGCAAAAATGAAAGAGAGTCGGGCAAGCAATTTTTAAACTTGGTTAGTGGGACTTCCGCCTGGCAGGATCACACTTCAGATGTATTTACTAATTTCCAAAGGACATTCTTAGCTGTGATCATATTACTTGTTTTTCCCAGGGAAAGCCAAAACAAGAACTCAGACGACAATCTTTAGTCATTATTTACGATTTTATCGGACCGGTGACATTGCTTTTTTCTAAATGAAAAGGTTTATGATAGGCGCTAAATTTTCTATCCGATGCCAGTCTATCAAGTCAATGAACATGAAATTTTACACGAAGAGGTCGCTCTGGAGCATGCAGAATCAGAAACATATGACGGAATACTCTACCTTTCAGATAAGCGTTTAATATTTGAAAAGAAGGGAAAGAGGGGGTTGCTGCACGCTACACCACCCCAGGTTCTTCTCGATATATATCTATACGAGATAACCAATGTGTCGAGCGCAGTTCCCAAAATTAAGGTATTCACAAAAAAAGTATTGACTGTTGAGTACGGGCATGAGAACGAAACTGGGAAGGCAAGATTCAGGTTAAATGATCCGACAAAGTGGGAAAGTGAGATTCGAAAATGGATATCCGACGCTAAAAAGCAGGAAGAGGATCGTCAGCACAGAGAACAGGAAGAACTATACCGCAAAAACGTAGAGATGGCCAGGGCAAAAGCCGGTACAACCAACGTAGGAGTTGCTTATTATGGAAGTCCAAAGAACAATACCAGGCAGCCATCAAACCAAAAAAAGGATGACATAATAGAAGGAGAATCTGGTTCAACATCTATACAGGTCCAGCGTTCAAGTCCTCCATCAAATGAGTCAACAAAGACATGCCAGAGCTGCGGGGAGCCTCTGAAACCTGGTATGAAATACTGCCCTAACTGTGGGGAGCCAGTAAAATAAACTAATCCTTTTTTGATTCGCTGGAATTAGCTTCTTGCTGCTTTTCCTCATTACCTGCTTCTGGTTGAACGGGAGCACTGGGTACTTCAGATGGTTTTTCCTGTACTGTGGATTCAGCGTTTCCTGAGCTTGGCTCGGAATGGGTCTTACCTTTCCTGAAATGGAAAATAATCCCCAGGACTATCAGTACTATAGCTAAAACAGGGATCTCAAAATAATGACCAAAGAATGCACGGAATGCATTCCCAAACTCATAGGCAGCTGCGACGATCCCATCCGCAACTGCAACAATGAGAAATATTACAAAAATTACAAGACCGGAGAGAATAAGAATCGGAAGGTGAAGTATCCTGTTTCCTAATGTTGGTTTTTCGTCTGTCATCTTTGTTATATCGTCTTTTCATATTTAGCATTACGTGAATTGTTCAACCATTCCAGCAGCCAAGCTGAGAACGTGTTAAGTAGTTGTATAATATGCAGATACTGTGCTAAAGTTAAGAACTGAAGCACCGGGGTCACCGGGTATTGAACCTAGGTGGGCAAGGGGAGACAAAGATGGCGTCGGTACAGCCTACACACCTGCATCAAAGATCTGGTTCACTCTATGGAACGGGATTATTACAGAAGTATACTACCCATATGTAGACAAGCCTCAAATCAGCCAGCTTTTGCTTACATACACAGATGGTTCCTCATTCTGCCATGATGAAATTCATGGTATGATTCCAAGAATTGAAACTCTTGGCAAAATGAGCATGGGGTACAGGGTAATCTGCGAAGAACAAAATGATAGGTTCACGCTTGTAAAGGAGATCATAACTGATCATTATTCTCCAACTTTGCTTGTAAAGTTCAGGATCACAAAGGGAAAGAACTGGGATGATAAAATTGCCTTTTACCTTACACTGTATCCACACATCGATGGTGGAGGCAGCAGCAACCATGCATATGTCCAGAGAAGAAATGGATATACAGTCCTGCTTGCCGAGAAGAACTCCACGTATCTCGCAATGCGCAGCAGCAAGGGTTTATCACAGGCAACTGCAGGATTTGTAGGCGATAGTGATGGACACAGTGACCTCCTATCAAATATGTGCCTTACCAAGGAGTACGATAACGCATCTAGAGGAAATGTCTCCTTAACAGCTAAGCTGGACTATGATGATCAGATGGAGTTCATAGTGGCATTGTCCTTTGGAAACAGTGAAGTTAGCGCAATCTCCAGCCTGAATCAGGCTCTTTCTGTACCATTTGAAAGGCAGAAGGAAAAGTTCATTGCTGCATGGGAAACAAAAATAGGTAAGCTTCTTGATCTTTCCCCATATTCAAGGGATGGCGGTCTTCTTTACAGGTCATCCTATGGAATCATCATGTCCCACGAGGACAAGACCAATTACGGTGCAATTACAGCATCCCTTTCTGTGCCATGGGGTGAAGTGTCAGATGACAGCAACCGAGGCGGCTATCACATAATCTGGAGCAGGGATCTTTTCAATGCTGTGACTGGCCTTCTTGCTGCCGGGGATATTGAAACTCCGCTCAAATCCCTTGTTTACCTTGATGCGAACCAGCTTGACAACGGAAGTTTTCAGCAGAATTTCTGGATCAATGGGGAACCTTACTGGATTGGGGTACAACTTGACCAGACTGCATACCCTGTTATGCTTGCCTACAGACTTGCACAGTTGAATGCTTTGAAACAGTTTGACCCTACGCCGATGGTTTATAAGGCAGCAGCTTTCTTGATTGCAAGCGGCCCAGTTACCCAGCAGGAGAGGTGGGAGGAAAACTCAGGTTTCTCCACCTCAACGATTGCAGCCAACATTGCTGGCCTCGTGTGCGCCGCTTATTTCGCCAGGCGTGATAATAAGCCAGGACTTGCTGACTTTTTTGCATCTTTTGCGGATTTCCTGGAACGTAACCTGGAGAAGTGGACAGTTACGCATACCGGGACTCTTCTGAATGATGTAAAGACGCATTATATAAGGATCAACCCTGCGGACTTTAATTCTGAATGCCCGGACGAAGATCTCGAAGGAAAGTACATTTCATTGAAGAATTTTCCCTCCGGCGCGCAGAGTACTTTTCCTGCCAATACAATCGTGAGTACCGGTTTTCTGCAGCTCGTGAGATATGGAATAAGGCGACCTGATGATCCAATAATTCTCAACTCCTTAAAAGTCATTGACAGTGTATTGAAGACCGACACCCCGTTCGGACCCGTGTGGCACAGATACAATCATGATGGTTATGGACAGGCTGATGATGGTTCCGGTTACACAGGAACGGGAGTTGGCAGAGGTTGGCCCCTTCTCTCTGGAGAGAGGGGACATTATGAGCTTGCCGCTGGTCATGATCCTTATCCATATGTCAGTGCGCTTGAGAACTTTGCTTCTGATACACGCATGATTCCTGAGCAGGTCTGGGATGCTGCAGATATCCCGGACAAGCATCTTCACCTGGGAAAGAAAACAGGTTCTGCAACTCCGCTGGTCTGGGCGCATGCTGAGTATATCAAGCTACTCCGTTCTATTAAAGAAGGAAAGCCATTTGACCAGGTTGAAGATGTAAAACGACGCTACATTGATGATAGATCAACTCTTCTGACATACGAGATATGGAAGATAAACAGGCAGCTTAAGGAAGTTTCTCCTTTCATTCCTGTTCGGTTTATCTTTGATAGACCATTTCAATTATTGATAGAGAATAACAGTACAGTCAACGCGACAGCGGAGAGCATCAATACAAACATAGGATTACATTATCTGGACTTTGATCCCTTACAATATCAAGGAGGTGCGTTCTCCTTCAGGATAAAGTGGCTCGACACAGGGAAGGAGGATGATAAAGTTTTTACTATCAATGTTAGAGTGCCTCGGGAAAAGTTTCTGAACAATCCAACGATATGATTGATACCTAATGTAGCAAAAATACACTCACTTGAAGAATGAATACTTCATTGAAACTTCCCTCCAATCGGCCGGATCAATGTTGAATTCCTTGCATACTTGTGGAACTTCTATTCCATTCTTCAGCATTTTCCTGATTTTCCTCACTGCAAGAAATGACAATTCTGGCACTGCCATTTACACACCCTGTTTTAAGTATTTTTACCAACTAATTAATCTTTCACTGTTCTTCATTTAGCAAAACTGCTTGAAAGCAGAAGAGATGAAGATCTGCGACAAGTTTTGGGAAAATCATACCACCGAGGATGTTCTGAGCAAGAAATTAGTTGATAATGATTCGTTATTGCTTAACCTTACATTTCCATTCGCATAACAATACATTAACAATAAGCAGGTTACCACATATCAGTGTAAATATCGCCATGGAGCCCCTCTCTAATTTACAAATGTATGAGCAGAAAATCTCCGACCTTTAGAGAGGAGATGAACTGCAAAATGCTTATTTTCATGTAAGCATTTAAAATTGCGTACGAAACTCCTCTCTTAGAAAGTCGTACCACTAAATCCTTGATCGCTGGTTGCTCCTTCAGGATCTGGTGATAAGGTTGAGAATGCCCCTCTTCCAATGTCCATACACAGGAACAGGATAAAGACATATCTCGATTGCATGCAGACAGGGATGCATGCAAA
>Ga0078972_1002945_pt1 | contig 53448 bp, 49 predicted proteins | sample YelNatPaOPGAMG01_FD_67568 | JGI IMG/M metagenome (GOLD analysis project Ga0078972, IMG submission 67568) | Hot spring thermophilic microbial communities from Obsidian Pool, Yellowstone National Park, USA - OP-RAMG-01 (SPADES assembly) (version 2) | ecosystem: Environmental > Aquatic > Thermal... | reverse complement strand
ATGTTGTCCATACATTATGCGATATTGTTTGAAGTATTTCCCTTGCTTTTTTTGAAATGTATTGGCTTTCCCTTAGCTGGCGGTCGATAAAGTTGTCTGGTATTTTGCTTTCGGTCATAAGCAGTTTATCGCGCTTTGCCTTACTTATAACTTTATTGGCATAAAGCTTTGCTACCCTCTCCAGGTAAGCATTAAATACCTCAGTGGGTTTTGATTTCATAAAATCGTAGGCGGTTAAATCCCCTTTCCCAGTGTTACAATGGCGATGCGCAAGGGTTTTATTGCTTTGTGAGTCGTCAAATAGTTTCGATTTCGGAATTATATGTTCAATATCAACATCGGCACCCTTAATTGCTTCAACCAGCGAAATTGGCTGGCCACAGTATATACAGATTGCGTTTAGCTTCTTATCCTCATTGTCCATTTCCTCATAAAGGCGCCATTTAAGAATATTATTTCGGGTTGCTCTCAATCCAAACTCTTCTAATTTCTTAGAAATTTGAGCATTCTCTCTTTCTTTATCATTATTTCTTTTAAAAGTTTCGTTACGTTCCTCCTTGCTTTGCTTAAGCTCTCTGGCTAACTCAACCCTAATCTCATCGGGTTTTCCATATTTATCGATAATAGCATTGACAACATTTACCATTTGGTTTAATATTTTTTCCACAATGGGTTGCCTGAGCGAATTTTTTGGAATAGGCTTTAATTTTTCCTGCAGCTCTCTTTTTAGATTCTCATCTTTTGTAAGAGAATTTGAATGGTTATAACCAGCATAGCACATGGCCTCGCTATATCCATCGCCCTCCATAAGATAAGGTAATATTTTTCTTAAAGTTTTTGGCGATTTATTGCCAAAACCCTGTTTTGTAAAATCGATACTTGCCAGCTTATCAGCAACACCCTTCTCTATTCCAAATTTATCCTGCAAAACCCTGCTGCACTCATCCTGATCAGAGATTGAGTATATGGTATGCCACAATACATATAGTGGTTCCTTTTCAATTTTAGGATGAATGTATTTTACTGTTTTTTCGTTTATTACTTCTCCAGTGGTGTTATCGTATAGGTATGTGTTTTTACTTGTTTCAATAATATCGAGTTCAAACTTTACTAGATGAGCGTATTTGCTAACCTCATCAAAGCAATTTAAAATTGCACACTTGGTAGTATTGCCAGTTATTCCTTTAGCCAATTGCTTATTGAAAAAACATTCATTTTTCTTTAAGCCTAGGATTCTAACAATATCTATGGTGGTTAACTTTTCGTTATTATCCAGATGCTCAAAAAGTGCCTTTTTCTGCTCAAGGGTTATTTCAATGTTATTGCCCTGTTTATTTTCAAGTCTAATGTTATTGATGTTCTCCCAAATTTTTGCATATTGAAAAAGTGGTGAACTTTTGGGCGCAACCTTTGGACCAACAAAGTACTCCTTACCATCGGACCCTTTTCGCCAAAATCCTTCAAATTCACATACCGACACAAGACCCTTCTGGGATTTTAATGGCCTTTGGTAATATATTATTTCATCCCGTATTTTTGAGATCAGCTCCTCAGTTAAAATATTAGGATAGTGCTTTTTTTGCTCATTGCAAATAGTATCAAACTCCTCGATATATGCTTCTCGAGGAAAAACGTTCTCTTTAACTCTAAAAAACTGGTCGTTTTGTAATTGCTGGTAAAAGTACTGTCCAATGGTAAGATTTTGTTCTTTAATCAGTTGGTGGCGACTTTTAACTTTTGCCACATACTCAGTATCCTTTTTATCCAAATTTGAGTCGTTTCTGCTGCTCTTATACCCTCGCTTTTGATTCAACCACAATAGAATTCTCCCTAACTCTGTAAGTGATACTCTTTCGGTTGCAGCCCTATTCCTAAGCTCCCAAAGTTGCATCTTCGGAAGCCCTTTTAGTTCATCGGTTGGGTACATATTGTGCTTAATAAGCTCTTGCACTAAGTATTTTCTTCGGAGTTGATAGCGGTCATAGCCCTTTCGCATCGTTCGCATTTGCGTTCGAATAGAGTTTCTACTTTCGCCCGTTCCTTTTTCAAAGTCTTTTCCTTCGGTTCCTTCATAAGGGATAATGCGGCAGCCTAACCCCAATATTTCACGATTAACTTTTCCATTATCTTCACTCTCACTTATCATTGCCCAGCCAATTGATGCGGAGCCTAAATCAAGTCCTAAAATTCTTTTCATAACATTTGTATTTTTATCATTATCAAATTATATTTGTAGAACAATCTGAAGCAATTCACAATAAGGATTATTCCGTTGTGAAAACATTTAAGGCGGGGCAACTCGCCTTTTTTCACTTATATGCCCTAACCCCCTATTCTGCTTTTAATACATAACATAAAATTATTAAAATCTTTCTGATCAAAAAAAAAATTAATTTCAAAAGTTGTGGAGATTGTCACCCACTATGCCAGATTGACAGTTTACATAAAATCGGGTTATATTTCCCAATATTTGTTAAATCGCTTTGAATCAAGGGGGCTGTTTAAATTCTTTACCTTAACTTGTGCATGATTTTTGATACCTAGTGTTATGGAAATTATTAACCTTAAAACTATACAGCGATGAACATCAGCAAAAAATGGATTGTGGCAGGTATTGTTATCCTGCTGGTTATCTTTATTTACAGCTCCATTAAGGGTACCTACAACAACATGGTAAAGAAGGATGAGGGCGTTAAGGCACAGTGGGGCAATGTGGAAACCGCTTACCAGCGCAGGCTCGATCTTATTCCCAACCTGGTTAGTACCGTAAAAGGGTACGCTAACTTTGAGCAGCAAACCCTCACCCAGGTAATTGAGGCTAGGGCAAAAGCCACCAGCGTAAACATCAACCCCGATAAACTTGACGAGCAAAGCCTAAAGCAATTCCAGGCTGCACAGGGTGAGCTTAGTAGTGCATTGGCCCGTTTAATGGTTGTGGTTGAGCAGTACCCTAACCTTAAAGCCAGTGAGCAGTTCTTCAACCTTCAGGCTCAGTTGGAAGGAACCGAGAACCGCATTGCTGTTGAACGCCGCAAGTTTAACGAGGTGGTTCAGGATTACAACTCGTACATCCGCCAGTTCCCCAAAAACATCTGGGCTAGCCTGTTTGGCTTTGAGAAAAAGGGTTACTTTGAGGCCGAAGCCGGTGCCGAAAAGGCTCCCAAGGTTGATTTCAGCAACTAGCAGCATAGTGTAACCATGAAACCAAAGGATTACTTCACCCCTGAGCAACAAAGGCAAATAGTTGATGCCATTGAGGAGGCCGAAAGGCAAACCTCAGGCGAAATAAGGGTACACGTGGAGTGGAAATGTAAGGGTAGCCCGCTGGATAGGGCTGCCCGGATTTTTGCCACGCTCAAAATGCATAAAACCAAGCTGCGTAATGGCGTACTCTTTTACCTATCAATCCACGACCATAAATTTGCCATACTGGGTGATGTGGGTATAAACACAAAGGTTCCTGAGAATTTCTGGGACAATACCAAGGAGGCCATGCTGGCCGAGTTCAAGGAAGGTCGCCTTGCCGAAGGTTTAGTTAAGGGGATTAAAATGGCTGGCGAGCAACTTTCGACCCACTTCCCCTACGATACCAATACCGATACCAACGAACTGAGCGATGAAATATCGTTTGGGTAATAAAACATCTTGCCATGAAAAAATTACTTTACACCATACTCTCGCTAATGGTTCTCATTGTGCCCGGTAAGGCACAGGATATACCCAATCCCATGTCGCCACCCCGACTGGTTAACGATTTTGCCGGAATCCTAACGCCCGATGAGCAGAATGCCCTTGAGCAGAAACTACGAGCCTATAACGACAGCACATCAACCCAAATTTACGTGGTTACCGTTAAGGACCTTAATGGGTATGAACCCTCGGATTTTGCTTTTAGGTTGGGCGAAAAGTGGGGTGTGGGACAAAAAGGAAAAAATAACGGCATTGTTATCCTGATTAAGCCCAAAATTGGTAACGACAAAGGACGTGCCTTTATAGCCACAGGTTATGGGATGGAGGAGGTTATTCCCGACGCAATTGCCCGCCAGATTGTAGATAACGAAATGATCCCCTACTTCAAAGAGAATAGTTACTACAAAGGGATTGATGCCGCCATCAAGGTAATCATTGACCTGGCTTCCGGGCTATACACTGCCGAGGAGTACAGCAAGGGTGAATCGCCATGGGGAGGAATAATTTTTCTTATCATATTCTTTGGGATAATCATTCTGTCGGCGCGTAGGGGCAATCGGATGCAGGGTGGAAGCATTGGCCGAAATATCCCATTCTGGCTGCTGATGAGCAGTATGGGTGGTGGCCGAGGTAGCAGTTTTGGACACTTTTCGTCGGGGTCAGGTAGCTTTGGAGGCTTTAGCGGTGGAGGTGGCGGTAGCTTTGGCGGCGGTGGTGCCGGAGGGAGCTGGTAATACCTATAATCAATGGCTAATAGCAAAGAATTGCAGTAGCCTTTATACATGTCATATCAAAAAACAAGCATTATGGCAAAGAATGAAATCCATTGCAACAGCGCAGCTGGCACCCTTTATGGCTTGGGCGTAGTTGGAGCAGCTATTTACTATATCTCCGCTGCTACTTCGTTTTGGGTAGGCGTTTTGGGATTCATCAAAGCATTGGTGTGGCCTGCCCTTTTGGTTTATGGCTTACTCAAACATTTCGGGTTGTAGAGTAATTAATACAACATAAATTAGCACGCGTTAAAAAAACGGGTGCTAGCCTAATTTATAATTTGCCGTAGGCACCAATAAGTGGCGGAATAACAAGTTACTCGTCAATGCCTGCCCAGTCGGACCATCCGCTAACAGTAATGGTTTGATTTGAATTATTGTAGGTAATTGTTACGCTTACGGTTCGTTTATCGCTTCCCCAGTGAGTTATTGGCAAGTTTGTAAAGCCATCGTAATTGGGCTGGTCGTATAGCATGACCTCAACCCCATTGCCGTTGTCAACCCCTAACCTATACTCAGCCCAATGGCCATTGGGTAAATCAAGGTTAAAATAGATGTGCTCGCCTGGGGCAATCCGCTGGCCATTTTTTAGAATATTTTCACCCCAGGGCTCGGTTGGCTCTAATTGTGCATCAACCGAACCCCGATTCCTGATTTGTAGGGTTGTGATGGTGTACTGCGATGCTTGTTCATTCATGAACTTCACATACAACGAATCCTTTTCGCTATCGTTATCATCGGTTATTTCGCACGAAGCCATAGTAAAAACAGCAATAGCTGCCATTGCGATATACTTCAAATAGTTCATAGTAACCAGGGTTTAATTTTGGGGGTAAATTATTCAAAAGCAAAAATGTAAAGTAGTGATTTGTGTCGAAAAGCTGGAAAAATTTGATGAACGTAGCTTTAACAAAAACAAAAACGCCCTAAAAAGGGCGTTAAAATATTGAATGGGATAAGAGCCTACTTAGTCGAGCAAGGAATCGTCAACCAGAATACGGCCGCAGTACTCGCAAACAATTACCTTTTTATGCATTTTAATGTCGAGCTGACGCTGAGGAGGAATCTTATTGAAGCAACCGCCACAGGCATCGCGCTGAACGGTAACCACTGCAAGGCCATTGCGAGCATTAGCCCTAATACGCTTATAGGCAATAAGGAGTCGAGGCTCAATGTTCTTGGCATACTCATCGCTCAGGCGGTAAAGTTCATCCTCCTCTTTCTGGGTTTCCTGGGTAATGTTGTCAAGCTCCTGCCTTTTAACATTCAGATCGTGAGTACGCTCCTCAACTGTCTTCTCGGTTTGTTCAACCATTTGCTTTTTATCCTTTATCTGTTGGGTGTACTCCTTGATACGCTTATTGCAAAGCTCAATTTCAAGGGTTTGGTACTCAATTTCTTTGGTTAGCGAATCGTATTCCCTGTTGTTGCGAACGTTTTTCTGCTGCTCCTGGTACTTCTTGATCAGAGCCTCAGCATCCTTAATTTCAATCTTTTTCTGGTTGATTTGAGCTTCAAGATCGTGGATTTCCTTTTTGTAGTTTTCGATACGGGTGGTTAATCCCTCAATTTCATCCTCTAAATCCTGAACCTCAAGGGGAAGTTCCCCGCGCAGCAATTTAATCTTATCAATTTTGGAATCGACCTGCTGAAGTTTATAAAGAAAACGTAACTTTTCTTCAATCGATAGCTCAGCGCCTTGTTCAGCAGGTTTGATTTTCTGGTTTGCCATAATCTATATGTAGTTAATAGGATTAGTTCGTACTTCGGATTTTAAGACTGCAAAATTAGATAATTTTTTTGAGAGTAAATCATAAAAAATATCAACGGTAAACTGTTCGCTTTCAAAATGTCCGATATCGATAATGACGATGCGGTTTTCGGCATCGAAAAACTGGTGGTACTTAACATCGGCAGTAATAAAAACATCGGCGTCTGCAGCCAATGCATCGCCTAACAGCGAAATACCTGTGCCTCCGCAGACGGCAATTCTAGAAACCAAATCGGTTACCGGGTTTGTGTACCGAATGCAAGGGGTTTTAAATTGATGCTTAACATGCCTGATAAAATCGATGGCCTTTGAGGGTTCAGGCAGATTGCCAACCACCCCTAACCCTACGTTCTTAAAGGGCAAATCGAGGGGGTAAACATCGTAGGCCACCTCTTCGTATGGGTGCGCATCAATCATAGCCTTTAAAACACCGTTCAACTTGTGGCGGGGAACAATGGTTTCGATCCTGACCTCGGGCTCAAAATGGATTTTGCCCTTTTCGCCAACAAAAGGATTGGTAGCATCACCGGCTCTGAATGAGCCTTGTCCCTGAATATTATACGAACATGAATCGTAGTTGCCAATTACCCCTGCACCTTCGGAGAATATTGCCCGACGAACATTGTCGGCATATTCAGTTGGCACAAAGGTTACCAGCTTTACAAGCTGCCCTTGAATTGGCCTTAACACCTCGGTATTGTTTAAGCCTAACAGCTCGGCCATTTTGAAACTAACTCCACCCACAACGCTATCGACATTGGTATGGGCGGCATAAATGGCAATATCGTTTTTAATGGCATCAATAACTACCCGTTCAACGTAGCTATTTCCTGCAAGCCGTTTTAGTCCCTTGAAAATTATTGGATGGTGGGCTATAATAAGATTTAGTCCCTTTGCAGCCGCCTCGGCAACCACCAGGGGAGTAACATCGATGGTGAGTAAAATACCTTTAACCTCCATGTTGGCATTACCCACAATAAGGCCTGAATTATCGTAATCTTCCTGAAATGCCAACGGAGCAAACGATTCCAGAATTGAGGTAATTTCCCGTACGGTCATATACTGTTAGTCGAGCAAATCGCGAATTTCAATGAGCATGCCCTTAATCTCAGTGAGGCACTCCACTATTTTGTAGTTGTCAGTAAGTTCTTCCTTTTGTGCCGAGAGTTTTTTGCGGGCACCATCAAGGGTCATACCCTGTTCCTTTACCAAATGGTAAATCAACTTCAGGTTTTCGATATCGTTTTTAGTGAAGTAACGGTTGCCCTTCTTGTTCTTGTGGGGTTTGATTACATCGAAATTTTTTTCCCAAAACCGTATAAGCGAGGTGTTAACACCTAACATTTCGGCCACCTCGCCAATGGAGTAGTAATACTTTTCAATTTTTTTCTCTTTGTATGGCATTTCTGTAAGAATTGGCTAATCGAAACTTTGTGTTGGCTGCGAGGCAATCTCAACTAGTTTTTCGTACTGGTCGGGTGTTAAGTCGTTAAAGTAGTAATGAATGGGATTAACGGGTTGCCCATTGCGATGCACCTCATAATGCAGATGAGGTGCAACCGATGTACCGGTATTGCCAACATAACCAATAACCATTCCTCGCCTAACCCGCTGTCCCTTGCGAACAGTAATTTTGCTCATATGGGCATACAGGGTTGAATACCCAAAACCGTGGTCGATAATCACATGGTTACCATACCCGCGCTGGGCCGAGTTAATTTCAACCACAAAACCATCGCCGGTAGCAAAGATCTCCGTGCCGGTTGGTGCCGTAAAATCCATTCCATTGTGCATTTTAAGCACCTTGTAGAATGGATGGATTCGCATCCCGAAAGATGAGGCTACTCGGGTAAGATCCTTATCGCGGATGGGCATAATGGCAGGAATACTTCGCAGCATCTCTTCCTTTCGTTTAGCCAAATCGGTTATTTCGTCAAACGAACGGCTTTGGATATATGCTTTCTTGGTTAAAGCATCAACTTTCCTGGTAGTTTCAATAATTAGCTTATTATTCGAGAGTTTTTCCAACTCGGCATATCGGTTTACACCACCAATGCCTGCCTCGCGGATCGATGCCGGTATGGGTTCAGCCTCAAAGATAATACGATAAATGCCCTCATCGCGGCGCTGAAGATCGTTAATAACCGCATTTAGTTGCTCAATTCTTCGGGTTATTAGCTCGTAGTTTGTGAGCAATTCCTGGTTTTCGCGTTTTAGTTTTCGCACCTCGGGGGTATCAATAAAAATGGGGAAGATTAAGTACGAAATGAATCCAACAACAAAAGTTGCCAACACGTATTTAGCCACAAGAAAAAGGCGATCCCTGAGGGTTTTCTTTTCCCTTATGAAAATCAACTGCTCCGGGTGAAATTTATATTTATGCTTAATCATATCGCCTTAATCCAAAAACTGACTTGAATAGTTCTTAAGCATGTTTTGGTAATCATCCTCGGTCATATCGTTAAAGTAGTTAATGGGATTAACCGGCTTGCCACGGACAATAACCTCGTAGTGGAGGTGTGGTCCAGTGCTTTTACCGGAACTACCTAGAGTACCGATTTTTTCCGTCCTTTTAACCCTTTGCCCTACCTTAACATTAACCTTGTGCAAGTGTGCATATCGTGTTCGGTAACCAAAACCATGGTCAATAATTATCTCATTACCATACCCATTAAAGGAATAGCCTGCTTCAACAACAATACCTTCGCCGGTAGAGTAAACTGGGGTTCCAACTGGTCCGGCAAAATCGATACCAGTGTGCATGGTGAGGGAGCCATTCATAGGATCGCGTCGAACTCCGTAAAAACTGGATATCCTAACCAAATCCCTGGTGTTTATAGGCTGAATGGCTGGTACGCATAAAATCATTTTCTCCTTGTTCTTAGCCATATCGGCAACATCATCAAATGAGCGCGATTGAATGTATGCACGCCAGGTGAGTTCATCGAGAGAGCGAAGTGTTTTAATGAGTGTTAGCGAGTTTGCAGCAGAACGCAGGTTTGAGTACTTATCGGTACCTCCATAGCCACCCCTACGAACACTTTCAGGTATGGGATCGGCCTCAAATATTGCCCTGTAAATATTATTATCCTTAACTTCCAGCGCTGCTAATGCATTACTGAGCTCGTATATTTGCTTTTGAGCCAATTCGTACTTAAGCACATACTCTGCATTGGCCCTTTTGAGCGACTGCTCAACGGGGGTATCGTATATAACCGAAAAAGCATAGCCTAACCCCAAAAAAACACCTGCATAAAATCCCAAATGAATTAGTATCTTTGCAAAGCGTTTGTAAAGAGGAATTCGAATAATATCGAATTTGAGAGTATGGGGGTTAAACTGGTATTTAAACTTGGCCATGGCTTTTAACACAAAGAGTTACAAGGTAACACACTTTTGACAAACTGCAACAAAACTATGGTAAAAATATTTTTTGCACAAGTAAAAAGAACATTTTTTTTACTTCAAATCGTTAAATAGATAATATTAACATTTTCAATACTAACTTTTTATGACTTCGAAGGAATTGCGACAGAAATTTTTGGATTTTTTTGCCGGCAAATCGCATCAGATTGTGCCTTCGGCACCAATGGTAATAAAGGATGACCCAACCCTGATGTTCACCAATGCCGGTATGAACCAGTTTAAGGATATCTTCCTTGGCAATGCTCCGGCAAAGTATCCCCGGGTAGCCAACTCGCAGAAATGCCTTAGGGTATCGGGCAAGCACAACGATTTGGAGGAGGTTGGTCACGATACCTACCATCATACCATGTTCGAAATGCTTGGAAACTGGTCGTTTGGCGATTACTTTAAACGCGAAGCCATTGATTGGGCCTGGGAATTTTTGGTTGATGTGCTGAAAATAGATAAGAACAGGCTTTACGCAACAATATTTGAGGGTAGTCCCGACGAAGGTATTGAACGCGACCTTGAGGCATATGAGTGCTGGAAGAAGCATCTGCCCGAGGGTAGAATCCTACTTGGAAATAAAAAGGACAATTTTTGGGAAATGGGCGATACCGGTCCTTGTGGTCCTTGTACCGAGATTCATATTGATTTACGCGATGATGATGAACGTAAGGCTATACCCGGTGAGCAAATGGTTAACAAGGGTCATCCCCAGGTAATTGAAATCTGGAACCTGGTGTTCATTCAGTTCAACCGTAAGGCTAATGGTACTCTTGAGCCGCTCCCTGCAAAACATGTTGATACCGGTATGGGGTTCGAACGTTTGGCCATGGTTGTGCAGGGGAAAAAGAGCAACTACGATACCGATGTATTCACACCAATTATTGACCGTATATCGCAGATGTGCGGAATACCCTATGGCACCGACCCTAAAGCTGATGTGGCCATGCGCGTTATTGCTGACCACCTCAGGGCAATAAGCTTCTCCATAGCCGACGGGCAACTCCCATCGAACGTTAAGGCCGGATATGTTATTCGCCGAATACTCCGCAGGGCAGTTAGATACGGATACACCTTCCTGAACTTCCGTGAGCCCTTTATCGATAGCTTGGTGGCCGTTCTGGTTGAACAAATGGGCAACCACTACCCTGAACTCAAAGCGCAGCAAACCCTCATTACCAACGTAATAAACAAGGAGGAAGCAACTTTTCTGCGCACTCTTGAAACGGGTATCAAGCTGCTTGAGCAGCTTATTGATAAGGCTACAAAGGAAAACAGAACCGAGATATCGGGTAAGGATGCCTTTGTGCTTTACGATACCTATGGTTTCCCGCTCGACCTTACCGAGCTCATCCTGCGTGAGCATAACCTGAGCGTTAACCGCTCAGAGTTTGATGCCGAAATGGCTACCCAAAAGGAACGTTCCCGAGCCGACGCTGCGGTTGAGGCTGACGATTGGATTAACGTGACTAATGCTGAAAAGGTAGAATTTGTTGGGTACGACACCCTAAAAACCGACACACGCATTATCCGTATGCGAACGGTTAAAACTAAGGGCAAGGAACAATTCCACATTGTGCTCGACCGTACACCTTTTTACGCTGAATCGGGCGGTCAGGTTGGTGATTCTGGTTTACTGGAAAGCGACTCAGAAACAATCAAGGTGCTAAACACCTTTAAGGAGAACAACCTTATAATACATCTTGTTGATAGATTACCCCAAAACCCCAGCGCACCTTTCTTTGCGACAGTTGATTACGAAAAACGAATTCGAACTGCTAATAACCACTCAGCCACACACCTGCTCCACAATTCGCTTCGCGCAATTCTGGGTACCCATGTGGAACAGAAAGGATCACTGGTTCATCCCGACTACCTTCGCTTCGACTTCTCGCATTTCCAGAAAATGAGCGATGAAGAGATTAGGAAGGTGGAGCAACGCGTAAACAAGTTTATCCGACAGAACATTCAGCTCGAGGAGCACAGAAATGTTGCCATGTCGCAAGCCCAGCAAATGGGTGCCATGGCTTTGTTTGGCGAAAAGTACGGCGAAAGCGTCAGGGTAATAAAATTTGGTGAGTCGGTTGAACTGTGCGGGGGCACCCACACCAAGGCAACCGGCAACATAGGTTACTTCAAAATTGTTTCGGAGGGAGCCATTGCAGCAGGGGTACGCCGTATTGAGGCAATTACCGGCGAAAAAGCCGAAGAGTTTGTTTACTCACAGATTGATACTATAAATCAGGTAAAGTCAACGTTGGGTAACCCACCAAACGTTATTCAGGCTGTTACAAAGCTGGTTGATGAAAATAACCAGCTGAAAGATCAGCTGAATGCCCTGCAAGCTGAGAAACTGAAAGCGGTTAAAGCTGAGCTCAAGGCTAATGTAACCGAGCGCAATGGTATCAACCTGATTTGCGAACGAATAAGCATTGGCAATGCCGATGCCATAAAGGATTTAGCATTCCAGCTGAAGAATGAGGTTCCAAACCTGTTTCTGGTATTGGGATCGGAAGCCGAGGGCAAGGCCATGCTTACCGTTATGATAAACGAGGCGATCGTTGAAAAGCATGGGCTTAACGCAGCAGCAATTGTAAAAGAGGCTGCCAAGGAAATTCAAGGCGGTGGTGGCGGACAGCCATTCTTTGCCACAGCTGGAGGCAAAAACCCCGAAGGATTGGATAGAGCGATTAACAAAGCAAAAGAGTTAATAAAGTAAATAAAAGAGGCTGCCTTTGGGCAGCCTCTTTTATATTTCTATATCATCCTCTATTTCACTATTCCTGCAAATCCCATAAAGGCAAGAGCAAGAATACCAGCAGTTAAAAGCGCAATGGGAACCCCTTTCATTCCTTTGGGGATATTAGCCAATTCAAGTTGCTCACGAATACCAGCCATGATAACAAGTGCCAATCCAAAGCCTATTGCTGTGGCAGCACCAAAAACAACCCCCTCGAGCAGGTTGTAGTTCTTTTTAATAACCAGGATTGCAACGCCAAGTACAGAACAGTTAGTAGTAATAAGTGGAAGAAATATACCCAGTGCCTGATACAAAGCAGGACTAAGCTTTTTCAGGATAATTTCAACCATTTGAACTAAAGCAGCAATTACCAGAATGAACACAATGGTTTGCATAAAGCCAACACCCAAAGGATTCAATACGTAATACTGAATGAGGAAGGTAACCATTGTAGCCAAAACAATTACAAAGGTTACTGCACCAGCCATGCCTAAGGAGGTTTCTATCTTATTCGATACCCCCAAGAATGGGCAAATACCGAGGAATTGCGATAGCACTACATTGTTTACAAATATGGCGGCAATTATAATTATTAGGTATTCCATATTGTTTCCTCCTATTTCTTCAATCGATTAAAAATGGCAATCAGATATGCGAGGGCAATAAATGCACCGGGCGAGAGGATGAAAACCAAAATGGCATCGCCCTGTATAAACTTGTGGTCGAACCATGAACCGGCACCTAAAATTTCCCTCACTGAACCTAAAAGCGTTAATGCAAAAGTAAAGCCCAAACCCATGCCAATGCCATCGAGCATTGAGTCCACCACTCCATTTTTATTGGCAAAAGCCTCGGCACGTCCCAGAACAATACAGTTTACAACAATGAGTGGGATAAAGATCCCAAGCTTTTCGTATAGCGATTGGGCATAGGCCTGCATTACCAAATCGACAATGGTTACAAACGTAGCAATTACAACAATGTATGAAGGGATGCGTACTTTATCGGGAATATAGCGGGCAATTAGCGAAATTACCGTGTTGGAACCAAATAAAACAAAGGTTGTAGCCAGTCCCATACCCAAACCATTCATGGCCGAAGATGTGGTTGCCAGCGTAGGACACATCCCAAGTACAATTACAAATATGGGATTTTCCTTTAAAATCCCCTTTGTTAAGTTATATAGTTTACTCATGCTTACCTCCTTCCTTTAATGCATTATAAGCACGGGTTACTGCATCGCAATAGGCCCTGCTCGAAATGGTTGAAGCGGTTATGGCATCAACATCTCCCCCATCCTTCTTAACCTTGAGCTTGAATGTTTCGGGGTTTTTACCCTCGAATTGAAGGCTGAAGTTAGATTTTTTTGGATCCATCTTATCGCCCAATCCGGGTGTTTCCTTATGTGAAATAACTGCTACCTTATTAATAGTTCCATCGGGAAGGAAACCAACCATAAGTTCAATACGACCTCCAAAACCATTGTTACTAAAGGTCTTAACTGCAGTGCCTACCGGTTGTCCTTGTTTTGTTGCAGGGTAAAAAATAAGTTCTCCACCCTCAACGGGAACAGTTTTGGCCTCGTTGCCGGGTTGGTTATCAAATTCAGGAAGCACAGCCTTAATAGCGTTATTAATTTTAGCCTGCTGTGCAAGTGCAATTGGCTCCTTGGTTGATTGGTAAACCAATCCCAGCGCTGCCGATGCTACCAAACTAATAATCAGCAAGGTAGCTGTCATGTTTTTGAAATTAGATTCCATATTAGCCATTGCGCTTTACCTCCTCTCCAAAGCGTTTGGGTTTAACATAGCGGTTAATTAATGGCACAAAGGCGTTCATAATAAGAATGGCAAACGAAACGCCCTCGGGGTAGGCTCCCCAAACCCTAATAATCACGGTTAACAATCCTATCCCAATTCCAAATAGTACCATTCCTTTAGGGTGCATGGGTGAGGTAACATAGTCGGTAGCCATGTATATGGCACCAATCATAACACCACCGGTTAGCAGGTGAAAAATGGGGTCGGCATTCTTTTCGGGGTTAACCAGCCAAAGTATGCCAGTAAAAATGAATATGGTGGTAAAAATTGATATGGGTATATGCCAAGTTATCACTTTTTTGTAAAGCAGCCATGCAAAACCAATTAGAAGAGCTAAGGCCGATATTTCACCAAGCGAACCTCCCATAACCCCCATGAACAGTTGCAGATGCGATGGTATCTGGTCGGCAATTTGCGAAATGGTATCGCCTTTCTTTAATCCTTCCTTCAAAATGGCCAATGGTGTTGGGCCTGTAACTGCATCGATATATTTTAAGCGCGACTCGATGGGTAAAGGCCAGCTGGTCATTTGAACCGGGAAGGATATGAGCATGAATACACGAGCCGCCATGGCAGGATTGAACGGATTGCTTCCCAATCCGCCAAAACTCATCTTAGCCACTCCAATTGCAAACAAACTTCCTATTACAACAATGTACCATGGCAAATTGCTTGGCACGTTAAAGGCAAGCAGCAATCCGGTAACAATGGCTGAGCCATCGGTAATGGTTGGCTGTACCTTTAGAATGAACTTTTGAATTAAATATTCAAACAGAACGCACGAGAGTACCGAGAGTAAGGTAACAAACAGGGCACCTATGCCAAAGTAGTAAAGCGAGACCGCAAAAGCGGGCATAAGTGCCAGTACCACGTTGAACATCAACCGGCTGGTTGACTCGCCGCTATGAACGTGGGGTGATGGTGAAACTACAAGTTTACTATCCATTATCTTTTTTAGTTTGGCTGGTTAAGTCAAATTAGTTCTTACGTGCCCTTATGATTTTATTCACTTCGGTTTTACCTAACCTAATGTAATCGAGCAGAGGCAGGTTAGCCGGGCACTCAAAGCTGCACGAGCCGCACTCCATACAATCGAGCACACGCTCATGCTCCATCTTTTCGAACATCATACGTTGGCTCATCCTGATGAGCAGGTATGGCTCAAGCCCCATGGGGCAAGCAGAAACACACTTGGCACATCGGATACATACGCTTTCGGCCTTACGTTTCGATTCGGTGGCCGGAAAAACAATAATCCCTGAAGTTCCCTTGGTAACTGGTACCGCAATATCGGTAACTGCTTTACCCATCATGGGCCCGCCATTAACAACCTTGGCGGTATCGTCGGGTAAACCACCCGCTGCGGCAATTAAATCGGAAACGGGTGTTCCTATTCGAACCAAGAAGTTAGAGGGTTTAGGTAAGTTTTTGCCGGTTACGGTTACAACCCTTTCAAAAAGGGGTTTATTCTTTTGCACGGCCTCGTAAACAGCGTATGCTGTACCCACATTATGAACTACAGCTCCTATATCGATAGGTAAACCTCCCGATGGAACCTCACGGTTGATGAGCGCTTTGATAAGCTGTTTTTCGCCTCCTTGTGGGTATTTCACCTTTAATGCATGAACAGTGATGCCAGAATATTCCTTAGCGATTTCGGTAAGATATTTAATGGCATCGGGCTTGTTATTCTCAATGCCAATCATAGCCTTGTCAACGCCTAAGGCCCGCATGAGCAGCTGTATTCCAACCATGAGTTCATGGCCTTTCTCGAGCATTAAACGGTGGTCCGAGGTGAGGTAGGGTTCACATTCAACACCATTTATAATAAGCACATCGGCTTTTTTCCCAGCAGGAACCGAAAGTTTTACATGCGAGGGAAAAGTAGCACCGCCAAGTCCCACAATACCGGCCTCGGCTATTTTTTTGATTATGGTTTGGGCATCGGCATCGATATTGCGTTTTAGCTCAGGTGACCTGTCGATAGTGGGTTCCCACTCATCGCCCTCTACTACTATTGTAATTGCCGGACGTTTGTATCCCGAGCTGTCGAGCACCGGATCGATCGATTCCACAGTACCCGAAACCGATGAATGGATGTTGGCCGAAACAAAGCCTGCGCTTTGAGCGATGAGCTGTCCAACCTTAACTTTATCGCCCTTGGCTACCAGAATGGTAGCTGGCGCTCCAATGTGCTGCGATACAGGAATGCTAACCTTTGCAGGTAGCGGCAACACCTCGATAGGCTTATTAGCCGAAAACTTATTTTCAGGCGGATGAACGCCTCCTTTAGCAAATGTCTTCAACATTACTATACGGTTATGTTTGGTGTCACATTAATTATTTTCAACACTCTCAGTTTGCCCTTCGACCTTTGGCTTGCGTGGGGGAAAGTTGATTTCCAGAATTGCTCCCGTTGGGCATTCCTCAACGCATTTGCGGCAAAGCTTGCACTTGTTGTAATCGATGTAGGCAAGATTGTTTTCAAGGGTGATGGCCTCGTGGGGGCAAACCTTGACGCATTTGCCACAGCCAATACAAGCCACCTGGCAAGCCTTACGGGCTGGGCCACCTTTATCCTTGTTGATACACGATACATAGATACGCTTACCTTTTGGACCTTTCTTGCGAAGTTCAATGATGAACTTAGGGCAAGCCTTGACGCAAGCACCGCAAGCCGTACACTTTTCCTCATCAACAACCGGTAAAAGGGTTACCGGATCGATGTGTATGGCATCAAACTTACAAACAGCCACACAGTCGCCCAAGCCAAGACAGCCATACTGGCAGCCTGTATCGCCGCTGTAAAGGGCTGTAGCCAGTTTACACGATGAAGCACCATCGTACTCCACCACCCTTTTGCGGTATTCAGGGCTACCCGAACAGCGAACAACTGCTATCATGGGATCTTTGGCCTCAGCGGTTTGGCCAATAACCTCGGCTGCTTTAGCCATGGTATCGTTTCCGCCAACCGGGCAAAACATCGACCCAATATCATCGGTTTTGACGAATGCCTCAGCAAAGCCCCTGCAACCCGGATAACCACAGCCACCGCAGTTGGCGCCAGGAAGCACCGCCTCAACCAAATCGATACGCGGATCCTCAATCACCTTAAACCTCTGAGCTACAAGGTATAGCACTACGGCAAGTGCAACACCCAACAAGCTAAGAACTAAAATCGCAGTAATAATGATAGAATTCATAGATTAGGTTGGTTTAACTTATAACTTTTCAATATCGAAGTAAAACTCTTTCTCAATCCTCTTCCTAAAAAGATAAAGAATAAGATAGTAGGGCACCAGCACACCTAACGAGAGCAACCCTGACAACCCCTCGCTAAATCCTAAGGCATTAAAAACAAAAAGGGAAACCAATAGTACGATTAACGGAAGAATGTAGCCCAGAAACAATGCCTTATACCCAAGCGATTGTTTCATGGTAACCTTTACGGTTTCGCCAACTGTGTAACTGTGATATGGCTTTGATATTACTACCTGTTTTTCAGCAACATCGGCCGTGGTGCAGGCTCCTTTGGCATGACAACTTGCACAGGCCGATTGGCTTATAATAACCACTCGAATATCGTTTGCAGTTATTGCATCAACACGTCCTAAATGCTCAATAACATTGGATTTTGAAGACATCAAATAAAACGTTTGAAATCAACCACAAAAATATACTTCTTTGTAATTCGGTATTTTATTTTAACACGCAATGCTATAATTTGGAATCATTCTAAACATTAATAAAAAAGTTGTACTTTCATAAACAGCAAACGTTTGCAAAGCTTTTACACCAATTTTGCTTGGTATTCTAATAAAATCGGCCGTTAATAATACCTTTGCCATGTTAAGAAATTGTTAAGCGAATTGCGTTGAAAAGAATTATCACTTTTATTGTTTTGTTTCTTTTATTTGAGCTTGGATACACTCAAGTTGTACCCAATAACAATCCGCTATTCGACGATAGTGAAGTTGCACGAATTGATATCACCATAAATCCTGCATACCTACAAACCATTCTGCAACCAGGAAACGAAGAGAGCAATACCGAATATCCTGCAACCTTTAGCTTTACTTCATCTAAATTTACTGCTTTGATTGATAATGTAGGATTTAGGCTTAGGGGAAATACATCGCGTTACGCAAAAAAGAAATCGTTTAAGGTTTCGTTCAACGCCTTTGAGCCTGGGAAAAAACTTAAAGGTGTTGAAAAGCTAAACCTCAACGGCGAACATAATGACCCATCGATAATTCGCTCGAAGCTGGTATGGGATTTAATGAATGGCATCGGATTGCCCGCTCCACGCGCAAATCATGTAAGACTTTACATAAACAATCAGTATTACGGGCTATAAATCAATGTTGAGCATATCGATGAAAACTTTGTGGAATCACGCTTTGGAAATAACAATGGAAATCTATATAAATGCCTTTACCCTGCCGATTTAACATATCGAAGCACCGATGCCAATGCCTACAAATTTGTTCAAAATGGATACAGGGTTTACGACCTTAAAACCAATACCGAACAGGATAACTACAGTGATATTGCACAACTTATCGAAGTTGTAAACCACACACCGGCATCGGAATTGCCTGCTAAGCTGGAACCAATTTTCGATGTGAATAACTTCCTGAAATACTTAGCGGTGGAAGCTTTAACGGGCAACTGGGACGGATACTCATACAACCAGAACAATTTCTACCTTTATAAAAACACTATTACCGGAAGGTTTGAATTCATTCCATACGATACCGACAATACCTTTGGTATTGACTGGTTCAATATCGACTGGGCAACTCGCAGTGTAAGTTCATGGGCAAGTAGCCAAGCCCGACCGCTTACCAAAAATATTTTAGCAGTTGAAGTTTACCGCAAGCGTTACTACTTCTACCTTAAACAACTTATAAATGGCCTTTTTTCGGCCAATACCATGCAGTCGAAAGCGCTTGCTCTCCGCTCAAAAATTGAAACCTACGCATCATCTGACCCCTATAGACTTCTCGATTACGGTTGGAGCAGTTCCGATTTTTACAACTCCTACTTCGATGCACTGGGCGGTCATGTCAAATACGGCTTGATTCCTTACGTAACCAAACGCATACAGTTTGCAAACTCTCAGTTTAGCATCGACAATATTCCACCAATTGTCTCAAATGTCAGCTGGTTAGCCTACGGCTACAAAATTCCTGTAACAGTTTTTGCCGACGTTGACGACGAAGAAAAGGTAATCCCTAAACTATACTATAAGGCTGGTGAAGGGGATTGGCAAGGTATCGAGATGCAGAACACCAACCGAAATCACTACATGGCTACCATTGGCCCGTGGGATAAACCTGTAAAGCATATTAGCATTTACCTTGAAGCCACCGACAAAACTGGTAAAAAAACTCGCGAACCACTTTATAGCGAATATACAGTAGAATTCAATGAAATTGCCATTCCGCTATGCATCAACGAGGTGATGACCTCCAACACATCGGTTTTTCCTGATGAGTTTGGCAACTACTCCGATTGGATTGAACTATACAACTACGGTAAAAACTCCGTTTCTCTCCAAGGAATGAGCATAAGCGACACTCTTGGAAAACCCGGGAAATGGGCTTTACCCGATATTACGATTAATCCCGGCGAGTTCGTTCTGCTTTGGGCTGATGGCCAACCCGAGAAAGGGAAAAATCACTTACCCTTCCGCTTAAACCGCGATGGCGAAGAAATTGGGCTATTTACATCTAAAACCGATGGCTACAGGCTAATTGACGGTTTCCGCTTTGACCAATTCCCTAAAAATACCAGTTTTGGCTACTACCCCAATGCGGTTGGTTTGCCTCAGGTTTTACTTAGCCCCACTCCGGGAATGAGCAATGTGAAAACATCAACACACTTAGACATCGTATTGCCAGGTATTATTGCTTACCCCAATCCATTTACTCAAACTCTGACAATAAAACTATCGTATCGACCGGCCTACGATTACACCATATCGGTAATGAATTCGCAAGGAATAACTGTTTGGAAACAACTTGTAAAAAAAGATGACAACGTTAATGTAGAGTGGTATCCACAAAACCTTCCGAAGGGCATCTACTTAATAACTGCTACAATTCATGGTAAACAAAACCAAATAATTCAACCGCAAAAAGTTATTTTTGAAAAATTTTAAATGGATGATACGCTTTAAATCAATTTTGAAAAATATCCTGATATTATCACTCATTCAGTTAACAAATACTGTTTACACTCAGGAAGCCCGATCGCTATGGAGTGGCGCTGAACTGCAATTGCCTTTTTCTAAAGCATTTCGCGTTACCCTTTCGCCCGAACTACGGCTAACCAATGAAATGAAGGTTGATGAGTATATACTGGAAGCCGAAGCACAACTGCGCATCCATAAACTATTCCAGCCAACTGTTTCGTACCGATTTTACCGTTTTTACGACGACCCAGGAGAGTATTTCAACGGTCAACGTTTAGGTATAGGAGTAAACTCATTGGTGGAACTGGGCAGGTTTAAGGTGACAAATCGCATTTACTACTTTCATAGGATAATCAACCGATACGGTTATGGCTACTCCATTGAGACCCGAAGGGAAATCCGCGAAGGATTAAAACTTACATACAATATTCCAAAAACAAAACTTGAGCCTTTTATACAGGCTGAAATCTATTACGACATTTCCCCTAACCGTAACCATGAATTTTCAAAAATTAGGGTAAGAACAGGTTTGGAATATCCCTTTAATAAACGGTCGAGCATGGACATTTTTTTCCAAATACAGGATAAACTCAATACAAATAACCCCCTCAGAACTTATACCATAGGTATTTTCTACAACTATAAGTTTCCAATGCCAAAACCTAAGGCTGTTGATTTAGAATAAAATATCTAAAATATCATGGAACCCGAATTAGGCATCAGAATATGCCTAACGTTTAACGCATCAAATCATAAGGCTATTCAAAAATTTCCTCATAATGATTAATTGGGTTTAAAGTATTACCTTTGCGCCGATTTTATTGCTGTTTTACAATGATTTCGGTTAATAATCTTACTCTTAGTTTTGGTGGGTTCGACCTATTCAAGGGCATAAGCTTTCAGCTAAACGACGATGAGCGGGTTGGGCTTGTAGGCAAAAATGGAGCAGGCAAAACAACCCTGCTCAGGCTAATTGCAGGTGAACTTCAACCCACAAAAGGGAACATCTCGCTACCAGCTGAGGTAAGGTTAGGCTATTTGCCCCAACAAATGAAACTGGCATCGGGCAAAACGGTAATTGAAGAAACCCGCAAGGCTTTCACCGAAATCATTCGCATTAAGAATGATATAAACCACATATTGGAGCAAATTGCTCACCGAACCGACTACGAAAGCAAGGAATACCTCGACCTGATCAATAAACTTACCGAGCTTAATGATCGTTACGCTATACTTGAGGGAGATTCAGCCGATGCGCGTGCTGAGCAAACCCTATTAGGCTTAGGCTTTAAGCGAACCGATTTCACTCGCCAAACCACTGAGTTTAGCGGTGGTTGGCGCATGCGCATTGAGTTAGCCAAAATATTGCTTCAAAACCCACAAATCTTGCTTTTGGACGAGCCAACCAATCACCTCGATATTGAATCGATACAATGGTTGGAAGATTACCTGAAAGGTTATCAGGGGGCATTGCTGCTCATCTCCCACGACCGCGCTTTTCTCGATAACGTTACGCAACGCACCATCGAAATTTTGCTGGGTAATGTTTACGATTATCGCGTTCCCTACTCCCAGTATGTTGAGTTGCGCCGTGAACGGCGCGAGCAGCAAATGGCAGCCTACCGCAACCAGCAAAAGTTGATTGAAGACACGCAAGAGTTTATCGATAGGTTCCGTTATAAGGCAACCAAAGCCGTTCAGGTGCAATCGCGTATCAAAATGCTTGAACGGATGGATATCATTGAGGTTGATGAAGAAGATACGGCAACACTAAACATCCGATTTCCCGAAGCGCCCCGCTCAGGCGATGTGGTTGTTGAGGCTAAGGGTGTAGCAAAAAGTTTTGGGGACAAACTCGTTTTTTCCGATGTGCATTTCACCATTGAGCGCGGCCAAAAGGTTGCTTTTGTTGGCCGAAATGGCGAAGGAAAAACAACCATGAGCCGAATTATCGTCGGCGAACTCCCTTACGATGGCCACCTGAGAATAGGGCATAATGTTTCCATAGGTTACTTTGCCCAAAACCAGGACGAACTGCTTGATGGTTCACTGACTGTGCTTGAAACCATCGACCATGTGGCAGTAGGCGATATTCGAACCCGCATGCGCGATATACTTGGCGCATTCCTTTTCCGCGGCGAGGATGTTGACAAGCGTGTAGGTGTGCTATCGGGTGGCGAGCGGAATAGGCTGGCCATGGCAAAGCTCATGCTTCAACCCTACAACCTACTTGTTCTGGACGAGCCTACCAATCACCTGGATATGCGTTCCAAAGATGTTTTGAAAAATGCCTTGCAGGCATATAATGGAACCGTAATACTCGTTTCGCACGACCGCGATTTCCTTAATGGGCTGGTCGATAAAATTTATGAGTTTACCGATGGCAAGGTTAAGGAACACCTTGGCGGCATTTACGATTTTTTGCAACGCAAAAAGTTGGAAAACCTGAAAGAGTTGGAACGTAAACAGGCTGAGCAAAAGGTTAAGAATGCAAGCAATAACTCATCGGATCAAAAGGTTCAGTGGGAAGAGCGGAAGGAACTCGACAGGCAAATCCGAAAATTGGAAACGCAGATTGAGAAGCTTGAAAAGGAAATTGCAATGTTAGAGAATGAAATAGCCGAAACCGACCAAAAGCTATCGAATCCCGCTGCCCATGGCATCAATTTAACCGATAAAGAGTTCTTCAAACGATACGAAAGCCACAAGAGCGAACTTATATCGAAAATGGAACATTGGGAAAACCTTCTGGCTCAGGTTGAAGAACTTAAAGCAAAACGAAACAACACAAACCAATAGCAATGGAAAACTCCGAGAACGTAATATTTGGAATCAGGGCTGTTTTAGAAGCCTTAAATGCTGGTGCCAAAATCAGCAAGGTAATTGTCCGCCAAGGGCTTACAGGCAACTTGGCATCGGAACTAATGGGAATACTAAAACATAACAATATCCCCTTTCAGTATTTGCCCAACGAGGCCTTTTCAAGGTATAAGGACAAAAATCATCAGGGTGTAATTGCGTTTACATCGCCCATTGAGGTTTACAGGATTGAAGATATTTTACCGCAACTCCAGGAAAAGACCAATTCGCCATTCCTACTAATCCTCGACCGCGTTACCGATGTCCGTAATTTTGGTGCCATAGTTCGAACCGCCGAATGTGCCGGGGTCGATGCCATTATTGTCCCTGCAAAGGGTGCAGCCAACATTGGCAGCGATGCCATTAAAACCTCTGCAGGTGCGCTTTACAACATTCCCATTTGCAGGGTTGGCAGTTTAAAAATGCTTTGCTATCAGCTCCGCGACTATGGTTACAGGATAGTTTCGGCAAGCGAACGAGGCGAAAAACTGCTTTATGAAGCCAACCTTACCGGGCCAATTGCAGTGGTAATGGGCGCTGAGGATACCGGCATTCACCCCGAAGTACTGAGGCTTTCGCATGAAATTGTTCGCATACCCCTGAAAGGGAAAATTGAATCGCTCAATGTATCGGTGGCAACCGGAATTGTACTTTTTGAAGCGGTAAGGCAACGTAACCTATAACCCCTTTTCATCCATCACCTTAGCGCATTGCCTGCGTCCATACTCAATCAACTCGGCTGCCTTGTAAAACTCAAATACAGTAGCCGAATTTTTTGAAATGGAAACCAGCACATCGGGCGGGGTTACCCTAATTGCATATTGCGTTAGCTGCGATTGCATGAGCTGCACCGAACGCATGGCCAGGTCGAAATAGCCGATACTTTTAGGTGATATTTTCCCTTGCTTTTCACCCTCCTTGGTGGTAGAGGTGTTCCCAAAAAACTTATCCCATCTGTCGACCAGCTGCTCAATTTTGGGATTATCCTTTATCCAACTACTCTTTACTTGCTTGCTGTTTTGCTTAATTGTCTGTTCATAAGGGGTAATGGCATTCAAATCCACAGCCACAAGCAAATCGGAACTATTACGCTTAACAAATTCTAAGGGCAAGGGCGAAAGCACTCCTCCATCAACCAGTAAAGTGCCATTGTAGGGCATGGGTGTGAAAACGCTTGGGATGGATATTGAAGCACGTATGGCATTCTGAAGATTTCCGGAATTAAATACAACAAGTTGATTGTTAATAATATCAACTGCCACAGCGGTATAGGGAACAGGTAGCTCCTCAATGTTAACATCGGGAATCATATTGAGTTCCTGCATCTTCTCAAAAACCTTTTGCCCTTTAACAATACCCTTTGATGAGAATGTAAAATCGATCAGCGTTAGGATATCGATTTTATCGAGCTTCAGTATCCAGTTCTTGTATTCATCCAGTTTATTTGTGGCCAGCAGGCCGCCAACAAGCGCACCCATCGATGAGCCAGAGATGGAGGTAATGTTATAACCCCGTCGGGTTAACTCCTCAATTACCCCAATATGGGCTAAGCCACGAGCACCGCCACTTCCAAGCACTAATGCAACACTCTTTGACTTTGCCATAGTTTTCTGAATTAAATGTTAAGCACCAGTCCCTGTTTCAAAGAATGTTTCTAAAAGCAAAAAACGGAATCAGTAGTTTAATACTTTATCTTGTTTTCCTTTTTATCCCATTCTCTAAATGGCAAAACGCCCTTTTCGGGGCTAACGTGAATGAACGGAATTCGCCGACGGTCGAACGAAAGGTTTACCTCATCGTAAATAAAACTATCATCAAAACCATGGTACGATGCCATATGGCGATTGGCAGAGTAGTAAACCTTATCGAGACGTGCCCAGTAGATAGCGCCAAAGCACATAGGGCAAGGCTCGCATGAGGTGTAAAGAACACAACCGCTTAGCTGAAAGGTATTTAGATTCCTACAGGCATCGCGAATGGCCATTACCTCAGCGTGGGCAGTTGGATCGTTTGTAGATGTTACATGGTTATTGCCACGCCCAACAATTTTACCATCTTTCACCACAATAGCACCAAATGGACCTCCCTCGTCGGCCATTACACCCTCAACGGCTAACTTAATGGCCTCGTCCATGAATTTTTCATGCTCACTCATAGTATCAACCTATAAATCATTTCCAATTTAAGCAGATATTGCAATAAATACAACTGTTTTATGATAATACTTGTGATATATTAAAATCAAAGGGTTGTCTCAAAATCTGTAGGTTTTTTAATTTCGCTCATTAAAGGTTTCCAATGCTGACCCATTTTTCTAAAAGGGATATGTTCACACTATTTTGAGACAGCCCTTTGATTAGGAATTACCCTTGGCAATTGCCCGAATATCGTCGCTCGACATGCGTTGAAAAACCTTTAAGTCGAACACAGGCAATGCAGCCATGATGTGGTCGATTATTTCCGACTGAATAATTGAGTATTGGGCAAAGCGCTTTTCGTTAAGGAAACAGTAAATTTCCATGGGAATACCATACTCCACCGGCTGTTTTAGATACACCACATGGGTAAGATTTTTATTAACCTCAGGGTGATGCTTTAAATACTCCTGTACGTATTGTCTGAATAGGTTCAGATTTGTTTGAGCACCAACGTTCATTAGCTGAATGGGGTCGGTCTCGTGTAACTTATCAACATCAATATCCTTTACCTTTCCGGCAATCAGGTTTATTTTCGATAGCTTTTGGATAAGCTCTTTATCGCAAAACTTAACAGTTTTTGAATCGATGATGATCGATTTAGTGACCCTTCGGCCAGCCGATTCTTCCATGCCCCGCCAGTTCTTGAAACTCTCATTAACCAATGCGAAAGGCGGAACAGTTGTAATGGTATTATCGAAATTCTGAACCTTAACAGTTGTTAGGCTGATATCTATAACATTACCATCGAGATTTCGTGAGGGCATCTCAATCCAATCACCAATTTTTAGCATCTCGTTGGCCGAGAGCTGAATTGATGCCACCAAACCGGTAATAACATCCTTGAAAACCAACATCAAAACGGCTGTTGATGCACCCAAACCTACAAGAATTGAGCCTGGGTTTTTATTGATGATGATTCCAAAAATAACTATGCCCGCAAAAACATAAACAATTATTTTTAGTACCTGAAGGTATCCCTTAATCGGTCGGTTCTTGGCATAAGGTAACTCCTGATAGATTTCGTTAACTGTATCGAGAAATGCATTAAATACACTGATTGCAATAAAAATCATGTAGATCTTTGTAAGGCCCTGCAGAAACATGGTAACCTTGGGCGAATAGTCGTAAAGGGCAATCCCCAGGGTCAGATATATTACTATTGCTGGTGCAAAGTGTGCCAAGCGGTGAAAGAATCGTTTTTCAACCAAAACATCGTCCCATTCGGTTTTGGTTCGCTTAGCCACACGAGCCATGGTAGTTAAAAAAATCCGCTTTGCAACAAAATCGGCAATTATTGCAAGTACAAAAATGGCTGCAAGCGATATTGCCACCTTAAAGAACTGGGCAAATGTTTCGTTAATACCTTGGCTTAAGAGCCACGACTCAAGGTCTTCCAGGAAAAGATACTTGCGAAATACTTGTTCTTCCATATTCCTTTAATCTTTATATCGAAAATTATTGTTCTGAACTATGTAATTATCTGCAAATATAGCACTAAAACGGCAAACCGTCGTCACCTGATCCCTCTAAGGGTGGGATACGATTCTCATCGAAAGGAGGGAGGTCAGGTGCAGGGCCTGCATTGTCACTTTTGCCCATAGGCTCAAGTCGCCAGGCCCTAACATCGGTGTACCACCGACCATTGAACTCACGCGATTCGATATTGATTGAGGCTTTTATCTGCTCGCCCACCTGAATTGATTCAAGATCCTTAACTTTATCGCCCCAAAGCGATATACATACCTTACGGGGATACTGTTCAAGGGTTTCGATGATAAACTCCTGCTTTACCCAAGCCCCGTTTTTCCCTTGCCCAGTTTGCTGATCGAGCTTTTTAATTAGTTTACCCTGTATTTCCATATTTAATTCGATTAAAAAACCGGGCGAATAATCAACCCGGTTTAGTATGATTGACTATAATTAAATTACTTCTTCTTGTTATCTTGAGCTTTTTCCTTAACAATGTCAAGCAGTTCAACCTCAAAAATCAGGGCTTGGTTAGGACCAATAGGACCCCCCGGTCGAACTCTTTCACCATAACCTAACTCGCTGGGAATGTAAAGAATAAACTTAGAACCAACTTTCATTTTTTGCAAACCAATAGTCCATCCAGGAATAACCTGGTTGAGCTTAAACTGGGCGGGTTCGCCCCTATCGTACGATGAATCGAATTGGGTTCCATCTATTAAGGTTCCCTTGTAGTGAACCTTAACCACATCCTCAGATTTAGGCATAGGGCCTGTACCTTCCTGAATTATTTTATACTGCAAACCCGATGAGTCAACAACTACACCTTCCTTGGTTTTATTCTCTTCAAGGAACTTCTTGCTTGCTTCAAGATTTTCCTGAGCTATTTTCATTTCACGACGATTTAAGAAATCCTGAATATATTTGATGGCATCTTCATCGGTCATCTTGATTTTGGAAGAATCTTTGCTGTAAACATCCTGAATGGCACGGGCCATTGCCTTGTAGTTGATTTCGTCGAGCTTGGCATTCTTAAAGCTCCCGGCAATGTTTACACCAAGTGCATAGCTTAAACTATCGTTTTCAGATTTAAGGATAACCTTGCCAACCTTGCTGTTGGAGTTTTGGCACGAGATAACTACAGGTATTGCTATGGCAGCAATAAATAAATTTTTTAGCTTCATGGTGATATTAATTTAAATTAGTTACTTACCAATAAATTCTCTGCGAAGATACTACACTTTTCGAATAAGAAAAAAATGTTAGCTTTTTTTGGGGATTTTAATGAACGGGAGTTTTCCAAGCCCTTACCATATGCCTTTTACCCGGAGGTCCCTGAAGCCTTTCAACGCTAAAACCTGCATCACGCAGATTCTGCTTAACCAATCCTTTTGCGGAATAGGTAACCAAAGCTCCATTTGGTCTTAAAGCATCGAATAGTTTACGGAAGTTTTCAAGGCTCCACATCTCGGGCTGATCGTCTGGGGCAAAAGCATCAAAGTAAATTAAATCAAAACTTTCGGTGGGTATCCACTGGGTATAATCGGCATAAATCTTAAAAACTGAAAACCAAGGCGAAATTTGAACCTTTTCGGTTGCAGGGGCCTTTACAATTTTACCCCAAAGGGTTGCACATTCCGGTTCAAGAATTTCAGCATAGCCGGTTGAGTACAGTATATCGTCCGATGGTGGGTATAGCTCAATGCCAAAATACCTAACCTCAACCCTGTATTTCTCAGCAGCATAAGCAGTAAGGGCAGCGTTTAGGCAAGTTCCTAAACCTACCTCAAGTAGGTCGATAGTATGGTGATTCGGCAAAATTGCCTCAAACCCTGATTTTATGAATACATGCATGGATTCAGTTAACGCTCCGTTCACGGAATGGTAACAGGCGTTAAATCTATCGCTGTATAATGTGGAACTGCCATCGGCAGTTTGAACAACCTTTAATCCATCCATGCCCAAAAGTTTAAGCAAAACTAACAAAAAAGCCGCTAATCAAATAGCGGCTTCATAACTATAATTGCAAGCATTTACTTTTTTACCTTAATTGAGCAGCCAACCGCTTTGGTTTCAGTAACAGCAGGCTTTTTCCCTGAGAGCAACGCATCAACCGCATTTTCAACATATTTCTCTTTAACGGCCGAGGCATCCTTGTAGTTATCGTCAATTGTACCAATGTATTCGACAAATAGTTCATTTGCCTTTTTACTCAAAACAAAAACATGAGGAGTTCGGGCTGCTCCATAAAGTGGATAAACCTTTTGCCCCTCGTCGAAAAGGTAAACAAACGGAAAATTCTTTTGCTGAGCTCGCTCAACCATTTTATCGAACGAATCTTCAGGTACAACCTCAGGATCGTTTGAGTTTATGGCTACTACCGGAAATCCTTTAGGAGCATACTTTTTGTGTAAGTCAATTATCCTATCCTCGTAGGCCTTTACAAAAGGGCAATGGTTACAGGAAAATATCACAATAAAACCTTTGACTTGAGGATAATCGGCCAGCGATACCATTTTGCCATCAACGTTTTTCAGGCGAAAGTCAGGGGCCTTATCACCAATTTTTAAACCCTGTGCATATAACCCAGCTGCCAAAAAAGTAGCCATAAGTATTAAAAATAGTCGTTTCATAGTTTTTTGTTTTAAGGTTTAACAAGTAAATCATCTATTGCATTTGTAATATCAGCAAGTTCAATTGGCCCTTCGTAGAAAAGCTTTTGACTTTTTCTGTAAATAAAAGTCGCCGGCAATGCACCACTCCAGGCAGGATTAACTTTGTTAATCCATTCATTCTGATTGGGATCGTCGAGCAATACCACTGGCAAAAGGTTAGTTCGGGATTTTACAAAGGGTATTAAGCTTTTTTCAAGCTGATTGGGAAAATCGAGGCTAACCATCAGGAATTTTACCTTTTTATCGGAATACACTCTGGCAGCCTCATCAAAGTGAGGAAACTCCTTTACACAGGGAGCACACCAGGTAGCCCAAAAGTTGATTATATATACCGTATCAGTATTTTTATTCAGCATGGGTTCCAACTTGCTAAAATCAATTACTTCAATTTTGTCGTAATTTAACTTCCTGCCAGAGTTGCAGCCGAGTAAAATGAGTGAAGTCAAAAAAATTAAAACCAATCGGTGCATACGTATTAACTTTCATTATAAACAGTTTAATTCCATTTAGGTTCAAATAGCTTACTCTTGTTCTCGTCATCGAACATATTACATCAAGCAATTTGGTAATCATCAATCAATGTAATAAATTTGATTACTTAAACTTTAGCATGACAGATGTTGCAACCGTTGAAAAATATTTTGTTCTTTTCTGCTATCGCTTTGATTTCAGGATGTTCGTTAATACCCAAACCACCTGTTGCCGAACAACACGACACGCTTCTGGTAATGTTTGGTGACACGCGTATCGACCCTTACTACTGGCTACGACAACGCGAATCGCAAAAGGTTACCGATTACCTATTGGCGGAGAATGCTTATACCTACGCAATAATGGAGCCTACCCTAAGTCTGCAAGACCGATTGGTGGCTGAAATGCGTTCGCGCAAGCGAGGCGATGACGTTACGGTTCCCGTATTTATGAATGGTTACTACTATTACATCCGATACGAGGAAGGCAAAGAGTATCCCTTAAACTGCAGGCGGAAGGGTTCCATGAATGCACCCGAAGAGATAATACTTGATGAGAATGAGGTTGCTGCTGGCCACCATTACTGTCAGGTCGCCAGCATTGATATTTCACCCGACAACCATATTATGGCATTTGGAGTTGATACCTTAGGCAAGCGGCTCTTTACCATATACTTCAAGGATTTGGAATCGGGACGAATTTTAGAACATAAAATTGAGAATACCACCGGGGAGGTAGCCTGGACTAAGGATAGCCGTTTTGTTTTCTACGCCTTTAAGGATAGTACACTTAGGCCCTCAGCTATTTACCGCCACGATATACTTCAACCATTCGACGACGTTCAGGTATTCAGGGAATTCGATAAAACTTTCCGAACGCATGTATTTACCACTAAATCGTACGATTATGTAATAATCTCTTCATCAAATGGCAATTCAAGCGAGTGCTGGTATCTTGATGCCCAAAGACCTTTAGATAAATTTAAATTGATTGTAGGGCGTGATAAAAATTTTGAGTATAGTGTCGATCACTCTGGCAATTTCTTTTACTTTTTGACCAACTTTAATGCCCCTAACTTCAGAGTGCTTAGGGCTCCAGTTTCGAATCCGGTTTTAAAAAACTGGAAAGAGGTTATACCTACCGATTCATCGGTTTTGATACTCACAATGGAGGCCTTTAAAAATCATTTGGTAACCACTGAACGACGCGATGCGCTTCTAAAGGTAAGGGTTATCAACTTACAAAGCCTGGAGCAGCACTATGTCGATTTTGGCGAAGAGGTTTACACCGCCCTACCCTCGGTAAATCCTGAGTTCAATACCGACTTATTTTATTACTACTACACCTCCTTTACTACCCCTGGCTCCACCTGCGAGTATAACATGAATACTCATAAAAAACGTTTACTCAAACAAAACGAAGTTCTTGGAGGTTTTGAACCTAAAAACTATGAGTCAAAAAGAATTTGGGCAACTGCAAACGACGGGACAAAAATCCCTATCTCGCTTGTTTACAGGAAAGGAACTAAACTTAATGCAAGTACACCATTACTTTTATATGGCTATGGAGCATACGGTTACTCCATAAATACAACCTTCGATCCCAACCTGATTTGTCTTTTGGACAGAGGTGTAGTTTACGCTGTTGCCCATGTACGAGGCGGCCAGGAAATGGGACGACATTGGTACTACCAGGGCAAACTGTTGAACAAGAAAAACTCCCTTGCCGATTTTATTGCTTGCGCTGAAAAATTAATTGCCGAAGGCTATACCTCGCCTTCAAAACTCATTGCCCATGGCAGTAGTGCCGGCGGATTGCTATTGGGTGCAGCGGTAAATATTCGTCCTGACCTATTCAAAGCGGTGGTTGCTGAAGTCCCCTTTGTTGATGTTCTCACATCGATGCTCGATTCTACCCAAGCACTAACCACTGTTGAGTACAACGAATGGGGTAATCCAAACGATTCAACCTACTATTTCTATATAAAATCATACTCCCCATACGACCAAATAAAAAAACAAGCCTACCCCAACATGCTTGTAACTTCAGGCTACAACGATAACCAAGTGCAGTTTTTTGAGCCAGTTAAGTGGGTGGCAAAGTTACGGGCTAACAATACAGGGAATAGCCAAATACTCCTATGGGTTGATATGTCGCTTGGCCATAGCCAGTCATCGGGCAGGTACGTTCAGCTAAAGGACCAAGCCTTTATATATGCCTATATGCTAAGCCAGTGGGGTATAACCGAATAAGTGTTTCTGGTAAAGGAAGGTAACTATTTAACAATTGGACATAACGGTACCGTGAAGTAGAAGGTTGATCCCCTACCGGGTTCGCTTTCCAACCAAATTCTACCCCCAAGCCTTTCAACATAAGCCTTGGCAATGGATAAACCTAAACCTGCGCCATCAACCGGATTGGTAAGTTCCAAATTCCCCCTGACAAAACGTTCGAAAATTGCCTGCTGTTTATTTCGTGGGATTCCAACGCCGGTGTCGCGCACCGTAAACTCTAATGCACCGTTCAATAGCTCACACCCTATTTCAATTTGCCCTTTATTGGTATATTTTATGGAGTTTTTAACAAGGTTAAACAGCACATCCTGAACTAAGTTTGGATCGGTATCAACTTCTTCTATTTGTTCAGGAATACTAATTTTTATTAATATTTTCAATCCCTTTTTATTGGCTTCAGGGGTAAAAAAGTCAGCTACATAACTAATTAGTTTGTGAATGTTAGTTGGTTTTAGCTTGACTTCTACTAAGCCGGTTTCTATTATCGCCATTTCGATAAGTCCTGTAAGAAGCCCATCGAGTCTCTCACCGCTTTTATCTATAATATCCAAATACCTTTCAAAGTCATCCTTCGATAAGTTTGGGCTTCGCATCAGCTCTACAAACCCCAAAATACCATTAAGTGGGGTTCGAATTTCATGACTCATATTGGCAAGGAAGGCCGACTTCAATTTATCGCTCTCCTCTGCTTTTTCTTTAGCTTCAAGCAATTGCTTTTCCCATTTCTTTTGTTCGGTTATATCGCGTGCCACCGCTATAACACAAGTTTTACCAAAGTAATATCCAGGGGTTAGACTAACTACTTTAGGGAAATATGTGCCATCGTGGCGTATTCCCCAAAATTCAAATACTTGGGGTTCGCCATGGAATGCTTTTTTAACAGATTGAGCAACCTGTTCCAGATCGTTGTACCCTGGTGCTGAAAGGAATTCGGGGGTCTTACCAATGAAATATTCGCGAGGGTAGCCATAAATTATGGTTGCGGTATCATTTACATCTAAAAATACTCCGTTTTCATCCTGAATGTAAACCGCCTCCGAAATGCTGTTTAAAATGCCTTTATAGGTTTGCTCTGAAAGTTTTAGTTTTTCTTCCATCTCCTTTTTTTCGGTAATATCGCGAGCTGTTCCAACCAAACCGATTAATTTTCCTTCATTACTGAAAAGCGGAGCTTTATGAACATCAAGAAACATGAATTTTCCCTTAACATTGCCATACTCATCAAAACGCATGGGACGTAATTCCTTCAGGGTTACTTCATCGGAATCCATGCACAGTTCGCCAAATGTGTGCCAAGAGGGATCATCGGGATGACGCTCCCGCTCGCGAAAAGCAAAAAATAAATCGGTTTTTCCAATGGGTTCATCAGTATCAACAGCATTGAGTAGATTGTTGCACATTGCCTTATTGGCAAAAATATAGCGTTTTTCGATATCCTTTGCCCAAATCATATCAGGGGTTGTATCGGCAAGCAATCGTAGTAGGTTGTAAAGCTCCTGATATCGCTTTTCGCTTTCCTTTAAGGCAATTTCATAGTTTTTTCTTTGGGTGATGTTTCTTACTGCCGCCAAAGCTTTATCGTTACCGTACTTAACAAGCCTACTTTCAAAAAACATTCTTTTCCCTTCAATAACTAAATCGTAGTCGTAAACCTGCATCTTTCCGGTTTCAAAAAGGAGTTTGATTTTTTCGTGGGTAAGCTTTGCCACATCATTAGGCAATACCTCTTCAACCCGTTTCCCAATAAAAACATGAGGCGGTGCATAAATTTCGTTTGGGCCACCACTGTAATCAATAAAACAGCCTTGCTGGTCAAACACAAACATCAAATCGGGATTTGCCGATAGCAATGCAGCATTCCGGGCCTCGATATCTATCAACTTTTTCTCAGTATCATTTTTTAGCTCATTCAGATTAATACATGTAGTCTTTAATGCTTCATACTTCGCCCTTAAATCCTCAAGTTCATCAAGTAGCGCTTTAATATTAATTTCTTCCATCGTAAGTTTAAATTTTTGATTCAAGATACCAAAAATTCATTTATAAATCAAATTTTGGTAATTTTTTAAACCCCAATCCGTCAATTATCAATTAACGGATTGGGTTAATTCTTCTCTGCTTCTCATTTATAATTCATTCATTCTTCAACTTAAGGCGATAAACGGTTAAAGGCTTTTGAGAAAAGCAAAGAACTATTTTTGATTGTTTTGCAAAAAATAACAAACCCAAAGATGCATATTGGCCTGAGTCAATTGTAGGTATGCTATTTTTTTGTAACTTGCCGCATTTTTAAACAGTAAACCAGATAACCATGTCGTTCCTGAATGATAAAGTAGTAGCCGAAGGTTTAACCTTTGATGATGTGCTGTTAGTTCCGGCATATTCCGAAGTATTACCACGCAATGTAGATCTTACATCGCGGTTTACACGCAACATAACCATTAAAGCTCCGATTGTTTCAGCTGCCATGGATACAGTGACTGAATCGGCCTTGGCCATTGCCATTGCCCGTGAGGGAGGTATTGGGGTTATCCATAAAAATATGTCGATTGAGGCACAAGCCCGTCAGGTTCGAGAGGTTAAACGTGCCGAAAACGGTATGATCTATGAACCTGTTACCATTCACCCCGACGCCACCGTTGGCGATGCCCTTGCCATGATGAAGGAGTACCGTATTGGAGGCATTCCGGTGGTTAATAGCGAAAATACGCTTATTGGCATTGTAACCAACAGGGATCTTCGTTTTCAGGAAAACATGCGCACCCCCATTAGGGACGTAATGACCTCTAAAGGGATTATAACTACCAGCCAATCTATCGATCTTGAAAAAGCAACCGAGATACTCAAGCAGTATAAAATTGAAAAGTTACCCGTTGTTGACGAGAACAACAAGCTAATTGGTTTACTCACCTACAAGGATATCACCAAGGTTAAGGATAACCCCAATGCCAGCAAGGACGCAAAGGGTCGTTTAAGGGTTGCTGCCGGCGTTGGTGTTACTGCCGATACACTTAACCGTGTAAAGGCGCTCTACGAGGCCGATGTTGATGCCGTTGTAATAGATACCGCTCATGGCCATAGCAAAGGCGTAATTGAGATGCTAAAGCGGGTTAAAAAGGAATTCCCAAAACTCCAAGTAATTGTGGGAAACATAGCCACAGCCGATGCCGCTAAGATGCTTGTTGATGCCGGCGCCGATGCCGTTAAGGTGGGGATTGGCCCTGGTTCCATTTGCACTACCCGGGTTGTTGCCGGTGTAGGTGTACCCCAACTCAACGCCATCTGGGACGTTGCAAGTGCAATTCAAGGCACAGGCGTTCCGGTAATTGCCGACGGTGGAATTCGTTACTCTGGCGATATAGTTAAAGCACTGGCTGCCGGCGCCGATACAATCATGGCTGGCTCACTATTTGCCGGCGTTGAGGAATCGCCCGGCGAAACCATAATTTACAACGGCCGAAAGTTCAAGTCGTACAGAGGAATGGGCTCGCTCGATGCCATGCAACAGGGTTCCAAGGATCGTTACTTCCAGGACGTGGAGGATGACATAAAGAAACTTGTCCCCGAAGGCATTGTAGCTCGCGTACCCTATAAAGGAACCCTTTCCGAAGTATTCTATCAACTCATTGGAGGCCTCCGTGCTGGAATGGGATACTGTGGTGCCCCCAACCTCGAAGCGCTTAAAAAAGCCCAATTTGTGAGGATTACCCACGCAGGCATTATCGAGAGTCATCCCCACGATGTGGCAATAACCCGCGAGGCACCTAACTATAGTCGCGATACCAACTATTAAAACCATAGGTAGTTAGTAATTGTAACCCTAAATTCATAAACCGATGAAAACGGCATTACGTGTAGCTATTTTAACAGCAGGGGTTTTTGTAAGTGTAACCACTTTTGCTCAACAGCAAAACACTGATATTCTTCTAACCATAAACAACACCCCTGTTACAGCTGATGAGTTTACATCGCTTTACTTGAAAAACACAAAGGCAACGGGTGCTAAAATTGAAAAATCAACTTTGGATGAATACCTTAACCTTTTTATTAACTTCAAGCTAAAAGTTCAAGCCGCACGCGATGCAGGTATCGATACCCTATCTTCGTTCAGGAATGAATATAATGGCTATGTTGATCAGCTGGCACAATCGTACCTTATCGACCAGGAAACCCTCGATGCCCTTACCCGTGAGGCTTACCAGCGCATGAAGGAAGAAGTTAGCGCCAGCCATATCCTCATCAGCATGCCCGAAACTGTAACGGGTACCGATACATTAAGTTACTACCAGAAGGCCTTAGAGGCTCGAACCAAAGTTCTCAAGGGCGAACCCTTTGGCAAGGTTGCCTTAACCACCAGCAACGACCCCTCAGTAAGCCGAAACAACGGCTACCTTGGTTGGTTCTCGGCCTTTCAGATGGTTTACCCATTTGAAACAGCGGCCTACTCTACACCTGTCGATTCGGTTTCGATGCCGGTTCGCACCCGCTTTGGTTACCATATCATTAAGGTTCATGGCCGCCGCCCTGCCAAAGGGCAAATCAAGGTTGCCCATATTATGGTTAGGGTTCAACCCAATGCTTCGCCCCAGGATATGGAAAATGCTCGCCTTAAAATTGTTGACATTCATAACCGTTTACAAAATGGCGAAAACTTCTCGGAACTAGCCAAAAAGGAATCGCAGGATAATAGCACTGCGCCAAATGGGGGTGAGTTGCCCTGGATTCGGTCAGGTCAAATAATACCCGAGTTTGAGGAAGTAGCTTTTTCCCTGAATAATATCGGCGATATCTCCAAGCCTTTCCAAACTTCGTTTGGATGGCACGTGGTTAAACTACTTGACCGAAAACTCCCCGGTGAATTTGAGGAAATGCTGCCCGAAATTAAAAACCTAATGGGACGCGATAGTAGAATTCTTAATGTGCGCATTGCCTTTGTAAACAAATTGAAAAAGGAATATGGCGTGAAAGAATTCCCTGCCGATGCCAAAAAGAATCTTTCATCACTTCTCGATTCCACTATCTTTAAAGGCGAATGGAAAGTGCCTACCCTCAAATCGAATCCAACTTTACTGGTGATAAAGGGAATGAACTACCAACTCGCCGACCTGCTAAATTATATCAACCAAAACCAGCAAAAAAGCCGAAATCAAAGCCTGCAGTCGTTCATGAATTTCATTTACACCGATTGGGTAAATCAAACATTAATTAACTACGAAAAATCACTTTTACCCCAAAAATATCCTGAATTTAAAGGGCTTGCCAACGAATACCTCGAGGGCATGCTACTTTTTGAAATCTCGAACCGTGAGATATGGACAAAGGCATCGGATAGCACCGCTCTTAATGCTTACTTTGATAGCAACCGCGATAAATATGTTTGGGGCGATAAGATTTACTTTACCGTTTATCAAACCTCCAATCAAAAGGTTGGCCAAGCATTGGCAAAAGCACTCAAAAAAACACCAGCTATCGATCCCCATGAGCTTGTAAAAAAGTGGAATAAGAAGACACAAACGGTTACATTCAGCCAGCAAGTTGGTTTCCCCGATAATCCCAAAATTTTAGGGTACAACAAATGGGAATCGGGTATCAACATCACTAATGATGCCGATAAAGTGGTTGTGGTTCGTATCGATAAAACAACTACCGGCGAGCCTAAAGAGCTAAACGATTGCAGGGCTGAAGTTATATCGGATTACCAAAATTACCTTGAGGAATCGTGGATTCAACAGCTTAAAGCAAAGTACAAGGTCGATATCAACACAAACTCTTACAACAAACTACTTGAAAATTTAACCAACTAAACTAAAAAATGCAATAAATGAACCGACTAGTTTTTTCGCTGATAATTATTACAGGACTCCTTGCGGCCTGCCACAACTCCAAAGAGAGCAGGCCTGTGGCAAAGGTGTACGACAAATACCTCTACGAAAGCGACCTTCAAAATATTTTCCTTACAAATGTCAACCCAGAGGATAGCATACTTATTGCTAAGGCTTACATCGAGAAATGGGTACAAACTCAACTACTACTAAAGCAAGCCGAAAATAACCTTAGCGATAAAGAGAAAAATGTAGCCCACCAGCTGGAAGATTACAGGGCATCGCTCCTAATCCACAAGTACGAACAGGAGTATGTAAACCAGAAACTCGACACACTGGTCAAAGATTCCGAGATTGAGCAATACTACTATGCTAATAAGGATAATTTCGTTCTCTCGGAGCCAATCGTAAAAGCCCTTTTCATCAAGCTCCGCAAGGAAGCACCCCAAACCCCAAAGATTAGGGAAATATACCGTTCAAAACGCCAGGACGACATTCAACTCCTCGATAATTTGGCCTACCAAGCTGCCATTTACTACGATTTTTTTAACGATAAGTGGATACCCTTTTCGGTTATTACTCGGCAACTACCCTACTCCATCGATGACATCAGGCAGGCCTTTTCAAGGCAATACATCGAGATGGAAGACGGCAGCTTTATTTACCTGGTATCGTTGCGCGAGGTTAAAGAACAAGGCGAAATTGCGCCACTCACCTACATCACTAACGAAATCAAACAGCTTATTATAAACTCGCGCAAGCAAAATCTAATTGACCAGCTTGAGCGCAATTTGCTGATTAAAGCAAAGGATGATCGTAATTTTGAAATCTACAAATAGTAAAACCATGAGAGCATTTAGTTTACCTACACTTTTTTTATTGATTTTTTCGTTCGGCATTAGTTCATACGCACAGGAAAACATTTCTATCGACAAGGTAATTGCCGTGGTTGGGAATGAGCGCATTCTATTGTCCGATGTTGAGCAAGAACTCCTGCGTATAAAAATGCAGGGCAGTGCCAATGCTAATATCGACCGCTGCCAACTACTCGAGCAACTTTTGATTCAAAAACTACTCATTACTCAGGCTAAAATTGACAGCATTCAGGTTAACGAGGGTTCAGTTGAAAGCGAAGTTGACCGACGCTTAAAATACTTTATCAATCAGATTGGTTCAGAAAAGGCGCTAGAGAACTACTTTAACAAACCAATTTTTGAGATTAAGGACGACCTAAGGGAAATCATTCGCGAGCAGCAGCTTACCCAGCAAATGCAGCGTAAGATAGTTGATAAGGTTAAAATAACGCCATCGGACGTAAAGGCCTTTTACAAGAAAATACCAACCGATAGCCTTCCTGAATTACCGTTGCAGTATGAACTGCAACAAATAGCCATTTACCCTCCCGACGCCGATAAGGCGAAACTGGAGGCCAAGGAAAAACTGCTTGAGATTCGCAACCGTGTTTTGAACGGCGAACGCTTTGCTACACTTGCCGCACTGTACTCTGAGGATAGAGCCTCGGCAATCAAAGGCGGAGAGTTGGGTTTCCGTTCCCGGGAGGAATTGGTTAAAGCTTTTGCCGATGCTGCTTTTAACCTAAAGGAAGGTCAAATTAGCCAGGTTGTTGAAACCGAATACGGCCTTCATATCATCCAGATGATAGAGAAGCGAAACGACCAGGTAAACGTTAGGCATATCCTGCTTAAACCCCAGTTCACATCCGATTTACTCTCAAAAGCAATTCAAAAACTCGATAGCATAGCCAATTTAATTCGATTGGACAGCATCACCTTTGAAAATGCTGTACTCCGCTTTTCCGAAGATAAAAAATCAAACCTTAACAAAGGTTTAATGATTAATCCTTTTACCAATACTTCGCTTTTCGAAAAGGAACAGCTACAGCCTTCCGATTTTTATGCCATAAAGGACTTAAAAGAAGGTGAATTCAGTGCGCCCTTTGAGTCGCGTGACGAGCATGCCAATATCGTTTTTAAAATCATTAAGGTAAAACGAATTGTGCCCGCTCATAAGGCAAACCTTAAAGACGATTACGATAAGATTCAGGAGTTGGCAAAATCGAGCAAAGAAAACGAAATACTGAGGGATTGGGTATCGAAAAAAATAAAGTCGTTCTACATTAGAATTGATGAGGATTTTCACAATTGCGACTTTCAGAGTAAGGGTTGGATAAAGTAGCGAATTGAAATGAACTCAATACTTCGTAATTTTTTAGTTTTACCCATTCTGCTGGGAGTGCTATTCACCGCTCAGGCTCAACAAAAAACCCGAATTAGGTTTGAGGGGGCAAAGAGCATGAAAAACCTCAACATTGATGGCCAAAAGATTATTAGGTATATTGGAAATGTTCGATTCCAGCACGAGAACACCCGTATAGTTTGCGATAGTGCTTACCACAACCCTGACGATAACTGGTTCGATGCATTTGGTAGTGTTACCATACAACAGGGTTCAACCAGAATAACTGGTCAAACTCTTCACTTTGATGGCAAAACCTCCGTTGGTAAGATAACCGGCAAAGAGGTTAAGCTTATCGACGACGAAACCGTATTAACCACACAAACCCTTTTTTTTAATTCTAAAACAAACGTTGCATATTACACCACACCGGGCGTAATAACCTCAAAGCAGTCGAAATTAAGCAGCGAACGGGGTTATTTCAATAGAACCTCAAACCTCTTATCGTTTGCCGGAAACGTTGTGATGATTGATCCCGATGGAACAATCTACACCGATTCGCTTAGCTACAATACCAAAAATGAGCTTGCCAACTTTTTCGGGCCTACCCATATCTTTAACAAAGATAATTTCGCCTACTGCGAAAAAGGTTGGTATAACAAGAAGCTTGAGCAAACCAACCTCCAGCAAAAAGCCTATATTTTAAACAAAGAGAATAAGATTTTTGGGGATAACATTTTCTACGACAAGGCTAACAAGTTTGCAAGGGCTATGGGGAATGTTGTTCTGATTGACACCTTGAATAAAACTTACATATACGGCCAAAAAGCAAACTACTGGCAGGAGACAGAGCAAGCCGAAATTGCCGAAAATCCTTACCTCATGCTAATTGACAATAGCGATAGTTTATTCCTAAAAGCTAACTACTTTAAGGTAATTACAAAGAAACTGAAACAGGCAAGCGATTCCACCTTTAGGATTCTAAAAGCATTAGGTGATGTTGCCTTTTACAGGCGCGATGTTCAAGGTCTATGCGATTCAATGATTTACAACACCCGCGATTCAGCCATCGATATGTTTGTTAACCCCATTCTTTGGAACGATGTAAACCAAATGACGGCCGACCACATAACCATCATATCAAAAAATAACAAAATTAACCGAATGGATTTCAACGGGAATGCCTTTATTACCTCGTTTGAGGAAGATAAGTTTTATAACCAAATAAAAGGAAAAACTATTACTGCATACTTTACCAATGGCAAAGCAGAGAGAATAGATGTGAATGGTAATGGTCAAGCCGTTTACTTTATTCGCGATGGCAATGCGCTAACATTGGCAAACCGCTCCGAGAGTGCAAAAATATCCATTCAGGTAAAAAACAATAAGGTAAGCCGGGTTACATTCCGCGAAAAGCCCTCATCAAACCTTTACCCAATAGCGAAAGTTGAGTTGGAAGATGTTATGCTAAAGGGATTTAAATGGCATGAGGCTAAACGTCCTTCAAGTAAGTATAGTATTTTGCCTAAAAACTTTAAACCCCAACCGGTTGAACTAGGTGAGAAAAAACGCACGGAAATACTCCAAAATACAAGCAAGTAGAAATAAAAAAGGAGAGGTTAGCCTCTCCTTAAATTTTTTAGTACTCATCCTCGTTGAAAAGAAAATCCTCTTTTGTGGGATAATCGGGCCAGATATCTTCAATACTCTCATAAATCTCATTATCATCCTCCAACTCCTGAAGATTTTCTATCACCTCAAGGGGAGCGCCTGAACGGATGGCGTAATCAATTAATTCCTCTTTTGTGGCTGGCCATGGAGCATCTTCTAACTTGGATGCTAATTCTAATGTCCAATACATAGTGTTTTTAGTTTTAAAAAACTGATTGACAGTTCGATATAATAACTGACAACCCCACAAATATATAAATTTTTTGGAATTACAAGTTAGGTTGCCATTTTATTTGTTCCACCCCAAAATCTTTGCCAAGTTTGCGGGAAAGGGTAAAAAAGTAATCGCTAAGCCTATTGAGGAACATCACAAGATTTTCCGGTAAGGGGGTATCCTCGGCCAAGTGGGTAACAAGTCGTTCGGCCCTGCGGCACACCGTTCGGCATATGTGGCAAACCGATACTACCGGATGCCCTCCGGGCAAAACAAATGAGGTTAAAGGCTCTAACTGAGCATCCATAGCATCTATCTCGTTCTCTAATCGCTGAATATCCGCATCTTCAATTTTGGGAATCTTTACCTTGCAATCGGTGCAGTCGGCAGCCAGAATTGATGCGCAATTCATTAACCTATCCTGAACAAAAATAAGGGTATCAATAGTGTGCTTGTCAATATCCTGATCGCGAAGCAGTCCGGTGAAAGCAATTAACTCATCTACCGTACCATAGGTCTCGATACGGGGATGATACTTTGGAACACGGGCACCCCCAATTAAAGAGGTCGATCCCTTATCGCCTGTTTTTGTGTATATTTTCATATAATAATTGTTGCGTTGCAATTTAGTTTAACATTCTTGTTTAAACAAGAAAGCAATTTTAAATCAACGCAAACAATAGGTTATTGTTCAGTAATTACAACTTTTTGCTTGAGAATTGGGTTATGATTGGGCTCATCGGACTCAATTAAACCATCGCGAAGCCTAACTATTCGTCGGGCATGGCGCGCAATATCCTCTTCGTGGGTTACTACAATTATGGTATTGCCCTGCTCGTAAATATCCTCAAAAAGGTTCATAATATCGATAGATGTTTTTGAGTCGAGGTTACCGGTAGGCTCATCGGCAAGTATGATGGACGGATTGTTAACCAAGGCGCGAGCCACGGCAACTCGCTGGCGCTGACCACCCGAAAGCTCGTTGGGTTTATGCTCCATCCTATCGTCAAGTCCTACATTCTTAAGGGCCACCTTGGCCATCTCGATGCGCTCATGTTTAGGAATACCTGCGTAAATCAGGGGAAGCATCACATTGTCGAGGGCTGTGTAGCGGGGTAAAAGGTTAAAGGTTTGAAAAACAAAGCCAATCTCCTTATTACGTATCTCGGCCAATCGATCATCGGAAAGCTTACTAACATCAGTACCGTTGAGAATGTATGTGCCGTCGCTTGGTGTATCCAAGCAGCCCAAAATATTCATCAGGGTTGACTTTCCTGATCCCGAAGGGCCCATGATTGCCACATACTCATTCCGTTTAATGGTTAAATCAACACCCTTTAAGGCTTTTACAACAACACTTCCAACCTGGTAGTATTTTTTTATGTTTTTAATGTTGATTAAATACTGTTCGCTCATATACTGTTAAGTTTTTGTTTTATTGGTTAAAAAGGGCCGTATCGAAGCAAAAAATGTTGCTTGGCTATTCCTTGGCGGAAGAAAAGTACCCCACACCTAAAAAGGTCAATGGAAATGGAAACTTGCTTATTTGCTTTCATCTCCCTCCATGCTTCTTCCATATCCTCGCTCCAACGAATATCGTCAACCACAACTATTGAATTACTATTTAGCTTTGGAAGTATGACGTCGAAGTACTGTAAAAGTTTAGTCCCGTTATGATCGCCATCAATAAAAACAAAATCAAAACTACTCACTTCCTTGGCCAAATGTGGCAATTCGGTTTCAAAGGTACCACAAATCGATTTAATGTTAGCCAAGTTCATTTCTTGGAAACGCTTTTGGGCTATGCCAAAAACCGCCTCGTCGCCCTCAATGGTGTAAAGCGTGCCCTTAGGATTAGCCTGGGCAATGTACATGGAACTAATGCCCACCGATGTGCCAAGCTCCAGCATCACATGGGGTTGAAAATGGTTTACCAGCCGGTAGAGCAATCTGCCTAAATGAGGGGGAACTGAAACAGTTCTGGCTATTCGGCTTAGTTTTACAAGCTCGCCCCTAAATCCTCCATTAAGACTTTCGGCTACCGATTTGCGAATAATTCCTATATCGCAACCCAACATCTCCTTGCGGTATGCTTCAATACTTTCAAAGACCTTCTCCTTTTTATTGCAGGCAATTACGCCTGTGTACAAGTCAAAAACAAAAGGCGAATGTATCCCGTATCCCCCCTTTGGCAAGCATTTCTTCCTGAATTGAAGAAAACTCTTTAAAATACCCCAGGCTCCCCTTCTCATTTGCAAATAATCTAAGAATGCTAAGGTAAGCCCCAAGGTAAATTAAAACATAGCCAAATGTGTTAAAAAAAGTTTATGGGCAACAATATTATCAAACATTAACATCATTACAGTTTGAGCCTAAATCATTTTGCTTGAAACCATTTTTTACTTTATACTTTTTACGATAACATACCTTTATAACCCAGTATGTTACAGCCAAAGCAACCAGCATGGCAGCAAGCGAAAACATCTCCTGCGACGAACTCTTGGAGATACCCCAAACTATAACCTTACGGGAAATAGCTATAATGGCAACCAGCACAACCAGCTCAACGTGAACTATTTCATCCTTTAAAAAGCCCTTAATGGTTTCCAAAAGCTCAACACCAATAATAATTACTAAAAATAAATCGATAAGCTGAGGGTATTGCAGCTGGATAAAATCACGAAATGGATAGTGTGCAAGGCCATCGTAAAGTTTTATAAAAACATCTATCAAAGCCAGAATCAGTAATAGGGAAATAATGAAAAGGGTAAAGTAAACTATAACCCTTTGAAGTGTTTTCAGATATCGATCCATACTCTATGTGTTTGAGTAAAGTTAAAAAAAAGGAGGACATGTTGATGCCCTCCAAGAACAAAATATGTAATAAAAAAGTTTCTAGTTGTTGAGAATTTTTTGAACCGACTTAATATTCTCGTCGTTCACCACGTTCTTGCCGTTAGGAGTGTACATATATTCCAAACGGTTTTCATACAGTTTTTCAACCTTACCCCTAACCACTTTCATGGTGCTGTTAACCAGTCCGTTTTGTTCAGTAAATGGTTCATCGAGTATGGCAAAGGTTGTAGGGAGCCAACGCTCGGGGAACATGTCGCCAAACTCACCGCCGGGCTTAAAGCGTGCAATCTCGTTATTGATAATTGCAATAGCCTCCTTAACAGCTTCCTGCGATTCAGGATCGAGCCCCTTACCGGCAATGGCCTTTTTCAGAGCCTCCCTTGAGGGAACAATCAAAGCGGTAGTGTATGGTTTTTGATTATTATGAAGCACAACGCTTTCGATAAACTTAGAATGCTGAACCAGCGACTCCTCTATTCCCTCGGGGCTGTATTTTTCGCCATCGTGCGAAATGAGTAAGCTCTTGAATCTCCCTAAAACATATAGGAAACCGTCTTTATCCATGTAACCCATATCACCGGTGTAAAGCCATCCGTCGCGAACGGTTTCGGCTGTAGCCTTTTCGTTCTTCCAGTAGCCCACCATTACATTTTCACCCTTAACAACAATCTCGCCCTTTTCGCCAACAGGTAACTCCTTGCCGTTCTCATCGCATATTTTAAGCTCGAGGTACTTAACCAGGTGTCCCGAAGAGCCTAACTTATGACGCTTTAAGGAGTTTGAACTAATAATGGGAGTTGCTTCGGATAATCCGTATCCCTGTAGCATTGGAATGCCAATAGCATAGTAGAAGCGCTGGAGTTCGATATCGAGCAGAGCACCACCTCCAATAAAGAAATCGAGTTCACCGCCAAACACCTCCCTGATTTTGCTGAAAAGGATTTTATCATACAGCCAAATTAGTGGCTTGTATATAAAAGTGAAACCTGTACCCTTATTCCAGCCCTCCTTATTGTACTTGTAGGAAATGTTTAGGGCATGATTGAAAAGTTTCTCAGTAAATTTTCCTTTTGCCCTAATACCATTTTCGATATTCTTTTTGAAATTTTTAGCCAGTGCCGGAACACTAAGTAACAGATTGGGTTTAAGCTCTTTGATATTTACAGGAATATTCTTTAATGTATCCATGGGGGTTCTTCCAACCTGAACGGTGGCAATGCTTGCGCCCTTGGCCATGAAAGAGTATAGACCTGCCACATGGGCAAAGCAATGGTCAAGTGGGAGTATAAGTAAAGTTTTGTATTGAACAGGTATTTCCATCAGTGTTAGAGCCTGCTCAACATTGGCAGTGTAATTGCGATGCGACAGAATAATACCTTTAGGGTCGGCGGTTGTACCTGATGTATAGCTAATATTTGCATAATCCGATGGTTTTATACTTTTTGCAACCTCTTCGACTTTCCCGGGATTACTCCTGAGATACTCATCACCAAGGGCAAAAACATCATCGATGAACAGATCATCTCCCTCTAACTTTTCGGGTTTATCAAGGTAGATTACCCTTTTAACATTGGGCAACTGGGAACGCAACTTTTCAACCTTTGAAGCTTGCTGTCCCGAAACAAATATCATGGAGGTTTCGGAATGAACCAATCGGAATAGCAAGTCGTTACCATCTAACTTTACCGAGAGTGGTACATTTACAGCACCGGTATACAGAATGCCCAGTTCGCTAATTACCCAAAGCTTACGTCCTTCGCTTAGCAGGGCTATTTTATCGTCTTTTTTTACGCCAAGACTTAAAAGCCCTGCCGCTAAACGGTAAACCTCGGTTCGGGTTTGGGCATAGGTGGTAGGTTCGTACTTATCGGTTAATTTCTCCCAAATGTAGGGGTTGTTGGAAAACTTGCTTACGCTTTCCTCAAAGAGTTCGATTATTGTTTTCATCTGTTTAGTTTTTTTCCACCAATAGTGCCAGCAAAATTAAAAAAATATGTTTTGCAACATACATCAATAATAAAAATCGAAGTGCCATGAATTTAAAAATTCATACGGGCTGATAAAAATGGGGGTTGAAAGTTTTTTTAGAAGAATGATTCGGAATGACTCGGAATGACTCGGAATAACTCGGAATGACTCGGAATAACTCGGAATGACTCGGAATGGTAAAATGGAAGGAATTAGAGTGCGTTAACCTGAAAAAGTGAGGCGGAAAATTTTTAGAGGAGTTTAGTATTTTTGGGGCATGGAAAAGCAAAATATTTTCGACCTATCGTTTTGTACCCTTTGCCCACACGAATGCGGCGTAAATAGGCATACCCAAACCGGTTATTGTAATGTTGGTGCAAATCCAATGGTATCGTCAATTTTCCCCCACAGGGGCGAGGAGCCCGTAATATCAGGGGAAAAGGGAATTTGCAACGTTTTTTTTGCCCACTGCAACCTGCAATGTATTTTTTGCCAAAATTACCAAATAAGCCGAAATAATTCCTTAGTCAACAATTGGTTAACCAATACCAGCATCATTGTTGACGAAATAAAACGAATTCTCGACACAGGAATTAGCATACTTGGATTTGTTTCCCCATCGCATCAGGTTGCTCAGATGGTTGAAATAATTAATGCTTTAAATGAATCGGGATATAAACCTATAACTGTTTACAACTCCAACGGATACGACAAGGTAGAAACCTTGAAAAAGCTCGAAGGCATAGTTGACGTTTACCTCCCCGACCTAAAATACTATAATAACAATTTAGCCTTACGATACTCTGGGGTATCGGACTACTTTCAGGTAGCATCAAACGCTATAAAAGAAATGTATAGGCAAAAGGGATCGAGCTTAATCGTAAACAACGAGGGTTTAGCAGAATTTGGTTTGATTATTCGGCACCTGGTTTTGCCTGGTCATGCCGAGGATAGTATCAACCTACTCAACTTCCTTGCCGAAGAGGTTTCGCCAAAACTCCACGTTTCACTCATGTCGCAGTATTACCCACCAGCAAAGCTTTTGCTGCCAGCCGAGTTAAGCCAACATGTAGGTATCAATGAGTATAGAAAAGTGGTTGATGTATTGGAAAATCATGGGTTCAGAGGGTGGGTTCAGGACCTTGAAAGCAACCAGTACTACCATCCCGATTTTGAAAGTAACACTCCCTTTACCGACTAAATCATTCTAAACTATTTAAAAATCAGTACAATTGCTTGAACTTTTATCAATAAATTTTGATTTATTAAAAATTTGTGTATATATTGCAATGAATTTAACCCATAACCAAGAAATCCTATGAAAAGAGTTATACTGTTTATTGTGCTGGCAGCTTTTGTTGGAACAGGTTGTAAGTACTTTAAAAAAGACAAAAAGGTTGACCCTATTGCCCTGCAAAAAGCTAAAGAGGACAGCATAGCAAAAGCAAAAGCTTTTGAAGAGGAACAAAAAAGAATAGCCGAGGAGCAAGCCCGTCAGGAAGAAATGCGTAAGCAGCAAGAGTATGAATCCACTTACCGTTTCCACGTAATAATTGGGAGTTTTAAAGTTCCCTCAAATGCCACCGCTTGGGAAGAGGATGTTCATAAGATGGGGTTCACTAAAACAAAAATTCTTGACTCGCCCAACGGGTTCAAGCTGGTTTCCATAGGCCAGTTCGATACTTACAGCAAAGCATTTAATGAAATTGAGCGCATTAACGCCGAACGCCCCGACGAACCTCTTGAAATGTGGGTATATGAAAATAAATAGCGTTTGCTAACCCCTCATAGAACCGCCAATTTTATGGCGGTTTTTTATTTTATTGACAAAAAATGTATTTTGTTTGAGCTATTTTGATTTTATTTGCTGCTCAAAACAAACTAAACCTAATTTATTAACCAAATGGAAAAGATTCGACAAACACTGCGCGATCATGCATGGGCACGTTGGACTGCCCTGGCAGTTGTAGCCTTTACCATGTTAACCGGTTATTACCTAACCGATGTTATGGCCCCGCTGAAAGGGCTCTTAGAACAACAACTCTCATGGGATAGTTCAGAATACGGACTTTTTACTAGTGCGTACGGATGGTTTAATGTATTCCTATTTATGCTCATCATTGGGGGTATAATCCTCGACAAGATGGGCGTTCGGTTTACCGGTTTAATGGCCGCAACCATTATGGTGATTGGTACCTCCATTAAATTTTGGGCTGTATCAACCCATGCTCTCGATGGGCAAGTTTGGAATGTACTCTGGATTTTCCCAATCAAGGCTCAGGTTTTCATGGCTGCCCTTGGTTACGCCATTTTTGGAGTGGGTGTTGAGGTGGCCGGTATAACCGTTTCAAAAATCATTGTAAAATGGTTCAAGGGTAAAGAGTTAGCCCTTGCCATGGGTTTGGAAATGGCAACTGCCCGTTTGGGCACTGCTCTGGCACTCGCCACGTCGGTACCTATAGCTAAGGCTTTTGGCCATGTTTCAAAACCTATTCTTTTTTGCCTAATCCTCTTGGTTATCGGCCTTATTTCATTTATCATCTACACCTTCATGGATAAGAAACTCGATGCTTCACAGGCCGAATACGATAAGCAGAACAATATTACCAACGACGAAGAGGCATTCAAAATATCTGATATTTTCAATATTATCACCAATAGGGGATGGTGGTACATCGCAATACTTTGCGTATTGTTCTATTCGGCTGTATTCCCATTCCTCAAGTACGCAGCTGACCTAATGGTTAACAAGTTTGGTGTAGATGAGTCGCTTGCCGGCGCAATCCCTGCCATGCTTCCCTTTGGTACTATCCTCCTTACTCCCTTTTTCGGTAATATTTACGACCGAAAAGGCAAAGGGGCAACCATCATGCTGATTGGTTCACTCCTGCTAATATTTGTACACACCATGTTTTCAATCCCCTTCCTCAATCACTGGATTATTGCAATTATCCTCATAGTTATCCTTGGCATCGGATTCTCGCTGGTTCCCTCGGCCATGTGGCCCTCAGTTCCGGTGGTCGTGCGTGAGGAAAGAACAGGAACAGCTTTTGGTTTAATGACTGCCATTCAAAACATCGGTCTCGGGCTTTTCCCGTTGCTCAACGGGTTTTTGCGGGATAAAACCAGTTCTTACACCGCTTCTTCCATCATGTTTGCCGCCCTGGGTTTTCTGGGCTTGTTTTTTGCTCTGTTGTTAAAAAAAGCTGATGCCCGGGAGGGTAACCTGCTGGAAAGGTCGGTCACCAAGAAATAAAAAGAAATAATTAATTCAACATCTCACTCCAAAATCATTCTTTCTTTTGCGGGCGGAAAAATGTTTGTTATTGGTCTCAATCAGCTATTATCTTAACCCATAGCTGGCGCAGGCGCGGTCCATCAAATTCGCACAGAAATATTCCCTGCCAGGTGCCGAGTTTGAGGCGGTTGTTTTCGATGAAAACGGACTTTGAGCTACCCATCAGCGAAGCTTTGATGTGAGCTGGGGAATTTCCTTCTGCATGCGAATAGGGGAGGTTATCCGGGACTGCTCTTTTAAGAGCCATCAGGATATCCGCTGGTACATCCGGGTCAGCATTTTCGTTTATGGTTATACCGCAGGTCGTATGCGGAACATAGACTACTACCAGCCCGTTTTGCACTCCACTCTTTTCTGTTAGATCCTGGATTTTTCTGGTCAGGTCCAGAAATTCTTCTTTTTTCGACGTTTGGAGGCTAAAAGAAAAAGCCATTTTTTTTACCCCTTTTCAGTTAAAAAATTTTTTAAAAATCTTCTTGACATTTAATACCGGATGTATTTATATATATACCCGAAGGCACAAGATTTAGTATCCAAGGGCTATGGACAGCACTAAATATTGTTTTTTTAGTTATTTTTTCGTCGTTCTATGATACCACAAAAGCCCGGGTTGCTAAACCCTGTGCCTTTGATTTTGGAGAAGGAGTAAAGAATGGTTAAGACCAGTAAAATTACCAGGATTAAGAAAAGGGATGGGGCGATTGTGGACTTCACGCAAGAAAAAATTACCAAGGCCATTTACAAGGCCATGCAATCACAGGGGCTGGAAGACCCCCTGGCTGCCCAGCACGTCTCAGACATCGTGGTCTTCGTGATGGAAGAAAAATTTGGCGGCTATACCATTCCTTCCGTTGAACAGATTCAGGACATCGTGGAAATGGTCTTGATGAAGCAAGGCTATCATGAGGTAGCCAAGGCTTACATTCTTTACCGAGAAAAACATAAAGCTATCAGAGAGGCCAAACAGACCGGTCTTAACCTGGAACGGTTAATCAAAGATTATATCAATGACCATGACTGGAAGGTCAGGGAAAACAGCAACGAGGGTCAGGTCAGCTTTTCTGGGCTGAACGCCAGGATTTCTGGTGAGGTCCTGGCCAATTTTGCCCTCAACAACATGTATTCAGAAAGGATAAAAAAAGCCCACCTTGAGGGTGAATTTCATATTCATGACCTGTCCTATCCGATTGTTGGTTATTGTGCTGGCTGGTCCATGGAAAACCTGCTGCGCAAGGGCTTCGGCCATGTGCCAAACCAGGTTCATTCCCACCCGGCCAAGCACCTGGAAACAGCGACTTTACACATGGTCAATTACATCGGGACTATGCAGGCGGAATTTGCCGGAGCCCAGGCCTTTTCCAGTGTGGATACCTTCTTAGCTCCTTTTGTCCGGTCTGACAACCTGAGCTACGACCGGGTGAAGCAGGACATCCAGAAGTTGATTTTTGGCCTGAACGTTCCCAGCCGCTGGGGCTGGCAGACTCCTTTTTCTAACCTGACTTTTGACCTGACCGTGCCTGAAGACTTGAAGGACAAGAAGGTTGTGGTTGGGGGCAAAGAACTTGATAGCTGTTACGGCGATTACCAGAAAGAAATGGACATGATTAACCAGGCTTTTCTGGAGCTGATGATTGAAGGCGACCAGAAGGGTCGGGTGTTTACTTTCCCCATTCCGACTTATAACATTACTAAAGATTTTGACTGGGATGGGCCGATGGCCAGGTTGCTTTTTGAAGCCACAGCCAAGTATGGCATTCCTTATTTTCAGAATTACGTGGGAACCAACCTCAACCCCGGAGACATCAGGGCTATGTGCTGCCGTCTGAACCTGGATATGAGGGAGCTGAAGCGCAGGCCAGGCAACATGTGGGGAGCGGGCGAGCAAACCGGTTCCATCGGGGTGGTGACCATAAACCTTAACCGCATCGGCTACGAAGCTCAGTCCAAACAGGATTTTTTTGACAAGCTGAAAGAAATGATGATCCTGGCCAAAGAAGCCTTGGAAACTAAACGAGAAGTAGTTAATAACATGCTGGAGCGCGGACTGATGCCCTACACCAAAGTTTATCTGGGCCACTTTGAAAACCATTTCTCCACCATTGGTATCTGCGGTATGCATGAAGCCTGTCTGAATTTCCTGAAAAAGGGTATTGCCACACCAGAAGGGAAAGAATTCGCCGTTGAAACTTTGCTGTTCATGCGCGAGGTGCTTAAAGATTTTCAGGAAGAGACCGGACATCTTTATAACCTGGAAGCATCGCCGGCTGAGTCAACTTCTTACCGGCTGGCTAGGCTTGACCGGGAAAAGTACAAAAATATCTATACTTCCGGGACAGAGAAGTATCCTTACCTGACCAATTCCACCCAGCTTAACGTGGATGCTACCAGGGATATTTTTGAAGCTCTGAAACATCAGGAAGACATCCAATCGCTCTACACCGGTGGCACCATTTTCCATAGTTTCCTGCCTGAAGCAATTGACTGGAAAACCTGTCGCCGCCTGGTTCAGAAAATCTCCGAAACCAGGATACCCTATTTCAGCATCACGCCCACCTTCAGCGTGTGTGAGAGCCATGGTTATATCCCTGGTCAGCATGAAACCTGTCCAGAATGCGGAAAAGAAACCGAAGTGTATTCCAGAATTGTTGGCTACCTGAGACCGGTAAAAACCTGGAACGATGGCAAACAGCAGGAATTCAGGGAAAGGCTTCCTTTTTCCAAGCTTGATTAAAAAATTGCCGTGGGCTGTTTGAGATATTCCAGATAATTTAAAAATTTTGGAAAGAGGTGGTAAGGATGGAGTATTTGGTCTTTACATTGCCGAATTGTTCCAAGTGCGAGAAGTTAAAAGAACTTTTGAAAAACAAGGGCCTCGAACACAGGGAATTTGATGTCAGCACCAAAGAAGGAAAAATGAAAATCAGAGATTTTATCAAAATGCTGCGGCGGGACAACACCGGGGCCATTATCATTCCCACAGTAATTGTGGAAGAAAACGGCCTGGCCACGGCTGTTCTGAATTCGGCCGAGGAGCTTGACTTGTGGTTGAGATCAA
>Ga0078972_1002944_pt1 | contig 53454 bp, 51 predicted proteins | sample YelNatPaOPGAMG01_FD_67568 | JGI IMG/M metagenome (GOLD analysis project Ga0078972, IMG submission 67568) | Hot spring thermophilic microbial communities from Obsidian Pool, Yellowstone National Park, USA - OP-RAMG-01 (SPADES assembly) (version 2) | ecosystem: Environmental > Aquatic > Thermal... | reverse complement strand
CGCTTGAGCTCCCGCTCGCTCATCTCTATCCGCTCCTGCGTCATTCGTCCTTGCCTCTCTACTCTTCCAGGCGGACATTTCTAACGTGCCGAAAGCGGACATTACTAATTTGCTGCTACAGACGCGTTTTTTCTGGTGATTCGGGTGAGTGCCCATGCTAGGATTTTTCCTTCCCCCGACTCTCCAGACCAGAGCCCATGAGCACCCTCTCCAGGAAAGATCTCCCCACTTTGCGACGGCTGCATCCCGTGTATTTCCGGCGTTGGTGGCGGAACATGGTCGGCCAGATCGACCATGAAACGGTGATCGAGCAGGCCACCAATGACGGCCGCTTGAGTTACAGCTATGCCTTCATGGTTTTCGTGTCGGCGGGTGTAGCAGCAACGCATCGTTGTTAGAGTTTGTCCAAGAACATCACTGTGAGAAAGGAGACGTTGGCCTTGCGGCAGGCCTCGGTGTGTTCAGCAAACGGTCGTTTGGTGGATGACGTATCGTGCCCACTCATAATGTCGAGGAACCAAATTTGATGTCCAAGGTGGTTTATATAGACCATAAAGGTTGATATAAACTAGATAATGCGGTTGATTTGAACCGGCGCGGAGGTAGCCTTCTGATAATATATAGTATAACTATATATTTTTATTAGAACATAGTTTACCACTTTTGTCAGGTACAGAGAGTGCTTCTATAGCCGCAAGCCAATCAGGCTTGCCGCGATTCACATCGCATACAAGATAAGGAGTTTTTATGATTATCGAGAACACACTCCCGATAATGCTCAGCCGCTTGGACTTTGCCTTCATCACGTCCATGCATATTCTCTGGACGCCGGTCACCATCGGAATGTCCTGGCTGCTCTTCTTTCTGGAAGTGGCCTGGCTGCGCACGGGGAACGAAAAGTGGTACCGCTTGCAACGCTTCTTCGAAAAGCTTTTTATCGTCAACTTTGGCGCCGGCGTGGCGACCGGGGTCACCATGGAGATGGCTTTCGGTATTCTCTACGGGCCCTTCTCCCAGGCCGTCGGTCCCTTCTTTGGCAACATCCTGGGTTTTGAAACCATTACGGCTTTCATGTATGAGGCCGGCTTCATTGGTCTGATGATCTTTGGCTGGGGCAAGATCGGCAAGGGGATGCACCTGTTTTCCACCTTCAATGTGGCCCTGTCTTCCAGCCTCTCGGCGATGTGGATCCTGGTGGCCAATGGCTGGATGCAGTCGCCCCGGGGGATCGTGCTGAAAGATGGTCTTTTTCAGGTGACCAACTGGTGGCATGCGATCTTCAATCCCAACTTCAATATCGGCTTTCCGCACATGTGGGTTGCCACCGTGGAGCTTTCGCTCTTTTTCTTTGCTGCGGTGTCGGCGTGGTTCATTCTCAAGAATCGCCACGCGGATCTCTTCACTACGCTGCTCAAGCCAACGCTCCTCGCGCTGCTGGTGATAACTCCCTTGCAGATCTTCATAGGCGATGAGCTGGGGCGCGAAGTGGCGGTCGATCAACCCACCTCCCTGGCGGCGATGGAAGGGCATTATCACACCTACCTGCCAGATGGGAAGGTGAACTCGGGCTGGCATATCATTGCCATCCCCAATGCACAAAACGATGGCAACGTCTTTGCCATCACCATCCCGCATGTCTTGAGTCTGCTGGAAACCCACACCTTGAACGGCAAAGTAGCGGGAATGGATCAGTTCGCACCTAATGACCGTCCGGATGTCTGGGTACCGTTCTATGCCTTCCGGCTCATGGTGACCATTGGTTTCTTCCTGTTCTTCATGGCGTTGTGGGGCAACTGGCTGCGCATCCGCGGGGAACTGACGGCAGAGAAGCTCCGCCGGCATCCCAATTTTTTGCGCTTGCTGACCTTTAGCGGTTTCTTGCCCTACCTGGCGGTATGGACGGGCTGGTGGACGCGGGAAATCGGCCGCCAACCCTGGGTGGTCTATGGCCTGATGCGGACCTGGCAGGGGGTGAGCCACATGGGGGTCTCCGCCGAAGCTCTGTGGTTCATAGGCTATATTGTCTTTGAATTCATGGTCTGGGGCGGGGCGTGGTACTTCTTTACCCGCATCATCCAGAAGGGACCGGACTTGCACAGCCCGGTGGTGGGCGCCGCGCCTTCGGAATCCTCCGGCGGCGGCATGGCCCAGGCGAGTTTTGCCAAGCCTACCCTGAACAAGCTCTGAACCCGTCTATCGGAGGCAAGGCCCTGCGCTTTGCCTCCCTGATGCAAAAGGACAACGATCATGGATCATCTAAGCGATATTCTGCGAATCCACAGTGCGCTCAGCACCTTTTGGTGGATTCTGCTGGGACTGTTTTTCATCATTTATATTGTGCTGGACGGTGCCGATCTCGGTGCTGGGGTTTTTTCCCTCCTGCTAAAGGACGAAAATGACCGTGCGGCGGTCATGTCTTCCATGGCTGGGACCTGGGATGCCAACGAAACCTGGCTGGTGGTCGCCGGTGGGGTCATCTTTGGCGCCTTCCCTCTCGTCTACGGCTCTACCTTCAACTATCTGATGATTCCGCTGATGTTTACGCTGTGGGGGATCATCTCGCGTGCAGTGGCCTTTGAGTTTCATGTCCATGCCAAGACATCGAAGAAATTCTGGGGCACCATGTTCGGGCTCGGTAGCCTGGTGGCCGCGTTCTTTGCTGGCATTGCCCTGGGTGCTACCCTGCTGGGTTTTCGGATGACTACCGGAAATGCCCAAGGCATCCAGGTGGCCAATGACCCCTTCGTCAACACCGTACCGCACTTTGCTGGCAATGCCCTGAGTTTCCTGAGCCCCTTCAGCATCTGGACGGGTATTGGCGCGGTCATTGCCGGTGGCCTGGCGGGCACACTGTACCTCTGTGCCCGCTTCAAGCAGGACGATCCGATCTATAAAAAGGCGCATGCCTGGGCAACGACTTTTTCGTTTCTGGCCTTGGCGGCGGTCGTCATCACCCTGATCTGGTCCTATGCCATCATGCCAGATGCCGCCAAGTGGACGGGCAGCGGCTGGTTTGGCTGGCTGATCCTGCTGTTGGCCATCCTGATCTCGGCCTACAAAATGATGACGGCACATGCAACGCATCGAGACTTTCCAGCCTTGCTCTGGTGCGGCGCCATCGTGGTCTTGATGTGGGGCGGGATGTGGGCAACCAACTTCCCGTATATCATTCCCAATACCTGGACCATCACCGCAGGCGGCAACCCGGCTAACGACCTGGCCATCCTGACCCTGTTCATGACCGGCTTCGTGCCCATCATGATCATGTACAACGCCTATCAGATCTGGGTCTTCCGCCACCGGATCACCCATCTGGCGGGTTACGAGAGTCACTGACCCGCAACACACCACCCCTGGGCATTCTAGACAATGCCCAGGGGAATACCTTCTTCTTCACCATCCCACGGCAGCAGCTCGCTCTGGGAATAAGCCTAAAAAACGCTCAACCCACCTGCACAAAGCCAATTGAGCACAGCTCCCCGGTTGTTTCCATTTGACGACAGCCAGACAACATGGATTCGTCCATATCAAGCAGTCGATTTCTACAAATTGCATATCGGGATGACAATGCGCTGTAGGCAATCAGAAACAGATCTTGGCAGCGCGGCCCCAGAAATACAGGCCATCCATGCTGGCACGCTTTGTGCTTTTCCCTCTGCTACGACAAGATGCGCAATCAGCGCTATGCGCGCAAAGAGGCGAATTGCGGAGCTGCTTCATCTCAGCGTTGCGCTGGACCAAAATCGACGGGAAGTCTGCATCGCATGACTTCAGGATAGAGCCATTTTTGGAGAGATTGTACATATGATCCTGCACTGGAATCGACGCCCAAATGCCCTGCTCCTGAGTGCAGCAGCGCTGAGTTTGTACGGCTCACTTTTCAGTACCCCGCTTCGGGCACAGGAGTTCTCCCCTATACAAGAGGCGGGTACGACATCATCACGCGGGACTTCAGCCGTGCTCCCCGAAAGGCTGCGGAGCGGAATTGCCAATTTCCTGACGACTCCTTTTCATTTCCGGATTCGTGTTACCAGCGCGCTTCTGCCTGCAGAAATCACCGGCTGGGGCGCCGTGGATCCAATCAACAAAGAAAGTGAAGCTACTGCAAAAACCGAATTTTTTGCGGGAATTTCGGCGACGGCAAGCAGCCTGACCATCGGAGAGCAGGCATGGTATCGGACCTCTCCTCCCGGTGGTGCCTACCGGAAGGGCGTTATTCCGGTGCAAATCCCGCAGTCCATCCCCTGGAAAAAAATCCAGCCCTACCTAACAGATGTCGTCGAGCTGCCAGGCGAATCCATACACGGCATTCCAACGACGGCTTTCCATTTCACCGTCAATGGAAATGGATTGACTGAGCTAAATAAAGCGGGCGCCTCGTTGCCGATCGGTTCCGTACGCGCGGCCAGCGGCACGATCTATCTGTCCATCACCGCGCCCTATTATCCACAGCAGGCCGTCTTGCAGGAAACCGTCATGCAGAGCGGCTATCAGTATACCTTGACGGAGATCATCAATTACGAAAACTGGGGAGAGGAACTCCGTCTTTCGCCGCCTGCCTAGGAATGCGCAGCGATGAAAGTCAGGATTCTTAGCCACTTTTGCCAATGATCCGGAAACTCTTGTCATTGATACGATGACTATCTCTCCCGGTATTCTAACGCTCCGCCGCTTTCGGATCCGCAGCGCCGAGCTCCAGACGCCCGGGACATTCTCTCACTGCTGCAAAAAAGTCAGGAGCCAAATGAATGGCAGCTGCGGCTAGGAGTTAATTCGCATTTTCGAGGAGAGGAAGGACCATGCAATGCCCGCTTGGACACAATTTGGGCACAGTATGGACACATTTTGGACACAAAAAACCTAGCGCGCGGCCGGGATCTGTATAACTCATTGATTTTATTGGCGCGCGATACAGGATTCGAACCTGTGACCTTTGGCTTCGGAGGCCAACGCTCTATCCAGCTGAGCTAACCGCGCATGAGGACTGCAGTTTATTTTGTCGAACCGCGGAAGTCCAGCGCGAGCCAGTATTGCTCTGCCGAGCGGGCACGGGAGGCGTCGGGTTTACGCACGACGATTTTAGCAAAATTGGCGCGCAGTTCCCGCCGTAACTCCTCGGCTCCAGCACCCATAAAAACCTTCATCAACAGAGTGCCGCCGGGTACCAGCCACTCCCGGGCCAGATCGAGGGCCAACTCGCACAAGCCTATGGCGCGGGCCTGATCACTACTGGCGATTCCAGACATATTGGGCGCCATGTCGCTCATGACCAGATCCACCCCCTCGGGAAAGGCTTCGCGACATTGCGCAATCACGTCCTCATCGAAGATGTCGCCCTCGATCACCAAGGCATCGGCAATGGGGTCCATCGCCAGCCGGTCTACCGCAACAATGCGCCCTTGCGGGCCGATGATTGGCGCCGCTACCTGCGTCCAGCCGCCGGGCGCCGCACCAAGATCCAAAACCCGCATGCCCCGTCGCAAGATGCGGTCTTTTTCTTGTATTTCCAGCAACTTGTAGCTAGCTCGGGAGCGATAACCCTCCTTCGCTGCCCGTTGCACGTACGCGTCCTGAAAATGTTCCTTGAGCCAGCGTCCACTCGATTTACTGCGCGCCACGCCTCTCTCCTTTTGACCCCACCAGCGGCGAACCGTACACTTCTGATCTTTCCGACCGGACACCAGAGCATAGCATGCTGGACAGCAAAGCCCGACAAGAACTGCGCGCCCGAGCGCACCACCTCAAGCCCATTATCATGGTCGGCGCCCAGGGCGTCACCCCCGCCCTGCTAGCAGAACTGGACCGTGCGCTCTTTGATCACGAATTGCTCAAAGTGCGCCTGCCCGCTCTCGACAAGGACGAGCGTGACGACTGTATCGCAAAACTGGTCGATGGATCCCGTGCTGAGGCTATTGGTCGAGTCGGGCGGATCCTGATGCTCTATCGCCCGCGCCCCAAAAACGAAATTTTCATTCCCTTGCAAGTCAACTCATGAGCGAAAATTCCTATCACCCGCAAAATCTGGAAAGCGCCATTCAGTGGCGCTGGGAGCGCGAGAACAGCTTTCGCGCCCCGAACCATCCTGAGGGCGAGAAATACTACGCCCTCGCCATGTTCCCCTACCCCTCCGGGCAGTTGCACATGGGGCATGTGCGCAATTACAGCATCGTCGATGCCATCGCTCGCTACCAGCGCATGCGCGGCAAAACGGTCTTGCACACCATGGGTTGGGATGCCTTCGGGCTACCCGCGGAGAATGCGGCACTCAAGAACGGCTCCGCACCAGCAGACTGGACCTTTTCCAACATCGAGCACATGCGCGGGCAACTCAAGCGCCTAGGGCTTTCCTATGACTGGTCGCGGGAGATTGCCACCTGCACTCCGGATTACTATCGCTGGGAGCAATGGTTATTTTTGCAGTTGTGGAAAAAAGGTCTGGTCTACCAAAAGCTGAGCACCGTAAATTGGGACCCAGTGGATCAGACCGTGCTCGCCAACGAGCAGGTGGTTGATGGCCGCGGCTGGCGTTCTGGCGCGTTAGTGGAGCGCCGCGAGATTCGCCAGTGGTTCCTGCGCATCAGTGCGTACGCCGACGAGTTGCTGGACGGGCTGGATACCCTACAGGGGCAGTGGCCCGACCAAGTACTCACTATGCAGCGCAATTGGATCGGTCGCTCGGAGGGAGCGGAAATCCACTTCCCCCTCGCCGACGGTAGCGGGGTGATCAAGGTTTTCAGCACCCGTCCCGATACCTTGTTTGGCGCCACCTATCTGGCGGTGGCGCCCGAACATGCGCTGGCACTACAGGCCGCGGAAAGCAACAACGAGGTCGCCCACTTCATCGAGCGCTGCAAGCATGTGGCGGTATCGGAAGCGACCATTGAATCGCAGGAGAAGGAAGGCGTGCCCCTGGGAATCCAGGTGCGTCACCCCCTCACCGACGAGCTGCTGCCGGTTTGGGCCGCCAATTTCGTCCTCTTGGGCTACGGTGAGGGTGCGGTGATGAGCGTCCCCGCCCACGACCAGCGCGACTTTGAGTTTGCCCGCAAGTATGGGCTGCCGATCCGTATCGTCATTCGCGCAGAGCAGGATGAACTCGAGAGCGCTGCTGATCCGCAAGCCGCGCTCACCACGCCCGGCTGCCTTGTCCATTCCGCAAACTTTGATGGCCTCGACAGCAAGACAGCCAAGACGGCCATCACCGAGGCCCTGGCGGCCAAAGATCTGGGCAAGAAGACCATCAACTATCGCCTGCGCGATTGGGGCATCTCGCGGCAGCGCTACTGGGGCAATCCCATTCCCATGATTCATTGCCCACACTGTGGCGTCGTGCCGGTGCCGGAAGCCGATCTGCCCGTCGTGCTGCCCACCCATTATCAACTGCACGATCCGCGTTCACCGTTACTGGACGATCCGGAATTTCTGCAGGTCGATTGCCCGCAGTGTGGGGCGGCGGCACAGCGCGAAACGGATACCATGGATACCTTCGTCGAGAGTTCCTGGTACTACGCCCGCTTTACCTGTCCCGATGCCACGCAGATGCTCGATAGCCGCGCCGCCGATTGGCTCCCGGTGGACCAGTACGTGGGCGGCGTAGAGCATGCGGTACTCCATCTGCTCTATGCCCGTTTCTTCAATCGCCTGCTGCGGGATGTCGGACTCCTGCCTAACGATGGCAAACACGACGAGCCCTTCCGTCGCCTTCTCACCCAAGGCATGGTCTTGAAAGACGGCAGCAAGATGAGCAAGTCCAAGGGCAATACCGTCGATCCCCAGGCAATCCTGGATCGCTATGGTGCCGATACCGCGCGTCTCTTCATCCTCTTTGCCGCCCCGCCCGAGCAGTCGCTGGAGTGGTCGGACAGTGCCGTCGAAGGGGCCTATCGCTTTCTGCAACGAATCTGGCGTCTGGTGCAGGACTATCACGGACCCGTGCCACCTCTGCCGCAAGTACTGAGTGATACTGCCCGTAACCTGCGCCGCGCCGTGCACCAGTGCATCGAGCGCGTCACCCTCAACATGGAAGAGCGCCAGCATTTCAATGTAGCGATCGCTGCCTGCATGGAGCTCAGCAACCAGCTCGCCAAGGCCGAGGCAACGCCGGGCAGCGACGAGCACACCGTGCTGGGAGAAGGGCTACGTGCCCTGTTGCTCCTGCTCAGTCCCTTTGCACCGCATCTCACCGAGGCACTCTGGGACAAGATCGGCGACGGCAAGGCTATTCTCGACCATCCGTGGCCCGAGGCAGATCCCGAAGCCTTGCACAGCGATACCGTCACCCTAGTCATCCAGGTCAATGGCAAGCTGCGGGAGCGTCTCGATTTTCCTGCCGACAGTACCCCCCAAGAGCTGGAGTCCGCCGTCCTCATCCATCCGGAGATGGCGCGGCATCTGGAAGGAAAGACCGTGCGCAAGGTCATTGTCGTACCGGGTCGCCTGATCAACATCGTGGTGGCCTGATGCAGCGCCGACAATTTCTGATCGCTCTCGGCAGCCTTTCCCTGCTTGGCGGCTGTGGATTCCATCTGCCCGGCGGCAGCACGATCCCCACCAGCCTCCAGGGCCTGCGCATCGAAGCCAGCGGCCCGGCTGGCGGGCAGCTCGCCCAGGCAGTCGAGAGGGCCCTGGAACGCGATGGCAATGTTGCGAGTGCAGATGGTCCCGTGCTGCGGCTCGACAATATCTCCCTCAACCAACGGGCCATCAGCATCAGCCCCAGCACAGGTGCCGCCTTGGAGTTCCTCAATACCCTGCGCGGCAGCGTCTGGGTGCAACGCGGCAAAAAGATCCTGTTGCCGGCGGAACCGCTCTTGGTCGAGCAGAGCTTTACCTACAACAGCGGCACTCCCCTCGCCACCAACGAGCAACAGATCGAGAGTCAGCGGCAGCTCTTCGACGAGGCTGCAAGAGTCGTGCTGCGCCGCGTGTTGCTCGCGCCAGCGCTACGCTGATGCGCATCAAGGCGCGCGACTGGCCCACAGCGCTGGCACGCGGCAAGGCTCTCGCCTACGCCTTGTTTTCCGACGAACCTTTCCTATTGGCCGAAGCCGAAACGCAGGTACGCAAGCGTTGGCAGCAGGAAGGGTTTCTGCGCCTGCAGCGCTTGCCACAGGATAATCCGTGGCCAATCCTGCGCGAAGAACGCGATGCCCTATCCCTCTTTCCCGAGCCGCGCATTCTTTTGCTGCGACTCTCTGATCTACGCCTGAGCAAAGACGCCCTGGCCGCCCTCGAATTCTGGTTGGGGCGCCCGCCGCAGGATGCCCGTTTGCTCCTCACCGGTGCCCGGCCTGACGCTGCCATCCAGAAACTCAAATGGTTTCAAACCCTCGACCAGTGTGAAACCCTGGGCCTGGTGATCCTCTACCCGCCGGAAGCAAGCGACTGGCCGCTTTGGGTCGAAGAACGGTTGCGGCGGGCAAAGGTCGATGCCAGCCGAGAGGCCATAGCCCTGCTTGCCGAGCACAGCCTGGGGAACGTGAGTGCTGCCGATCAGGCCATTCGTCGCTGGGCGGAGCTATACCCAGGCCAGTGCCTGGAGGCGGAGGATCTGCACGATCTGCTGGGCGACAACAGCCAGTTTTCCATCTTCGATCTCAGTGATGCCGTCCTGCAGGGCGATCCGCATGCGGTGTTGCATAGTCTCGGGCGTTTGCGGGATGCAGAAGCCGAGCCGGTCCTGATCCTGTGGACCCTACATCGCGACCTCGTCCTGCTCCTGCAACTACAGGAAGGCAATACTGCCGAGATTCTGCGCCGCGAACGACTCTTTCCGCCGCGCAGCGAGCGCTTGCTGGGAGCCGCCCGCCGTCTACCACGGCAACGCCTGCGTCAGGCTCTCTTTCAGTGTCAGGAAATCGATGCCCGCATCAAGGGGCAAGACGCGCGCCCGCTCTGGCCCGCCCTGTCGGATCTCGCACTGCAGTTTTGCCAGAACAGCAAAGTCCCGGCACAATAAAGTACCCGTTGACCCGCGAAATCATCGCCGCGCCCATCCGGTGGGCACCGCCATGATCTCGCCCCAGACCAGGAGCGAAAATGTCCGAAGACCTACAAAGCTTGATGCAGAACACCGGCCAGCGTGCGCGCCAGGCGCAACGGCGCGCACTGGCCCTGGAGCCTGGTCGTAAGAATGACGCCCTGCGGCAAATGGCAGAGTTTTTGCGCCGTGATGCCGATGACCTGCAGCGCGCCAACCGCAAGGATCTACGTAACGCCGAACAGGCCGGCCGCGACGAGGCCTTCATTGATCGCCTGCGTCTCGATGAGAAGCGGATCGAAGCCATGGCTCAGGGTTTGGAGGAGATCGCCGCCCTGCCCGATCCAGTGGGCGAAATCACCGATCTGAAGATGCGGCCCAGCGGCATTCAGGTGGGGCACATGCGCATGCCGCTCGGGGTCATCGCCATGATCTACGAATCCCGTCCCAACGTCACCGCCGATGCCGCCGGACTCTGTGTCAAATCGGGTAACGCCGTCATTCTGCGGGGAGGCTCTGAGTCCCTGAACAGCAACATGGCCATTGCCGAGCGACTGCGCGCGGCCCTCGGCAAGTCCGGCCTGCCCCTGGACCTTGTTCAATACGTGCACACGGCCGATCGGGAGGCCGTCGGCGCCCTGATTCGCATGGATGCCTTCGTGGACGTCGTGATTCCCCGCGGCGGCAAGGGGCTGCTCGCCCGTATCCGCGACGAAGCGACGGTGCCGGTAATCATGCACCTCGATGGCAATTGTCATGTCTACGTCGACCAGGACGCCGACAGCCAGAAGGCCCTGCAGGTGGTCGTCAATGCCAAGACCCAGCGTCTGGGCACCTGTAATACCGCAGAAAGCCTGCTCATTCACCGGGATCGGGTTGGCGATCTCCTGCTACCCATTGCCAGCGCACTACAGGAAAAAGGTGTCGAAATCCGTGCCTGCCAGGAGGCTTTGCCCCTCATTCCCGGGGCCGTTGCCGCTACGGATGAGGACTACGGTACCGAGTATCTGGCGGCCATCCTTTCCCTGAAAATTGTCGATGGTCTGGATGCCGCCATCGAGCATATCAACACCTACAGCTCGCAGCATACCGAAAGCATCATCACCGAAAATTACAGCAATGCGCGGCGTTTTTTGCGCGAAGTCGATTCCAGTTCGGTAATGGTGAATGCCTCCACTCGCTTCGCCGATGGCTTTGAATATGGCCTGGGAGCAGAGATCGGCATCTCCACCAATCGCCTGCATGTGCGCGGCCCGGTGGGTCTGGAGGGACTGACCCTGCAGAAATGGATTGTCCTGGGGGACGGTCATATCCGCTCCTGAAGCCCCGAGCGGAGAATTCCTCGCGCTCCTGCGACAGAGCTACATGGGACACCGCGTCGCCCGTCAGCCTAGCGACGGGCAGCGCGAGCAGGAAGCGCGACGCTGGGGCATTCCCCTTATCGCCGGCAATGGCTCCTGGCAACTAGAGCATCCGGAGCGGGCCTGGGATCTCCCGACCTTGGCCAGTGCCCTGCAGCTGGGGGAAGAGGAAATTGGCATCTGGCCTCTTTGCGATTCCAGCAATACCCGCCTGCTGGCAGAAAGCCATCTGCGCCTCGGACTCGCCGAAGCGCAGTGGTCCGGTCATGGCCAGCGCGGGCGCCACTGGCATTCCAGCTTCGGCAAACATCTCTATTGCAGCCTGGTTGTGGAAATTTCTGCCGCCTATGCGCAGGTATTGCCTGTGGTTGCCGGCCTCGGAGTCTATCAGGTTTTGCGGGAGCAGATACCCGCACTATGGCTCAAATGGCCCAACGATCTGTGGATTGGACAGCGCAAGGTCGCCGGTCTGCTCCTTGAAGGGCGCCACGGCGCGGAAGGCCAGCGCTGGGTGCTCGGGCTCGGCCTCAACGTCCTCGCTGATCCTGACTTGCTCCCTATGGCAATCAGTCTGTGCGAGGCTGGCTGCAGAATGACCCGACTGGAATTGCTGTTGGCAATCATCCAGCAGTGGCGCGTCGATTTCGCGCAACTGGAACGCAGCGGTTTCGCGGCCTTTCGCCAGCGCTGGCGGGAGGCGGACCGCCTGCGCGGCAAGCAGGTAGAGTTTGCTCTGGGCGGTGAGCGGAAAACCTGCCAGGTGCTCGACATCCAGGACGACGGTCGTCTGTGTATCGACGATGGCATCCAGCAACGCATTGTCCATGCCGGCGAAATCCGGCTCCATCCATGATCCTCATCAGTATCGGCAACACTCGCACCCTCCTCGCCCATACCGATGATGGCGGCAGGAGCTTTACCACAGGGCGCTTTGCCAGCACGCACAGTCCTGCACAGATTCTCGCCGAACTGCCCCCGTCATGGGCAGACTGGTGGGCGACAGAAGAAATTTTTTTGGGCGGCGTCGTGCCTGCCGTGCAGGAGTCGTGGCAGAGGGAACTCCAGGATTGTCATCTGCCGGTCTGGAACCCGGAAATCTTTCACCAGCTCCTGCCCAACGCCTACCAGCCGCCCGAGTCTCTCGGCTTTGATCGCCGCTGTTGCCTCATCGGCGCCTGGCAGCAGGTGGCGAAGGGTGCAGCATTGGTCATCGATGCCGGTACTGCCATCACCATGGATATCTTGGCGCACGGTCGCTTTCTCGGTGGGCAGATCCTCCCCGGTCTGCAAAGTCAACTGGATTGCCTACAGCAGAGCACCGCCCTGCTGCCACCGACCAGTCCGCTGGCAAGCCCGGAACTCCTAGCAAACGATACTATTGGCGGCATGCAGTCAGGGGTCTGGTATGGCACGCTCGCGGCCATTCGCCAAGCCATCGCCGGCTTTCAGCAGGAATGGCCGGACGGCAGGATCTTTCTGACCGGTGGCGACGCGACTTTCCTGCAGCCACGACTTTCGCAGTCACAGCACGATCCCCTGCTGTTGTTGCAAGGATTTGTCCGTCTCGTGCAAGAAAATCGCAACAACAGCAAGAAGATACGATAACTAACTGTTTTTTCTAATATTTTATATTTCATTGATTTTTATTGACAATTTTGCGATAGTCTCCGCCCCGAAAACAATTATCTTGAGAGAAGGTGCCAACAGGTACCCAAGCCATGCAAAGGGCCTCGAGGTAAAAGGAGACGAACGTTTTGTTGGAAAAAGTTAGTGCAGGCATTGCCGTAGCCCTGTTGGCAGCGGTGATCCCGAATGCGCTTTCCTTGGCTCAGCCAGGTTTGCCGGTTTCTTTGCTGCATCAGGCCATGGACAAGCAAAGCGCAGAGTTGACAGCCACGCAGGCACAGTTACAGGCGCAAGACGCCGCCAAGATTGCCCTCAATGGTACCATGATGCTCGGCCACAAGCTGATCTACCTGCATCGGGTATCGGCTTACAACGCCGTATCCTGGCAAACCAACAGTGACCCGGCCATGTCGGCCTGTGGTCCGACCCGCCCCAATCAGGTAGCGCTTTCGCCGGACCTGTTCTTCCGCAGCAATGGCAGTAACCGCTGCGGCGAGCACGTCGAGATCCTGCTCGGTTCCGGGCAGGTCGTTCGCGGTGTGGTATGGGATGTGATGAATCCGCGCTACCACATGGCTGCCGACATTCTCATGAGCACTGTGCAACAAGCTCTGAATTTTGGTGTCCAGCGCGCCGAGCTGCGCATTCTGCCCAAGCAGCAACCCCAGACAGTCGATTCGTGATCCGGTGTGGGCTGGGTTTAGCCGAGCCCCCCGGCCATCAGGTCCTCGATCTCGTCGATCTCCTTGGGCACGCCGGCGCTCAATATCTCCGGGCCTTCCGCATCCAGGAAGAGATCGTCCTCGATGCGGATACCGATACCTTGATAGGCCACGGGCACCCCCTCCTGACCAGGGGCAAAATACAGTCCTGGCTCGACCGTCAAGACCATCCCCGCAGCGAGTGGGCGCCAGCTCTGCTCCGCACCCTGACGGTACGCCCCCACATCGTGCACGTCCATACCCAGCCAATGGCCGGTGCGGTGCATGTAAAACGGTCGGTATAGCTGTTTTTCGAGGATTTCCTCGCGACTCTCCCGCAAAATTTTCAAGTCGTGCAGACCATCCGCCAATACCTCGAGCGCGGCATCATGGTAATCGTTGACCGGCCGACCAATCTGCACCGCAGCAATGGCGGCCTTCTGACTCGCCAGCACCAGGGTGTAAATGTCCCGTTGCGGACCGGAAAAACGCCCATTCACCGGCCAGGTGCGCGTGATATCGCCGGCGTAGCCCGCAATTTCCGCGCCCGCATCGACCAGTACCAGATCCCCATCGCGCAGTTCATCGCGATTTTCTACATAATGCAGAATGCAGCCATTGGCTCCACCACCAACAATGCTGGAGTAAGCCAGGCGCGCGGCTCCCTGACGTTGAAACACATATTCGATCTCGGCCTGCAACTGATACTCCATCATCCCCGGCCGCGTCTGTCGCATGCCATGCCGGTGCCCCGCCGCACTCACCCCCGCCGCTGCCCGCATCAACTCGCGCTCAACGGCATCCTTATGCAGGCGCATCTCCTCAAGAAAGTGAGCCGCATCGACCAGTTCCAGGGGATAGCCGATCCCCTGCCGACTGCGTGAGCGCGCCTGATTCCGCCAACGCAGCACCCGGGCGTCAAAGTCGCTCTCCCGTCCCATGGGATAGAGCAGCACATCACGATTCTCCAGCAGCTTGGGCAGGATTTCGTCCAACTCTTGGATGGGATGGCACTGATCGACCTGACAAAGCTCCTTTGCGCCCTCGATGCCGACGCGGCGTCCATCCCAGGTTTCCCGCTCGGGGTCTCGGCTGCGACAGAAAAGGATCTGCTCGCCATCCGCATGGCCCGGTATCAGCACCAGCACTGCCTCCGGCTCGGCAAAACCGGTCAAATAATAAAAATCCGAATCCGGACGAAAAGGATAAGCGACGTCCCGATTGCGCAACTGCTCCCGCGCCGTGGGAAGAACCAGGACACCCCTCTCACCGATCTGTGCGAGCAAGCGTGCCCGGCGGGCGAGGGTATCGGGGCGCGGAAGATCAAGAGCAAACATAAGTACCTGCCTGGAGTTGCGGAAACCAAGAGTATGCCACAAAATTGCCGAGGCGGGCTTCCCGCTCCCGAGCATGCTAAGCTCGAAGCCGATGATCGTAACGGGGAGGCGGGCCGTGCACTATTTGGGACACCTGCAGCGGAACGATCCACTCTACGATTATCTATATCACCAGATTTTCGTGGCCTCGCTCGGCATCGAGCCAAGCAAGGGCTTTCGCGTCTTTGCCCTCAACGGCTCCAACGCGGTATATCTATACGAAGATCGGCGCTATCGGCGGCGCGTGCTCGGGAAATTTTTTGAGCGTCATCAAGGTCATGACAATACCGCCGCGGCGCAGCACGAATTCCAGGTCTTATCCCTGTTGCATGGTAATGGCCTTGGTCACGGTCAACATCGCGTGGTCCAGCCGCTCGGCGTCAATCCCGCTTTTGCCGATGTCCTCTTTGAGTGTTACGTGCTGGGCGAACCCCTGCATCGCATCTGGGCGCGCACTCGTCCCGGCCACGACGACCAGGAGATGTACCATAGCCTCTCCGATCTCGCGTATTTCCTCGCGCGGCTGCACAACCATAACGTACGCGGCGATGCGGTACGCTTTCGCGACGTGTTTCCCTACTTCGACAAGATCGTCGGCCGCCTCTGGCGCCGCGGCCGCGCCAAACAGTCGGATATCGATCGACTCTATTCCCTGCGTCAACTGTGGGCGGACGATCCGGCCATGTATGCGGACCACTGCGTGCGCCTGCATGGTGATGCTACCCCGGCGAACTTCCTGGTGACGGGTCATCACCAGCTGACGGCCATCGATTTCGAGCGCTCCCACTTCGGGGATCGCGCCTATGATCTGGGTATGATTGCTGGCGAACTGAAACACTGGGCACTGCGACAGCATAACGATGGCGGCGTAGCGGAAAATTACATCGGTCATTTTCTCTGGGAATACAGCCGTCATTTCCCGGATCAGCCCGCAGCCTTTCGTGCCATTAGCCAACGGCTGCCTTTTTATATGAGTCTTACCTTGTTGCGCATTGCGCGCAACAGCTATCTCGGCGATCACTACGCCCACACCATCGTCCATGAGGCTATTGCTTGCCTGGGGAGATAAATCATGAGTATACGCGCCGTTCTTTTCGATCTGTATGGCACCCTCATTCATATCGAAACCGATGAAACCCAGGGAGAAATCTACTGGGCACTGTCCCGCTATCTGAGCTACCACCGCATACATACCCGCCCCGACAGCCTACGCGAACGCTATTTCGATCTCGCCAAGCAACAGAAACGCAATTCCGCCGAGACCTATCCCGAGATGGATGCGCGCGCCGTCTGGCGGGAAATTCTGCGTTCTGGCTCCAAGCATTTTCGCCCAGAATCCGTGGCCAGCGAAGGGGACCATCGGGTAAAGGAAATCGAAAAACGCCGCGAACGTCTCGCCAAGGAACTGGTACGGCTACATCGGGCTCTGTCGCGGCGCATGATCGAACGCTATCCCGGAGCGAAGGAGCTGTTACAAGCCATTGTTGGTGAATTTCAATTGGGTATTGTCTCCGACGCCCAGGTGGAATTTGCCAAACCGGAAATGTGCATCACCAAAATCCGTAAATATTTCCCAGTAAAGACCATCTCTTCCGCCTATGGCTACCGTAAGCCTGATCCACGCCTGTTCAAAGAAACCTGCCATGCCCTGCAGGTACATCCTGCCGAGGCCGTCTATGTCGGCAATGACATGTACCGGGACGTTTTTGGCGCACGCGAGGCAGGGCTGAAAACTATCCTGGTCTGGTCCGATCAGGGCCGCAAGGACTACCGCGACGTCCGCGCCGACTACGACGCGCGCGATCTGTACCAAGTACTGGAAGGGATCCGCTTCCTCGCAGAACAACACTGAATCTGCCGTGGCATTGCCGAGGCAAGGAAAGGCAGGTAATTTAGCTTCCCATGAAACGAAAGATCCTGGTCACCAGCGCCCTGCCCTACGCCAACGGTCCTCTGCATCTGGGCCATCTGGTGGAATACACCCAAACCGACATCTGGGCGCGCTACCAGCGCCTGCGCGGCCATGAATGCCTCTATTTCTGTGCCGATGATGCCCATGGCACGCCCATCATGCTGCGTGCCCAGTCTGAGGGTATCACCCCGGAAGCGCTGATCGAGCGTATGCATGCTGAGCACCTGCGCGACTTTACCGATTTCGGCATTGGCTTCGATCTCTATCACAGCACCCACTCCCCGGAAAATTTTCAGATTTCCCAGGATCTTTACCGTGCCCTGCGCGCCAACGAGCATATCATCGTGCGGGAGATCGAGCAGGCCTATGATCCGGTTGCCGAGATGTTTCTGCCCGACCGTTTCATTCGCGGCACCTGCCCGCGCTGCAAGGCGCCAGATCAGTATGGCGATAATTGCGAAGTCTGCGGTGCCACCTACAGCCCCACGGATCTACTGGATGCGCGCTCGGCGGTCTCTGGCGCCACCCCGGTACGGCGCAGTTCCGAACATTACTTCTTCGAGTTGGGGGACTTTACGGAGTTTCTACAGCAGTGGATTCACAGCGGTACGCTGCAGGAGGAAATGGCCAACAAGCTCGACGAATGGTTTACCACCGGCCTGAGCGACTGGGACATCAGCCGCGACGCGCCCTACTTCGGCATCCCCATCCCCGATGCACCGGGCAAGTTTTTTTACGTCTGGCTCGACGCCCTGCCCGGTTACATGGCCGCCACGCAGCATTGGTGCTACAAGCATGGCCGCAACTTCGACGAATTCTGGGGCCAAGGCGCGGATGCCGAGCTCTATCACTTCATCGGCAAGGATATCATCTACTTCCACGCCCTCTTCTGGCCGGCCATGTTACAGGGTTCCGGACACCGCCTGCCGACCGGCGTCTTCGCCCACGGACACCTCACCATCAATGGCGCCAAGATGAGCAAATCGCGCGGCACTTCCATCACCGCACGTCAGTACCTCGAGCAGCTCGATCCGGAGTTCCTGCGCTATTACTTCGCCTGCAAGCTCAACAGCCATGTCGAAGACATCGATCTGAATCTCGAAGATTTCCTACTCAAGGGGAATGGCGATCTGGTAGGGAAGGTCGTCAACCTCGCCTCCCGCGCCGCAGGCTTCATCCATAAGCACTTTGCCGGCCACCTGGCAGACAGTCTCGGAGAAGATCAGCCCTTTTATGCGCAATTGGCTGCCAAACAAGAAGAGATTGCCGCCAGCTATGAGGCACGCGAATACGCCCGCGCCATGCGCGAGATCATGACCATCGCTGACCAGCTCAATGCCTACGTCGATCAGCACGCTCCCTGGCTGCTCGCCAAGGATGATACCCAGCGCGACACCTTGCAGCGCGTCTGCACTGTCATCCTCAATGGCTTCCGGCTATTGATCACCCTGCTCAGTCCGGTGCTGCCCCGGCTGGCGCAGCGCTCCTCCGCCTTCCTCCGCTGCGAGCTGTCTTGGGACGGCGTCCAGCATCCGCTCTTGGCACACAGCATCGAACCCTATTCCCACTTGTTGCAACGCATGGAAAAAACCCACGTGGACTCTTTGATTCAAGAACGCAGCCAGCCTATCCCGCCAGCGCCTACCACCAGCAAAGCAGAGCAGGTGCCCAAGAGCGAAACCATCGGCATCGAGGATTTCGGCAAGGTCGATCTGCGGATTGCGCGCATCGTCGCAGCGGAAGCCGTCGAGGGGGCAGACAAGCTCCTGCATCTCACCCTGGATATCGGCGAAGCGCAGACCCGTTCGGTCTTTGCCGGCATCAAGAGCGCCTACGATCCGGCCACACTGGTCGGGCGCCTGACCGTCATGGTCGCCAACCTCACCCCGCGCAAGATGCGCTTTGGCCTGTCGGAGGGGATGGTACTGGCAGCTAGCGGCGACGCCAGCGGCCCCTTCCTCCTCAGCCCTGACAGCGGCGCCCAGCCGGGCATGCGGGTTAAATAGCCCTATAGAGCCAACGGCGCGGGCTTCCAGCACAAACAGTATCCACAAAAAACAGCTCCCCGGCCGAACGACCGGGGAGCTGCTCAGAGGCCTTGGCCGCGCGTTACTTCTTCGGCGCCTTGGCAAAACGCAGATAGGGCAGCTTGATATCGATTTCGCCAAACTTCTCCTTGGCCTGCTCGTTATTCAAAGACAGGGCGACGATAACGTCCTGGCCGGGCACCCAGTTGGCCGGAGTGGCCAGCGGAACGCCGTCAGTGGCTTGGATAGCGTCGAGGGCACGGAGGATTTCCGCAAAGTTCCGGCCCACCGACATGGGGTAGGACATGGTCAGGCGCACCTTCTTGTCCGGGCCGATGATGAACACCGTACGCACCGTAGCGGTATTCTTGGCGTCACGATTTTCGGGGAGATACGCCTCGGCGGGGAGCATATCGTAGAGCTTGGATACGTGTAGGGACGTATCATCAATAATCGGGAAATCCACCGGCGTACCGCCAACCGCAGCGATGTCGCGCACCCATTTCTTGTGCTCCTCGACGGTATCCACCGACACCCCCATCACCTTGGTATTGCGCTTGGCAAATTCGGGCGCCAGCTGAGCGACGGCACCGAATTCGGTAGTGCAGACCGGCGTGAAGTCACGCGGGTGAGAAAACAGGATGGCATAACTATCGCCAATCCACTTATGCAAATTCAACTCACCGGCAGTGGAGTCGACCGTAAAATCTGGAGCTACATCATTGATACGAATGGACATAAAACACTCTCCTCAAATTGTACCTAGGAAAAACCGTTCCGTGCATTTCCAGCACAGATGAACGATAGCATATCATGTCCAAATTTGTAAACAGTCTAAATCTTTCGCTAGCGGAACAGCAAACGAAGTTACCGTTCCGCCCGCTTGCACAGAACTTCGCCATCTGCCCGTTCTTTACCCATTGCTATCCCGCTGCGCCCCGGCCAGCAAACGACGTTCTTCGTAGGCCTCCCGCGCCAGGCGGACGTCCTCCAAAAACCAAGGAAGTTCCTTCAGCAGCAACGCCTGCGGCCCGTCGACCAGGGCCGTGGCAGGATCGGGATGGAAGTCGACCAGCACCATGTTGGCACCAGCAATCACGCCCTGCGCGGTGACATGGAACACCTCCGGTATGCCATCGGGGCCGGCATCGCGGCTGCCTACCGAGTGCGAGGGATCGATACAGACGGGCATCCGCGTGAGACGCTTGACCACCGGTACTTGTGCAAAATCGACAAAGTTGCGGTGCGGATCTCCCAGGTTGGTCTTCATGCCACGCAAACCAAAGACTACCTGGCTGTTTCCTTCCGAGGCCAAGTACTCTGCTGCATTCAAGGACTCTTCCAAGGTAATTCCGAAGCCCCGTTTGAGCAGGACGGGAAATTCCTGCTGCCTGCCCACCGCCTTCAGCAGCTCGAAATTTTGGGTGTTGCGGGTGCCAATCTGCAGCATGACGCCGGTCGGATTGCCCGTTTGCCGCAGCGCCTCGCGGATCTCATCCATGTGCTGCTCGTGCAGGATCTCCATGGCGATCACCTTGATGCCATATTTGCCTGCCAGCTCAAAAACATAAGGCAAACAGGCCTTGCCATGCCCTTGAAACGCGTAGGGACTGGTGCGCGGCTTGTAGGCACCCATGCGCGTGCAGACCTGACCATTTTCCTGCAGGGCACGCAGCATCTGCTCGACGTGCTCGCGGGTATCGACGGCACAGAGGCCGGCAAAAACGTGCAGGGTATCCTGACTGAATTCCACCCCGTTGTAGGTAAAGCCGTTGGCACGGGCGTCATCCTGATGCCGCCCCAGCACCCGGTATTCACGCGACACGCGAATGGCCTTAGTCACGCCGGGCAGGGATTCCATCTGCTCCAAATCCAAGGCTTTGGTGTTGCCAATCAGATAGACTTCACTGAGCAGCTGTTCGGCACCCTGCACCCGATGCACGCGGTATTCGATACCGTCCAACCCATCCAGATAGCGCAGCAGGGCCTGATATTCTGGTGCACTCTCCTGCAGATCCTCTCGAAGAATCAAAATCATCGTCTATCCTTTTCGTCGCCCACACTAGTTTCTGTCCGGTGCCAGCATCCGCTCCGGTCGTAAAATTTCATCTAATTGTGCCGCATCGATCCAGCCACTCGCCAGCGCCGCAGCGCGCAGTGTGCTGCCCTCCTGGTGTGCACGCTGGGCGATCTTGGCCGCGCGCTCGTAACCCAGACTGGGTACCAAGGCCGTGACCAGCATCAGGGAGCTGTCGAGATGGACCTGCAGCCGGTCTGCACGCGCCTGCAGACCCTGCACACAATACAACGCAAAAGAACGCATCGCATCTGCCAGCAGCGTGATGCTCTGTAACACATTGTAGCCTATGACGGGTTTATAGACATTGAGTTCAAAATTTCCTTGCGACGCAACAAAAGCAACTGTCGCATCGTTGCCAAAAACCTGGGCACAGACCATGCTCAACGCCTCTGCCTGGGTAGGATTGACCTTGCCCGGCATGATCGAGGAGCCCGGCTCATTCTCGGGCAGCGCCAATTCTCCCAGCCCCGCCCGCGGCCCGGAACCCATCCAGCGGATGTCATTGGCGATCTTGAGCAGCGACATCGCCAGACTGCGCAACTGGCCACTGAGCTGGCAGAGCGCCTCCTGGCCGGCCAGAGCCGCAAAGGCGTTCTCCGCCGGGCGCAACGGCAAGGACAATCGCTCTGTGAGCACCCTGCATACCTGTAGCGCAAAGTCTGGATGGGTGTTGAGCCCGGTGCCCACCGCCGTCCCTCCCAAGGCCAAGGCATAGAGCCCGGGTAGCACGGTACGGATTCCCGCCTCACCCTGACGAAGCTGATCGACATAACCGGAGAATTCCTGGCCCAATCGCATCGGCACCGCATCCATCAGATGAGTCCGGCCGATTTTCAGTATATCGGCGAAGTCCTGGCTGCGCTGCTGCAACAGATCACGCAGGCATTGCAGGGCCGGAAGCAGTTGCGCATGAACGGCGCTGGCAACGCTGAGGTGCAGGGCGCTGGGGAAGACATCGTTGGAGGATTGCCCGAGATTCACGTGGTCGTTGGGATGTACGGGATTTTTGCTGCCACGGCCACCACCGAGGCGTTCGTTGGCAAGATTGGCGATCACTTCATTGACGTTCATGTTACTCTGGGTGCCACTGCCCGTTTGCCAGACCCGCAGAGGAAACTGGGTATCCCATTGGCCAGCAGCAACCTCGTCGGCAGCTTGGGCGATAGGCTCGACAAGATCGGCCCCAAGCACGCCGAGTTTGCCGTTTACCCGCGCCGCCGCCGCTTTGATCTGCGCCAGGGCATAGATAATGGGCAGCGGCATGCGCTCCTCGCCAATCGCAAAAAAGTGCAACGAGCGCTGGGTCTGCGCCCCCCAAAAGGCATCGTCCGCAACTTCCACCTCGCCCAGACTATCGCGCTCGCGCCGCATCAGCGTTTCTCCGCCAGGCGTTCGGCCTCGTTCACCATTCCTTCCAGATAGTCCAGGGCGCTGTTCCAAATCTGCGGGTCATCCAGACGCACCCCGGCAGCAGCGACCACTTCCACCGGCGGCAGACTACCACCCAGGGCCAACATTTTCCGGTAGCACGGCACAAAGTCTTTCCCCTCGGCGCGGTAGCGCTGGATCAGCGCCAGGGTCAGCAGTTCGCCGAAGGCGTAGGCATAGACATAGCCTGGCGAACCGATGAAGTGGGGGATGTAACTCCACCACCAGCGATACCCTTCGCTGAACTGGATGGCTCCGGCAAACTGCTCTTCCTGCGTCTGCATCCAGAATTCTGCCAGACGCTCCTTGCTGAGTTCTCCCTCGCTGCGCCGGGCCTCGTGCATGAGAACCTCGAAACGGTGCATGGCCATCTGCCGAAACACCGTCGCGAAGGTATCCTCGATCTTGCCACAGAGCAGGGCCAACCGTTTGTCCGCATCGGGCTCGTTGCGCATCAAGCGTTCAAAGGTCAGCATCTCGCTGAAGACCGACGCGGTTTCGGCGGTGGTCAGCGGCGTGTCGGCATTGAGAAAGCCCTGTTCGCGCGCCAGGTATTGGTGAATGCCATGCCCCAGTTCGTGCGCAACGGTCATGACGTCGCGCACCGTCCCGGTGTAGTTGACCAGGAGATACGGATGCACGTCGGGGGTTACGGGGTGGGCGAAGGCACCACCGCGCTTGCCGGCAGCCAGGGCGGCGTCGATCCATCCCTCAGCAAAGAAACGCTGGCCGATGGCGGCGAGCTCCGGGGAAAAGTCCTGAAAAGCGCCAAGGACGATAGACTGGCATTCCGCCCAGGAATAGGACCGTGAAGAGCCAGGCAAGGGGGCATAGCGGTCATAGTCGTAGAGGGGGCTGATGCCCAGCAGCCGCGCCTTCAAGCGGTAGTAGCGGCCCACCAGGGGATAACGGGCAACGACTGCGCGTTCCAGCGCCTCGACCATCCTGTCATCGATCTCGTTGGCGAGATTGCGGTCGGCCAGCCAGTGCGGATAGCGGCGCAGGCGATCATCGAGGGCCTTGTCCGCCAGAACGGCGTTGAAGCAGAAGGTGAGCGTATGCAGACGCGTGCCCAGCCCCTGACTCAAGGCCTCTGCCGCATCCTTGCGCAAACTGCGATCCGGGTGAGAGAGCTTGCTGAGCACCTCCTGCTCACTCAACTCCTTACCGCGCAGGGAAAAACGCATTTCGGTGAGAGTTTCGTCAAAGAGCCGCTCCCACAGGCTGCGACCGGTTACCGCCTTTTCCGCCAGGATCTGCTCTTCTGCCTCGTTGCGCAGATGGGCAGCATAGTTGCGCCAATTACGCAGGAGATGGGCCCAGTGTGCCAGTTCTGGAGCGCGCAGCAGCGCCTCGGCCTGCTCCGCGGCCAGACCATTCCAGGCGATATCAAAAAAGACCAGCTGATTGCCGATCTGCGTCGCTTGCTCTTGATACTGCTGCAGCGCCGCGCCGTAGAGGGGATCATCGGCATGGGTGACATAACTGAGATAGCGGTACGCGCCAACCCGTGCCAGGCGGCTGCGCAGCGCCTCCAGGTCTTGCATGGCCTGGGCCAGCTCGGCCGCGGTCAGGGTCGCAAAATCGACCCGATAGCGGCGCGCGAATTCACTGGCCGCAGCGGCTGCCCAGTCCATATCTTGCCGCAGCTGCGGATCTTCCCGCCCGGAATAGAGATCCTGTAAACGCCAATGGATCGATTCCGCTCCTGTCTTCGCTTCCGCCATCTACTTCTCTCCTTCCAATTTCTCGCGCTCCTCACCTGCCTGCAGACAAGGCAACAAGGCGCTCAGATCCGGCTCCCGGCCGGCGCGCTGCGCCTGCCAGAGCAATTCTCCCAGACAGTCCACCACCCGATGCTCGGCGACTGCCTCCCCATAACGCGTCCGCAGACGCCCATACGCCTGCACGATACCCGGCGGTTGGCCGGTCGCCAAGAGCTCCAGCAATGCCACGTGCAGCGACATATGGGCAAAGGGATTGCTCTGGCCAAGCTCCGGCGGGAAATCTGCCTCCAGGGCCATTTCCGGATTTTCCAACAGGGCATGATACTCAGGGTGCGCGCGAATCACCTCCACCACCCGCTGCGCCATGGCATCCAGGGGTTGACCGGCGCGAAAGCGCTGCCAGTAGTCAATGAACAGCTGACGATAGGTTTCTCTCCTGCTTCCATAAAGCATATTCATTACCCAACTGCATCAGATTCTTCCATCATACGTCCCCGTAAAACTGGGGCAAGGAGTCTGCAAATTCCGGATTACCAATCTGGTAACTGGAAAAATCGCAGTTCTTTGTGTTAAATAAGCGTGGCTCGGCCAATTGGGGCTTGGATCAGCATCATTCAGCGGGAGATGAATACGTCATGGCCAACGGAAATGCAGCAGCGGAAACAGTAGTAGCTCTTACCCCCAAACAGTGGGAAGGACTGGGCAAGGTCGGCGACGCCGCCCTGCAATTGCAGAATCTCCTGCAGATGTTCCGCGATGTCCTTAACGAACTCCCGAATGCCATCGACACGGACAAACTCCTTGCAAAATACCAGCCGCAACTCGATGCCCTGCGCGAGGCCACAGAGTCCCTGCAGGGGATGCTCACCGTCGACGGCGGTGTCGACCGTTTGAAGCAGCTTCTAAGCGAAGTCAAGGACGCGCAACTCGACAAGACCATCGGCGAATTGCTGACCATCCTCAACAACCTGCAGAAATCCGGATTTTTTGCCTCCCTGGCGACGCTGAGCGGCGAGCTGAAATGCCCTCTCATCGGCGAAAACCCCGAAGACATGGTCAACAAGCTGCGCAGCGCCATGGAAAACCTGCAGTACTACTGGACCAGCGCCAAACAAGGCATCGGCGTCATCGGCAACGTCGTTGGCGAGCTGCAACTTCCTGAACGTCTCGATGAACTGCAGGAAATGGCCGACCAGTGGCTGCAGATGGCCAAGCGGGCGCAGAAGCTGGTGCAGGGCGATGCGCCGAGCGTGCAGGCGCGCCTGGAGGGACTTCTCGACATGGCGGAAATCCTTGGCGGCCAGATGAGCGTGGCCCTGGGGACCATCAAGGATACCGCCCCAGAGTTACTCCATAACGCCGATCTGAACAGCACCATTGGCACCGTCGGAATTGCCGGCAAGCGTTGGCTGCAAGTGGCCATCCGCGTCAAGAATCTTGCTGCGGGCGATAATGGCGATCTGGTCAGTCGAGTAGAAATGCTCCTCGATCAGGTCGAGAAGGTTGCTGGCTTTGCTGGCAACGCCGGTTTCTTCCTGCAGGCCGGTAAGGATGGCCTGGCAGCAGTGCAGGGAATCGTTACGGATCTCGATCTCCCGGAAAAGCTCGACATTCTTGCGGAAGAGGCGGAAAAATGGGGCAAGATCGCCCTGCGCGCCAAGCGGATCGCCATAGGTGACGCCAAGTCGGGAGATGTGGCGGATTCTATCAATAACTTGCTGGATCATGCCGAAACCATTGCCGAAACGATGCGCAATCTCGCCTGCAACCTCGAGCGGCAAGGGATCCACCTGGGTGACATCCTGTCGCCGCGCGGTGATCTGAGCATCGCAGCGTGCACGGCTACCGATTTCCTCGGCGAAATGTGGCGCGACGGCACCATCAAGAACATCGGCGCCGACATCAGTCAGGGCGCCCTGGCCTGGATGGAAATCGCCCAGATCGGCGGTGCCATGCTCAAAGGCGATGCCCCAGATATCACCACCCGGGTGAAGGGTCTGGTAAAAGAACTGCACGACGCCAAGCTGATGGACATGGTGCCCGAGGCACTCGCCTTGGTCGGCAAACTGCAGAAGGCAGGATTGCTGCACAAGGTCAACCTGGTTCTCGACAAGGCCTTGCCTCTGCTTCCCTCGGATGCAGCATTTGCCAGCGGCGTCGACAAGGCGGTCAAGGCGCTGGAGCAGACGCAGGTAGAGATGAAGGACGAAGCCAATAAGGGCGGCGGCATCTTCGGTCTGATGAAAATTTTCTTCGCGAAAGACACCCAGTTTGTGCTCAAATTTGCGGTGCGCTTCGCCAGCATTTTCCTCAAGGCCTGGAAGCAGGCCTGAGCAAGCAGTAGTAGGCGGCAGTAGTCTTCAGGTTCGGCCGCGTCCTATAGAAGGGCCAGGAGCATCAGCTCCCGGCCGGAAGAAAACAACGATTGTCCCTAGGGTAATCGATCACCCCAAATGTGGTCACTTAACGATTGGGGCCACCACGCCCCATACCTGCACCACCCATCATACCGCCGCCGGCGCCACCCTGCATGCCTCTGCCCTGATGCATGCCAGTAGATGGGGCATTATCCGGGATACTCATTCCTCTCTCCTCGGCCCGCTTGCGCATGGTTTCATGGTTCTCCGCGCGGATCTGCTGGCGCTCCTGCTCCGTTTTGGCAGACTGCATCTTGTTGCGATGCTCTGCACGCTCCTGCTGCGTCATGAGCTGGCTTCCGTAGGTAGTCGTTCCAGTCGATGCGGCGGCCGCAGGGGTTTCCGCCGCAAAGCTGGTACCCGCCATCAGAACACCAAGGACGGCCGTAATGGCAACAATCTTCTTCATAACTCACTCCTTCCATTAGAATAAAATCCGCTTGCGCGGGCTGACGTATTTACAGCAGCCAGACATATGCACATTATGTGCCCGATACATTATTCATTGGAAAAACAATATGGATCAGGATCAGCATGGTCAATCCTCAGCAGGAAAGTGTCGGGGAAAGACAAAACACGATCAGGAACAAGGTAGAGGAAGGCGCGCAGACATTACCCAATGATGAAATTTTTCATATTTTTATAGCTGATTATTCAATCAATTGGCAACCTGTAGTCGGAGAAGGGGGGGGGCAGGAGCTGCCCCCCTCTCACCGTCGTGGAGAAACGACAGGTTATGCGTGCTGCTGCGGCACGAATCCTTCTGGGGTCTGCGCCCCTTCGCCGAAGAAAAAGGCCTCCATCTGCTTTTCCAGAAAGGAGCGCGACTTGGGGTCGATCGGCGACAGACGATATTCGTTGATCAGCATCGTCTGATGCTTGAGCCAATCCTGCCATGCCTCCTTGGAGACCTCTCGGTAGATCCGGGCACCCAGGGGACCAGGATAGGGCGGACGATCCAGACCCTCGGCTTCCTTCCCCAACTTCACGCATTGCACCGTTCTCGCCATATTCACACCTCCGAAAAATTTGCCAACCCATAGCCATAGTCAGAACAGCCCGCAGGGTAGCGAGAGCCATAGGGGATGTCCAGAATCCTGAGCTCAGGAGAACAAGCGACGCAAAGGGCTGGGCAAGGCAAGCTGCGCGAGCTGCTCCGGAGCAAATGGGGACAATGCCCGTCGCCCTTCGCCCACGCCATAGACCGATACGCCAGCCTCTATGACCCGATACTCTAGATGAAAATGGGTAAACGTATGACGTTGCCACGGATGCCATTCCCCTAGTTGCGGCCGCAGGCCATATTCCGCTCGTGCCCAATCGCGTAGAGTTTCCGCGAGTTCCGGCGCTTCGTTCGCGCCCACCAGGGCATACCAGGGCAACGCCCACAACCCTCCCCAGATTCCCCGGTTTGGCCGCTTCTCCAGCAGGACACAGCCATCCTCCGCGCGCAGCAGTAAGAAACAGGCGTAACGGACGGGCTTCTCTGGCTGCGGTATCTGGGTAGGTTCACTCGGGCCCGCACAGGGACCAAACAAAGGGCAGTCGTCACATCGGGCTTTGCGTGACAGACAAAGCAAGGCGCCAAGATCCTGGATTGCTTGGTTATAATCGTGCGCCGCAGCCGGTGTTTCCTGCTCCGCAAGCTGCCAGAGCCGACGCTCGTTCTGGGGACTGCGCGCGCTACCCGTAAACCCGTAGTAACGAAAGAGCACCCGTCGCGCATTGGCATCAAGGATGGCCTGCCTTTGCCCATAAGCGCTGGCAAGCACGGCGGCAGCAGTACTGCGGCCAACGCCGGGGAGCTCGACCGCCTGGGCGAGATCCGTCGGGAACTCTCCCTGAAATCTGTCGACTACCATCCGCGCTGCGGCGTGGGCGTTGCGCGCCCGGGCGTAGTAGCCCAGGCCGCTCCAGAGCGCCAGCACCTCATCGAGGGATGCGTCGGCCAGGGCTTGCCAACTGGGGAAGTGCGCCAGAAAACGACGAAAATAGGGCTTCACCGTCTCCACCCGGGTCTGCTGCAGCATGATCTCGGCGAGATACAAAAGATAGGGATCGCGACTCTGCCGCCAGGGCAGATCATGGCGACCAGACTGCTGATACCAGGGCAAGAGACGATTGGCGATGCGCGGCGGCGTCATTTTGATTTTGCCCGGAGGCGAATCTGGAGATCCCGTGCCTGCCATTGTCCCCAGCGTAGCTGCCCGACCTGCAGCTCGCCCCGTACGGGAGGCCAGGACTTTGGCAAGGTCGGGAGAACACTTGGGGATAGCGCACTGGACGATGGTGTCGTGGGCAGCCAAGGATCGAGATCCAGCTGGGGAATGACAGCAGTAATCTGCCACGGGGCTTGCGTGCTGTCTCGTTGCAGGGAGCCATGGAACTGGGTCTTGCCCAAAATCCCACGCAGTGGATCCAGCCGGATTGGGCCATCCAGCGTCCAGGAGAGATCCCCCGACAAAGCCGCTAGCCGCATCGCCCGCCCCTCCTGAACCTTGGACACTGATAATCCCAGCAGACGCAGCCAGTCCGGCAGATTCTCCGATTGCAGTTGGAACTGGCTGCTCAGGGTGAGGGCCCGCTGCCAGTGTAGCAGCAGATTTCCCTTCCCGCTCAGCTGTGGCTGTGCCGCGATCCGCCAAGTCCGAATCGCTAGGCCATGTGCAGTCGAAGCATAGCGTAGGCCTCGCCAATTGAGCTCGCCATTCAACTGCTTCCAGACCAAGCGTAGCGTGCCCTGGTCGATTACCAATACACCGGAGGCCGGCAAAGAAACATCCTTCGCCTGCAGTCGCAGCAAGTTTCCCTGCCCTTGCGCCAGCAGAGAGATTGCCCCAGCTTGCTGGGGCTGCGGGGCTAGATATCTCGCTTGCACGGCCAGCAAACGTCCAGCATAGGAAAGCTTCCCGCTCATCGTGGCTCCTTGACCGGCGCGGTAGTTGGCTTGCAGTTTTGATACCCGCAAGCTGTGTTCGCCCAGCGGCCAGTCCACGCAACTATCCTGCACGGTGATTACCCGCGGCAGAGCCATTCCCTGACTGCTGTGGGAGCCACTACTTGGCCAGGGCCCGTGCAAATTCAGCCCATTCATATGCAAGTCCATGTCCAGCCAGCGGCCAGCGCGCAGAGCAGTCCAGGTCCAACTTGCTCGCATCTGCCGTAGCACGAGCAGGTGCCTGCCAACCTGCAGACCCTGAAGTACAATGCCAACATGCTGGGTGTTGAAGGTAATCTGCGGATTTTTTGCCAAGGTCACTGGCTGCTGCAGCTCCAGGCTCAACACACGCGCGAAGAGCCAAGCTGGCAGTCCAGCAAGAATGCACAAATAGAGCAGCAGAGCCACACCGAGCAGGCTGAGAGCCAGCCAGCGCAGGTATCTACGTTTCAATGTCGTCGACGTGGGCGAAGAGTTCGGAGCTGCCGGCCAAGGCGGCGAGGGCCATAACCTTTGCATCTTCCACAGAGGTCGCACGGATTGCCGCCTTTACCTCGGGAATGGCACCGGGGAACATGCTGAAGTGGCGCAGACCCAAGCCAACCAGTAGTGCTGTCCACTGCGGATTGGACGCCATTTCTCCGCACATGGCCACGGGAATCCCAGCAGCCTCACCCGCGGCAATGGTGTGCTGAATCATCGACAACACACCCACATGCAGGGGGTCGAAGAGTGCATTGACATCATCATCGCTACGGTCTACCGCCAGGGCGTACTGAGTGAGGTCGTTGGTGCCGATAGAGAAAAAATCGGCCACGCCAGCGAAAGCGTGGGCGGCCATCGCCACCGCCGGAACCTCGACCATGATGCCAACGGGCAGATGCTCCGCCACCTTTTGCCCCTCGGCACGCAGCTCGCTGCGCAGTTGTTCGATCAATTGCCGGGTCTGCTGTACTTCATAGACCGTACTCACCATCGGTAACATCAGACGAATGGGCGCCAGGGCGGAGGCGCGTAAGATCGCCCGCAAATGACGGCGAAACCATTCCGGCCGCCGCAGACAGAGGCGCAAGCCACGCAATCCTAACGCGGGATTCAGACCGCTGGGATACAATTGCAAGTCACTGTCGGCAAGGAGCTTATCGGCCCCTACGTCCACCGAACGAATCGTAACCTCAGCACCCGGAAGAGCGCGCAGCACCTGCGCGAAGGCCGCATACTGCTCTTCCTCGCTGGGGCTGTCCGCCCGGTTCATGAAGAGAAACTCGCTGCGAAACAGACCGATTCCTTCGGCATTGCTGCGCTGCACCCACTCGATATCCTCGGGCAATTCGATGTTGGCGAAGAGGCGAATGGCAGTACCATCGATGGTAAGCGCGGGCAGATGCCGTTCTTCTTCCAAGAGTTGGCGCCGCCGCTCGCGCCGCGCCTGCATCTCGCGATACTCGGCAAGAAGCTCTGGACCGGGATTGACCAGTACCGTGCCCTGTTCGCCATCCACGACCAGCTGATCGCCACTGCGCAGCAGCCGCGTGGCGTGGTGGGTACCCACTACCGCCGGCAGCCCCAGGCTACGCGCCAGGATGGCCGAATGGGAAGTTGCCGCGCCAAAGTCGGTCACCCAACCCAGCACCGAGCCATTTTTGAGCAGGACGGTGTCGGCAGGGCTCAGTTCCGAGGCGACGATGATGCGCTCTGCAGCTGTCTTCAGGCTGGGCACTTGGGCACCGAGCAAGTGCCGTAGCACGCGGTCGGTCACCTGCAGGATGTCCTCCCGTTTGGCGCGCAGATAGGGATCCTGCATACGCTCGAAGACTTCGACCAGGCGCTCGCGTTCGTGGTGCAGGGCCCAGGCGGCATTGCGATGCTGTTCGCGGATCAGGGCAATGGGGCGATCCCGTAGCGCGGGATCGTCGAGCATGAGCAAATGGGCATCAATGAACAGGCGGGTATCTTGGGGGGCGTCCTTGGGAATGGCCTCACGCACGCGCAAGAGCTCATCGCGAGCCAGAGCCAGGGCGGCGCACAAACGCTGTACTTCGGTTTCGAGCTCGTCCCGCGCAACGCTATAATCCGGAATCTCCATACTGGCAGGTTCCAAGACGACGGCCGTGCCAATGGCAATACCGGCGGCCGCGCCAATTCCTGCCAGTTCAAAGGTCACTCACCTTCTCCAAAATAATCTGCGGCCAGGGCGCGCAGCGCGGCGCTGCACTCTTCCTCCTGCTCGCCTTCGGTCTCCAGGGTGAGCACCGTGCCCTGCGAGGCGGCCAGGGTCATCAGCCCCATGATGCTTTTACCGTTCACCCGCTGCCCGTCGCGCTCGAGCCAAACCTGACAAGGAAAGCGCGCCGCGATACTGACGAATTTGGCCGAGGCCCGGGCATGCAAGCCCAGACGATTAATGATGGGAAATTCCACTCGCATTGACCGCATTCCTTTTCTTCAAGGCAAGTCGAGAGGATAGCGCCAGCCGCGCGATGGGCCAAGTCGCTGGATCTCGCTGCTTGTGAAATAATCCAGTCTGCTTCTTGCAGGACGGGGGTCGAGGCCTTGGACAATACGGCAATGCTGATGGGTTACTCCTCTTTTGGTCCGGTGATGGTCGCAGTCATGATTTTCGCGTTCGCCCTCGCCATCGTCGTCTATTTCATCCCGAGTATTGTCGCCTACGCGCGGCGCACCCAGAATTTTCTGGCCATCTTCCTGCTCAACTTGTTCCTTGGCTGGAGTCTCCTGGGTTGGGTGGGTTCCTTGATCTGGGCCCTGCTCGACGAAAAGAAAGGCTACGCATATATGCAGGTTCCGGTTGCCGCACCCAACAACTCCTCGCTCAGCCCGCAGCCAAGAGCTATCATGACGGCGCCGCCAACGCCAAGCAGCACTGCTGTCTTTTGTCCGCATTGTGGTCATGCCGTCGGACCGGAAGATCTCTTCTGTGCCCACTGCGGTCATGCCCTGCGTCAGCCACCAGAGAAATAGAGCGCTTATGTCAGTCTTCTCGCGGATCTTTGTGCTGGGTAAATACCGCGACAGTGGGGCCCTCCCTGCTCTCATCCAGCTCACTTCGGCTTTACAGGCCTGGGGCTGCGATCTGCGCATCGATGCCCGCTATCGGGACCAGTTTCCCGGCCTGCTGCCTTTTTCCTCCCTGCACGAGGCGGAGCCCGGCGATCTGGTCGTCGCGCTGGGGGGCGATGGCACCCTCCTCGGCAGCGCCCGCGAGCTGGCCGGTCGCAATGTTCCTGTCTTGGGCATCAATACCGGGCGCCTGGGTTTTCTTGCCGACATTTCCCTTGCCGACATCGACGAGACTCTACCGCCGATCCTCGCCGGTAACTATGTCGAGGATCGGCGCAGCGTCCTGCACGCCGAGCTCTGGCGCGAAGGGATCCCGATCTCTTCCGGGCTCGCCCTGAACGAGGTCTTTGTCCACAAAGGCTGCGGCGAAAGCATGATCGAGCTTGGTGTGCAATTGGACAGCCGGCAGCTCTATACCGAACGCGCCGATGGCCTGATTCTCTCCACCCCCACCGGCTCCACTGCCTACGCCCTTTCGGCTGGTGGCCCCATTTTCACCCCCGAGCTGCGCGCCCTACTACTCGTGCCGATCTGCCCACACACGTTGAGCACCCGCCCCATCGTTTTGCCCGATCATTTGCCCCTGCGCTTCAAACTGACGGCAGCGCGCTTCCCGGCCGCCCTCAGCCTCGACAGCCACAGTTCTTTTCCCATGGTCATCGGTGACGAAGTCCATGTGCGTCGCGCCGACTGCGAGGCCCTGTTCATTCATCCACAGGAGCAGGACTTTTTTGCTATCCTGCGCCGCAAACTTCATTGGGCCGAACCCCCTGGCGAGGACTGATGCTACTTGATCTGCAGATCCGCAATTTTGCCCTGATTCGCAGTCTCGACATCGAATTTGAGCGGGGCCTGACGGTGCTGACCGGCGAGACGGGTGCCGGAAAATCGATCCTGATCGACGCCATTGCCTTGCTACTGGGCGACAAGGGCAGCCCGCAAATGGTACGGCACGGTGCCGAGCAAGCAGAAATCATCGGCAGTTTTTCCGCCAATCGCGCCAGCGCGGCCTGGCTGGAGGAGCAAGAACTTGCGGCGGAAGATGATACCATCATCCTACGGCGTGTCCTGCCCGTTCAGGGGCGCAGCCGTCTGTTTCTCAATGGCCGCGCGATCAGCAGCCAACAAGCCCGCGATCTCGGGTCGTTTCTGCTTGATATCCTGGGGCAGCATGCACATCTCCAGCTGCTCAAACCCGAGCGTCAACTGGCCTTGCTCGATCGTTTTGCCAATAGTGACGCGCTGCGTGCCGCGGTTGCCGTGTCCTGGCAGCAGTGGCGCGCGGCGCGACAGGAATGGGACCGGCTCGCCCAGAATCAGGCGCAGGATGCCGCCCAGCGCGAGTGGCGACAGTTCTTGTACCAGGAGCTGCAGCAGGCGCGGCTCCGGCCTAGCGAATGGGAAGAGCTGCAGGAGGAAGAGCAACGCCTCACGGCGGTCGAGCAGATTCGTGCCGGCATCGATCTCGCGCTGCATGCTCTGGACGAAGAAGGTGGTGCCCTGTTGCGTCTGGCAGATGCGCAGCGAGGGCTGAATCAGGCTGCACACAAGGATCCACGCCTGGAAGACTCGCTACAGCTGCTCGACGCGGCGATGATTCAGGCGAACGAAGTCGTTGAAGGGCTGCGAGGCTATCTGCATCACCTGGAGGCGGAACCCGAGCGACTGGATGAGATTGCGCGCCGCCTGCAGGAGCTGCAGGACCTGCAGCGCAAGCATCGCTGCGATATGGCGGGTCTTTTTGCCCTGCGGGAACAATTGGCGGCGGAATTTGCCGCCGAGGACAGCGGCAGAGATCCGCTTGCCCATGCGGCAGAGACCCTGGAGAAATCTCGCCGAAGCTACCTGCAGCAGGCGGAAGCCCTCAGTGCCAACCGGCAGGAGGCAGCGCCCCGGCTTGCCTTGGCCTTGCAAGAGCAAGTCCGCTCTCTGGGTATGCAGCATGCCGTGGTGGAACTTCGCCTGGACGCCCAAACAGCGGAAAAGTCCTGGACAAACGCCGGCATGGATCGGGTGGAATTCTGGATATCCGTAAACCCTGGCCACCCGGCTCAGCCGCTCGCCCAGGTCGCCTCTGGAGGCGAGCTGGCCCGCATCAGTCTTGCTCTGCAGGTGCTACTCAAGCTCGAAGAGGTGGAGACCCTGATCTTTGATGAAGTCGACGTGGGCGTTGGTGGGGCAGTCGCCGAGCGCATCGGCAGGTTATTGCGCCAATTGGGTGCAAGCCATCAGGTCCTCTGCGTCACCCACCTGCCCCAGGTAGCGGCGCACGGGCACCAGCACCTCCATGTGGAAAAGTCCGTTGCCGACGGGCAGACCGAAAGTCGTTTGCGCCGACTGCAAAGCGCCGAGCGAGGCGATGAAATCGCCCGCATGTTGGGTGGTAGCGAGATCGATGCCAGCCTGCAGACCGCGGCGCAGAAGCTCCTGCAGGATGCCGCACGCAGCTCAGGCAGCCCGCAAGGCACGCAGCGCGGCTAGATCAACCACCTTCTCTGCCGTTGCTGGAAACGCCCACAGGCGACGCCGCAGTGCGCCTTGTCGCGTGAGGATCTTGCGTCCCAGATCATCTCCGCACCAGCGTCCGCGCTCATCGCGTACGGCTCCCAAAAACAGCCAGTCAGCCAGCGCAAAGGCCCAATGCTCATTACCCATGGGCAAAATATTGAGCAGATGACCGGAGAAGCGCCACGGCGTCAGCGCCGTAAGGTCATACCCCGGACCCAAACTTTCTGCATCGGGCAGCAGGCACTGCAGACGCTCCCGCGCCGCACTCAGGGCGGCGTCCGGCCGCGTTTGCAACAGCCACACACGGCGCGGCTCAGGCAGATATTCCAGGACCCGGTCGAGATCCTCTTCCAGGGTGTCGCTCTGAAAGTCGAGCAGCAATAGGTCTTCTTCGCTAACGACGGCGTAGCGGTTGGCAAAACCGGTTTTCTCCAAACAGAAAAGGCGCATAGAAGATCTCCTGAGACGAATTAGAATATGCAGTTATACTAATGCAATGCCCATGCCAATATCATGGAGAGGGAAAATCAACAGATTGGCGATGTGCTGACGGCGTCTGCCGTAGTCAAAAGACTACAGTGGCGGAAAGCCCGCGAATGGGTAGACTGTCAAACATGCAGAAGTTACGAGCATCCAGGGTTGCCGGTCCGTCTCAACCTCATTTGTCGTCCACCGACACAGGGTCTGCTCCGCCGCGCGCGTCCCTGCTGCGACGGGTACTGGGCTTTGCCCTGGCTACCGTCATCACTGTGACTGCCATCAGCGCCCTCGCCCTGCGCGCCGTGCAGACCCTCCAGGATAGCAGCGACACCCTGCTTCGGGTTGCCATTCCGCTACAGCGTGACGCGTTGCGTATCAGCGCCCTGCAGCAACAGGCGGAATTCTACGAACGCTTGGCAGCAGTTTTACCGCAGCAGGGCTACCGCGAGACCAGCGCCCAACTGCTACAACAGGAGCAAGATCAGCTGGCAGAGCTGTTGCCAAAATTGGCAGCATACCCGCAAATCGCAGCAGATTTACATGGCTTGCAAACGCAATTGCAGGCATTCAGCCAGGCTGATGCCAATCAGCTACATGCCGCGCAGGTACTGCTCGATGCGCGTCTGAAAAAACTGAGTAGCGACCTGCAACAACTTTTTCAGCAGGAAGCGGATCGGGCGGCCAGAGCTCGTCAGCATGCCACCTGGCTCATTTTGGCTTTGGTCCTTCTGAGTGCATTGCTGGCCATTTTGGTGAGCTGGCGGGTACAGGTCAGCCTCTCCCGTCCATTACACGGGATTCTCGCCGCCCTGGAAGACATGGCGGCGGGCAGAAGTGCGTTGGTTGCCGAGGCTGGCCCACCTGAGTTACGCGCCGTCGCGAAGAGCATTTCCCTGATGCAGGAGCGTCTGGCAGAAGAAGAAAAATTGCGCCATCTCTTTCTCAGCCAGATTTCTCACGAGCTGAAGACCCCTCTGGCATCGGCTCGCTCGGGAGCAGAGCTGCTCCTGAGCGAACGTTTTGGTGTACTGGATGCGCGGCAACGGGAAATTCTCGAGATCATCAACCGGCAGGTGCACGAACTCTTCCTCGCCATTCAGGAAATGCTGGATTTACATGCCCTGCGCGCCCGCAGTCTCGATTACCATCTGGAGCCTGTCGAACCGGCCTCGTTGCTGCGGGAACTGGAACTGCGTTTTCGTAGCCTGCTCGAACAAAAGGGGCAAAAGCTACAATGCAGCGTCCAGACATCCAGAAGGGTTCGCGCTGACCCACAGCGTCTGCTACAGATTCTGAGCAATCTGGTGACCAACGCCCACAAATATGCCCCAGCAGAGAGCCGCATCGAGATTGCGGTTGCGGAAGGCGCGCAGGGCGTAGACTTTTGCGTGCGCGATTACGGCAAGGGAATCCCCGAAGCATTGCTGGAGAAGGTATTCGAGGAATTTTTTCAGGTACAGGAGAAAGGGGTATTGAGCAAAGGGACGGGTCTGGGGCTGGCCATCACCCGAGAGCTGGTGGAAGCGCAGGGTGGCAAGATATCCTTACGCAACGCACGCCCCGGACTCCTCGCGGAATTCTGGTTACCTTATGGAGATGCTCATGCCTAAGTCCCGACTGCTCCTGTTGTCTCTGGGTCTGTCTCTCCTGTTGAGCGCTTGCGCCCAGCGCCTGCCGCCACCGACTTTTCCGAGCCCTCCCCTGACGAGCAACAGCGAACGCGGTCTCCTCAGCGCACTCGCTCATTGTGGTGCCGCCGATTCCCTCGCTTGTGCCCAGATTCACCTAGCGTTGGCGCAGCATTACCTGCGCCAGCAACCACTCAGCCGCACGAGCGTAGCGGCGGCCCATTCGGAGCTGCATATGGCCGCACAAAATCCGGAGTTGGAACAACAAGTCGACGGTTGGCGTAGATTGACTGCCTCTTGGTTGCAGCTTGCCGCGCGCCCGGAAAGCTCGGGCAAATGCGCGGCCGAGAACAGCTCTGCGCTAAACGTCCAAATTGCGCGACTGAGCGCCGAAAACGCCGAGCAAAAGGCCAAACTCGCGCAACTCAATTCATTGTTACAGGCAGAGGCCCAGAAGAGTCTGGAGAAGAGAGCAAAATGAGGAATGAGCCCGAACCAGCAACCATTTACGTAGTCGATGACGATCCCGATTTCCTGCGGGTTCTGGGTTTGTGGCTGGAAAGTGAGGGGCATCAGGTCGTCACTTTTGACCATCCAGCGGATCTGCAGAAGCAACTGGATAAAAGGCTGCCGGATTTATTGATCAGCGACCTGCGCATGCCGGAAATCGACGGCATGGAACTCCTCGAGTGGGTGCAGGAATGCGAGCCGGATCTGCCCGTCCTCCTTCTCACCGCCCATGGCAGCATTCCCAATGCCGTCGCTGCCATGCGCGGCAATGCCTTTGCCTATCTAGCCAAACCGTTTCGCTACGAAGAATTGCAAGAACAGATGCAGGCGGCCCTGGAGCAATGGCAAGACAAACAGGAAAGTCGTCGTTTGCGTGCCGCCATCCGCCAGCAGGCCAACCAGTCCCTGCTGTACCGCAGCCGGGCCATGCAGGAGCTGATGGACGATGTAACCCGGGTCGCCGGCACCCAGGCGAGCGTGTTTTTGTCGGGCGAAAGCGGCGCCGGCAAGGAACGGGTTGCCCGCGCGATCCATAGCGCCAGCCCGCGGCGTACTGGGCCATTTTTGGCGATCAACTGCGGTGCCATTCCAGCCGATGTCGCCGAGAGCGAGCTATTTGGCCATGTAAAGGGATCCTTTACCGGGGCCACAGCCGACCACCCCGGACTGATTCGCAGCGCGCATGGCGGCACCCTATTCCTCGATGAGGTGGCCGATCTTCCTCTTCCTTTGCAGGTCAAGCTGCTGCGGGTATTGCAGGAGGGTCGGGTGCGGCCCGTCGGTGGACGCGAGGAGTTCCCGGTAGATATCCGCGTCATCAGTGCCACGCACCAGGATATTCACGCACTTCTGAGTGCTGGTCGCTTTCGTGAGGACCTCTATTATCGACTGCATGTGATTCCCCTGCGGGTTCCGAGCCTTGCCGAGCGCCCCGAGGATATCCTGCTGCTGGCGCAGCACTTTCTCGACCGCGAAGCCTCTCGTCTACACCGGGAAATTCAGGGTTTTGCTTCCGAAGCGGTCGATAAACTTCTGCAACGGGCCTGGCCGGGCAATGTGCGTGAACTGGAAAACGTCGTGACCCAAGCCGTCGCCTTGAGCAACGAGAACTGGATTCCGGCCAGCGCCATACCCAACTCGGGCCGGGGGACGAGTACCCCCGCATTTGCCCAGTTGCAGGAAGCCAAGGCCGAGTTCGAGCGCGACTATCTGCAACGGCTGCTGCGCAGCACGGATGGCAATATCTCGCGCGCCGCCCGTATTGCCGGGCGGCATCGCACGGACCTGTACAAATTAATGCGCAAACATCAGTTGCGGACAGAAGACTTCAAAGACGATGGGGAAACGGAGTTCTGCCCCACGCCGCGCTGATGATCTTCCCCTGCAGTAGCGCGTATACTTTACCCATATCGACTTACGGACTTACGGGATCTGCGAAACGTCATGTTGCCAATGCCAAACCCCAGGGTAACCATCCAGCGGCGCTGGCATCCACGCCGCTGGTTTATCCAAGGCCTACTGATCTCCCTGCCAATTGGCCTGACCATCTATGTCGTCCTGATGGTTGGAAGCTGGGTCGACAGTATCTTTGCCGCCCCGATCCATGCCATCTTTGGTACCGATATCCCGGGCCTGGGTATTGTTCTGACGCTACTCTGCATTTTTGCGGTGGGCTTTCTGGCATCACACGTCCTCACCGCCTGGATTTTCGAGCGTCTCAACGCCGTGCTCGAGCGAATCCCGGTCTTGCACAGCATCTACAGCACCATCCAGGAAACCGTGGAATTGCTCTTTGGCGGCAAAGAGAAAGGCTTTCGCAGCGCCGTTTTGCTACGCCAAGGTGGCGACCTGGGCTATGTCGTAGGACTGATTACCCGGGATCATCTCACCGAGTTACCGACTGTCGCCGACGAGGACTGTGTCGCCGTATTCATTCCCATGAGCTACGGTGTGGGCGGCTTTACCTGTGTGGTGCCACGTAGCAAGATCATCCCGCTACCCGATCTCAGCCCGCAGCAAGCGCTGCGCTTTGCCATGGCCGGTGGCCTCGGTAGTGGCCGGGCAGTGCGCGATAAACCGCTGCGAGCGGATCATACGGAACAGCGATAATTTTATAGCCCCAATGGAGTGAATATGGATCGTGTGCGCAAAGCAGTCTTTCCCGTAGCCGGCCTCGGTACCCGATTTTTGCCGGCGACCAAGGCCAGCCCGAAAGAGATGCTGCCGATAGTCGACAAGCCCCTTATTCAATACGCTGTCGAGGAGGCGATCGCGGCCGGTTGTGATCAGATGATTTTCATCACCGGACGCGGCAAGCGGGCGATCGCCGACCACTTTGACGTATCCTACGAACTCGAGGCTGAACTCGAAAAAAAGGGAAAGAACGCCCTGCTGGAGCAGGTTCGCGCCATTGTTCCCAGCAACGTCAGCGTCATTCACCTGCGCCAACCCTACCCCCTGGGGCTGGGTCATGCGGTTTCCATGGCGCGCCCGGTGGTGGGCGACGAGCCCTTTGCCGTCCTTCTGGCCGATGACCTGATGCTGGCCGACGAGCCAGTACTGGCGCAAATGGTGGACCAATATCATCGCTACCAGGCGGGGATTCTGGGCGTCGAGGAGATTCCCTACGAGCACAGCGTCCGTTATGGTGTCGTCGAGGCGCGCGCCTGGGACGAGCAGATCTACCAAGTCAGCCGCATCGTGGAAAAGCCCAAGCCCGAGGAAGCGCCATCCAATCTGGGGGTAGTGGGGCGCTACATCCTCCCGGCGCGAATCTTCCATTTTCTGGAGAATGTCAGTACCGGCGCTGGCGGCGAGATCCAACTCACCGATGCCATCGCCAAACTGCTGCGCGAGCGTCAGGTTCTAGCTTATCGCTTTCAGGGACACCGCTTCGACTGTGGCGATAAATTGGGTTATCTGCAGGCCACCATCAATTTTGCGCTACGCCATCCCGAGGTCGGCTCTGCCTTCAATCGCTATCTGCAGGAACAATGCCAAAGCATGAGCACAGCGGATTGACTCACGCTGCACCGGTCACGCTCACCGCCTTTTCCGCTCTGGCGCCTCTTGGGTTATGCTATGGCGCGCTGAAGAGAAAGGGGGCGTCATGATCATCATTGAGGGTGTCACTGACAAAGGCGGCAAGTTCCGCCCCTCGGCCTGGGCAGAGATGCTCATCGAGGGGGTAGGACTGGCCCACTTTGGTAGCGACCACAAGATCCACTACCTGCCGATGATCGAACCGGCTACCATCAACGGCAATGCGGCGATCATCATGGATGAGGCGTTGGAGCAATTACGCCCCGAAGCGTACAAGGAAATACTGCATTTCGCCAAGGAAAATCACCTGATGATCCATTATGAGATCGGCACTCTGGCCGAGCGGCGCGCCGCCCAGAAAACGGCCAAGCAAGCTGATTCCCGGCGCTCTTCCTGATGACACCAAGCCCGGCTTCGCGGCGCCGTTTTGCCATCCTCCTGTTTTCCGTCATTGGGCTGTATGGGCTCTTTGCGGCAGTCCTCAGCTGGCAGGTCATCCAGGCGCAAGGCAGCGTCCGCAACAACCTCAGCATCGCCCTGAATTCCATTGATTTTCTGCATCAGCATCAAATGGATCTGGAAAACGATCCAGCCATCCGCAGCGAGCTCCAGTCGGCATGGGCAAAGCACCGCGCGCTCTGGGTAGGGAGCAGTGCGCAGCGCTGGGCTCTGGCCCTTCTTAGCGAGTGGAACCAGGCGGCAGTGGCCCCCGCCTGCGGCGCAAAGGCACCAGCCTTTGTGCTGGGTAAGGCACCCGAAAACCGGCAGGCGCGAGCCTGTCATGTCTACATGGCCATTGTCGACGGTCGCATTCAGGTGACGGGCTACGACACCCAAGGTGCAGCTATGGATAATTTTTACGAATCACTCTACCCGTTTCACATAGACGGTAACCCGACTCGCTAACAGCTACAGGCTGCGTCCCTGCGCCTGCCACCAGGCCTTTGCCTTGTCAGCAGCCTCTTTCGCGCTGGCCGGGTCTTTGAGCCAGTCCCGTGCCTGCTCGGCAATCTCTTCGCTACTGGCTGCATAGCGTGCACCGCCGGCCTCCAGCAGGCCCCGCCGCTCGGCGGTATCCGCCATCTTCGGTCCGAAGAGGATGGGGCAGCCGGCGCGGATCGGGCTTTCCAGGTCTACAGGCCCACCACTCAGCGTACCGCCCGGCACACAAAAATCGGCACAGGCATAGAAGGCATCACGCACGGCGATGGTCTCCACGAAGTAGACGCGCGTCTTGATCGGCACATAGCTGGTGAACAGACGGCTATGGCGAATGGTTTGCAAGTGGTACTTGAGGGCATCGCGGTAGACGGGTTCGAAGCGCTCTTCGCGATCTGGGGCAAGGATCATGATCCCCATCCGCACCCGCATCATCGCCAGGAAGCTGCTGTATGCCTCCGGTTCCTCGTCGTTGTGGGTGTTAGGGAAATAGACCACGCAACGATTTCGGTCGCGAAATTCCTTGAAGCGCTCACAGACTTCCATTTCCTTCTTCTCCGCTTTCGAGTATCAGCCTTCGGCATACTACGGCAGGCCGGAAGAACTTTCAAAATTGGCGCAGATATCGGGTAGTGGTATTTTCATCACAGATTTTGCCGGTTGAGGAGTGCAGTGTGCGCGTTCTTTTTCTCGCCTCAGAAATGGCCCCCTACGCAAAAACCGGGGGGCTCGGCGACGTCATCGGTGCCCTTCCCGGACAACTGCGAGCGGAAGGAATCGAGACCTGGGTCTTGCAACCGTACTATGGCAAACCGGAATTGCAATATCTCCATTATCTGGGCAGCTTCACTCCGCCGTATACCGGCCGCCAGGGAGAGCTCTGGTGCTTACCCGCCGAGCCACACACCCTCTTCCTGCGCGAACCCGGTTTCTACGAGCGTGGCGGAATCTACCAGGATCCCTTTGGCCAGGACTGGCCGGACAACGCCCAGCGCTACGCCTATCTCAACCGGATGGGGGTGGAACTGGCCCAAGGGCGGATTCCCTTCCTGCCCGGACGAATGGATCTGTTGCACGCCCATGACTGGCAGGCAGGACTGGCGCCCTATCTCCTCGACCTGGAAGGTCGTATCGGCGCGCCACGCCCCGCCACCCTGCTCAGCATTCACAACCTGGCCTACCAGGGGCGCTTTTCACCGGAGCTACTCGCGTTTCTGCATCTGCCTGTTGCAGATTTTCATCCCAGCGGTACTGAGCTGTATGGCAGTTTTTCCTTCCTGAAGGCCGGGCTGGTCTATGCCGACGCCCTCAGCACCGTTAGTCCGCGCTATGCCCAGGAAATCCAGACCGAAGCCTTCGGCATGGGGCTGGACGGGCTCTTGCGGACGCGTCACGCCGATCTGACTGGTATCCTCAATGGGATCGACGACACGCGTTGGAACCCGCGCGGCGATCCCTATCTGGTCGCCCATTACGACGAACATGATCTCGCGGGCAAGGCGCGCTGTAAAAGTGCTCTGCAAAGCTTGCTCGGACTATATCCCGATCCCGACGTGTTGGTATTGGGGCTGATCAGCCGATTCGTCGAACAGAAGGGGATCGATCTCGTTCTGCAACTGGCTCCAGAATTACTGCGCGAACGCATCCAGCTGATACTGCTGGGCACTGGTGAGGCGAACTACCAGGATCAGGCGCGGCAGCTTGCGCATTTGCATCCTGGGCAAATGGCAGTGCATATTGGTTTTGATGAGAGTCTTGCCCACCGCATCGAGGCAGGCATCGATGCCTTTCTCATGCCCTCGCGTTTCGAGCCCTGTGGTCTGAACCAGATGTTCAGCCTGCGCTACGGCAGCCCACCCATCGTCCATGCAACAGGAGGACTCGCTGATACCGTGGTCGATGTCGATCAGAATGTACGAGCTGGGAACGGCTTTGCCTTCGCGCCCGCCGCGATTGATGGCCTGCGCGATGCCATCCACCGCGCCCTGCGCCACTTTCAGCACCGCGAACACTGGCAGGAACTGCAACGCCGCGGCATGCAGGGCGACTATGGCTGGCAACGGGCGGCGCGGGAATATATAGCGCTTTACAGAAAACTGCTACTCGGCGCATGATCAGAGCACACGACAACGGAGAACTGATCATGGAAATTTCCTTTCATGGAGCGGCGGGCGGTGTCACCGGTTCCTGTCACCATCTGCGGATTGGTGAGCGCCAGATCCTGGTGGATTGCGGGATTTTTCAGGGGGAAGGAGACATTGCCAAGGAAAATGCCGCCGATTTCGGTTTCTCGCCCAAGGACATCGATTATCTCTTGCTGACCCATGCGCACCTGGACCACTGCGGGCGCATTCCTTTGCTCGTCAAACGTGGCTTTCGTGGCGAAATTCTCTGTACTACGGCCACGCGTGACCTGGCGCGTCTGGTGATGCTCGACTCCGCTGGGCTCGCCGCCGAGGAGGCGAAACGGGCCAATCGACACGCCTCGCGACATGGTGACGAGCTGCAGGAGCCCCTCTATGAAGTGCAGGATGTACTGGACGCCATGGACCACTTCGGCCGTCTGGCGAAATATGACGAGCCCATCGACTTGTGTCCGGACATTACCGTACGTTTTGGCGATGCCGGCCACATCCTCGGCTCGGCGTGGGTGCATATCGAGGCCGTGGAAGGCGGCAAACGCCAACGTTTTGTCTTTTCCGGTGACCTTGGCAATGCGGGCAAACCCATCATTCGCAGCCCGAGCCCGGCGCCCGAGGTAGATATCCTGGTGATGGAATGCACCTATGGCGATCGCTTACACAAGGCTATGCAGCCCTCCATCGGCGAGCTTCGTGACGCCATCCTCGATACTCTAGAGCGCGGCGGTAACGCCATCATTCCTACCTTCGCCCTCGAACGTGCCCAGGACCTGCTCTATTTTCTGCGCGAGATGATCGAGGCTGGCGAACTGCCCAAACAACTACCCGTATTTCTCGACTCGCCCATGGCCATCTCCGCTACCGAAATCTTTCGTCGCCATCCCGAATGTTTCAATACCACGACTGGGAAGATCTTTCAGAGCGGTGTCGATCCCTTCGCGCTGCCCAATCTGCACTTCACCCGGGAGACGGCGGAATCGATGCAGATCAACCAGATCAAGGGTGGAGCGGTAATCATGGCGGGCTCCGGCATGGCGAGTGGTGGCCGCGTTACCCATCACCTCAAACACAATCTCTGGCGCGCCGACAGCAGCGTCATCTTTGTTGGCTATGCGGCACAGGGGACCTTGGCCCGACGGATCATCGATGGCGCCAAGACCGTGCGGATCTTCGGCGAGGAAATCCTGGTACGCGCCAAAGTGCATACGATTGGCGGCTTCTCTGCCCATGCCGACCACGACGAACTCCTGCAGTGGTATGGGGCCGAGCAACGCCCGGCAAATACCTTTCTAGTGCATGGCGAAGACAACGGCCGCGAGGGGATCGCTAAGGTATTGCGCGAGCGCAATCTGCGCTACCACTGCCCGGTCATTGGAGATCATTATTCCCTCTAAAAAATCCCTGACTATCCGCAAAAGCGGTAACCGTTCTATAATCACTCAGTTTTTCCGCACATAGGAGCACAGTCCATGGCAGGTCACTTTCCGTTCTCTGGCAAAGCCAACCGCGTTTCTGTCTATGCCTTTTTTGAAGCACACGATTGGAGTCTGGAAGCGCAGGAGAAATATTTTGAACATTGGTACGAGTGGGCCAAGAATTACGTCCTCAACGACGCCGATCTGAAAGCCAGCAAAGGCGTTCTTTTCACCGGGGAACATTTCCACTTCGGGACGCATGCCGACCATGATTTTCATCTGCATGGCTACGCCATTGCGACCCGTTTGCTCGACCTAGGCGAGTTCATCAAGGGCGCCATCTTCCCCAAGATGGACCACGACGCCCTGCACGCGCTGGAGCAGAAGCACCACGAGTGGGTCAAGGAAGCGGACGCCGTCAGTGCCGAGCATCCTCGTCCAGAAGCACCGGAAATCGGTCGTTACCGCCACGTCTGACAATCTGCGTCCCGCGCCAGCGGGATTCGTGATGGACCCGAAAACCATAGCAAAGTGTTTTGCCGCCCTGCGGGCGGCAATTCCAGAGCCGCGCACGGAGCTGCACTACTCTTCCCCGTTTCAACTCCTGGTTGCTGTAGTTTTGTCGGCGCAGAGTACCGACAAGGCGGTCAATCTCTGCACTGCCAGTCTCTTCGCCGCTGCGCCCGATGCGCAGGGGTTGTGGGATTTGGGCGAAGAAAAAATTCGAGAATACATACGGCACCTCGGACTCTTCAACACCAAGGCACGGAATGTTCACGCCTTGGCCGGAATCATCCTACGCCAATATCAAGGAGAGGTTCCGCGCGACCGTAAGGCGTTGGAGTCTTTGCCCGGCGTTGGACGAAAAACCGCCAATGTCGTTCTCAACACGGTCTTTGCGGAACCCACCATTGCCGTCGACACGCATATTTTTCGGGTGGCCAATCGCACCGGCATTGCCCCAGGCAAAACCCCGCGTGCCGTTGAAGACCGCTTGATGCAGGTAGTGCCCAGAGAATTTCTGCTTGATGCCCATCACCTGCTGATCCTGCACGGCCGCTACACCTGTACTGCACGCAAGCCGCGCTGCGGCGTCTGCGCCTTGCACGACTGCTGCGTCTGGCCCAACAAAAATCTTGGCTGAGAGGGTCGTCTCTTCCGGGTTTGCGACGGGTAGCAAAGGGGCAGAGGCTCTGCTCGATGATGCCGTCGCCATGGCTCTCGCGAAGCTTGCGGGGCCGGTCAGCGGGGCCCTCATTGCCTTCAGCCCGAGCCATCTGCCGCAACCACGCGCGGCCTTGCAGCGTCTTGCAAGACGTCTCTCCTGTCTGCAAATTCGCGCCGCTTCCTTCCCCGGAGTCATTAGTGACCACGGCAGCGCACTGGGACAGGCGGCCTGTGCGGTATTGCTGTTCTCTTCCCCACTTGGACTCGGTGCACACGGTGCCAACACGCTGCTCTGGGCTAGCCCACAAGACTTGGATGCGGGAGAATTGCCCGCAGAAGAAAGCGCGTCGATGGGAGTGGTCACCAGCAAACTTTCCTGGTTCTGGCAATATCCTCAGCGCCGGCATCTGCTGCGCACGGCATTGTTGGGTCCATTGCAACATCAGCAGGAGATCTCTTCCGGCATCAGCCCGCTGACAACTCTCTTCCCATATTTTCGCCAAGAGGGTGCGTTACTCTTGCAGCTGGAACGCTATTCAGCTTTGCCTCTCCTTGCGCGCAGCATCCCCTTTGCCTTGCGAGAAGCACGCAGGCTGCCCCTCGACCAACTGCTGGTAGCTGAACGCGATGCGCAATCACGCATTCGCTACCTGCACATTGTCGCAACCGACAGCAATCGCAGCGGCCTATGGCTGGAGCGCCCCCTGCGGGCGAACAGTCAGGTCTTTCTTGCCTGGCGTAATCCGGATGCGGCCCTACGGGACACCCGGGTAATTCTGGAGGCAGTCAAGCCGCGCGAGATGCCGAACTTCGCCTGGCTCAGCTACTCCTCTTCCCGCGCGATGGTTTTTTCCTCACAAGCGAAAAACGAGCTGAGCTTATGGCATGAGCATTTCCCCAACTGTCCCATGCTGGGTGCTTTTGCCCACGCTGAACTCATAACCGGCGGGAGTGGACCAGAGCTCCAGCGCTTCAGTCTAGTCATGGATCTCTTTTATCGGCAGGGCACCTGGAATACTTGACCACCCCAAGCAGTCTGGCAGACTCAGGCGGTTTCCATTGCTTCAGGTTTCTCCAATGCGTTTGGCCGCTGTTCTCCTACTCTCTTTTTTCTGTGGTATCGGCACCGCCTCTGCGACTACCTATCCCTTGCCGCAGGGCAATAACAATGTGGTGGGAGAAATCCGCTATCTCAGCGCACGTCATGAAGATACCTTGGTCGATATCGCCCGACAACAGGACATTGGTTACGATGCCCTTCGTGCCGCCAACCCAGGCGTCGATCCTTGGCTGCCTAAGGCGGGAACGCAGATCCTGCTTCCCAGCGAATACATCCTGCCCGCAACACCGCGCCGGGGCATCGTCATCAACCTGCCAGCCATGCGCCTGTTCTACTACCCGCCGCACGGCAATACCGTAGACACCTTCCCCATTGGCATTGGTCGGGAGGGTTGGAACACTCCCACTGGCACGACAACGATTACCGCCAAAATCCGCGATCCAAGCTGGACACCTCCGGCCAGCATTCGCGCCGAACACGCAAAAAACGGCGATCCTTTACCCGCCGTTGTCGGCCCGGGCCCTGACAATCCGTTGGGACAATTTGCGTTGCGTCTTGGCTGGAAAGGATACCTGCTCCATGGTACCAACAAGCCCTATGGGGTGGGGATGCGGGTCAGTCATGGTTGTATTCGCCTGATGCCGAACGACATCGAGGCGTTGTTTGCGCAGGTCGCGCCGGGCACGGTCGTGCAGGTCGTTGACCAGCCTTGGCTTTGGGGGAAGCGCGACGGTTCTTATTTTTTGCAGGTGTTCCCACCCTTACACGAAAACCCGGATACGCGCGAACAAGAACAGGCTTTCCGTCGATGGCTACAGGAACAAATTCCGACGGGGATGCAGATATCTTGGGTGAAGGCGCTGCAGGTTTTTCGCGAAGCAGATGGAGTGCCAACACTCATAGCGGTTCGTGACCCGACAACCGATACAGACTGAACAAAAAGCCCCGCCGAAGCGGGGCCTCTCAGTTTACCGAACCGGTAAAACTTACTTCATCATCGCCTTCTTGAACATCCGCTCAACCTTCTCGTTGGCCTCTTCAGCCTTCTGGTTGGCAGCATTGGCCGTGCTCATCGCCTGGTCAGCGGTGCTCTGCGCAGCATTGGCCTTGCTCAGAGCGTCATTGGCGGTGTTCTGCGCCGCATTGGCCTTAGCGAGCGCCTCGTTGGCGGTAGACTGCGCAGCGTCAGCCTTGGAAGCAACCTTGGCGAGGTCGGAGTTGGTGGCACAGCCAGCCAGACCCAAAGGCAGGATCAGGGCTGCAACTTTCAACGTGGTGGTCAGCTTGCTCATAACGGTCTCCTCATTTCGGGTGGAATAACGAGCAAAAAAATCAAGCACAAACACCGGCATCCGAGCTATCACCGCGCGCATCTCCATGCAGACCGCGGCGCCCACTTGTCATACCGTGCCGACATTCTATTGCAGATACACCACAAGACTCAATAGATTGTGACCAAGCCAGGCAAATCATCTAACAAACGTAGTCTTTCTGTTCCTGGACTCGTCCCGATCTTCGTGCGCCAGGAAGGCAGCTCATCAGCCGTGGCAGCGGCAAGCTCTCAAGAATAAAACATCACGACTATCATGCTTCCCTTGAGGAGATATTTGATAAACGTCTCGCGAAGAAGGCTAAAAAATATCACAAGTCTCTGGTCTTGATGTGGAGCCTCAAGGACCTTGTCTCTTACGGCAAAATCTGCACTACCGCCAAAAGCAGTAGCACAGCCGAATCATTGCATCCCGCTGAAGAAAGGCCTACAGTAAAGACCTTGGCATCCGATTTGGAGGAATCGCCATGGGGATCCGACCGAACATGCTGCCCATAGAGCGCTGGCTGCGCCTGTATTTTGGCGCCATCCTTGTCGCCATCTACTTCATGAATCCCTTTCCCTATAAGGAATGGACCTTCTCCGGCCTGCTCCTGATTGCTACTGCGGCGACCGGTTACTGCCCGGTCTATGGATTTCTCCGGCGCCGGAAAAAGGCGGACGCGGCCTCAGTGATAGCGCCAGGTGAAGGTCAAAGCGAGGGTACGCGCTGACAGAGGGTAAAAGTTTGCCCCAGTATCTACTGTCAAGCCACCGGTGTTGACGAAGCCGATGGCTCGGCGGTCAAAGAGATTGTAGAGCCAGATATCCAGGTACAGTTCCTGCCGGTTCCAACGCCAGCGGTAGCCGGCGTTGAGATCCGCCAGAAAGTAGGCGGAAATGGGTTCTGTGTGCAGGCTGTCGGCCCAGCGTTGTCCTAGATAGCGTCCGACCACACTAGCACGCCAAGCGTCATCTTCATACCGCAGCAGAAGATTGCCAGTCCACAGGGGCGTATCCGGGGTCTGCAAGCCGGAAACCACGAGGGTCTGGCCGCCCAGCGACTGGAAATCGCGACTGAACACGCTGCGGATGTAGTTGCCGTTGCCAGCAATCTGCCAGTGCGGTGCCATGCGCAACTCGGCGCTGATGCTGGCTCCGAAGCTGCGGCCATCGCCCACGTTTTGCGGATAGACCAATTGCGACAGCGGATCGAATACGGCCACCGACTTGTTGCGAAAGGTACCGTAATACCCCAGAAGTTCGAGAAAGCCAGAGTCGTTGGCCCAGCGCAGTGCCAAATCCCCCTGGTCCGCGCGCTGCAGGCGCTGGGCGTGCCATAAAGACTGAATCGACAGACCCGCCTTTTGAAACGCGGCCACGTTGGCCTGATAGGCAGGCCAGAGGTCATAGCCGGGGGAGGCCACATTGCTACCGGCGCTGGCGCGCAAGAGCCAATGCTCACTGAGCAGCCAACGGAAACCCAAGTAGGGCAGAAAAGCGCCCAGGGTGTGGCCGGTCACGGAGAGCGCAGTAACGGGCTGTGCCTGCGCCAATGCCTGGTTGAGAGAGTCGGTGCTGATCTCGGCTGTGGCATAGGCCTGCAAACCCGGCAGTCGATCCCAGAGATACCGCCCGCCCATCGTCAGCGCCAGGGCACCGGACTGCCAGGATTGTTCGGCAAAGAGACTGTCATAGCGCTCCGCGCGAGTGGGGGCACTGAGCAGGGACCAGCGCAAAAACTGCAGGCCGCCGCCAACGATCGGCACATACAGGGCGCTGTTGGTGGCCGGATGTGGCGCGATCTTTTCATCATGCCAATACCCCGCCTGCCAGCGCCAAGGCCCGAGACGTTTCTCCCATTGCAGGCGCAGCCCCCAGCGCCAAGAATCGATGTCGGTGCGCTGGATGAGCGGCTGCGTTCCCTGTACCAGGCCGCGCTGGTACCAGCCCGTTTCTTTCATACCGTAGGGCTCCAATTGCACCGCACCAAGGCGCCCGAGACTCTGCTGCCAAAGCAACAGCAGGGCATCGTCGCGAAAATATTGGCGGTTGTAGCCCTGGTACCAAGCGGCCTCAGCGGATCGGGGATCAGACGCTGGCGTGGCGTTGTAACCCAAGTCGCTGAATCGGGCCAAGTCCTGGGACTGGGCAAAGGCCAGAGGGCGGTAATTGTCGCTACGGTAGTCGTCATACACATAAAAGAGGCGCAGACGGCCACTGGCGTAGGGCTGCTGCCAGGCGAGCGCCACGTTGCCGCGCCCTGCGGGAGCGAGGCCGCTGCCACGCCAGGTATCGGCACGGGTGAAAGAACCAGAGAGGAAGAGACTGGAGCCACCCGGCAGGAGACCGCTATCCCAACGCAGAAAACTCCGGGAAAACCAGTCGCTGCCGACGCTTTGCCGCAGCAACCACGAGCTCTGCGCCTGCGGCCAGAGCAGCTCGCTGTCCACCACCCCAGCGATCGTACCCGGTGCCGAGAGAAAGGGCGGCACCGCACCGGCATAGAGGGTCACGCTGCGCACATCCTCCTGGTCTACCAGCCATTGTCCGGGCCCGGAAAAGCCGGCAATGAAAGGCGCGCCGGCGAGCAGATCACCGGCACCATGCTGAGCGGTCTCACCGCGCACGCGCAGGCCCTTGTTGGCACTTTGCACATTGGCAAGGTTGAGGGCATCCGGCGCGTTATAAGAAACGCCGGGCAGAAACCCCAGCGCTGCATCAGGATTCGCCCCGCCGGGACCAGCCAGCACCTCGATCTGTTGCTGCCGCAGACGAAAGGCACTGGCATTATGCCCCGGCGGATTTTCTCCCAAGGCCGGTGCCAGCGCCGCCGCCATCCCAGTGCTTTGCACCGTGCCGAGATCCTCTGCCAGCACGCTGTCACTAACAGCAGCGGATACTGCCCATAGCGCCGCAAAGCCTGCCTGCGCGCGCAGACGCCGCGAAGTCTTCTTCATCTTGCTCCCGCCATATTTGCAACTTTGTTGCAAATACTAATGAAGAGTCAGAATTCGGGCAAGAGGCTCGACAAGCGGCGGCGAGGCCCCTACTCTGGGCAAAATTTTCTCACAGACAGGAGTCCATCATGGAACAAGTCGTACTGCACACCAATCACGGCAACATTCAGATCGAACTGGATGACGCCAAGGCCCCAAAGACCGTCGCCAACTTCTTGCAATATGTCGACGAAGGTTTCTTTGATGGGACCATCTTCCATCGCGTGATCCCAGGTTTCATGATTCAGGGCGGCGGTTTCACCGAGAAAATGCAGCAGAAAAATACCCACGATACGATCAAAAACGAGGCGGAAAATGGCCTGAAAAATGAGCGCGGCACTTTGGCCATGGCGCGTACCAACGATCCGCACTCGGCCACGGCGCAGTTCTTCATCAACCTCGTGGACAACGATTTTCTCAACTTCCGTTCCGCTTCCGGCAGCGGCTGGGGCTATGCCGTCTTCGGCAAGGTCACTTCCGGGATGGAAGTGGTCGACGCCATTGCCAAGGTAGCCACCGGCAACCACGGGATGCACCAGGATGTCCCCAAGGAAGCCGTGGTGATCGAAAAGGCCGAACGTATCGCCTGATCTGTGCACCCGGCGCCAGCCGCCCTCGCGCAGCGGCAGGGAGACCTCCTCTGCCTCTCCGACCTGCATCTCGGCCCACAGCGACCGGAGCTGACCGAGCTCTTTCTGCGCTTTTGCCGGGAGATTCCGGCAGGTGTCAGCGATCTCTGCATTCTGGGCGATCTCTTCGACTTCTGGGTGCACCGCGCGCAAGCGCTGGAAGAATCGCAGAACCGCGTGCTGCGGGCCCTGCAAATCGTGCAGGAAAGCGGCATCCGCGTCTGGGTGATGACCGGCAATCGGGACTTTGCCCTGGCGCCCTCGCTTCTGGCGGAGTTCGGGATTACGGCGTTACCCGATCCGACCCTGCTGCCCGGCGGGATCGTCCTGACCCATGGAGATCTGCTCTGTACCCAGGACCATCGCTACCTGCGCTTTCGTCGGATCATCCGCAACCCCCTCCTGCTCGGTCTCTTGCGCATCCTCCCCTATGCCGTCCTGCTGGGAATCGGCCGTCGATTACGACGCAGCAGCCAAAAGGAGCTGCAAAAAAAGACCTTCACCATGATGCAGGCAACGGATCGTGGCATCGCCATGGCGATCCGGGGCGAGGGCATCTTTGCCAGTCCTTCTGCGCCCTATCGCATCCTCATCCACGGTCATACACATCAAGCCATCGACGAGGATCTTCCAGCTCTCCACGCGCATCGCTTTGTGCTCAGCGACTGGAACGCTACGGGGGCCACCCTGCTGCGCTGCTCGCCAACGGGCGAGTGTTCGCTTTGGCCCTACCCTTCGCGCTGAACGCCAAAATCCATACGCAACTTCCAGCCCGCGAGACCTCCCAGCGGACGGGTTCTGCAACGGCAGCGATTCAGAGGAACGCAGCCCCTACGCTCACGCCAGACTGATCGCCAACAACTTCTTGCGATCCAGAATCACGATATGCTGCCCCTGCATATCGATGGCATGGGCATCTTTCAGGCGGCGGAGGACGCGCGAGAAGGTTTCTGGCGTCAATCCCAGACGCGCCG
>Ga0078972_1002943_pt1 | contig 53493 bp, 59 predicted proteins | sample YelNatPaOPGAMG01_FD_67568 | JGI IMG/M metagenome (GOLD analysis project Ga0078972, IMG submission 67568) | Hot spring thermophilic microbial communities from Obsidian Pool, Yellowstone National Park, USA - OP-RAMG-01 (SPADES assembly) (version 2) | ecosystem: Environmental > Aquatic > Thermal... | reverse complement strand
AACCTGGAAAGCCAAGAAGTCTCGTGATAAGCTCATAGGGCATCTGGTGGGTCCTCCGTGTTGTCATTTGGCGATGAACGCACGGAAAAATTATACCTCACCAGAGGCTTTTTTTTACCCACACTTTCCCGTCAAGAGCCGAAAAAACGATGCGAGAAGATGTGTGCCGGGTTATGGAAGGAGGGCACGAGGCATTCGAACGCCGATACCGCCGGTTGGGTCGGGAGGTTCATTGATGTTCGACAGTGCCCGGGAATTGTTGGACAAGATACGGCTCGGCGAGGATTCCTTTCTGGAACTTAAGGAAGTCCGTTTTGCCGGCGAAAACGTCAGCGCGCCCCATCGGGATTCCGTTTCCGACGTACTCGCCGCCTTTGCCAATGGACGGGGGGGCGTCCTCGTTCTGGGGGTGGATGATGCGACCCGTGAGGTTCTCGGCATTCCGGTGGGGCGGCTGGATGCCGTCGAGAGGTTTGTCTTTGAGGTGTGCGCACAGAGAGTCGATCCGCCCTTGGCGCCCGATATTGAGCGACTATGGCTTCCATCCACGACGGGCGAAGAGTTGGCCATCCTTAAGGTTGAGGTTCAGCGCAGTCTGTTCGTTCATCGAAGCCCGGGAGGCTATCTGCACCGTGTCGGCAGTTCCAGGCGGGTGATGCCTCCTGAATATCTGGCGCGGCTGTTCCAGCAGCGCCAGTCAGGCACGCATTATTCGGTTCGACGAGCAAATCGTTCCCAAGGCAACTCTGGATGACCTGAGCTCCGACCTGTGGAAGCGTTTTGCAAATTCCCGCACGATTGGCGACCGAGAAGCTTTATTGAACAAGCTCGGCATGGCCAGAAGCGACGACAATAACATCCCGAGGCCAACCGTTGCCGGTGTCCTGATGGCGACCCGAGACCCCAGAGCCTGGCTGCCCAATACCTATATCCAGGCCGTTTCCTATAGGGGAACGGATATTCGTCCGGATGCCGAAGGCGCCGCCTATCAGCTCGATGCCGCAGATGTTTCGGGTCCGCTGGATTTTCAGGTCGTCGAGGCATGCCGCTTCGTCGTCAGGAATATGAAGGTCGCGGCATTCAAGGAACAGGGACGCGTCGGACAAGCCCCGGTTCGATACGACGGCGATCTTCGAGGCCATTGTCAACGCTGTCGCCCATCGGGATTATTCGATCCACGGATCGAAGATCAGGTTGCGTATGTTTGAGGACCGGCTGGAATTGTATTCACCCGGAGCGATTCCCAACACCATGACAGTCGAAAGCCTGCCATACCGTCAATCCGCGCGAAACGAGGCGATTTCCAGTTTGCTTGCGAAGTGCCCGGTTCCGACCGAAGCCCCCTGGCTCGTTACGGATCGCAGAACCATGATGGACAAACGCGGCGAGGGCGTACAAATCATTCTCGATAACAGTCGGCGCCTGTCCGGCAAGATGCCGGAGTATCGTCTGATCGACGAATCGGAGCTCATGCTGACGATTTACGCCGCAGACTTGTGAGTTTTGAGAGGCGCGCAATTCGAACCGGACGGGCTCCTGATCGCAAGATCCACGGAGGGGGGGCATTTTTTCTGGCTCGTGTGCAGAAGGACTACCCTTTCTCATCCTTCCGACAGAGGTCCTTTAGCGGGAATCCCCTCCCTGAAAAAAAGACCCCTTCTGACAGTGCGAGCGGGACCCTTTCTTGGCTGGAATTGAGAAGCATAACTTGGACAGAATCAGCCGAATCCCTCCCGTTTGCGTGAGGTCGACTGACAGGGCCCCGCCCTGAGCGCTGGCTTCGCCTGGCGGAACAATCGTGCTAATCAGGTTTTGTGTTTGTAGTCCCATTGAGCTAAAGTCCCAGCTCGATTGGGAGTCTGTGCCATTAAAAAAGCCCTCCTTAAATTGGAGGGCTTTTTTTGTGCCGCGGTCAATGTGCAGAAGACTACGCGACCTGGTAGATGCGGACCTCGGGATCCTTTTTCAGGAGGGGGGAGAGCGCCGAGACGACGTCCTTAGTGAAAAGAGGGGTTTTTAGGTAGGCCTGGGCATTTTCGACGGAGGTGAAGCCGTGGAGAACCTGAACATCCTCGCTCCGGACGAGAAGCTCCTTTGATGTGGCTCCGGCCACTCCGGAAAGAAAGGGCTGCTTGTACTTCTCGTAGACCTTGGCAGCGGAAGGGCGGTCGGAATCGTTGATGACAAGTGTGATCTCAAGATAGGCCTTTGTGTTCATGCAATCCTCCTTAGTTAATGAAAGGGGAACCCCCCTGTTCTTTCGAATGTTTTAATCCTAACAACGTCAAATTGATTTGTAAATAGCTGTAAAAGGTGACAAATTTTAAAACATATCCCGTTTTGGCTAATAGCGGGGGAGGGTTCTGTCGACATGAAGGGCGTAAGCATCGATGCCTCCCGTCAGGTTCTTCACCCGTTCGAAGCCCATTTTTTTGAGAAAATGACAGGCCTGGAGGCTGCGTGCCCCGTGGTGACAGTAAACGACGACATCTTTTTCCTTGTCGATCTCGGAAAGCTTTCTGGGAAGTTCGGCCAAGGGAATATGCAGGGCATCGGGGAGCTTGACGCGGGAATGCTCCCAGTTTTCCCGTACATCGATGATGACAAGGTCTTCGCCGTTATCGAGGCGGGTCCTTAGCTCTGTGGGGTGGAGTTCCAATTCTTTTCTGCCTGAAATAAATCCAAACATGGGAACCATCCTTCATATGTGGGGAAGGGAGGATCCCCTTCCCCGGAGGGGTGACGGACTTCAGACCGTCGTTATTTCGTGACGGAAAGATCTTTGTCTAAGGCAAGGTCGGTTGTATCGAGCGAAGAAAGAATGCCGTGGGCTGCCCGGCCTTTGCCCAGGACGGCATCGATGTTCCCCCGCTTTACAAAGACCGGAGTCGATCCACTCGACGTCGTGACCTTAAATTTTACCGTGCTCCCGGAGATGGAAACAACATCGAGCGTCGCATATCCTCCAAAAAGGGATGCGGGTCGTCCCGGGACGATCTTGAGGGCACGCGTGTTATAAATCATCCCCCCGATATGGTGGGCGATGGGGCAGGCGATAGGGAAGTAGGCGACATGAGGAAGGCCAAAAGAATCGCCATTTGTCTTCCATTTGGCCACCCCTCCGTAGACCCAGAGATGGACGCCGTCTGCGCCAAGGGCGTCATGTGGCCAGAGGACCGCGGCCGTGGCGCCGTGGATGGCGATCATATTCTTCCGGATTGAAGGGTTTTCCGGGAGGGTCGGGCTGTTCTGAGCCTTGAGTACACGGGTATTCCCTGCCTTTCCATGATCCAGAAAAACGATCGTCACAGTCTTTTTGCCTGGATCGACCGCCTTCACAAAAATGCCTGTTCCCCCTTTTTCAATCTTCTGCCCGGCCTTGGCCCACCCCTCGAAGATTCGGCTCTTGGCCCACCATTCGGTGCGGATCGAGGTGCCGGTCAGGGAGGCGAAGGTCACACCCGTCTTGCCTGTTAGGCGAATGACGCCCTGCAGGTAGGTCAGGGGGCGCTGGTCGGGATGGGCGGCGTCGGATTTTTCCCAGCGCTCGGAGAGGGCCCAGGGGCGAATTGAGACTCCATCGAAGGTGCGCCAGTTGACGAGCGGAACGGGAACGACCTTGGGGACCGGAGGGAGAAGGAGAGTGTAGAGATGGTTGCCCACGACGGTGAATTTTTTCGGGGCGACCAGGACATCTTTCCTGACCTGGATGCGCGCATCGTAGTCGACGAAGTAATACCGTTTTCCCAGAAAAAAGTCGCTTGCGCCAGTCATGGGAAGCTCGCCCCGGGCGGGTGAGGCGTCGAAGTAGAGGCCGCCCTTGGGAATAACGATCGACCCGCCATCGATTCTGGATCCCCGGATGACGAGCATCTCGTACTTGGGGATGGTGACACCCATCGCATTGGTGATTTTTTTTCCGTCGACCCACCCTGGAATGCCTGCGAAGTCAAAGACGGGGGACTTTGGCACAAGAGTTGCCCCCGGGAGGGTCGGAGCGACTCCCCGGTCGACCGGATAGAAGAGGCCCGGAGGAAAGGGAGGGGTGACGGGAGGGGCGGCCTGGGCGGTCGACAACTCCGATGTTGCAATGAGGGCCAGTGCCGCAAAGGCCGAAACGGCATGGATGGAAAGGCGTCCAGGGCGATGAAGGATAACCTGTGCATTTTTGGCTGTCATTATTTGGATCCTTTCTCGATAAGGGGAAAGTCTAGCGGGTCACGGGAGAAAACCCGTAGCGCCTGTAAATTTTCTGTGCTGTTTTTGTAGAGAGGAAGGCGAGCCATTCCTTTCCGGCCTTTTCGTGAGGCGGCCGGGAGAGAAGTGCGGCCTCGTAGGTGGCCTCGGTGTTCTGATTGTCGGGGATCCGGACTAGCGTAATGGGCCGTTTGAGGGACTCCTGGAAGAGGACCTCGGAGATCCAGGTGATGCCGGCATCCGAGCTTCCATCAAGAATCCGGACGGCGGTCTCCCGATGGTGGATATGTGTCAGATAGGTGGTTCCGTTCTTGCGTTTTGTGATGAAGATCTGGCGGACGAGATCCTCTCCTCCAGCCTTCCTGAGCGAGCTTCTGATCTGTTTGCCGATCCCCTCCCACTTGGGGTTCGGAAGGGAGAGGCGGAGGGTCGGGTCTCCCAGATCTGCCAGTGAATGGATGTGGTGGGGGTTTCCGGCACTGACCATGAGCCCCAGCTTGTTCTTTGCATAGGGGGTGACTGATCCTCTCCGGACAATCCTGGCCCGGATCATTTCCTTCATCCGGACCTTCCCGCTCTCATAGATGTCGGGGGCGATGCGAAGATGAAGGTTGCCGATTGTCAGAGCTCCTTCCTTGATCTGGCGGGCAAGGATTCCGGGGGGGAGCGTTTCGTAGAAGATGTGACGAACATCGGGGTAACGTTTTTTGAAGGCGCTGATCAGCTCCGGCATGACCATGAACTGGTTTCCCGCGACGAAGAGGACGAGGTTGGCGTGGAGAGGGTCTCCATGCAGGTCCGGGACATTGTTGACGCCGTAGACGGTGAAGGGAACTCCCACGGGTTTGGGGTGGTGCCAGGGGGCATGGTTCGTGGTGCCATCGGCGCAGACGGTCCCGGGAAAGGCAAGTGAGAGTCCCCCCAAAAAAAGGGATGCGGTCAGAAAACCCGCCCGCAGGGAAGTGTTCGGGGCTGTCGTCATTATCGGCTCCTTGTTGTAAGGGAGGGTCATTGTGTCCGAGCCCCTATTGTAACGCCAAAAAATAACCGAAAAAGACATTGTTTCTTATACAGGAAAAAAGGATTGTAAATAAATCCAGAAAAAAGAGAGGTGCAAGATGAAACTCCCGGTATTAAAAGGTCGACTGCAAGAAGCTGTCGTCGTATTGATCTTCATCATATCCCTTCTTGTCGCGGGGGCAAGAAGTGCCCAGGCCTCCCCCGGAAGTGCCAACACCCCGGGCCTGTCGGCCGAGGTCGAGGGAATGGACAATGTCAATACGCAGGGAGCCGTCGGGACGATTTTCTATGGGGGCGGCGTGACTCTTCAGTATTGGATCTCCCCGGGAGTCGGTGTCCGGCTTGGGGCGGACTACTTGACGAACAGCAAGACGACTGGTCCCCTCCCGCAGAATATTCTTCCCTTCTATTCCGGGCTCATGATCAATCTCCTCTCCGGATCGATGGGCTCTCTTGACCTCGTGGGAGACTTTGGACAGGTTCTGAACAATGGTCTCGACAATACCTACTTCGATGCAGGACTTCAGCTCAATAGTCTGCTTTCAAGTCGCCGGCAGTTTTTCCTGGATATTCGCTTCCGGGAGGACGGTGTGGGGACGATGACGACTCCCTGGCAGTTTGTGACGGCGGGTCTGGGGATCAACTTTTTCTGAGCGCGACTTTCCGCAGTATGATTTGGATCATAGTGGTTTCGGGGTTCTGTTAGGTAGGATAAACTTTCGAAAGTGGGATTGAGCGGAGGAGTTCCGGAACATTCGGAGCCACATGGTTTGTGCGTCAGCGGAAGGAGAATCAGAAAATGGCAATCAACACGGAGATGATCAAGGCCCACGGGGCAGCTATCAAGGGGCTCGGAACACAGGTGACGTCCTACTTCTACGACTACATGTTCACCCATTTTTCCGAGGTCCGGAAGATGTTTCCGGAGACGATGACGACCCAGCAGGAACGGCTCTTCAACTCTCTTGTCTTCATCGCCACCAACATTGACAACCCGTCAGCACTTGTTCCCTACCTCGAGCGCCTCGGAGAAGGGCACATCAAGTACGACACCCGTCCGGAGCACTACGATGCGGTCGGTGTGAGCCTCATGAAAACTCTCGAACACTTTCTGGGATCCGGCTGGACCCCGGAGGTCGCGGCAACCTGGAGCGAGGCCTACAATCTTGCCGCCAAGGTTATGGCCGAAGCGGCCTCAAAGGCAATGGATCCGTCTCGCTATAAGCCGCTTGCCTCAAATGGAGTTCCCGGGGCCTAGTCCCGTCTGTCAACGAAGACCCTCCGGTCTCTAAGGCTCCGTGTCATACCCGTCAGGGTCGTGGCCGGAGCTTTTTTTATAATTTTTTCCCTATTTTGTAATTCTTTAAAGAATATTTGTCCCCCCATTATTTTCATGTCGTTTGAGATCATCCTCTCAAATGTTTTAAAATATCCCCTCATGTCGATGGGGTGATCATACGGTAAGGTTGCGGGAGCGGCCGGGAGACAAGAACCGGTTCCGACCTGCAGGAAGGATGGTTGATGCTTGAGTGGATCAGAAAAGAGGCGGTCGAACGCCCTCGTGTGATCGGGTTGCTCATTCTTTTGACGGGGGGGATCTTTGTCCTGTCGATGGGGTGGTGGGGTTTTTCCCAGAGCGGCTCGTCGGGGAAGGATGTCGTCGCCAAGGTCGATGGAGTTCCCATCAAGGTCAAGGACTACTCCCGTGACTACCTGATCATGAAGGACAACTACAAGCGGCTCCTGAGAGGGGAGCTCGGGGCAAAGATCCTGAAGGATCTGAACTTTCCCGGCATCGTTCTCCGGAACATGATCTATCGCCAGCTGTGGATCGACGAAGGGAAGGCTCTGGGGATTACCGTCTCCGACAAGACCGTTGTGGATGAGATCGCAAGGATCCCATTCTTTCAGGTCGGCTCACCTCCGGTCTTTTCGAAGGAGGCCTATGTGACCTTCCTCAAGGAGACGCACCAGACTGCCAGGAGCTTCGAGCGGTCCGTCCGTCTCGATGTCCTTGTCCAGCGTGCCCAGCTTTTTGTCCGGGCCTCCCAGACGATCGGCGCGGTTCCGCTCCCTCCGGGGCAGACCCCTCCAGACCCTGCCTCCGAACGTTCGCGTATTCAGAACGAGACGGTAGAGGCCCTCCAGAACCAGCTTGAATCAAAGGCGCACATTGATATTGACCAGAAGGTTTTCAAGGCGCTTTCCCGCCAGCTTCTCTGATTTTTTGTGATTCCAGACAAAAAAGGATATCTTCCCATGCCTCTTCCCCTTGCCTCCGAGCACCTTCGCCACGGCGCCCGCATGACCGATTTTCACGGCTACGAGTTGCCTCTCTCCTTCACATCCATTCTCGAGGAGGCTCGGGGGGTGAGGGAGGCGGCGGGACTCTTCGACATCTCCCATATGGGACACTTCATCGTGAGGGGGCCCGGAGCCCGGAGTGCGGTCAACGCTCTCGTCACCTCCGATCTCGAGGCCGTCCCCTTCGGAAAGAGCCTCTACGGGATCCTTCCGGATGAGGAGGGTGGGGCTGTGGACGATCTGATCGCCGCAGCGCAGGATCCGGAGACTGTTCATATCATCGTGAACGCGGGGACGAGGGAAGGCGACTACGCTTTTATCCGGGAACGTCTCGCTCCCTCCCTCTCCCTCGAGGACCTTTCCTCGGGACAGGTCGCGCTGGCACTCCAGGGCCCCCGCTCCCAGGAGGTCGTGCGTCTTCTGGGTCAGGGCTTCGAGACGATGGCGCGCCGGGAGGTCCGGCATCCCGTCGCGGAAGCTATTCCCCTCTGGGTCAGCCGGACCGGATATACCGGCGAGGATGGATGGGAGTTCTTCGGTCCCGCCTCCATCGTCTCGGAGTACTATCGTGTCTTCTCCTCCGAGGGGCCGAAGCTTGGCCTTGTTCAGGCAGGGCTAGGGGCCCGCGACCTGCTCCGGCTTGAAATGGGATACCCCCTCTACGGACAGGAGCTGTCCCTGGAGAGGACTCCCTTTGATGCGGGACTCGACTTTGCCGTCAATCTCAAAAAAGGAACCTTTACCGGCCGCGACCGGATACTCGCCTCGAGGGCCGAGCCAGCTCGGGAGCGCCTTGCGGGATTTGTTCTTCTCGAACGGGGAATCCCCCGAACCCATTGTCCCGTCTTCGATGCGGAGACGGGACACCGGGTCGGAGAGGTGACCTCGGGGGGGCACTCTCCCCGGGTCGGGGGGGGATTCGGGCTGGCCTATCTGTCTTCCCCCTTCTGGCAGGAGTTCCAAGGCGGCCGGGAGGCCTCCGTAGAGATCCATGGAAAGCGTCATCGGGCCCGGATGCATCCCCGGCCCTTTGTGAGTGCGACTCCGAAAACACCCCCTGCCTGATCCCGGTCTGCAGGGGACACTATTGACCATCACCCGAAGGAGACAGAGCGGTGAGTTCCGACCGACGCTATACCCCCACACATGAATGGATTGAGCCTGCGGACTCCGCGGGACGCATGAAGGTGGGCATTACCGACTTTGCGCAAAAGGAGATTACCGACGTCGTCTTCGTGGAACTCCCCAAAATTGGCAGGAAGGTCGATAAGGGAGGAGAGGCGGCCATCATCGAGTCGGTCAAGGCGGCATTCTCGATCTATGCCCCGCTGGGGGGGGAGGTCGTAGCTGTCAACGATAAGATCGAGAGCGATCCGGGTATGGTGAACGAGGATCCTTACGGAGAAGGCTGGCTTTTTGAGCTCAAGGTCTCCGATCCGGCTCTTTTGAAGGAGCTTCCCGACGAGGCGGCCTACCAGAAGCTTCTTCTCTCCGGAGGGGGGGATCACTAGGACCATGGCCGACTTTATTCCCCATACTCCCTCCGAAACCCGGGAGATGCTCTCCCTAATCGGTCTCTCCTCCCTTCAGGACCTTCTGTCGATCTACCCGGAGACCGAGTTGATGTCGGGGCCTCCCGGTCTTGCCGTCCTCGGGGACGGGATGGACGAGAGGACACTTCTTCGCTGGTTTTCCGGCTTTGCGGAAAAGAACCTTGACGCCTCTCGGGCTGTCGTCTTTCGCGGAGCGGGAGCTTACGACCACTTTATCCCCTCTGCTGCGGGAGCGCTGATCGGTCGGGGGGAGTTTCTGACCTCCTATACGCCCTATCAGCCTGAGGCCTCTCAAGGTCTTTTGCAGGCGATCTTCGAGTTTCAGACGGCAATATCCCGTTTGTACGGCATGGATCTCTCCAACGCCTCCCTCTATGACGGAGCCACGGCCCTCGCCGAAGCGGTTCTCGTGGCGGTCCGGGAGACTGACCGGCACAGGGTGGTCCTTTCGGAGGGGATTGATCCCTCCGTGCGCGAGGTCGTCCACACCTATCTTGAAGGGCTTTCTGTCAGGATCGAAACCCTGCCGCTGGTGAAGGGGAGGACCTCCCTCGCAGGACTCCAGGAAGTCGCGGGAGACGATCTGGCCTGCTTTGTCGGTGCGACGCCGACCTTTTTCGGGACGATCGACGACTTTTCCGGGATGGCCGACCTTTTGCACAAGGCGGGAGCCCTCTTCGTCATCCACGCCAACCCGCACACCCTGGCTCTTTTGCGCACGCCCGGAGAGTGGGGTGCCGATATCGCCACGGGGGAAGGGCAACCCCTGGGCCTCCCCCTCTCATCGGGAGGGCCCTATCTCGGTCTCATGACCGCGAGGAAAAAATTCGTCCGGCGGATACCGGGGCGGCTTGCGGGGCTCACGAAAGACTCCGAAGGGCGTCCCTGCTTTGTCCTGACCCTTCAGGCCCGCGAGCAGCACATTCGCCGGGAAAAGGCCAACTCCAACATCTGCAGCAATGAGACGCTCCTTGCGATCGCTTCGCTCGTCTCCCTGGCTCTCCTCGGGCCAGGAGGACTTTCCCGGGCGGCGGCCGGCTCCTTTGAGAACGCCCACGAACTCGAGCGGCGACTGACCGGCGTGCCGGGCGTACGCAACATCTATCCTGAGGCCCCATTTTTCCACGAATTTGTCGTGGAGATGAAGGCTCCGGCAAAGGATCTGAGCCGATTCCTTCTCGACCGCGGCGTTCTGGGAGGGCTTCCGCTTTCGCCCCTGTTGGGGCCGGAATGGTCCGGTCGGAGTCTGTGGTGCGCCACTGAAATTCGCACCGCCGCCGAGATCGACCGGGCAGTTTTGCTCGTGCGGGAATTTCTTGGACAACGATAAGAATTTAGAAGGAAAGTGAAGGAGTCGATGGTACAGGCGCATAAGGGAACCGATAATGCGGGAGGCGGGCTCGAACGCCCCCCGATGGAGCCGACGCTCTGGGAAAAGTCCCGTCAGGGGGCCCGGGGGGTCTCGCCCCCTGGTGCCGATCCCGCCACCGTGACGGCGAGGATCCCTCAAGAGCTTCTCCGGGGGGCGCCTCCTCCCCTTCCGGAGCTCTCGGAGCTTGAGGTCGTTCGGCATTTTACCCGGCTTTCCCATCTCTCCCGTGGCGTCGATACCCATTTTTACCCTCTGGGCTCCTGTACCATGAAGTACAATCCGAAGGTGATGGACCGGATTCCCGAGATCCCGGGATTCCGGGATCTTCATCCCCGGATCGATGAGGAGGGGATGCAGGGGCTCCTGGAAGCTCTTTCCATTTGCGAGGAGAGTCTGGCGGCCCTTTTGGGAATGGAGGCGGTGACCCTTGCTCCGGCGGCTGGAGCTCATGGAGAGCTCGCGGGGATTCTGATCGCCCGTCAGTATTTTGACGCAAAGGGCGACCGGGACCGCACGGAGATCCTCATCCCCGACTCGGCCCACGGGACAAATCCCGCCAGTGCCGCCATGGGGGGATTTACCGTTCGGGTCGTCGCCTCGGGCCCCGATGGAGGGGTTGACCTTTCCGCGCTCGAGAAGGCGCTCTCGCCTCGTACCGCCATGGTCATGATGACAGTTCCCAATACCCTCGGCCTCTTCGAGAAGAACATCTCCACGATGGTTGAGAAGGTGCACCAATCGGGGTCCCTTCTCTACATGGACGGGGCGAACTTCAACGCCTTCATGGGAGTTCTCCGACCGGGAGACCTGGGCTTTGACATTGTCCATATCAATACCCACAAGACTCTGGCGACCCCCCATGGCGGCGGGGGGCCCGGGTCGGGGCCGGTGGGCGTCAGGAAAAACCTCGAACCCTTCCTCCCCTCGCCCCGGATTCGGAAGGAGGGAGGACGCTTCCATCTCGAGAGCCCGGAGGCTTCCATCGGACCCCTCCGATCCTTTCTCGGTTCGACACTGGTCCTTCTCCGAGCGCTGGGATACATGAAGATGCTGGGAAGGGAGGGGCTCCGGCAGGTGGCGATCCACGCACTCCTGAACGCCAACTATCTTCGCGCCCTTCTTGACGGGACCCTGCCCCGGACGGGGGATGGGTTGTGTGCCCACGAGTTTGTCCTGTCAGCCCGGGAGCTCGCCGCCCGGGGGCTCCATGCTTCGGATCTTGCCAAGGAGATCCTCGATGCCGGGTACTACGCCCCCACCATCTCCTTCCCCCTGATCGTGCCGGAGGCCCTGATGATCGAGCCCACCGAGACGGAGTCCAAGGAGACGCTTGACCGATTTGCCCGGGACTTCCGGACGATTGTCGAGAAGGCATTGAACTCTCCGGAGTCGGTCAAGGGAGCCCCCCGCCGGACCCCCGTCTCCCGTCCGGACGAGGTCGGTGCGGCAAGGGATCCTGTTCTGACCGACCCCCGATCCCTTTAAGAGCCAGGGATGGGTGACGATTCCCCGTTGTCCGGCCGGGGGCAAACCGTCATGCTTGTGGACGCGGACGGGACGGCGCAAGACCAGATGGACCGCGACCGGGAGATCCTCTCTCGCATCTCACTCTGGCATCGTCCAATTCTCCGGCTCTACCGGATCCGCTCGGGGGTGACCGTGGGGCGAGCCTGGTCAGGGGCCCTTCCGTCCCACTGGCCGGTTTTGTCTGAGGGGCCTGTCGTTCGTCCCACCGGGGGCGGGGCCGTCCTTCATGGCTCCGATTTCTGCCTCTCCCTCTTTGTTCCGTGGAGTCGGGAATTTCCCCGGGGTCAGGACTGGCTCCGATTCTATGAACGTCTCCACCGGTGGATCGGTGACGGTCTCAGAGAGTCGGGGATCCTCTCAAGCGAGGTCGCAGTCTGCCAGGATCCGTCAGGGCGGCGGGGCAACCTTCCGCCCTCCGGTCTCTGCTTTTCCGAGCCGGTCCGCGGAGATCGCGTGGCAGACGGGAGAAAGATCCTCGGAGGGGCTTTGGGGCTTTTTCGGGAGGGACTCCTCTACCAGGGATCGATCTGCCCCCCGGATCCTTCTCCTCCCTTGTCACGGCTCTTCGAAGGGTGGTATTGTTTTCAGGGGAGAGTACCCCTTGAGGGAGTGCTTTTTTCTGAAAGGGATGAGGATGCCCGGATTGAGCCATGCGGAACGCGTTGACCTGACAAGTGAATTTGAGGTTCCCTCCGAACCTTTGGCGATGGATGTCCGGGATTCCAACGGTCGCCTTGTGGTGCGCGCGGGGGAGTTGCCTTCGCGCTCCCTCCTCGAACGGCTCAGGAAGATGGGGGTTCTCGAGGTCTATGTTCGGACCAGGGAGGCGGCCTCTCCTGATTTCTGGCAGAAATGGGGAGAGGAGTGGCTAGCCCAGGCCCGATCCCAGTTTGTCCTCCTGACTCCGGAGAACGGGGTAACTTCCGAAGATTTGCAACGGTTCGACAGGGTTCTTGTGGAGGCCATCGGGGAATTCTCCCGGGAGAAAGCGAGTGCAACACGCGACTGACCCCTCAAAGACCTGACAGGGGGGCAGATCCACAGTCCACGTGATCTCCATGAAGGATATCCATGAGCTCCGAACCATTTCCTCCTATCCCCCGAACCCCTGCTCCCCGTCCTCCGACGGACAGGCTCTTTGAACGCCTCTCCTCCATCGACCATCTTCCGACCCTGCCGGCCATAGCCCAGAAGGCTCTCACCTATCTTGACGATCCCGAGCTCTCGATGCTCCGTCTTTCGAAGATCATCGAGGAGGATCAGTCGATGGCCTCCCGGATCCTCAAGGTCGCCAACTCTCCTTTCTATTCACGGTCGGGAAAGGTCAGTTCGATCCGGGAGGCGGTTCTTCTCCTGGGGATCAACGGGATTCGGGGTCTCATATTGTCGATGTCCGTCTTCGAGAAGATCGAGGGCCATGCCGGGACCTTCAAGCTCTGGAAACACTCCTTTGCGGTTTCAGTCCTCTCCCGTATGATCGGGGAAATCCTGCGCATGGGTTCTCTTGAAGACCTTGGAACGGCCGGTCTCCTTCACGACTTCGGGAAGGTCATCTTCTATCTCGACTTCGAGTCCTGGATGTCCGACGTCTTCGACCGCGACAAAAATATTTCCGACTGGCGTTTCGAGGAAGACTTTTTTGGGGCGAGCCACGCCTTCGTCGGCTTCCGCCTCTCCTACTTCTGGCGTTTTCCCTCCTCAATCCGGATTCCGATAGGGTGGCACAACAACCCCGGCCGCGCCCCCTCCTACCAGCTTGAGGCGGCGATCGTCGCATTGGCAGACGGGCTTGCGGCCATGGCGGGATATGGGCTTCTGGAGGCCCCGGCCCCCGATTCCACCATGATGGATGCGATCCGGATCCTCGAGCTGTCCGACGACAGGCTCGAAGCAATCTTCAGGGCGCTACTCGAAGACCTTCCGAAGCTCGAGCTGCCGGAAATCTAGGGTGGGATCGTCTTCCCCAGAGCTCTCTATCCAGCGCTCGGAGGCTCTTTTCGGGGCCCTGTCTATGGCCATGGATCGCGAATTCCCGGCCTGGGGCATCCTCCTCGACCCCGGTCCCGCTCCCGAGTGGCCCTTTTACCAGGAGTGGCTGGATGCGGGTCGCCACGGCTCGCTCTCCTATATGCTCCGAACCGCGCTCCGAAGGCGCGAGATGAGTCTTGGCTATCCCGGAATGCGCACGCTCGTTATCGCCCTTCTTCCTCACGATCCCCGTTCCATGGAGGATCCCCCCTCCGAAACATCCGTCCGGATCGCCCGCTATGCAATCGGTCCGGACTACCACCTCCTCTTTGAACAGGCTTTTGGCCGCGTCCTCTCCGCAATCCATCCCTTCCTCCCCGCGGGAGAGGCGCCGCTAGTCAAGGCTGATCACGGGGCTCTCCTGGAAAAATCCCTGGCACGTCGGGCCGGTCTCGGAGCTATCGGAAAGAACACCCTATTGATTCGCCCGGGTTCTGGCTCCTACTTCACGATCGGCTCACTCCTTCTCCGTACCCCGCTTCCCGACCAGGTTGGCCCCCATGGAGCTTCCGACATCTGCGGAGGATGTTCGCGGTGCATTGCGGCCTGTCCGACGGGGGCGCTTGTGGCTCCCTACCGGCTCGATTCGCGTCGCTGCCTCTCGTACCTGACGATTGAACGCCCCGGAGAAGATGTCAACGGACTCAGAAGGGAGAAGGGGGGAGGATGGCTCTTCGGATGCGATATCTGTCAGGAGGTCTGCCCTTATAATGCCATGGCCTCAGGGGGAATCGGGAGGATGGGTGCGGGGGCAGGTTTCGTCGATCCCGGAAGCTCGCTCGAAGACCTTGGAAATCTCAGACGGGAGCACGGGGCATTGTCGCGCGTCTCCCGCTCCCGGCTTGCCAAACGCCTTCAGGAGATCATGGAAGACTGAGTCAGGATTTTTGGGGTAAAGGTTGGTGAAACTTCGTGAAATCGGCTATAATCTACGAAGGGGCGTGCCCATTGCATAAGCTTCACTGTCGATGGCATCGGGCCGGTGGCGGGTAAACGATCATGCGCATCTGAATCAAGGAGACATCATGGGGAAAAACGTCGCTCCTCCCCCGGAGCTTACCGACCGCTTTATCGGCCGGTCTTCGCGAGTGAAGGATCTTTTGTCCCTCGTGGCCCGGGTAGCCAGAAGCGACTCGACGGTCCTGATCACCGGGGAGAGCGGAACGGGCAAGGAGAGGATCGCCCGGATTCTGCACGATGCAAGTCCGAGATCGGGGTCGCCTTTCGTGCCAGTCAACTGCGGGGCAATCCCGGAAGGGCTCATGGAAAGCGAGCTTTTTGGCCACGAGAAGGGGGCCTTTACGGGGGCGGTGACCGGCAGGTCAGGGCGCTTCGAGATCGCCTCCGGCGGGACGATCTTCTTCGACGAGATCGGGGAGCTCCCTCTTTCCCTGCAGGTGAAGCTCCTTCGTGTTCTTCAGGAGAAGACCTACGAGCGGGTGGGGGGATCGAAGGCCCTGACCGCGAATGTCCGGGTCTTGGCCGCGACCCACCGGAACCTCGAGGAGATGAGCCGGGACGGACGGTTCCGGGAAGATCTCTTCTATCGCCTCTCGGTCATTCCCGTCGAGATCCCTCCCCTTCGGGAGCGGAGGGAGGACATACCCCTTCTTGTTGCATTCTTTCTCCGGCGATGGGAGGAGGAGGGGCGGGGAGAGACCGTGGTACTCGGGGAAGGAACCCTCGAAGTCCTCTCCGAATATGGCTGGCCAGGCAATGTCCGGGAGCTCGAGAATGTCATGGAGCGCCTGCTTGTCCTCCTTGGGGGCGAGACGGTGACCCCCGCCGACCTTCCGGAGAAGATCATCAGGAACAGACACTCGGAGCCCACCTTCCCTGAACAACAGCCATCTGCAGTTTTTTCCCCTGCGGCGGAGCCCCTTCCTCCTCCCCCCTCCCTCTTGCCGATCCCGGGTGATGGGATCGCAGGGGCTTCGGACGCGCTTCGCCTGACCCAGACGATCGATCCTGGCCTTGAGTTCAATCTGACCTCCTTTATGGGCGATGTCGAACGGACCCTGGTGCAGAAGGCCCTCGATAAGGCAGGGGGGAACCGCTCGCGGGCGGCGGAGATTTTGGGGATTAACCGGACGACGCTGATCGAAAAACTCAAGCGTTTCGGGATTTCCTGAAGAATATGGATATCGGCCCCCCCCCGGAGGAGGAAGAGAGAGGAAAGACAGGATTCTGGCGGGAAAGGCTCAAAAGGATCATTTCGGAAGCTGAGCCGGAGAGGATCATCATCGCCGCGATTGTTCTGGTGGGAGCCCTCCTCATCATTGCGGCTGTTCACTCCTACAACTCGACCCGTCTTGTTCGGAAGACCCTCGCAGAGGCCCAGCACTTCGAGCAGACTGCCAACTTTCTCTCTCTCTATCTTCTCGCCATGGATGACGCCGAGACGGGACAGAGAGGCTATCTTCTCACCGGAAATCCCGTCTACCTTGGCCCCTATTTTACCGGGGTCACCCGTTCCCGGGCCTTGGAAAAGACGCTCCTTGCCTTTTTTCAGGCTCCTTCCACCACGAGGGAGGATCTTCTCATTATCTTCCGATCCGCCGCCGCAAAGCGTGCGGAGCTGGCTCGAACGATTGCCCTTGCGAAGGCGGGCAACCGGACCGGGGCGCTTGCGATCGTCAGAAACGGCCAGGGGAAGAATTTTATGGACCAGCTCCGGTCCGGTGTCCGGAAGGTTCGGGACCGGGAGGGGGGCAAGGTCTTTTTGGAGCGGAGCCTTCTTGCCGAAAGACTTCGGCACGAGGAGCGGAACCTCATTCTTGCGGGAGCCGCTCTTTTCGCTCTGGCATGGCTTCTCTGGAAATTCTTTGCTCTTTCGATGACCCGGAAGAGACGGATCCGGGCCAGTCTTGAGTGGGAGACACTCCACGACCGTCTGACTGGCCTCCCCAACAGAAAGGGGCTCATCGACTTCCTGGAAAAAGAACTTCCGGAGGCTCTCGAGAAGGGAGCGACTCTCGGGGTTCTTTTTATCGACCTCGACGGCTTCAAGGAGGTCAACGACCGCAACGGCCATGCTGCCGGCGACCGGGTCCTGATTGAGGCCGCCCGCCGTTTTGGAGAGGTGATCCGGCAGGAGGACCTTCTGGCCCGCCTTGGGGGGGACGAGTTCGTCGTCTGCCTTCCGGGGCTCGGATCCCCGGAGAGGGCGGAACAACTGGCTCTTCGGCTTATAGACTCCCTTGACCCCCCATTTTTTCCGCCGGTCGGCAAAGGCATCCTCTCCTGCTCGGTGGGTGTGGCACTCTTCCCCGGCGATGGCAAGACCCCCGCCGAGATTGTGGCTGCTGCCGACATGGCGATGTACCAGAGCAAGCGGGCAGGAAAGAGGCGTGTCAGCTTTTACTGTCCCGGCGATCGGGGGGCGATGTCCGTCCTGCCCCGATCGAGCTAAGGGACGCAGGTGGAAGGCGAGGGCTGAGGTGGGGAAGGGCAAACCGGCAGAGGAAAGATTGGACCGGGTATTTTGGCAAAAGGGAGGGCACTACGGCTCTCTCCCGGTCTCCCTTTTTGAGGGGAGAGGGGCAAGGATTGCCCTTGTGGCGCTCCTCATCGTATTTTTTATGGCCGCAAGTCGGTTAGCCGCTCTGGCTGCCGGATCCCCACCCTCCCTCTCCAAACCGACCCCCCTCTACGAAAAGGGAAGCGACCAGTATCTTTTTCATTTGGGCAGGGTCTACTTTAGGGACGGCCACAACCGGCTTGCCGAAGAGTCGATGAAGAAGCTTCTGAAGGAGCATCCCGGATCGATCTTGACGGGGCCGGCCCTTCTTATTCTGGCCCGGATCGACGCGAGACGCTCGCTTTCCTCAAACAATCCCGACTTCAGGCCGACTCTGGAGCTCTTCAAGCGGGCGGGCCGGGTCCATCCCGTCGGCTGGGACAAGGGGGAGGTGCTCTTCCGGATGGGGCAGTACCTTGTCAGAAAGAGGTTCGGGGCCGAGGGGCGGGGTCTTCTCGAGAGACTTCGCTCCGAGAGCCCCGATAGTCCCTGGAGCTATCGGGCTCTTCTTGCCATCGCCGACTCCTACCGACAGAAAGGGGACCTCGCGCGCGCCGAAAAGAGGCTCCTTCAGGCCGATCCCGACAAGTCGGGATCGGCGCGCTTGATCAACGACCGACTCCGATGGCTCTACGAGGAAGGACATGTCCGTCTCGACCGCGGCAATGTGGCCGGAGCCGGAGAGGTCTTCCTCCGGGCGCTGACGCTCTCGCACGACTATCCCTACTCCCATCCGGAAGACCTCTTCCTCCTGGCCCGCTATGCCTACCGGGCCCACCACGACCTCCGTGCAGTGACGCTTTTTCGCCGATTTGCCCGACTCTTTCCCAACGACCCCCGCCTCTCCCTGGCCATGTACTACCGGGCCCGCCTCTCGGGGCGCCTGGGCCATCCGGACAGGGAGAGGGCCCGCCTACGCGAGCTGACGATCGACTCCCCAAACTCTCCCGGAAGCCATATGGCCAGGATCCGTCTCGTTTCCATGACGTTTTTCGAGAAGGCCCCTCCACCGGGGGCATGGGACAGCACCCTTCTTTCCCAGGCGCTGGCGGTGCTCGCAAGGATCTCGGAGCGCGAGAGCAATGCCCGGATTGCCCAGAGGGCAGACCTTCTCCGGATCAGCCTTCTTTCTCGGTCGGGCCATCCGGACCAGGCTCTTCGAGAACTTGTCCGCATCACGGAGGGGGTCGATGCCGACTCCGACTTCGGTCGCCGGCTGGAGGTGCTGAAAAGTCAGGTCACTCTGGCCCGGGCGATGGCTCTGACCAATCCGCTAAGGGCCCGGGCACTCCTCGAGATCTACCGGGTCTCAAAACGCGAGTTGCCGTCTGTGACCGATCCGAAAGGTGCGCCTCTTTACATGGCCCTGGCCCGGGCCTATCGAAAGTCTGGAGAGAAAAACCGGGCGATGGTCCTCATCTCGTCCGTCGTCTCGAGCGCCAGTTTTGACAGCGGAGATCCTCGTCTCCGGAGCCGGGCCGCAACGACGGAGTTCGGATGGCTAGTTGAGGACAGGGAGCCGGAAAAGGCCATGGAGCTTGCCCTTAAAATGGCCGCCGACAAGAAGAGCGACCCGAATGTGCGGGAAGGCTGGTTCGATCAGGCCGAGAAGCAGGCGAGGGCGGCGGGTAACAGGGAGGGAGAACGACGGGTTCTCGAGAGATGGGAGAACTCGGGGGTTCCTGTCAAAAGGCCCGATCTTCTTAAGGCCCGCCTTGGCCTTCTCGAAATTGCTGCCGGCGACACCGATCGCGGGCGTTCCGAGCTCCTTGACTCCCTTCCCGGCCTTGAAGTGCACCCGGGGGCCAAGCCCGAACTGGCGGCGGTTCTCTATCGGCTGGGCGAGCTCTCCCGGGAGGAGGGGGATCAGTCCCGGGCCCGGGAGTATTGGGAGAAGTTTCTCTCCTGCTGTGCCGGGGACCCGCATGGAGGGTGGGTAATGTACCAGCTGGGCCAGGCGGCCCTGGCAAAAGGGAGACGCCAGGAGGCGCTGAAGTGGTTTCGGAAGACGGTAAAAGGCTACCCGGGGGAGGAGGTTGCGAAGCTTGCCGGGATGAGGATCACCGAGATCACTCTGGAGGGAAATCCGTGAAGGACAATGATCCGGTTTCAGGAGAGGACCGGGAAGAGATTTTGCGGCAGGCCTTTCGCTCCTTCCAGTCGGCCTCGGAGTCGCTGGTTTCCTCCTATGCGGGTCTCGAGCGGCGCATCGCCGAGCTCTCCGAGGACCTGACAAGGACCCACAAGGACCTCGACCGCCAGGGGAGCTTCCTCGAGGCGATCCTCGAGAGCCTTTCCGCGGGGGTGGCGGTCCTCCTCCCGGGAGGGGCTCCCCTCTACCGGAACCCGGCCATGGACGGCTTTGCCGATCCGCTCTCCCCGGACTTTCTGCCCCTCCTTTCAGAAAAAGGGCTCTGGCCTCCGGACGGAGAGGAGACGCGGGAGGTCTCGGTCGCCCTCGACCACGGCGGCCGATCCTGGGTGGCGGTCCGGCGCCCGGTGGAAGGGCCGGACGGACGGACGATCGGCTACGTCCTGGTCTTTACCGATGCGACCCGGCTTCGGGAGATGGAGGAGGAGGTCAATCGGGACCGCCGCCTCCGGGCCATGGGAGAGATGATCGCCCAGATTGCCCACGAGCTTAGGAGTCCGCTGGGAAGCCTCGAGCTTTTCCGCTCGCTCCTCGAACAAACCCTTCCCACCCCCGAAGGGCAGGAGTATCTGGTGCACATGGCGACCTCGATCGCCTCCATGGACCGTCTTGTGGGGAACCTTCTCTACCATACGAGGACTCCCGTTCTCCAGAGGGAGGAGGTCGACGGGGCAGAGCTTCTCGAAAGACTCTCCCGGGACCTTTCCCGCATGGCCTCCTCCGCCTCCCGCGATCGGGAGCCCCCCGAGATCCGTTGCGTGCTTCCGGAAGATCCCCTGAGATTTTGGGCTGACGGGGACCTCCTCTACCATGCCCTCCTGAATCTCTCCACCAACGCCCTTGAGGCGGTAAGCGCCTCTTGGGTCCCCCCGGTTCCCCCCTCCCCGCGCAGGACAATCCGTCTCGAAGGGGAGCGGGGCCCCAAGGGAGAGGCCGTCTTCAAGGTCTTTGATAATGGCATGGGTATTGCTAATGATATCGTCGAGCGCATCTTTGACCCATTCTTCACGACGCGGGCCAAGGGGACGGGACTGGGATTGTCCATCGTTCACAACATTGCGCTGGCTCACACGGGTGATATCAGGCACTATCGGGAAGACGGCTGGACGGTTTTTGTCCTGACGCTTCCCCCGGTCCGGACGGAAGACGATCCGGGCGGGATGCAGGGAGGATGAAGGTGGGAACAGAGGAATCAGGAAGCGTTCTGGTCGTCGACGACGAGCCGGAAATGGCGATTGCCCTGGGGGAAACCCTGCGCCGGGACGGCTTCCGGGTGAGCCTTGCCCAGAACGGCAGAGAGGCGATGGAGAAGCTCTCCCACGAGGAGTATGGCTGGGTGATCAGCGATGTCAGGATGCCGGCAGTCGACGGAATGGAGCTCCTCTCCCATCTCCGGGAGACGGCCCCCTTGACGCGTGTCATTCTTATGACGGGGTACGGCACGGTTCCCCAGGCTGTGGCGGCCATGCAGCAGGGGGCCGTCAATTTTCTGACGAAGCCGTTCAAGGCGGAGGATCTCCGGAAAATCCTTCGGCCCTCGCATTCTTCCGCTTCTCCGGCCTCTGCGGGACGAACCGGCCCCTGGGAGTCCGGATCCCGCCCCATTCTCACCCGGGATCCTGCTATGATCCGCCTCCTCGGAATGGTCGATGCCGTGGCCTCCACGCCGGCGACAGTCCTCATCGAAGGGGAGAGCGGCACGGGCAAGGAGCTTGTCGCAAGATATCTCCACGAACGTTCCAGCCGGGCCCATCGGCCTTTTGTGGCGGTCAACTGCGCGGCACTTCCCGACAACCTCCTTGAATCCGAGCTGTTCGGCTATGAGAAGGGGGCCTTTTCCGGGGCGACCATCAGAAAGATCGGAAAGTTCGAGCTCGCCCATACCGGGACGATTCTTCTCGACGAGATCGGCGAGATGGAGATCTCCCTTCAGGCCAAGCTCCTGCGCGTCATCCAGGAGCGGGAAATCGACCGCGTGGGCGGAACCCGCCCCGTTCCGGTCGACATCCGGATCGTCGCCACCACCAACAGGAATCTGAAAGAGGAGGTCCGGGCCGGCCGGTTCCGGGAGGATCTCTACTACCGTCTGCGGGTCTTTCCCGTGCTTCTTCCCCCGCTCCGGGAGCGGCCGGAGGACATTGCCCTTCTGGCCGAGCGCTTTCGCCTCTCTTTCGAACAGTCCCACATGGCGGTGGGATCCTTCACGCCGGAGGCGATGGGGCTTCTCGTACGCCATTCGTGGCCGGGAAATGTCCGGGAGCTCGAAAATGTTGTGACCCGGGCGGCCTTTCTGGCGGCAGGGCGCTCTATCCGCCCCGAATATCTCGAGGATCTTCTCGATCCGGGAGAGGCACGTCCGGAGGCCGATCTTCCGGAGTCGATCGAGGAGGGAATCCGGCCCGGCCGCTCCGTCTGGGAGGTCGAACGGGAGCTGATCCTCAGGACTCTCGCCTCCTGCGGGGGCAACAAGGCGCAGTCGGCCAGGCTTCTGGGAATCAATGTGCGAACGCTCAGGAACAAGCTCTCCGAGTACGGGATCGTCCTGGGCGAAAACGGAGAGTCGTAGGCGGAAAAAATTCCCTGCCCCTCCCGGGTATCTTTTTCCGAACCCACGAACGAAGTGGGCACCACATCCCCGGGAAGGGCCCTGTCCCACGACTTCCTTTTTGGGCACGGGAATTGCAAGGATAATGTCTGTCTCCCCCTGTCGGGGAGAAAGGAGTGTGTGATGAGCCAGGTTCACCTGTTCGACCGGACAACAGACCTTCTCAAGGTGACGATGGATATCCGTTCGCGGCGCCACCTTCTTCTTGTGGGCAATATTGCCAACCAGGATACCCCCGGCTACCAGGCCCGGGATATCTCCTTCAAGGATCAGCTGGCCCGGGCGATCGAGGCTCCCTCCCGGGAGAAGCTCGACCGGACGGAAGGGAGCCTCACCATCAATACCGACGAAACTGTTGGGAACGACCTCAACACAGTCAATATTGAGCTCGAGATGCAGAAGCTCGCCTCCAACACCGGAAACTACAATGCCCTGGCCTCGATGGCCGGCTGGAAGTACCGGATGATGGGCGACTCCATTTCGGGTGAAGGGAGATAGCGATGGGATTCTCTGACGCACTGAGGATCTCCGCCTCCGGTCTCGAGGCGGAACGGGTCCGGCTGAATGTGCTGGCGGGCAACCTCGCCAACGCCGACGCCACCCGGGGCAACCCGAACGGGACCTATGAACGCCGGGACGTGATCTTCGCCGCGGTCGCCCCCGGACGCTCCTTCTCGGATATCCTGAACTCCCCGAAGGAGAGTCCGGTCAAGGAGGTGCGGGTTTTGGGCATGGTCCGCGACCCGCGACCCCTGACACGGGTTTACGACCCCAACAATCCGGATGCCGACCGCGACGGGTATGTGATGCATCCCAATGTCTCGAAGCTCGAGGAGATGACCAACCTCATCGATGCCTCCCGGGCCTACGAGGCGAATCTGACCGCCCTCGATACCACCAAGCGGATGGCGTCGAAGGACTTGACGATCCATGTGTAGCATGAGAAGGCGCGAGGAGGTCTCCCATGGAATTTGATCCGCGTATTGGACGGGCTCTTCGCGCCGACTCCCCGGCCCCGGAGGAGAAGACTCCGGTTCCCGGCCACTCGGGGGAGGAGTCCTTCGTCAATGTTCTCAAGGACTCGATCGCCCGGGTGAACTCCCTTCAGACCGAGGCCGACAAGACGATCCAGGACTTTTCGACCGGCCAGAACGGAGTGACGCTCCACCAGACGATGATCGAGATGGCGCAGGCCGACGTCTCATTCCACCTGATGATGCAGGTCCGGGACCGGATCGTGAAGGCCTATCAGGAAATGGAGAACATGCCGCTGTAAGTGATGCGGGGAGGGGTTTAGCATGGAAGTGTTCAGAAAGGTGATGGAGACGGTCTCGATGTGGTTCGGCCGTCTGACGGTGGTGCAGAAGGTCGTGGCGGGTGTTCTCGGGGCGCTCCTTTTGGCGCTGGCGACCTTCCTCGGAACGGTCGGGAAGGGGGCGGACATGGCGGTCCTCTACTCGCGGCTCTCGCCGACGGACAGCTTCGAGATTACCCAGAAGCTCGACCGCATGGGGATCTCTTACGACACCGATGCCAAGGGCACGGTGATCCGCGTTCCGAAGAAGCAGGTCTACACCCTCCGGATGGAGCTTGCCGACGAGGGTCTTCCCCGCCATCACGGGGCCGGATTCGACATCTTCAACCATCCCTCCCTGACCACGACCGACTTCGTCCAGCACGTGCAGTACCTCCAGGCGCTGCAGTCCGAGCTCGACCGGACGATCGAGGAGATGAGCCCGATCGCCCTGGCCCGCGTCTCGATCGTTCTGCCCCGACGTTCCGTCTTTCTTCGCCACCAGGCCGGGGCGCATGCCTCCGTCCTCGTCCGCCTCAAGCCCGGAAGATCCCTGTCCCGGGCGCAGGTCAAGGGGATCGTCCACCTCGTGGCCAATGCCGTCGAGGGGCTCAAGCCCGACCATGTGACCGTTGTCGACAACACCGGGAACATTCTCAACGATAAGCGGCAGGGGCTTGTTCCCGGAGAGCTGACCAAGGCCCAGCTTGCCTACCAGACCATGGTCGAGCACCGCCTGAGAAACCGGGTCCAGTCCATGCTCGACCAGGTCCTGGGCGAGGGGCAGTCTGTGGTGAGGGTGAATGCCAGCCTCGACTTCCGCCGGGTCGAGGAGACCCGCGAGCTCTACGATCCCAAAGGGCGGGCGCTCTCCGAACGCGAGAAGCTCCGAGAGAAGTCCTCCGGCTCCCGGATCGTTCCCGTAGGGGTTCCGGGGGTTCTGAGCAATATCCCGGGATCGAACGGAAAGGTGGCCTCGCCTCCTCTGGGCCCCAAGGACGGAACCCAGACGAAGTACTCCAAGAAGAAGGACATCGAGCACTACCACGTGAGCCATACCATGAGCCATATCGTCCTTCCCACCGGCACCGTCTCCCGGGTCTCCGTCTCCGTCCTGGTCAACGGGAAGACGCGGGTCGTGGAGGGAAAAAAGGGCGAGACCCGGATCTACGAGCCCCGGACGCCCGAGGAGCTCGCCTCCTTTACCCGGATCGTCCAGAACGCCATCGGCTACGACCAGGCCCGCGGGGACACCGTCGTGGTCGACTCTGTTCCCTTTGTCGCCACGGCGCCCGAGGAGAAGACGCAGGAGGTCCGCATGGCGGAACGCCTGAAGCCCTTCATGCCGCTCCTTGAGATCTTCCTGGGAGGACTTCTGGTCCTGGTCTTCAGCCTCTTTATCCTGAAGCCCATCCTCCAGAGCATGATGACAAAGTCGATGCCCATGCCGGCCCAGGGTCTGGTGGGGCTTCCGATCCCCAACCGGGACGAGGAAGGGGAATCGCTCTCCTCCAGTAAGGACGATATTGCCCGGATGACCCAGGAGGACCCCTCCCAGGCAGCCCAGGTGCTTCGTCTCTGGCTCAAGGAAAAGTAGGAGGAGCGGACGGTGGCAAAGAGAAAGCTCTCGGGGCTCGAGAAGGCGGCCATTTTCGTGGCGGCCGTGGGTCCCGAGGTGGCGGCGGAGATCCTAAAGCAGCTCGACATCAAGGAGGTCGGCGTGATCTCGAGCCTCATCGCCCAGATGGGAGAGGTCGGCACCGAGGAGATCGACGAGGTGATGGGCGAGTTTGCCGTGGTCTACAAGGCGACCCGGGGACTTCCCCGCATGGGGGAGAAGTACATGCGGGAGATCCTCGAGAAGTCCCTGGGGAAGGAGCAGGCCGACCAGATCTTCGAGAGCATGAACGACCAGGAGGGGACCAACCTCCAGTCGCTCAAGTGGATGGATCCCAAGTCGATTTCGAATTTGATAAGAAACGAGCATCCTCAGACGATCGCCCTGATCCTGAACTACCTCAACCCGAACCAGACGGCCAACGTCCTGGCCTATCTTCCGGAGACGCTCAAGGCCGACGTGGTCTTCCGGATGGCGACCCTCGAGGATATCAACCCCCAGGTGGTCCGGGACCTCGAGGAGGTTCTCTCCACGGAGATCCAGATGATGGGAGGTTCGCTCACGAGCCTCGGGGTGAGCCGGATCGAGAAGACGGCGAACCTGCTAAACGAGATGGACCGTTCCACCTCGGAGGGGATCCTCGACTTCATCAGCCAGAACGACCAGGCGGTGGCGGAGCAGATCCGCTCCCTCATGTTCGTCTTCGACGACCTGATCATGGTCGACAACCGGGGCATACAGGCCCTTCTCCAGAGCGTCTCCCGAGACGTTCTCACGAAGGCGATGCGCGGGGCGGGAGATGCGGTCAGGGAAAAGATTCTTTCCAACATGTCGACCCGGGCCCAGACCGCCCTCAAGGACGATATCGACTCGATGGGGGGGATCCCGCTCAAGGACGTGGAGACGGCCCAGGCGGAGATCATGAAGGCGGTTCGCCGTCTCGAGGCCGAAGGAAAGCTCGTGATCCTCGGACGGGGAGGGGAGCAGATTGTCTAGCATCGGCCGATCTTTTTCGGAGTGGAGTCCCGAGAATCTCAAAAAAGGGCCCTCTTCGGCATCCTCGGGGGGGAAGCCGCAATCTGGGACTCCTGCCTCTTCGACCGGGGGGAGATCTCCCAAAAAGGAGCCGCAGGAGAAGAAAAAGACCTCCCAGGCGCCACCGGACAATGTCGAAAACGGGGAGGAGCCCGAGATCTTCGGCCTCTCCGAGCAGATGGCAGAGGTCGAGGCCCGGGCCCGGAAGGAAGGCTTTGAGGCGGGCTATGCGGACGGCCAGAAGAAAATTGCGGAGGATCTGGCCCCTCTCCGGGAGTCCTGGCTGGCCTGGGCCGACGGGGTTTTGTCCTTCGAGGAGAAACGCCTTGAGGCCCTGGCGCCCCGGCTGGTGTCGATCCTCGAGAAGGCCTTCGAGAAGATCCTGGGCGAGCGAATGGCCTCCCCCGAGGGGATCCGGAGCCTTCTGGGACGGCTGGTGGGGGAGTACGCCGCGGGGAGAACCGCCGATCTTCTGGTGGCTCCGGAGGACTTCCAGCTTGTGGCCCGCTTCGATGCGGGATTTGTCTCCGAGCTCGCCAGTCGGGGGGTTCGCCTTTCGGCCTCCCCCGATCTGGCCGGCCACCGGATCGAGCTCAGGTTCCAGGACCGGATCGTCTCCTTTGACCCCCAGGAGGCGGTGGGCAGCTTCCGGAATGTCCTCTCGAAAGGGATCCCGGTCGAGAGCGCGAAGGAAGAGGAGGGGGACGATGCCAACAATCGGCCTTGATCCCGAACTCGGCCAACAGTGGCTCGACGGGGTGGCGACATCCATGGAAAACTCCCTCTCCGACTTCATTCCGGAGCAGGAGGGAGGGCTTGTTGTCCAGGGAGTCGGTCTCATGATCGAGGCCAAGGGCATGAGCCTGGGAATCGGGGAGATCTGCACCCTCCTCTCCGACCCTCCGGTCGATGCCGAAGTCGTGGGGTTCCGGGAGGGACGGACCCTTCTCATGCCATTGGGCGACCTCGAGGGGGTTCGTCCCGGAACCCGGCTAGTCCGGAAGAGCCGGATCACCTCGGTCCGTCTATCTCCCTCCTGGCTTGGCCGGGTGCTCGATCCCCTGGGGCGCCCCCTCGATGGCCGTCCCCTCCCTCCGGGAACGATCGAGGTTCCCCTGCGGGGGCGCTCCCAGAATCCACTCCTGCGCCGCCGGATCGAGAAACCGCTGGATCTGTCCGTTCGGTCGATCAACGCGCTTGCCACCGTGGGCGAAGGACAGAAGATCGGTATCTTTGCCGGCCCGGGCGTGGGGAAGAGCACCCTGATGGGAATGATGGCCCGGAATGCCTCCGTGGACGTCAACGTCATCGCCCTGATCGGAGAGCGGGGGCGTGAGGTCAGGGAGTTTCTGGAGAGGGATCTGGGGCCGGAAGGGCTCTCCCGGACGGTCCTCGTGGTGGCGACGGGAGAGCTTCCCCCGCTCCTCAAGACCCGGGCGACCCATTTTGCCATGGCGATTGCCGAGATGTTCCGCGATCGGGGTCAGAGCGTTCTCTTTATGATGGACTCTCTTACCCGCTATGCCGGAGCCCTGCGGGAGATCGGCCTTGCCACCGGGGAGCCCCCCTCCGCCCGGGGGTTTACTCCCTCGGTCTTTGCCCAGCTTCCCCGTCTTGTCGAACGGGCCGGCTGCGGGGAAGGACCGGGATCGATCACCGGGATCTATACCGTGCTCGTGGAGGGGGAGGAGCTTCCTGACGACCCCCTCTCGGAGGCTCTGACAGCGATCCTCGACGGCCACATCCATCTCTCCCGGGCATTGGCCCATGAGGGGATCTTCCCGGCGGTCGACCCGATGGCCAGTCTCTCCCGGGTGATGACGGACATCGTGGACACAGATCGCCTCTCCCTGGTCCGGGAGTGGCGGAGGCTCTACGGTCTCTATCGGCGCTCCGAGGATCTGATCCGCATCGGGGCCTATGTTTCGGGAACGGATCCCGAGCTCGACCGTTCTGTGAGGCTTCACGAGGCGATGGCCCAGTTTCTTCGCCAGGGACGCGAGGAGCAAGTCGATCTCGAAAGCTCCTTTGCCGATCTTGCCGCCTCCATTGAGGAGACGGCCCTTTCCGAGATCTAGGGATCGGGGCTCCTGTCCTGGTTTTTTGGGAGGAATGTGAATGGCCGATGGACGATTTCGTCTCTCTTCGGTCCTCTCGCTCAGAGAGAGCGATCTCGAAAAGGTCGAGAACGAGCTTGCGAGGATCGCCGGGGAGATTGCCCGCGAAATGGCGGAGTCCGAATCCCTCGAGCGTCTCAGGCAGGAGGCGATCTCCTCCTTTTCGGAACAGACCGGGGAGGAGTCCGGCCTCCGGACGCCCTTTTACGAATGGCTGGCCCATATGGGAGTCCTGATCGCAGAGCAGGAGAGGCGGGTACGCCTTCTCGGGGAAAGTCAGGACCAGTGCCGCAAGGAGTGGCAAAAGGCCCGCATGGAGAAGGAGAAGATCCTGGTCCTGAAAGAGCGCTTCGACGGAGAGACAAGACGCCGGGAGGGGCGCCGGGAGAGGCAGGCCATAGAAGGCTGGATCGTGTCGAAGCGGACGTTGGATCAAAACAAGGGAGAGGAGGGACAATGAACGGACGAGCCACGGGAATCAGGGTTCTGGCCGCGACCGCACTGCTCCTCTTCCCCCTGTCCGGCAGGGGGCTCTCCGCCACGGCAGGGAGTGCGCCTTCCCAGACCCCCGCCTCCGTCTCCGCTCCCGGCGGAGAGGAGCGCCGGATCCTCCTTATGAAGCAGGACCTCGAGAAGGAGATCGAGGAGAACAAGGCTCTCCTTGAGAAGATCGATAAAAGGCTCTTGCTTTACCGGTCGCTCAAGAAGAAAGGTGTCAGAAATCTCGTCAAGCTTTACGAATCAATGGCCCCAAGGACGGCGGCCTCCCAGATAGACGTCATGTCGAAGACTCTTCGTCTGACGCTCTTTTCCGGGATGGATCCACGGAAGGCATCGCGCATCATGCGGTACGTGGACCCCCGCGTGGCGGCAGAGATCTCGGCCCAGATGGCCGGTATCCCGCCGACGCCGGGAGGCGGACAATGAACCTCCGAAGAAAGGGGCGCCGTCATGGGAACACTCATCTCCTCTCCACCAGTGGGGAAGCCGCTGGCCAAACCGGCCACGTCTTCCGACACATCATTCGCACCTAAAAAATCCAGGAAGGCCCATAAGGCCTCCTCTCCCGGCCATGCAGGGACGAAGCCGGCCTCTTCGGAGCCCCGCTCCTTTGCGGCCGTCTACCGGAAGAGCCTCGACCGCTCCCGGAGCTCGGGAGGAGCGGAAGCCGCGGACTCCTCCCCGGAAAAGACCGGAAAGAGATCCTCCCTGTCGGCCCTGGCGGACAATGAGATTCAACCCCGCCATGAAAAGAACCGAAAGAAGAAGGGCAAGGCCGGAACGGAAACGGTCGCTCTGCCTATGGTCGCTCCAGCCGAAGAGGAGAGCGCGAAGATCCTGGCTTCCTCCCCGGCAAAGTCCAAGACCCCGCCCTCCGGTCTGACCAAAGCCCAGGCCCCGGTTCTCTGGGGTCCCCAGAACGGCCGGGCGGCATTGGGGCCGGTTGCCGGAGGCCGCTCCGGGGAGGAGGGAGCGGGTTCCCTTGCCGCACCGGTTGGTTCCCCCGGGACCGACGCCTCCTTTGCCCGGGCGATGGGGGCGGCAGGCTTGCCCCCTCCGCTCGCCAAAAAGATGCTCGCAAAAGAGGGTCTGACGGCCGGAGGGGACCCGGAAAAAAAGATCTCCAAAGAGGCGGGGCGCGCGAAGGCCCGGGAGAGTCTCCCCGGCGAGTCTTCGGGCCTCTCCCTTCCGGATCTGTCGCCTTCGGCTGACGGGGGGGCTTCCGCGACGGCCGCTACATTCTCCCAAGCCTCCCAAGGTTTGGCAGGGACATCGGCGGGAAGGGGGGAGGGGATGTCGGCCTCTTCCAGACAATCGACCCCCGATGGTGCGCTGTTGGCCTCCGGGGCCGAAGCCTCCGGTGCGACCTCTATAGCCGGGGCCAAGACGGCAAAGGGCGCGGAAGCCTCCTCCACACCCGTTCTTCCCTCCGACCTCTCCGGCCGGGTTTCGACCCTGGCCTCGGGGGGCGGGGGCCAGGTCGCACTTGAGGTGCGTCCTCCCCACCTGGGGCCCGTCGGCGTCCGTGTCCATGTGGATCCGGCAACGCGCCTCGTCAAGGTAGAGCTCTCCTCCCACGATCCCCACATCCGCCATCTCCTCTCGGAAAAAGAGGGAGCCATCAAGGAAAGCCTCTCCCAGAGCGGCTTTGTCCTCGACCGTTTCCAGGTCGCCTCCCAGACGGCACCCGGGGCCACCGCACTCGATGCCGCCTCGGGCCTTGCCGCCTCGGGGGGAACCCAGGGCTCCGACATGGGAGGGCGAGGATCGGAAGACTCCGGGAGCAGTTCGAACTCCGGAGGCGCCTCCACCGCCGATCCGGGGGCCTTTTTCCGGCAGGGGGCGAACCAGTCGGGTCGGGAGCCGGGCGGGGGGCAGGGATTTGCCGGGGGAGGGTCCGCCGGATCCTCCTATGCGAGCGAGGAGCCGGAAGAGCTTCTCTCCACGCTTCCGGCCGGAGACAGAGGCCTGTCCCGGCCGGCCGGGTACCATCGCATCGCCTGAACATTCGAATGTTAAGGAGTAGGCCATGATCGTCAAGAGCCAACAAAACGAAATTGCAACAATCCGGAAAGAGTCCGAAAAAAGACTCTCTCCGTCGGCACTTCCTCCCCCGCAAAAGAAAAAGCTCGGGATGGAAGACTATATGAACATCATGATCCGGCAGCTTCAGTACCAGGATCCCTTCCACCCGATGGACAACCGGAAGTTCGCTTCCCAGCTTGCCCAGTTCTCGCAGCTCGACCAGCTCGTCCACATGAACAAGAAGATGGAGGGAATGGCGAGCCAGGGGCGGGAGACGGACGCCCTTCAGATGGTGGGATTCTTGGGGAGAGAGGTCTTCCTGAAGGGAAACCGGTTCATCAAGGACCCACACGGGGAGGCGACTCTCGTCTTCCATCTCGACCGGCCGGCGCACAACGCGACCGTCTACGTATACGGAGCCCGGCACTCACTTGTGCGGAGCTTCAAGGTGGGCCCCATGGATGCGGGCGATCAGCATGTGGCCTGGGATGGCCTTTCGAACAAGGGAACAAAGGCTCCGGCAGGAGGGTACGAGTTCGAGGTGGTGGCCAGGGATGCCAAGAACCGTCCCGTTCCCGCCGCTCCCCTGCGGACGGGTGTCGTTACGGGAGTGGTCTTTTCAGGGAAAAAGCCCCTGCTTGAGGTTAACGGAGAGAAGGTGGACCTGACCCAGATCACCCATGTCGGGGTGGGCCATAAGGCCAGGAAAACCCCCCCTGCCGAATCTCTTCAGGGAAGGACGCCGCTCCCGACAAGAGTTCCATTGATTCCTCCCAAGCCGTCCCCCGGAGCCTATGCCAAGTCGCCGGGAGGTCCGGGCCCCACAATGCACCATACGCTGTAACGGCTCACCCCCAGGGGAAAGAGCCGGGAGAGTCACACCAACGTACCAACCCTTTATTGAGGAGGATCGACCATGGGTATCCTGTCGTCCATGTATGTCGCCAACAGCGGTCTTTCGGCCATGGGAACGGACATGTCCGTCATCGGTAACAACATCAGCAATATGAACACAAGCGGGTTCAAGGCCGGAAGGGCAGTCTTTGCCAACATCTACGGTCAGACGCTGGCCGGCAAGTCCAACGCCGTTGGCCCCTCCCAGCCGGGTTCCGGGGTCTATGTCGAGTCGATCGAGCCGCTCTTTACTCAGGGGTCGGTCCAGACCACGAGCAACGCCCTCGACCTCGCCATCCAGGGGAACGGATTTTTCTCCTTCCGCAACACTCAGGGGGCGACCCTCTATGGAAGAAACGGAGCCCTCTCTCTCGATCGCAACGGAAAGATCGTCGACCAGGGGGGCCACATCCTCCAGGGGTATTCTGCCGATGCCCGGGGCAAGATCCTGCCCAAGATAGGCGATCTGGGCGTTCCCCAGTCGACCATTCCGCCCAAGGCCTCCCAGAACGTCTATTCGCGGATCAACCTCGATGCGAACATGACGGAAAAAATAAAGACCGGGAAGACCTTCTCGAAGTCGAGCAATATCTTCGACTCCTTGGGGATCGAACACCTGCTCACCTACAAGTTCCATCCGACAAACCAGGTCGGGGTCTGGGCGGTGGAGGCGACTCTCGACGGGGCGACCCTGTCGAAGGGGGGTGGGTCTGTCTCCTATGTGCCCTCAAGCGGAGGCAAGCCCGTCACCCTCAAGGGGATGGTCGCGAGCGTCGCTTTCGATGGCAACGGGAATGTCGAGACGGTGAACTATGGGGGATCGAAGGTCTCGAAGACCCTCGACGGAGTGGACAATGTGACCTACACGATGGCCCTTGCAGACAAGGCCAAGACGCCGGTCAACTTCTCCCTCTATATCCCCAAGGCGGGTCAGAAGGTGGCGGAGAACAGCAAGTCCGGAACGACACAGCAGGTGCTCGACCTTACGCAGTATGCCGAGCCCTCGACCACCATCGAGGAGACCCAGGATGGCTACAAGGCCGGGGACCTCTCCAATATCGCAATCGACAGGGCAGGGAAGATCGTGGGCTCCTTCTCGAACGGAACGGAGCACAATCTCGGGGCAATCGCCGTCTCGACCTTCAACAACCCGAACGGCCTGGTCAGCGTCGGCGCCAACCTCTACAAGCAGAGCATCGGCTCCGGCATCGCCAATGTCGGTCGTGCGGGCCAGGGGGGGCGGGGTCAGGTTCTGGCCAACTCGCTCGAACAGTCCAATGTCGACCTCGGGCGTCAAATGATTGACATGATCTCGGCGGAACGGGGATACCAGGCCAACGCCTCGGTGATCTCGGCCGACAACCAGCTCATGAATACCCTGTTGACAAGAATAGGGTAAAGTGTTGTAAATAAAAGATGTATAGGAATTAAGAGGCCCTTCGGAGATCCCTCCGGAGGGCCTTTTTTTGTTTTGGTATGCGAATTGCTTATTATAGGCAGAAGCGAAAACGCTCAGGAGAAACTCCTCCAGAGCGACACAATGGGAACCCGATCGGGAGAGCGAGATGGCCGAGGAAGAGGGCGAGGGAAAGCAGGAAGAGAAAAAAGGGTCGAAGAAGATGATTATCATCGCCGCGGCGGTGCTGCTTCTTCTGGGGGGGGGAGGAGGTTTCTTCTTCCTTCACAACAAGAAGGGAGCGGCAAAAAAGGCTTCCGGCGGCGAGCAGCACCATCAGCTGACCCCTAAGGAGATGGAGAAGATGATCAAGGATCATCCGATCATTGATCTCAAGCCCTTTGTCGTCAATCTGTCGGCTCCTGCCGGGGCGGCTCCCCAGTATCTCAAGGTCAAGATCGCACTGAAGCTCGACCGGGCGGTGACGGCGAAGGAAATCGACTACCGTATGCCCGAGATCCAGAGCGCCATCCTGATCCTTCTGGGCGCGCAGACTGCCGACAGCATTCAGACGACCGGGGGCAAGCTCTCCCTCAAGGACGCCATTCGCCATCGGGTCAACGCCAGGCTTGATTCGGGCAAGGTAACCGACGTCTACTTCACGGAGTTCGTCGTCCAGTAAGGTGCGGCCGCCCCCGGGCGGTCCCCGGAAGATACCCCACAAGAAGGCCCATCGGGCCGGGAGGAACCATGGCAGAAGAACCGTTGGATGAGGAGGCCCTGGCACGGGCCTGGGAAGAGGACCTGGCGAAAGGGGAGAGCGAAGAGGAGAAGGCGACGGAGCCGGCACTTCCCCGGACCCACGAGGCCCCGCTTTCCCTCGACTATCTTCTCGACGTGCCGCTCACGATCTCGGTTCGCGTCGGGGAGTCCCGCATGCTGATCAAGGACCTGCTCCAGCTGGGGCAAGGGTCGGTAGTCGAGCTCGACAAGCTTGCAGGAGAGCCGATGGAGGTTCTGATCAACGACCAGCTGGTGGCCAGGGGGGACGTGGTCCTGGTGAACGACAAGTACGGAATCCGGCTCACCGATATCGTGAGTCCGATCGATCGGGTCAAAAGGCTCTAACATTGATTGCGGAGCTCCCCGGATTCGCCGGGGTCTCCGGAACCACGGCGTCCCGGTCAGGGACGCAAAACGGAGGAATGCACGATGATCACCCCATCCCACGGACACGAGGTCAGCCTGATGATGATCGGGGCCAAGCTCCTGGGTTCGCTCTTTTTTGTCCTGGCTCTCTTCCTCATCGGAGTCTGGCTGGTCCGGCTTCTGCAGAAGCAGAAACTTCTCTCCCCCCGGCGGGGGGAGAACGAGATCGAGATCCGGTCGACCCGAAGCCTCGGCCCCAAGTCCCAGATCGCCCTGGTGAGCGTTGCCGGGAACTCCTTTCTGGTGGGGGTGGCCCCCTCCGGGATCTCTCTTCTGGGGAAGGTCGAGGAGAATGTTCAGTCCCGGCCCCAGGTGCCTCCCTCCGCTCCCCCCCGGCCCCTTCCGGTGGCGGCGCCCCAGCCCCAGCCATCACGGAGCCAGGCGGGCGATCCGACCTCCTTCGATGCGGCCGTCCGCGAGGCGCTCGACCGGATCGGAGCCATCTCCCGCGAACGCACAACTCGTGAAAGGGCTCCCCGGTGGACGGTCTGAAGTCTCTTGCGAAAGGACTGCGGCTTCTTCTTCCGCTCCTTTTCTTCGTCCTGATCGCCCTCCATACGGCCTCTGCCGGAGAGTTCCCCCCGGTGGCACCCGTAGCGCCGGTCGCCCCCCTTCCCGACATCCACCTCTCATTCGGGAACGGGAACCCCGAGCCGTCGCAGGTGGCGATGACCGTCGAGCTCTTCCTGCTCCTGACGGTACTTTCGCTGGCCCCGGCCATCCTGGTGATGATGACCTCCTTCACCCGGATCGTGGTCGTCCTCTCCTTCCTGCGGCAGGCCCTCGGCACGGCCCAGGTGCCACCGAACCAGGTGATGGTCGGCCTCTCCCTTTTCCTGACCTTCTTCATCATGGCGCCGGTCTGGCAGACGATGAACAAGACGGCGATCCAGCCCTATCTTGCCAAGCAGATCGCCCCTGACGTGGCGCTGACCCGCGGGATGGCCCCGGTGAGGGACTTCATGTTCCGGCAGGTCAGGAAGAAGGATTTGGCCATGTTCGAACGGATCGCCCATCTTCCCGAAAGTCCGGCGACCCGCGACGACATCCCGACCTACGTCCTGATCCCGGCCTTTGTGGTGAGCGAGCTCTCCACCGCCTTCGAGATGGGATTCCTCATCTATCTGCCCTTCCTCATCCTCGACGTGGTGGTCTCCTCCGTCCTGATGTCGATGGGAATGATGATGCTTCCTCCGACGGTAGTCTCTCTGCCCTTCAAGATCCTTCTCTTTGTGCTCGTGGACGGATGGAGCCTGATCGTGGGCTCACTGGTCCAGAGCTTCCACTAGTCCCCCAAGGAGGCATTCCATGAATATTCAGACGGCGGTCGACATGACCCACGAGGCGATGCGGATCGCCCTCGTCATCACCCTTCCGGTTCTTCTCGTCAGCCTCGTCGTCGGTGTGGTCGTAAGCCTTCTTCAGGCGGTGACCCAGATCAACGAGATGACCCTCTCCTTTCTGCCCAAGGTAGCGGCGGTGGGGGGGGTTCTCCTGGCGCTCATGCCCTGGATGGTCCGGGTCATGGTGGACTACACCCACGGCATCTTTGCCGGTCTTCCCGGGCTCGTGCGGTGAACAGCCCCTTTCTCTCGCTCTTTTCCCTGTCGCGGTGGGATCCGGAGCTCTTCGTCCTGATCCTCTCCCGCACGAGCGGGGTCTTGATCGCCATGCCCGCCTTCAACTCCCGGGCGGTGCCGGCGAAGGTGAAGGGGCTTGTAGCCGTGGCGCTCTCCGCCCTTCTCTTCCCCGTGGTCGGGGGGCATATGGCGTTTAAGGATACCGACTACGATGCCCTTCTGCTTTCGATCCTGACCGAGTTCGTCGTCGGGGTCTCCATGGGCTTTGCGGCCTACCTCATCTTTGCGGCCGTGGCCCTGGGCGGTCAGCTGGCCGGTGTCCAGGCGGGATTCGGGATCGTCGACGTCATCAATCCTCTCGGAGTGGCCGAGGTTCCCCTTCTCGGGAACTTCCAGACCCAGGTGGCCTTTTTGATCTTTCTCGCAACGAATGCCCAGTATGCCATGCTCTGGGCCCTGGCCCGATCCTACGATGTCGTCGGGGTGGGCGGTGCGAGCTTCGACGGGAGCTATTTTTCCGGGATCACACATCTCTTCGGGCACATGATGTCTCTTGGCCTGGTTCTTGCATCTCCCTTCATCGTGGGAGGGGTGATCCTGAACCTCGTACTGGGATTCCTCTCCAAGATGATGCCCCAGATGAACCTGATCTCCCTGGGGCTTCCGGTGATGGTGATCGGCGGGCTCGTCCTGACACTTTTGGGCCTCCCCTTTTTAGGGACGGTCCTGGGGCAGGCCATGGACGGGATTGCCCCGACTTTGGACGATCTGGTGAGAGTGATGGCAGGCCATGGCGGACAATGAGAACGACGGACAGCTAAAGCAGGAAGAGCCGACAAGCCGGCGCCTCGAAAAGGCGCGCGAGGAGGGGCAGGTCACCCGAAGCCGGGAGGTCGGTTTTTTCTTCTTCCTGATGGCGTCGCTCGTTCTCATGGCAAGTTACGGCGCGAGACTTGTGATGGGGCTTCGCGACGACATGGCTTTCTACCTTCGCCACTCCGGAACGATCTCCCTGACGCCCGACGGGATCACTCCCTTCGTCAAGGGGCTCGTCCTCCATGAGATGCGTCAAACCTTCCCCCTTTTCGGGGGGTTCCTTGTCTTCGGGATCGCGGCCTTCGTTGTCCAGGGGGGGATCCTCTTTAGCCCCAAGGCCGCCGCCATAAAATGGAACCGGGTCTCTCCGGCCGCCGGGGTAAAGCGTATCCTGTCCTGGAGGGCTCTCGAGGAGCTTGTCCGCTATACGATCAAGGTCGTCATCTCGCTTCTCATTCTCTTTTATGCTCTCGAGGAGAACTGGCTTACGCTTCCGGCCCTGATGGAGACCGGGGCCCACAGGATGGTGGGGGCCCTCTACCGCTTTACCTTCATGGTTCTGGTCTCATTTCTGCCGCTCTACTTTGCCCTTGCCATCGGCGACTACCTCTTCCAGCGCTTCATGATGATGCGGGGGCTGCGCATGAGCCGCACCGAGATCAAGGAAGAGACGAAGGAGACGGAGGGAGATCCGCATGTTCGGGCGCGGATCCGGTCGATCCAGAGGGCCATGGCGCGGCGTCGCATGATGTCGAAGATCAAGGGCGCTACCGTGGTCATTACCAACCCGACCCACTTTGCCGTCGTTTTGAAATACCATCCCGAGACAATGGTCGCACCGGTGGTTGTGGCAAAGGGGGCCGACGAGGTCGCCTTCCGCATCCGGGAGGTGGCCCGGGAACTTGGCGTTCCGATCGTCGAGGATCCTCCGACGGCGCGGGGGCTCTTCCGGGAGTGTCCGATCGACCGGGAGATCCCGTTCACATTCTACGAGACGGTGGCACGGATCCTTTCCATCCTCTATCAAAAATCCGGGGGAGCTCTCCCCACCAGGGAGTCATAAAAAATGAAAGCGCTTCTTGCGGGCCGGTCGGCCGACATCTTCGTCTTTATCGGGGTCGTGGGCCTTCTCTCCATCATGATCGTGCCCCTTCCCTCCTTCATGCTCGACCTTCTCCTGTCGACCAACATCGCCTTTTCCCTCGTGATCCTCCTGGTGGCGCTGACCACCCGGTCCATCCTCGAGTTCAACCTCTTCCCGACGATCCTTCTTCTTTCAACCCTCTTCCGGCTCTCCCTCAACGTGGCGAGCACCCGGCTCATCCTCCTCCACGGCCAGAACGGAACGGTCGCGGCCGGCCACGTGATCGAGTCCTTCGGGCGCTTCGTGATCGGCGGTTCCTATGCCGTGGGCCTTGTCATCTTCCTGATTTTCGTGGTGATCAACTTCGTGGTGGTGACCCGGGGCGCCGGCCGTATCGCCGAGGTGGCCGCCCGCTTCACCCTCGACGCCCTGCCTGGAAAGCAGATGGCCATCGACGCCGATCTCAACTCGGGGGCGATCAAGGAGGAGGATGCCCGGAAGCGCCGCAAGGATCTGACCCGGGAGTCTGAGTTCTACGGGGCCATGGACGGCGCCTCCAAGTTCGTGAGAGGCGATGCCATCGCCGCCGTTCTGATCCTTTTCATCAACATCGTGGGCGGGCTCATTATCGGGACGCTCCTTATGGGGATGGCGGTGGGGGACGCCCTCCAGGTCTATACGCTCCTGACCATCGGCGAAGGGCTTGTGGCCCAGATCCCGGCCCTCATCGTGAGCGTTGCGGCCGGTATCGTCGTGACCCGCTCCTCTTCCCAGAACGAGCTTGGCACCGACATGCAAGAACAGCTCTTCTCCCGGAGCCGGGCCATGGGCGGAGCTTCGGGGATCCTGCTCTTCCTCTCGGCGGTTCCCGGCCTTCCCCACCTGGCCTTCCTCATGATGGGGGGGATCCTTGGCGGGGTTGCCTGGTCGGTCAGCAAGAACCGGAAGAAAACCGAAACTCTCCGCAAGGAGGAGGAGGCCAAGGTCCCCCCCACCCAGGAGAACATCGAGCAGTTTCTCTCCCTCGACCTTCTCGAGATCAACGTGGGCTACGGTCTCGTAAGCCTCGTTGAAGGAGGGGAGGGGGGCGACCTGACCGAACGGATCAAGGGGATCCGGCGTCAGCTTGCGGGCGAGCTCGGGATCATCATTCCTCCGATCCACATCCGGGACAACCTCCAGCTCAAGCCCGAGGAGTACCTGATCCTCCTCAAGGGAAATCCCGTGGGCCGATGGGAGCTCAAGCCCGGCTTCATGCTCGCCATGAATGCCGGGGGGGCAGGTGAGGGGATCTCTGGCACTCCTGTCAAGGAACCGACATTCGGGCTTCCGGCCTTCTGGATCAGCCCGGAAAATCAGGAGAGCGCCGAGGGCTCGGGGCTGACCGTGGTCGATCCCGTGACCGTGCTTGCGACCCATCTGACCGAGATTCTGCGCTCCCATGCCGACGAACTGGTCGGACGTCAGGAGACCCAGCGTCTTCTCGACGCCCTGGCAAAGGACTATCCCAAGCTCGTGGAGGACCTTGTTCCGGGCCAGATTAACCTGGGGACGCTGGTCTCGGTTCTCCACGCCCTTCTCTCCGAACGGGTCTCGATCCGCGACATGCGGACGATCCTCGAAAGCCTTTCCGACCAGATCGCCTCCGGACGGGATTCCAAGGATGTTTCCCTTTTGGCCGAAGGGGTGCGGCAGGGGCTCGGACGGACGATCGTGAATCCCTATCTCGCGGGGCGGAGCCGTCAGCTGCCGGTGATCAGTCTCGACGGCCGATGGGAGGAGCTCCTCCAGAAGACGCTGAGCTCCGGCGGAGGAGGGACGGGACGGCCCCTGGCCCTCGATCCCGGGCTGGTCCAGAAATTGCTTACCAACCTGGGGAGGGTTCTCGAATCCCAGGGAAAAAAAGGCGTGCAGGGAGTTCTTCTGGTCGCGCCCCAGGCCCGGTTCGGGATCCGCCGGCTCGTGGAGAGATACTTCCCCTCCCTGCCGGTGCTTTCTCCTCAGGAGATTCCGGCGGATATTTCGATTCAGTCGTCGGATGTCGTACGATATCAGGAGGCGTAGAGGATGTTGATCAAGACGTTCGAGGGGGCCGACATGAACGATGCCCTGAAGAAGGTCAAGAAGGAGCTGGGGGGGGATGCGGTGATCCTCTCCTCCCGCAAGGTCCACCCGGATGCCGCGGGCGGGAGCCGGGGGGGAGTCGTCGTGACGGCGGGTCTTCCCCAGGTCGATCCCCCCTGGGCACAGCATCTTCCCGGGGCGCCAGAGGAGACGTCGGGCGGGGTCCGCGTCTCGGAGATGGACGCGCTCCGGGAGATGGTCGAGCGCATGGAGCGGGAGTGGGGGGCCGGGTCTTCCCAGGCTCTTCGCGGGCTGATCTCCCGCATCGGAGAGGTCTCGGACCAGGGGGCCGCTCTCTCGGGACCTCCCTTCGATCCGGAGGAGGAGGCCCGGAAGGTTCTCGTCGAGGCGGGATTTTCCGAGGCCGATCGCTTCGAGCTCCTCGAGGGATTCCGCCTCCTCTCCTACCAGCCGCTCGAGTGGACCCCCGCCCAGGTGCGGTCTCTCTTGCAGTTTCTCGTCTCGCAGAAGGTCGATGTCACCGGCTCCCTCGTCGGACAGGGGGGGCGTCCCGGACGTCCGAAGGTCGTCCTTTTCGTAGGGCCCACGGGGGTCGGAAAGACCACCACCGTGGCCAAGATCGCGGCGGGGCTGGTCGCCCGTCACCGCAGGCGCGTAGGTCTTCTGAACCTCGATACCTACCGGATCGGGGCGGTGGAGCAGCTCCGGATCTACGGTGACCTGATGGGCGTTCCCGTGGAGGTCGCCAATACCGCGGCGCGCCTCTCGGAATCGATCGCCCGCCTCTCGGAAAACGACGTGATTCTGGTTGACTCTGCCGGGCGCTCCGAGGGGGGAGGAGAGGAGCTTCTTCCCTTTCTCTCTGTCCTTTCGACCTGCCAGGAGTGGGATCTGTCCATCGTCCTGGTCGTCTCGGCGGGACAGAAGTCGGAGGATCTCGAACGGACAGCCGCCGCCTACCAGAAAATACGGCCGGAGGCTCTCGTTGTGACGAAGATCGACGAAACGGACACTCTCGGATCGCTCTATGGTCTTCTGGCCCATGGTCGTCTTCCGGTTGCGTACGTGGCGACGGGCCAGAAGGTGCCGGAGGATATCGAGGTTGCCCATGGGGGGCGTCTTGCGGAATGGATGATTGAAGGATGGAGTTGCGATGGATCAGGCGTCCGGGCTTAGAGGCGGGGAAGTCGGTATGTCGGGAGGGAGGCGGCTTCACCTTCCGCGGGTGATCTCGATTACCAGCGGCAAGGGGGGCGTCGGAAAGACGAATGTGTCGGCCAACATGGCCTATATCATGGCGACGCGGTTTGGCCTTCGGGTCATGGTCCTCGACGCCGATCTGGGGCTCGGGAACATGGACGTCCTCTTTAACATCCGTGCTACCCATACCCTCCAGGACGTGCTCATGGGGAGGATGCGCCTGCACGAAATCCTTGTGGAGGGCCCGGGAGGCATACTCATTCTTCCGGCCGCCTCGGGGGTGGAGGAGATGACCAGCCTCTCCCCGGAGCAGAACCTTCGTCTTCTCGAGGAGTTTGAGAATCTCTCGATGGGGCTGGATGTTCTCCTGATCGATACCGGCGCCGGGATCTCGGAAAATGTCCTGACCTTCAATCTCGCGAGCCGCGAGACGCTTGTCGTTGTCACTCCCGAGCCTACCAGCCGGACCGATGCCTTTGCCCTCATGAAGGTCCTCTTCAAACGACAGCCGGAAAAGCCCTTCCTCTTCCTCGCCAACATCGTCAGGGACCGGCAGGAGGGGATCGGCCTTTTCGACCTTGTCTCGAAGGTGGCGGACAGCTACCTGCCCGGACTGTCGCTCTCCTTTGCCGGCCATCTCCCGGCCGACCCCTCCCTGACCCAGGCGGTCCGCGCCCAGCGCGCGATCGCCGAGATGCTCCCCGGTGCGCCCTTTTCAAAGGCCATGGAGCAGATTGTCCGAACACTCCTCTCCCGTCCTCCCCGCGAAGGAGGCGAGGGAGGTGTGGGCCTGTGGATGAAGCGTCTTATTGCAGCCGGGGAGCCCTCTTCCGGGGACGGACCCCGATAGCGGCTTTGTCCGGATGTGGAGTGCGCTTATTGTGAAGTCCCCAGCGAATGGATAGAATGATCAGAAGGGAAAAAATTCGTCTGCCCGTCCGGCCTGAAATCTCGGGGGGGAAAAGGGTGGATCCGGAGGATGATGCCTCCCCTTAAACGGGGGGGGCCGCGTGTGTGGAGAGAGGCCTTTGGAACTTGACGATCAGATGATCAAGGAATTCGCCGGCACGATCAAGTACCATGCCATGCGCTATTCCCATCGGCTTCCGCCCGAACTGGGGGTGGAGGATCTGATCAGCGTGGGGCTTCACAGCCTTGTCGAAAGCGCTCGCCGTTTCGATCCGTCCCGGGGCCTCAAGTTCAAGACCATGGCCGAACATCGGATCCGGGGGGCAATGCTCGACGAGATCCGTTCGATGGACTGGGTTCCGAGATCGATCCGGGAGAAGCAGTCGGAGGTTCAGGCGGCCCGGGATGCCCTTGAACGGGAATTGGGGCGCCATCCGTCCGACTCCGAGCTCGCCATGCGCCTTGGCCTCTCTCCGGAGGAGCTGGAAAATCTTCTCTTGGAGATCGATCCGCATCCTGTCCTTTCTCTCGACGACTTTTTCGGTCCGGACGAGACGGAAGGGGAGTCCCTCGGAGAGCATATTCCGGGGCCAAAGGACGAGGATCCGCTCTCCCGCCTCCTTCACGGGGAGGCCATCGAGGCTCTCTCCGGAGCCCTTGATGCCCTCCCGGAAAAGCAGCGTCTGGTCCTGACCCTTTATTACTACGAAGAGCTCACGATGAAGGAGGTTGCCCAGGTCATCGAGGTCAGCGAGTCCCGGGTCTCCCAGATACACTCGCAGGCGCTCAGGACGATCCGGGATCTTCTCGACGAGAGAAAACGGAGCCAGGGGACGCGGGAAAATAAAAATGGCTCAGGTAAATGACGGGTCTGTCCGATAAGATCACAAAGGGGTGCCGTCTGGCCCCTCCAATGCCTTCGAGGAAGGAGTTTCGATGATCGATTTTGGGATGAGGGTTCTGGTTGTTGATGACTTTTCCACGATGCGCAGGATCGTGAAAAATACGTTGCGCCAGATCGGCTTCACGAACATCGAGGAGGCTGAAGACGGCCAGAAGGCCTACGATCGCCTGTCTGTGGAGAAGTTCGAATTTGTCGTCAGTGACTGGAACATGCCGAACATGACGGGAATCGACCTCCTCCGGAAGGTGCGCGCCACGCCGCAGATCAAGGATATTCCCTTTCTCATGGTGACGGCCGAGGCGAAGCAGGAGAACATCGTGGAGGCGATCAAGGCGGGAGTGTCGAACTATATCGTCAAGCCCTTCACCGTGGCGACACTCGACGAGAAGATCAAGAAGATTTTCAAGGAAAAATAGGCAACGTCAATAAGCGTAGGACCCGCGGGAGGAGATCGTCATGGGGGATGGCTTCGATAACGACGAGATGAAGGAGATCGTCCAGGACTTTCTTCAGGAAGCCACGGAGATGCTCGAAGGGCTCGACAACTTTTTTGTCCAGCTCGAGAACAATCCTGAAGACAAGACGCTCTTAAACGAGATCTTCCGGACCGCTCACAGCATCAAGGGTTCCGCCGGATTCATCAATCTGACCCGGATTGTCGAGGTCGCCCACCATGCGGAAAATGTTCTCAATCAGCTCAGAAGCGGCAACATGCGTGCCGAGCCCGCCGTCATCGACATCATTCTCGAGGCGATGGACGCACTCAAGGTCCTGGTAAACGAGGTCAAGACCGGGGAGCAGGCCGACGTCGACATCGAGGGGATCAATATGAAGCTCGATCTTCTCCTCCAGTGGGGAGAAGATGCCGGAAGCGGCGACGGAGGCAAAGAGGAGCCGTCCGGAGGCGAGGAGATGGCGGCCGCCGTCCGGGAGGAGCAGGCGATCGACCGGGTTTCTGCTGACGCCTCTTCCCCCTTGCCGGCTCCGACCGAATCCCCGGAGGCCCCTCCCGCCGCACCGCCGCCCCCCCCGCCGCCTCCTCCCCCTGTTGCCCGGCCTCAGCCGCCGGAGCCCTCCGGCCCCCAGCGCGTCACGCCGGCCGCCTCCCGGGAGGAGGCCCAGGGGGCAGAGGCTCCCGGAGGGGCCAAGGCCACCGAAGGAGCCGGGGAGTCCGATCAGACGATTCGGGTGGAGATCAGCCGTCTCGACAGCGTGATGAACTTAGTCGGCGAGCTCGTCCTAGGACGCAACAGGCTCGTGAAGCTCTCGGGCGATGTTGACGGGGTGGTCGACTTCGAGCAAAGGATCAAGGAGGTGGCCGAGGCGATCTCCCAGCTCAATCGGGTGACGACCGACCTCCAGACCGCCGTGATCAAGACCCGGATGCAGCCGATCAAGAAGGTTCTGGGGAAGTTTCCCCGCATGGTTCGCGACCTCTCTCGCAAGATGGGAAAGAGTATCCGGCTCGAGCTCGTCGGTGAAGAGACCGAACTCGACAAGTCCGTGATCGAGGAGATCGGGGATCCCCTCGTCCACATCATCAGGAACTCGATCGACCACGGAGTCGAACTTCCCGACGACCGTATCGCCCAGGGGAAGGATGCCGAAGGGGTGGTCCGGATCTCCGCCTATCAGGAGGGGAACTCCATCGTTATCGAGATCGTTGACGACGGGCGGGGGATCGATGTCGAAAAGGTCAAGAAAAAGGCGGTCGAGCGGGGCATCATATCGGAAGACGACGCCCGGAGGATGACCGACGGCGAGGCGGTCAACATCATCTTCCTTCCGGGATTCTCGACGGCGGACAAGGTCACCGACGTCTCGGGCCGGGGTGTGGGGATGGACGTCGTCCGGACCAACATCAGCAAGATCAACGGATCTGTCGAGGTCTCGACCCAGAAGGGGCTCGGATCGACCTTCACGATCCGCCTGCCACTGACCATCGCCATCATCCAGGCGCTGATGGTGACCATCCTTCCCGAGACCTACGCGATCCCGCTGGCCAGCGTGGTGGAAACGGTCAAGATTACCGAAAAGGACATCAAGACCATTTCAGGGAGCGAGGTGTTAAACCTCCGCCAGCAGGTTCTGCCCCTTATCCGCCTTCGGGACGAGTTCAAGGTGCCGCAGGAGGAGGCGGGGAGCACGCCAGCCGGAACCTACGTTGTGGTGGTCCAGATCGGATCGAAGAATCTCGGCCTCGTGGTCGATCGCCTCCCCTACCAGGAAGAGGTGGTCATCAAGTCCATGGGGCCCATCCTTGCAGGAATCCGCGGGCTCGCGGGGGCGACCATCACCGGAGACGGGAAGGTCGTCATCATTCTTGACGTGGGGGAGATCCTCCAGGATGTCTCTCTCAGGCTCAAGACGAGCTCTCCCCGGGTGGGGGCGGAAGAACCGGCAATGCTTGGCAATGGGTGATAGTCGGATCTGACTGGTGCGACCCACCCGCTTAAGGGGTGACTTCGCACTCATGGCCGGGGAGGCCGGCCACCACGAGGAGGAAAAACAATGGAGGAACGCAGACACCATCTGCGCATGCGCCTCTCGGTCAAGCTCGGTATCGCGACGGCTCTTGCCCTCGTTCTCGTCCTCGGTGTGACCTACACGCTCTTCTACCGGTCGGCCAAGGCGGACCTCTCCCGGATAGAGACCGGGAAGATGACGATGATGGGCCAGTCGATCGTCCGGGGGCTTGGCACGATCATGTACTCGATCAATGCCCCGGCCCTCTCACAGAAGCTCGTGTTAGACCAGAAGTCGTTGCCGGGGGTTGTCCGGGTCCAGGTGCTCCGTTCCGATGGCACCCAGTCCTTTTACGACAATGCCACCATCAACAGGGTCAACGCATGGCGCCATTACAAGGCGTACTCTCCCCGGATGTTTTTTTCGCACCCGGTCCACGACGAGAGGGCAATCATCCAAAAGTCCCGCTTTCAGGACGTTGTGAAGTATGCCAGGTCGGCGACTTACAACGAAGTGGTCGATGGTAAGCCAGTCCTGACGAGGCTTTTTCCGATCCGGTACGAAAAGAACTGTGCCCTCTGCCACGGCTATGCCTCCAACGAGCCGACCATGGCGGTTCTCAGGGTCAGTATGGAGCGGAGCTCCTTCGAAGGGGATCTTGCGAAGCTCAAGCTGCAGGCCGCGGGGTATGCGCTGGGAACGGTCGGCATCCTTCTTCTGATCCTGACCTTTTTTATCCGGACCATGGCGGTCAGGCCCATCGAGGGGCTCGTCCGGGTCATCGAGCGGACGGCGGAGGGCGACCTCACCCAGCAGATGGAGAGCCAGGTCGGGGATGAGGTGGGCGATCTCGTCAATCATTTCGGCCGGATGGTCGAACATCTGCGCGACCTGGTCAAAAAGGTGACCAACGAATCCTCCTGCGTCGAGGTGGGGTCGAAGAACATGATCGGCTCCCTTGAGATCATCCGGGGGAAGGCGACAACCCAGATGCAGCAGATCGATTCGGCGAAGAAGGCGGTCGACGATCTGGGCCGCTCCCTGGCCGATGTGGCTCTGGTGACCCGCCAGGCTTCGGACCTTTCGATGCGGGCAAGCCAGGAGGCCAACGCAGGAGGAGAGACCGTCTCCGAGATGGTTCGCGAGCTCAGCCGGATCGAAACGGTGATCCTCGAGGCGGGAGAAAAGATCCTCGACCTCGGAAAGCGCTCCGACCAGATCTCCCAGATTGTCAACATCATCAATGAAATCGCCGAACAGACCAATCTTCTGGCACTCAATGCGGCGATCGAGGCGGCGAGGGCCGGAGAGCAGGGGCGCGGATTTGCCGTGGTGGCCGACGAGGTGAGGAAGCTCGCCGAGCGGACGACCCGCTCCACCCGGGAGATCTCCGAGACAATTTCCCAGCTCCAGGGGCTGACAGACCAGTCGGTGAAGGTCATGGACCGCGGTTCGAAGGAGATGAAGCTCCTGATCGTCGAGACCCAGAAGACGGCCGATGTCTTCTCGCGCATTGTCGCATCGGCCTCCGATGTCTCGGGCCGGGTGAACCAGATCGCCGAAAGAACGGGAGAACAGACCCGATCGATCGAGCATGTGGGGAAGGTGGTTGACCAGACCGCCCACGATGCCCGGGAGACGGTCTCAAATGTCTCGGCGGCGGTCGATGCCGGAGAGGGCCTTCAGAAGCAGATGGAAGAGCTTAACCAGTATCTCTCCAGATTCAAGGTCTAGGGAACGTTTCGCAATCCGAAGGAGCAAGGGATGGAAAAGATGGAAACGGCAGTCGTTCCCGTGAGTGATAGAGGAGAGCTGGCCGTTGAAAGGACGGCTACTCCCGGCATGGTGGACTTCGGCGAAAGCATTCTCCAGCTCGTCAGCTTCAAGCTGGGGGAGGAGGAGTATGCGCTCGATGTGATGAACGTGCGGGAGATCAACCGGATCTCTGACGTGACCCGGGTGCCGAAAGCCCCCTATTTCGTTGAAGGGGTCATGAACCTCCGGGGAAAGATCCTGCCGGTCATCAACCTCCGCAAGCGCTTTGGCTTTCCTCCGTCGAGCACCGATCCCGAAGAGGCCAGGACGATCGTCGTCTTCCAGGAGGGAGTCATGGTGGGGTTGGCGGTCGACCAGGTCTTTCAGGTCATCCGTATCGGCCGGGACAAGATCGAGAACAACGAGGGGATCGGCATGGGCAACGTTCTCGATGCCGTGATGGCCGGGGTGGCCCACCTCGGCGACAGGCTCGTCGTTCTCCTGAACCTGCCGAATCTTCTGGAGACGATCCAGCGGGATGCCGGCAGGCGCTAGATGACTCAGGCAGGCTAGGGGAGCCGGATGGACATTACAACGATCCTGGGACTTGTAATCGGGCTCGGGGCGATCCTTCTCGGAGCGACTCTCGAGGGGCTTCCTCTCTCGACCATTCTCCAGCCGACGGCTGCCATGATCGTCTTCGGGGGGACCTTCGGGGCGACACTTCTGCAGTTCCCCCTGAACTTCATCATCAAGTCGCTCAAGATGGCTCCCAGGATCTTCTTCTCGAAGTCCGCCGATCCGGGCCCCATCATCCAGAAGATCCAGGATCTCTCGAAGACGAGCCGGAAGGAAGGGCTCCTGAAGCTTGAGGCCCATCTCGAGGATCCGGAGATCAAGGAGGATCCCTACTTCGCCCGGGGGGTCCGGATGGTGATGGACGGAACGGAGATCTCCAAGGTTCGGGAGGCCCTCGAGGTGGAGGCCCACTATATCGAAGAGGAGGAGGGGGTCGTCTACAAGGTCTACGAGTCGATGGGAGGGTATGCGCCGACCATCGGAATCCTCGGGGCCGTTCTGGGGCTGATCCACGTGATGAGCAACATGGGGGATCCTGGGAAGCTCGCCGAAGGGATCGCCACCGCCTTCGTCGCCACGGTCTACGGTGTGGGGTCGGCCAACCTGGCCTACCTCCCCATCGGAGGCAAGCTCAAACTCAAGGGCCGGGGCGAGGCAAAGCTGAGGGAGATTATCGTCGACGGCTTAGTCGGCATCGGCCAGGGAGAAAACCCCGGCATGATCGAAGAGAGGCTTCTGGGATTTCTCAATGACGACGAGCGCGTCAAGTATGAACAAACCTACCGGAAGGGCAAGTAGCCCCTCCGGTTGATCCGGAGGGGAGAGTTGCCATGGCAAAGAAGGCCAAACACGAGGAGCACGAAAACCTCGAAAGGTGGCTCGTCTCTTACGCCGACTTCATCACTCTCCTGTTTACATTTTTCGTGATGATGTACGCTATCTCTGCGGTGAATACGGGAAAATACAAGGTTCTCTCGAACGCCATCGTCGCGACCTTTACCCACCAGACCGTCACCGCCCACATGCATGTGATCATCCCGCACAGCCGGGTCACTCCCGGGAAGGCCAGCCCCAAGGTTAAGACCGTCCTTTTCCGTGCGATGCAGCTCGTCCAGGACAAGTCCTCCTCGCACGGAGCGTTGAAGGTCGTCAAGTCGAACGAGGGGATCCGTATTCAGATCCAGGCGGCCTTTCTCTTCCGGACGGGCCATGCGGGCGTCCGAAAACAGGCGCTGCCAGTTCTCAAGAACATCGCGGGCCTTCTCTCCAAGTCAAAACGGGATATCCGGGTCGAGGGCCATACCGACAATGTTCCGATCCGCGGCCGCTACAAGAACAACTGGGTCCTCTCCTCGATGCGGGCTGTCAATGTCCTGACAACTTTGATCGGACTGGGGCCGCTCGACCCCCATCGCGGCAGCGCCGCCGGTTACGGAGAGTATCGTCCCCTGGTCCCCAATACGACCCCCGAAAATCGCCAGAAGAACCGGCGGGTCGAGATCGTGGTGCTGAAGACAAAGCAGCCTGATGTCGGTCCGTCTCCCGAGGCGATTCCTGCGGTCACATCGCCGGTCGAGGGGATTGCTCCGACCGATATGGGGGGAGGCGGAGCTCCTGCCCCTCCATCCTCTCCCTCCCCTGTCCCGCCGGTTCCGACCGAGCTTCCGGCGCCGAAAATTTGAGGGAGGTCGTCCATGGCCATTCTGCCCGTCGTGGGTCTCGAACAGGTGATTGCACAGTCACCGGCTCTGGTGTCGGAAAGGGTCCGCGAGCAAAAAAAGGAGGAAGGGCGTCCCGAAGAGGCGACTCCCAGGCACTTCGGGGAGAGTCCTGAGCCCCCTCCCGTCGAGGGAATCCGTCCTGCCTCCCCCGTTGGGGAAAACGATGGGACGGGAGAGAATGTGGAGAAAGAGGAGGAATCGGAGTATCCTGTCGGGAAGAACGGACGTTTTTCCGGAAGGGGCGGAAGTCGCGGGAGAAAAATGCCACGCCACCGCCTCGATATCGAGGCCTGATGACGGGAGAGAGGATGGGGCTTTCGGAATTTGAGGTGATCACCGGCATGGTCGATGCCATCCTGATCATCATGGGAGTCGTCCTTCTGGTCCGGGTCAAAATGGTCCGAAAGACCCTGCGGACCCGGAAGAAGGTTCAGGCTGACGACACTCCTTCCTTTCCTGACATCTCTCGGGACTCCTCTTCTGTCACCCGGGTGCGGGAGGAGGAAGAGGCTTTCCGAAAGGAGCAGGACAGGGAGAGGAAGCGGTTTGAATCCCTGATCCGGGATGCCGAGCAGATGCGGGCAGAGCTTCAGGTTCTCTTCTACGACATCGAGTCTTTGGTCGATGAGCTTGCCCGCATGCGGGAGGCTGTCCCGCCTGCCCCTCGCCCTGCTGATCTCGGGGAGGCGGCCTCCCCTGCCGGTCAGGAGGAAGGGGGCATGTACATTCTCCCCGGCGAGGATGATGTCGATAAAGAGACCCCCGTCAAGGTTCCCGACAGGGATATGCCGCTCAAGGAGACGGTTCTCGCCCTCTCGCGCGAGGGGCATTCCGTTCCCGATATCGCCCAGGCGATCGGGAGAAGCGAGGGGGAGGTCTCCTTCCTCTTGTCCATGGAGAGGGTCGGCCAGGCAGGATAGGGGTGCGCACGGATCCAAGTGACGAGTCAGGGATCTCTCATGTGCGCCCCGTTCCCGGGAGTCAGCTCCCGTGAGACTCCCGGCATAACGTAGGGGGATTGATGGATCCCGTCGGACATAGCCAGCCACCTCCCTCCTCGACCCGGGACTCGAGGCCCTTCGAGTTACTCTTCTGGCTCCTCGACCTCTCGAGGGCGGCTCTCCCCAAAGGGACGGTCAAGACCTCCCTTTCCCCGGAAATCCTTGCGAAGGCCTTCTTCGGAGGAGATGCCCCCGGTCCCCTGCGATTTCTTCCGCTTCCCCCCGGCCCCGCGAAAGTCCTGGAAAAAATGCTCGACTCCGCCGCCTCTTCTGCAAAAAAAGCGTCCGTCGATGTGGCGGTCACCCGCAAAGGGGACCACCTCGAATGGGTCTTCTCCGCCAAGGGATCGACTATCCATTTTTTTTCGCCGCTTCTTCTCTCCCGGCATGAGGCCGTCGGGCTCGAATTGAGGGAGTCGGCCCCCGGAACCGCCCCAACCACCCCGCTCTCTCCCCCATTGGAAAAGGAGGGGCGCTGGCAGTCGGGATCCTTGCCTTCCCTTCCGGAAGAGCTTCGGGGGGAGGAGTCAGTCAATGAAAGAGGGGCGCTCAGGAGCCATGGCACCCTGGGAGCGGGGCCGGTCGTGGCATGGCCAGCCTATCTTCCGGGGCGGACGATCGAGTTTTCGGTGCGGTGGTATGTTCCCGAGGGGGAGGGGGGGGAGGGCAAGAAAAGTGCGGCAATCAGCTTCACGCTCGACATTCCCTGGGAGGGCCCCGACGGAAAATCTCCCAAAGAGTCCATCCGCCTGATGGGGCAATTTCTCCCGAAGGGGGGGATTTCCCTGACAGGACGGTCCCTTCCCCAGTCCTTCTGCGACCACGTGTTTGCCCGCCAGTCCCTCCTAGAAGAAAGTCTTCGTGTCTACCCCGGGACCTCCCTCACCCTTCGACTGACAGGGAAGGGCCCGGAAGGTCCGGCATGACTCCGGCGGAGAAAGGAGTTGAAGGCGATCCTCTGGAGAGTTCCGACCGGATGAGTCTCTCCATTGCGCTTCGCTATCTTCCGGGGGTCGACGAGGCGCCGATCGTTCTTGTGAGCGGCCAGGGAGAGATTGCCCGGGGGATCGTCCTCTTAGCCAGAAGTCTCAGGATCCCCGTGGTCTCCGAACCCGACCTTTCCCGGAAGCTTCTTCGGGTACCTCCGGGCCACCCCGTCCCCGAGGAGCTCTATGAAGCCGTCGCCGTGATCCTGGCCGCACTTTTTGTTTCGGGAAGCCCTCCGTCGCCCGGGAAGGGGACCGTATAATCGCAGTGCCATTTTTATGACAGCCGTTCTCTTCTGACCTCTTTTCCAAAGATCACTTCTTCTGTTAGACTTTTTCCCATGGAAACCCTTACCCTCCCGATGCTTGTCGATGGCCTGAGAAGGCTCCTTGGCCTCTCCTACCGCGAGGTGGCAAATTCGGCGGAGATACCGGCCCCCTCGAATATCCGGGAATGGGTACGGGGCCTCCCCTCGCGTCTTTCGACCGCGCGTCAGATGCGGGTACTCGAAGTGGTTGGTATTGAGAGCCGGACAGGAGCTCTTCGCCCCGGGATCCACCGCTGGAAGGTGACCGGCGAGACTCTCCCCCTTCTCCCGGCTCTCCTGGAGGCCTTTTCATCTCCTTCCGCGACTTTTTCGATTGCCCGTCCCCGACAGGAACAGGGACTTTTCCCCCGTTCGGCCCTCCTCCTCTCCTGGGACGAGGTCCGGGTGATACTTCTACCGGACGGGAGTCCCGAGACGGAACCCGCCTCGCTTGTCCGACACATTCCGGGAGCCTCCTCTCCATTGAGAGAGATTCTTCTCTCCGGGGAGGAGATGACCCTTCTTGAGGATCCGGCGCTTTCTCCCGCGCGTCTCGATGCGCTCATGCCACAAGTCTCCCGTTCGACGGGGGAGTGGACCTTCGAGCGCCTCTTTGAGCGCCTCTGGGCGGAAGGAATCGAGCCTGCCGAGGCGGCGAGACGCCTGGGCTTCTGAAATTCTGATATTTTCTGGTCGATTGGAGGGGAAGGAAAGCATGCCTTACGAAGAGGGGGGTGATGCCCCGGCAGGAAAAAATGCAAAGAGCAAAAAGGGCGCCATCTATCAGTTCAAAATTACGCTCAAGGATGTCCGTCCTCCGGTCTGGAGGCGTTTTCTTGTGCCTGACTGGATCACTCTTGAGGATTTCAACGAGGTGGTCGAGATTGTCATGGGATGGTTCGGCCTTCATCTGCACGAGTTTATCATCAACGGGGTCCGATACGGCTCGCCCGACCCCGATGGCGACCACGACTTTGATGAGGTGGTGGACGAACGGTCGGTGACTCTCAGAAAGCTCCGCCTTTCTGTCAAGGACAAGATCCGATACGATTACGATTTCGGCGACGATTGGAGACACGACCTTCTGCTTGAAAAAGTCCTTCCGGCGGACGAGCGGGTTCTTCCCGTATGCCTCAAGGGAGCCCGGGCCTGTCCGCCGGAGGATAGCGGCGGTCCCTGGGGCTACCAGGAGCTTCTGGAGGTGCTGAAGAATCCAGAACATGAGGATTACGAGTCAGTGAAAGAGTGGATTGGAGAAATCGATCCCGAAGACTTCGACCTGGAATCCCTCAATGAGATTCTGTCGTCGAGAGGTTGGACCGCGTAGGAAATCTTCGAAAAAATGCCTCTTCAACAGAATATATGGTCAGTGCAGAATGTCAAGATGTTTCTTGTCCTCATTTAAGTCATCGTGGTCAAACAATCCATACGGCTTCGTAAGCCATTCTGCTGAAAGACCTTTCGCTGACTTTTTCCTGGAGTGGGATCCCGGCTCCCTCGTTTTTGGTATCGAGACAAACCTCCCCCTCTGAAACCCTGGCGACAGGGTTCTGCCTGTTGTGTTCTTTGTCCCCCAAGGACACATCGTAAGGCTCGTGACGCTGACCCATGTCTTTGACTTGATCCTTATGGAAGGAATCGGTCGCGCCAATATATCCGGCCTCTCGGAACGCATTCCGTGACCACGATGGATGATTCGCGCCTGCCGTGCTCCAAAAAGGGAATATTGGTG
>Ga0078972_1002942_pt1 | contig 53515 bp, 60 predicted proteins | sample YelNatPaOPGAMG01_FD_67568 | JGI IMG/M metagenome (GOLD analysis project Ga0078972, IMG submission 67568) | Hot spring thermophilic microbial communities from Obsidian Pool, Yellowstone National Park, USA - OP-RAMG-01 (SPADES assembly) (version 2) | ecosystem: Environmental > Aquatic > Thermal... | reverse complement strand
ATCGAATGATCGAAAATAGCCTCCGTCACAATGGGCTGGCTGACAGCAGCCCTGTTCCTGATGTTGAGGGATGCTATGAAATCAGCTTCTCCCTCAAAACCACAGGAAACGCATTTGAAATGGGATCGTTCAGGTCTGTTCCTTTTATCTATGAAATGGCACCTGGGACATTCCCTGCTTGTGTTATGTGGTTTGACCACTACAACGGGAATGCCCGTCTCTCTCGCCTTGTACTCAATGAACGACCTGAGCTGATGAAAGGGCCAGGAATTATGGATATACCTGTTACCTTCACGGGAAGGTGAACTCGGTATTGGAGCAACACGCCGCCATAATTTGAATATTTATGAATAGAGAGCAGAATTTTTAATGTGCTTTTATACCCAGTTAGACATATTTTGGGACACAGTCTTTTATATAATTCTGCAATTCAGTATTGGTGCTTAGAAATGTATGAAATCAGGTTTCATGGCAGAGGGGGGCAGGGCGCAGTCACTGCGTCAAAGATTCTCGCCACAGCCGCCTATTTCGAGAACAAATGGGTCATAACGTTCCCCTTCTTTGGCACGGAGAGGAGAGGAGCCCCCGTAACTGCCTTCACAAGGATAGACGAAGAGAAAATTGAGCTAAGAAGCCAGATTTATGAACCTGATGCAGTTGTAATTTTAGATCGTTCCCTCATGGATATTGTAAATGTTACGGAGGGGTTGAAGGATAATGGGCTTGTTATAATCAATGGAAAGAATAATGATTCAAGGATTGAGAAAAAGTTTAGGACTGGATACGTGGACGCGACCTCAATTGCTCTGAGGCACGGACTGGGAGACCCTTCACACCCCATAGTGAATACTGCAATCCTCGGAGCATTTTCAAAGGTTAGCGGCATAGTGTCTCTGGAATCAGTGAAAAGGGCCGCAAGGGAAATATCTCCGTCAAAGGTTGAACAGAACCTGGATGCGATACAGGAAGCGTATGAAGAAGCGGAGGTGAACTGACAATGGTTCTTGCACCTGTTGCAAACGTTCCATCTGCAAACATCAAAACGTCCTCCTGGAGGGATTCAAAGCCTGTCATAGATTACGATAAATGCACAAGATGTGGGATTTGCTGGAAATTCTGCCCGGATGTTGCCATTGACCTTGTTGCCTCTCAGGACCTGCATGCACCGAATGAAAGGTTTGCGAAACTAGAGGCTCCTGTTATCAATTACGATCACTGCAAGGGATGTGGGATATGTGCCACAGAATGCCCGTTCGATGCAATCGAAATGGTTAGAGAGGAGGCGATTGAATGATATCAGTTCACGAAAAAAGCAAGATAATGACAGGGGACGAAGCGGCAGCATATGGCGCGAAACTCTCCAAAGTTAAGGTAGTTTCTGCATATCCAATCACACCCCAGACAGTCATAGTTGAGAAAATAGCTGATATGATATCCAACAACGAGATGGATGCAAAATTCATAGAGGTGGAGAGCGAGCACAGCGCTATGGCATCGATCATGGCCAGCGAACTGACAGGTGTCAGGTCGTTTACTGCATCATCATCCCAGGGTATCCTGTACATGCATGAGATGCTGCACTGGGTCGCCGGCCTCAGGCTTCCTGCACTCATGTCTGTGGTGAACAGGGCCATTGGTCCACCCTGGAACATATGGGCAGACCAGTCTGACACTATAAACCAGAGGGATACAGGCTGGATGCAGATTTACTGCGAATCGAACCAGGAAGCTCTGGACAGCATAATATTCGGTTACAAGATTGCAGAGAACAGGAATGTCCTTCTTCCCCTCATGAACATGCTGGATGCATTCACTTTATCACATACTTCTGAACCTGTTACTCTCAGAGATGAAGAAATTTCTGCAGATTATCTCGGTGACCTGAAGCTTGAATTCAGCGTGAACACTGACAGACCGATGGGATATGGCTCCCTTGTAGCACCGGAGGGGCCTTTCATGGAAATGAAGAAAGACATGAGGGACAGCATGTACGGAGCAAGGGATGTGATCAAGAATGAAACAAAGAAATTCAACGAAACATTTAACGCCACCCTCCCTGGTCTCGTTGAGAATTTTATGATGGAGGATGCGGATTATGCCCTCATTACTATGGGTGCAATGTCTTCAACTGCAAAATACACCGTCAGAAAACTCAGGAGGGAAGGGAAGAAGGTCGGGCTGATAAGGCTGTTCTTCTACAGGCCTTTCCCGGATGAGGAGATTTTGCAGGCAGTAAGGGACCTGAAGGGGGTGGGAATAGTGGAGAGAAGCGTTTCATTTGGCCAGATGGGAGCCCTGTATGAGGACGTCGCTTCCTCACTCTTTGGCAGGATTGATGTTCCAGCAAAAGATTACGTAGTCGGGATCGGGGGAAGAGATATCAGGGTTGAAGATTATGAGAAAATGTTCGAAGGCTTATTGAAGGAGAACAATGGAATTGAATGGGTCAATACGGGGGGGAGATAGATGCCAACCTCCATACCGAGACAGGAACTGATGGAACCCGGGCACACAGCGTGTGCGGGTTGCGGGGCGGCCCTTGCCATGAGGTTTGTGCTGAAGGCTATGGGACCCAAGACACTGGTTTCCATACCTGCTTCATGCTGGGCAGTCATCCCTGGAAATTATCCTACGACCGTCCTGGATGTTCCGTTGATTTACACCCCATTTGCTGCAACGGGGGCCTCCATATCAGGACTCAGGGAAGGGATGGATGCACAGGGGAAAGAGGAATACAACGTGGTGGGATTTGCTGGCGATGGTGGAACTGCTGATATAGGCCTTCAGTCGCTGAGCGCTGCCATGGAGAGGGGGCACAACGTATTCTACATAATGTACGACAACGAAGCATACATGAACACTGGGATCCAGAGGAGCAGCAGCACCCCATATGGTGCGTGGACCACAACCACCCCGGTGGGGAAGGACAGGGATTACAAGAGGGAAAAGAAGAAGGTCGTGGCAGACCTGATGATGGCCCAGGGCGTACCATATGTGGCAACTGCATCAATTGCCTTTCCAGAGGATCTCGTGAAGAAAATAACAGTTGCTAAATCAATTTTTGGACCAAAATTCATACAGATTCTGTCACCCTGCCCACCTGGCTGGTACTACAATTCCGCAGATACTGTGGAGGTATCTAAACTTGCGGTTGAATCTAGAATTTTTCCTCTCTATGAATTCAGGGAAGGGAAATTTTCTCTCTTCAAGCCATCAAAGGTTGTACCTGTCTCAGATTACCTGAAGAAACAGGGGAGATTTGCCCACCTGAATGATGATGAAATAAAGACAATTCAAGAGGCTGTGGATGAAAGATGGAACAGCCTTCTGAAAAAGGAAGGAGAGTAAAATTGAACTATGATATGCTCCTCGGGAACAGGGGAAAAACTGAGTTCCTCCTGGGCAACGAAGCTGTTGTGAGGGGATTGTACGAGGCTGGGGTATCAGTTGCGTCTTCATATCCCGGAACTCCCAGTTCTGAAATTGGTGATGTCCTCTATTCCATATCGGAGAAAATGGGAATAAGATTTGAATATGCGATAAATGAGAAGGTGGCCCTGGAGACGGCAGCCGCAGCATCTATGTCAGGTGTGAGATCATTCGTCTTCATGAAACATGTCGGCCTGAACGTTGCAATGGATTCATTTGTCTCCCTCTCAGGAACAGGAACCAGGGGGGGCATGGTCATCTTTTCCGCAGACGACCCTTCAATGCATTCCTCCCAGAACGAGCAGGATAATAGATTCCTTGGCAAATTTGCGAGAATGATTGTCATAGAGCCGTCCACCCCACAGGAGCTCAAGGATTTTATCGTGACAGCATTCAGTATCTCTGAGAGAATTGGACACCCGGTCCTGATAAGGAGCGTAACGAGAGTTTCCCATGTAAGGGCACCGGTCGTGTTCGGAGATCTCAGGGAAAGGGAGAAGTGGAAATTTGAAAAGAATCCCTCCCTCGTACTGCTGCCGGAGATCGCATACAGGGCTCAAGTCGACATTGCAAAAAGGATAAACAATGTTTTCGAAGGGGATGACTGGCGCTCCCTGAACAGGACGGAGGGAGATACCGGGGATTTAATCATAACATCCGGTTCTGCCTACAATTACGTGGGTGAGGCCCTGGATATTATGGGGATCAAGGCAAGGGTAATGAAGATAGGAATGAGCTATCCCCTGGATATGGACCTAATTTTAAAGAATGTAATGAAATCAAGAAAGATCATTTTCATTGAGGAAGGTGGGCCTTTCATAGAGGAACAGGTTCTGTCAGCATGTGCGGCAAATTCCGTTGATGGAAAATTCTATGGAAAGACTACTGGACATGTACCGCTTTCATATGAAATGGATGTCGACAGGACAGTGGAATTCCTCTCAGGGATATTTTCAGTTCAACTGAACAGGAAGGTCCAGGAAATGGATCTTCCACAGAGGCCCCCTGTTTTGTGCCCTGGGTGCCCCCACAGGGCTACCTATTATGTTGCGAAGATCGCCTTGAGGCAGAAGGGGATCAAGAATCCCATAATTCCGACTGACATCGGCTGCTATACGCTCGGTTACTACGAACCATATTCGCTTGGGGATTTCCTGCTGTCGATGGGATCATCAGTTGGATCATCCAGCGGATTTTCCATGAATGTCAATGATAAGGTGGTATCATTCATAGGGGATAGCACATTTTTCCATGCCGGAATACCAGCACTGATAAATGCTTACCACAACAGGCATAATTTCCTGCTGGTGATACTCGACAACTCCACAACTGCCATGACAGGGGGACAGCCAACAGAGGAGGATGGAACAAACTTCAACAGCGTGAACATTGAGAATGTGGTCAGGGGAATAGGAATAAAGAATGTCTATACAATAGATCCATACGATCTTGCACCATCCCTGTCAGTTTTCAAGAAGGCACTCGAATCGAATGAGCTCTCAGTCATCATCAGCAAAAGGGAATGCGCCCTCAATGCAGACAGGAAGAAGAAGGGGGATGAGATCAGGACGTTCACCGTCAACCAGGATAAATGCAAACTGTGCTATAACTGCGTTAAGAACTTTGCGTGTGCTGCATTCTACATTGACGACGGAAAAGTGAAGATTGATCCTGAATTATGCGATGGGTGTGGTGTCTGTGCTGAGCCACTTGTGTGTCCATTCCAGGCGATTGAGGAGGCACAATAATGGCATCGATAGTTTTTGCTGGAATAGGAGGCCAGGGAGTGATTACTGTGGCCACAATAGTTGGAAAGGCCGCTGTAGCTGATGGAAAGAATGCACTCATGACTGAACTCCATGGAATGGCCCAGAGGGGAGGCAGAATATCTGTTGAGCTTCGCATAGGCAACTATGAGAGTGCAATCATACCTGAAGGGAAGGCAGATGCAATAGTAGGGTTCGAAGAAATGGAAGCTGCCAGGAACGTTCCGAAACTGAAGGAGAATGGCATAATCCTTGTGAACAGAAGAAGGATACATCCCGTAACCCTCTCGAGGACAGTACAGGAATATCCTCAGCTCAAGGTCGAGGAGATACTTGGCAAATACAGGACATACTATATAGAGGCTGACGCAAAGGCACTGGAACTCGGAAACAAGAAAGTTGTTAACACTATAATGCTTGGTGCACTGTATTCAACTGGCTTGCTCAATCTCAATGAACAAACCTTGCTCAGGGTACTCGAAGAATCATTTGATGAGAGGTACAGGATGATAAACAGCAATGCTTTTAGCGCTGGAAAAATGCTTGTTGGACAGGAAATTACGAGCACTGTATGAAAATAAACATAATCGGTCCTGGATCCATGGGTGTAGTTATTTCGTTTTTCCTGAGCAGGAAAAATGATGTTTCCCTCATTGTAAAGAAGGAAGACATCGCCGTGTACAGGAGAGGGCTGGTCATGATAGAGAATGGACAGAGACATGAATTCTCCGTTGACATTTCCGATGCCCCGCCTGAGTCTGATCTTACTGTCATGGCTGTGAAATCGTATGATCTCGGGAAGACAATAAGGGATTACAAACCAAAGGGGAATGTGATGTTCATACAAAATGGACTTGATCATCTTGACATCAAGGGGAAGGGGATGAGGAAGATATACGCTGTGACCACCTGGGGTGCCAGGAGACTGTCCCGTGGGGTTGTAGAACTCACGGGGAGAGGATATTTCAGGGTTGGAAGCAATGACGTTAAGCTTGACCTGACATTTCTCAGGGAGGTGGGAATTGACGCTGAATGGAGTGATGACATTGTCAGGGAGATCTACAGGAAAGCAGCAATCAACGCAGTGATAAATCCGATAACTTCCATATTTGAAGTCAGGAACGGAGAGTTGATGAAAAGCGGCGAACTTTACAGCATAGCATCAGAGACTATATCTGAACTTGAAACCCTCTTCTCAAAGATGGGGTATGACCTCGAAATAGAGAAAAACGTTAGGGAAACATGCAATGTCACTGGAAACAACGTGAGTAGCATGCTCCAGGACATCAAACAGGGGAGGATGACGGAAATAGATTCCATAACTGGCAATATACTGAAACTTGGGAAAAAGCATGGCGTGAGACTGCCAGTTAACGAGGCCCTGTATAATTCAATCATCTACCTTCAGAAGAGGGGGATGTCAAGTGGAAAGACCACTTCTCCTATTTAGTGGACAAAATTTTATTGTCCCTGCTTCGGCAAATTAATTTGAATCAGGCTTCAGGCTTCCTCGGGATCTTCACCGGGTACCTGCCAACAAGGCATCCGAGGCATAAATTGTCTTTGCCGAGGCCAATTGCTTCTACCAGACCTTCAAGCGAAAGATACTTCAGGCTGTCCGCCCCGATTATTTTTGATATCTCCTCGACATCCCTTCCGGAAGCAATAAACTGCTCCTTTGTTTTCATATCTATGCCAAGGTAGCACGGATATTTGACAGGTGGACTGCCTATTCTCACGTGCACTTCTTTTGCCCCATTCTTGCGAAGCAGGGATACGATCCTCCTCATGGTGTTTCCGCGGATTATACTGTCATCCACCAGAACAACCCTTTTCCCGTCTATCAGTTCCCTTACCGGATTGAGCTTTATGTCCAGTTCGCTTTCCCTTCCGCTCTGCTCCGGCATTATGAATGTCCTGTCAACATACCTGTTTTTAATTAATCCCTCAGTAAACGGTATCCCGGACTCCTCCGCATAACCGTGGGCGTGTGTTCTACCTGAATCCGGGACTGGAACTACGCAATCCGCGGGGACACCGCTCTCCCTTGCAAGTATTTTGCCTATGTTCTTCCTTACCCTGAACACATTTTCTCCGTCAAGTATGCTGTCTGGCCTTGCAAAGTATACGTATTCGAACATGCAGTGGGCCACTCTTTTCCCCTCTCCGAACATGTAAGATTCAATTCCATCCTTCTTCAGCTCGACAATTTCCCCCGGTCTGACGTCCCTTATAACATTTCCATCCAGTTGATCGAAAACCACGCTCTCCGATGCCGCACCGTACCCGTATTTCGTAGACCCTATCACCAGGGGCCGGATTCCATTTGGATCACGGACAACAAATACCCTCTTATTTATCATGATGTCCAGGGAATAGGCGCCTACCAATTTTCCGAAACAGTTCTTCATTGAAAGTATCGGATCGGCGCTCTTTGACAGTTCTATTGAAAGGAGCTTCATTATCACTTCTGTATCAGAATCTGTCAGGAAGGAGTATCCTTTCTTCTCAAGGCTTCTTTTGAGCTCAGGTGCATTGACAATTTCTCCGTTGTGGCCCAGTGATATTTCAAAGTTGCCTATTCTTGCAAAAAAAGGCTGTGCGTTTTCTATTGAGGATGTTCCTGCCGTACTGTACCTTATATGCCCTATTCCAAGTCCTTCATCCCTCTCAAGTTTCAGACCAGAGAAAACCTCATTTACAAGCCCCATTCCCCTGTAGTTCCTGAACCCTTTTTCAGTGTTGATGCTTATTCCGGCAGATTCCTGCCCTCGGTGCTGTATTATCCTGAGGGACTGGATTAATCTGTAACCAACCTGTACATTCTCGGCGAGAGCAACTATCCCGCAAGATTCATTTAGACTTTGCCCAGTTGTAGCCCCTGATCCGTGAATCTGGATATCCACAGTGGGAGCACCTCTTTGAGGTCACATTATAAGAATGGTGACCGCATCTCCTGCACTTTATATGAACTTTAATTCTATTCCTTCTTCCCATCGATGGCGTTCCTCTCATCTACACCACCTCGGATGGGGACACGTACACTACAACATCCCCCCTCACCAGCAATAGGGGAAAAGTACCGTTACTCTTGTTGTCTACAACTTCTTCCGCATTCCTAATTACCAGATTCATGTGCTGATCGTAGCCATCCAAGAGTCCCCTGTATTCCCTGTTCCATTTTACCTTGACCAGAACGTTCTGGTTAAGGCTGCTTCCCAGTACGTTTAGGGGACGTTGCTTGCCATCCATGGAACGAAATTGTGACCTGATATTTAACATTGATTAGAATAAGATGATTAATTGGCAAAACTCCCCTCCACTCCCAAACCACTCCTTGCTTTTGATGAAATGGAGGGTTTATGCCGGGAATTCATCTCGACTTGAGGTATCTGGAATAAAATTCAGGATATCTCTCGTATTCTATTGGATCAACAGAGTTGGCTTCCATGAAACCTTTAAGCCGAAGTTTACACGAATCGCAGGTTCCACAGGCTTTTTTTCCGCCCCTGTAGCATGACCACGTAAGCTCCAATGGGACATGAAGTTTTTCCGCCAGCCTCACTATGTCAGCCTTGGAGAAATTCAGGAGTGGAGCTTCTACAGATATGCTCCTCCCCTCGACAGTGGCCTTTGTGGCAAGGTTGAATGTCTTGTTGATCGATTCAAAATATTCCGGTCTGCAATCGGGATAGCCAGAATAATCAAGGGAATTGGCCCCTATGAATATTTTCCTCGCACCGACCACTTCCGCAAGCCCAAGCGCTATGGACAGGAGGATTGTGTTCCTGGCAGGGACATATGTCGGAGGGATGTCCTTGCCTATGCTATCGACGTTAATATCTGGGACATCTATGCTGTCAGTGAGTGCGCTTCCGCCGATCTGCCTCAAGTCCACACTCATTATCCTGTGTTCCACTTTATAGTAATTGGCAATTTCAGTAGCAGCCCTGAGTTCTCTCCTGTGCCTCTGCCCGTAGTTAAATGACAATGCCACTATGCTATAGTTCTGTGAGACCAGATACCCCAATAGGGTGGAACTATCAAGTCCCCCAGATAGGAGGCTCACAACCTTAATGTGTCCATCTTGCTCTTGCATATTGACCGGGACCCTCGTGTACCTCTAGTTCTACATCCTTCACCCTGTGGTCTATGGATTCAACGAACTTCTTGAGGATGTAATCGCTCAGGCATTCAGCAGTCGTATCTTTGACAGGAATGATCCTGCACTCTTCAGCAGGGAAAAGGTACTCCTTCTTTCCCATGTTTACATGCACCTTGCCGTTCACAGTCCTCACGTCCATTGACCTGTTTCCATCCGGAATGAGGACCCTGTGATCAAGGTATTCAGCTATCTCCCGAAGCTTTGACTTCACCTCTGAAAAATCAAGAAAATAGGATTCATCATTCAGTTCACCGGAAATTTTCACTGAAATATGGTAGTCATGGCCGTGAAGCCTGGAACACTTCCACTCTCCCGGTATGAAATGGGCAGCGGAGAACCTTATATTTGAATAATTTCCGTCGATGTAAATTTCCATGAATGGTGATGCAAATTGGGACAAATACCTTTTTCAGGAATCGGACATTCAGATCTCATTTTTGCAAATTGAAAAAAGACATATCAAGATATAAAATATCTTTCACCCGCACTCGATTTTCTGGTCCGGGAAAATTGCGATATCCCTCTTGTACAAAATATTTGATAGCGCCTTGTACTCTCAACTGAGCATCGCTATGCATTCTCAAGCATCACAGGCTCCACTAATTCTGGTTCTGAAGTATCTCCCAGCGGTGGGATAAGCAGTACAGGTGAATCTTCAGGAATCGCATCCCTGTAATTTTTGAATGTGGAAAATATGATATTGCCATAGAATCTCTTTTTCTCCATGATCCTCCCCCTGTTGTGAATGTCTGAATATTCGCACTCTATTGGAATCTTGAGTTCTCCTCTGAAAAGGACAAGATCGGGGAACTTCCCATTCACTTCCATATTTTCATATACCTCGTAACCTCTTGATTTGAAATAGAGGTACGAACGAGTGATCAGGTACCTGTGGTAGATGGACTCGTTTCCTTTCCTTGGTCTTGAACCGATCTTTTCATAATATTCCTCCGATAATTCTATCTTTCCGTTCTGCAGTGTTGCCAGCCCGTTTGATATTAACTCATTAAGGTAGAGCGGATTTATATCCTCTGCTTTCAGTGCACTCCCTGACTCCTGCTCCTCTCTGAAACTGTAGAACTCCCTTGTCACTGAAAATTCCCTCGTTTGCTTTGGAGGCCTTGACGTTCCGGAGAAAGTGCTGTTAGTCCTCGGGACAAAACAGTGAAAGTAATGGAAATCGGGGGTTTCAAAATTTCTTCCATCTCTCTGGAATAGGTGGAGATCTTCACTGGACAGCTGGAACAGGAAGAAATTATGTACGTTTGTTTTCAGGCTCTCCCTTATGGTGGGCGCCAAGTTTGAGAAAGACTGGGTCGCCATGAGGGCCCAGAGAGAAAATTTTCTTCCTTCGGTTACAATCCTGTACGATATGTGGGGAGATATTATCTGGAATTCGTCCATCACAACCAGTACATCCTTCATCCTTCCCAGCACTATGTTGTTCCATATCTTGTACAGAAGCATTACAGAGAATGGTTTCACAACTGATGATGGAGACATATCATTTGACAGTTCTATATAGAGAGTCCCTTTGACCTTGGAAATGTCATAAAAGTCATGCCTTGACGAAAAAAGGTTCCTCTGCAGGTTTCCTGAAAGGAGTGGGAGAATTTTGTTCACGCTAGAAGAGATGAAATCGTAACCCTGGTTAAAAACAGAATAGAGTTGTATTCTCTCCTCCTGGTCAAGAGATGCCATGAAATCCTTCCTCTTGTGATAATTGATAAGTATGTCCAGAATGTCCTGTATGTTCGGCGAAATCCTGTACTTCAGGAGCAATCTGGGAATCAGGGTAAATATAAGCTCTATTCTGGGCCCCCATGTCCCGATCGAGAAAGCCTCCTCTGTGGAGAATATATCTTTGAGTGTCTGGATCACCATGTCTTCGTTTATTGCCTTCTCCCTCGAGTTGGTGTATGGCATGACTGACATCATATTGAATTTAAGGTACCCTTGATCCTCTCCGGGATATTGGGAAAGGGTAATTATGGATGATTCTTCCCCAGAATATTTCCACAGTTCCCCGTGCGGGTCAAAAACTATAACCCTCTTCCCTGCCTCCTCATAAATCTTGATCAGGTGGGCGAGAAGACTAGATTTTCCAGTTCCAGTTTTGCCGAGAATCAGTGAATGATTCTCAAGGAACTCCTCCGGAAAATCTATCCTCTTTCCGTCAAGTGGAAACCTTATCCCCGACTCATAAGGCCAGTAGTCCATCCCTTCCGCCTCCGTTTATCATGGAAAATATCTCCTTCTGAGTTACTATAATCGGGTACCCTTTCCCCATAGTGAATGACTGCTTCCCAGTTCCGGAAGAATATGTTCTAATCAAGAACGGGGAATAGATTCGCATCCTGTAAAGATTCTCCATGATTTTCTTCCCAAGACGCCTCTTCTTTATGGGGTTTCTGGTAGTGTAGCTGTGGATCTCTGAATAGATGATATCCCCCTTCACAGAAAATGTGGCAGTTTCTACAAAAAACGAAAAAATTGAATAAAAATACATCCTTGGAATATTGGAAAAGAATATGTTTTCCTTTCTGACGGGCATGTATGGAGCAGGCATAACCCTGTTTCCAAGTTCTTGCTGAATGAAGCCTAGCAGTTCCATTTCATCGTCCTTCAGTTTAATGAAAAGTTCAAGGCCTTCCGTTCTCCTTACTGCTATTTCAGATTCTCTGTTTGGAATTATTACGTTGAGGATGTCCCTGAAATTGTTCCTGTCTTTTATGAAAATTTTCCATATTGTTGACATCCTCATTCACCCTCCATTCGTTTGGCCAACTCTTCACTTACAGTATGTTTGTCTGCCTTTACCAGACTTCTGTCTTTATTGGGCTCTCTACAGAAACATATCCTTCCATTTCCCTTTCCAAAAAATTTGCTGTTCAATACATTTTTGTTTGTCATTCAAAACACTCCTTCTCTTCACCTTTCGAGCTCCCTGAATAAGAGTCTTTAATCGGTAGCGTGTCAGATTATCGTTACAAAATATACCCTATTGCTTTGCAGGCAACACGCACTGCTTTTCTTGTGAGACCTATCTGGGAACGCGAAAAATGGAGACAATTAAATAGGAACATCCTGTACTTAAAATCTTCGCCATGGGAATCTTTCATTGGTCTATTGTTGAAAAATCATATACCTTAAAGATTTAATAATTCATATATAATACCTTACCGATCATAATGCCCGAACCCGAACAAAAAGACTGGTTTTCAAAGCTAGACGAGGAACTGTTAAAAAAAGAGAAGCAGGTTCTTAAGGACAGCTCAATGACGACAGGAAAGAAATCGGAAATGAACAAGAAAATACTGACAGATTTATGGCAGACCTGGGTAAGATTCAATAATCAAAATATCCACTTTACCATTGACCCTCCTCCCAACAAATGGCTCGAGTTTTCCAGCTATCCTGATAAGTACCAGTTGAGGAATGACTTTTTCTTCGAAAACGTGAACAATATAACATTCAGGGATACAGCGAAGGAAATAGAGAGAGTCGGGGATTCCCTCAAGTTCATCTACAAGAGAGATGAGAACGAAAGCGTCTCCGTTATATTCGAATTTTCAGAGGGGGAAAAGTACGATAGGTATACGGGCTGGCACAGATATTTTACTCAATACATATTGTATGAGTCCTCCCTTAAAGCCGCGAAACTGGAAGAGATAGAATCCATCCTTCTGAGTGTTCTGGCAAAGTGGTACGAAAGCCAACTCAGGAGGGACAGGGATCTTATAATAAATGAAGTAAAGGAGAACTACAAGAAAGGTGAAACTTTTATTGAGTGATGAAACTCAATTGCTCTATCTGGATGGGATAGAAGGATCATACATTAAGGAGACAGATGTCAGGGTATTGGGGTACGAAGCTGGAGGGTACATACTCGATAAAAGCATCATGCATTACCATGGGGGAGGACAGCCTGGTGACAGGGGAAAAATTGTTTCCGGAGATATTTCCGTGCCTATATATGACGTCAAGAAACATGGAAGGAAGGTCATCCATAAGTCGTTGGTAGAGCTGGACATCAAGGATGGGAAATTAATGGTTGAATGGGAGAGGAGGTACAAAATAATGAAGATGCACACTCTTCAGCATGCTATTTCGTCCGTCCTTTTCGATGAAGGGTTCATGACCGTGAATTCAGAGGTTATTCCAGAGTATGGAATAATTGAGACAGATAAGACTGTGAAATACATACCAGCCAGGGGATACAGGATAAATGAGGCAAATCTTCCATTAAAGAGGTATTACATAAAAAGGGAGGAACTTGACCCCAACCTACTTAGGAGGTGCAATCTTGAAAAACTCCCCAAGTCAATAGAGAGAGTGTCGATTGTGGAAATCGAGGGTCTGGATATATGTGCCTGCGCTGGCACACATGTCAGAAATACATCAGAAATTGGGAAATACTGGTTAAGAAACTTTGAAAATAAGGTGGAATTTGGATTATTCTGAATAGGGACAGAGGAATGATTCTCATATTACTGAAATATTTCTGACCTGGCCATGACTTCCATGCCATCCGGGCCTATTCTATAGGGCCTGGCACGCCTGTCGTGATTCATCATCCTCATCTTGAGAACCCGTATTATGTTCGTGGTTGAACCAAGGAGGTCATCATATCTGTTCTGCAATGAGATGACCCCGTCGGAAACGAATTCAGCAAGCCCCTCCCTGCTAGAATATGGGGAAGATACTGTTGCCTCAGCGAGGAGGAGCGAAGTGACACCTGTGTCCTTGAGGACGTTTGAAAGATTGATTATGATATTTCTTCTCACAGGATCGGTCTCGGCCGCCATGAGAATCAGCGATATACTATCGATTACTATCCTCTGCGGATTCAACGGTGCCAGACTGTTTTTAAAATTTTCCTCTGACTTAAGCATTTCAACAAATTCCAGCACCCCTGGATTCAGTATTGTGAGATTTTTCCCCAAAAATGGCGTAAAATCTTTGTGAAATTCTCTCGATGCAGAAATGATGCTCTCCTTTCTCTCCTCCAGCGTGAGATAGATGACATTCTCCCCCCTGACCGCACCGATATATGAAAAATTAATTCCGAGAGTTGTTTTACCGGCGCCGTAGCTTCCCAAAACGAGGACTGAACTTCCTTCCGGTATGCCGCCCCCGATCATGATGTTCAGGCCTTCAACCCCGCTGTCAATCAGTTTCATCATTTCACCCTCGTTGTATTCAGGACAATCATTCCTGTATTGTAGTCAAATTCTGTGTCGAATCTTTCTATGCGCTCCCTCTCTATCAGAGGAAGAACACCAGTAAACTTAGGGATGATCATATACCTTCTTCTCTTGCTCGTGCTTTCCGGTGCGTTCCATTTAAACACCAGTGTCCCGTCATATATTTCCATAAGTATATTTTGTGAGCGTATGTCTACAACATCCTGAGTGAGAAGTACATAAACTATTGAATTCCACATCTTGCAGGCCCTTGAAAGACCCCTGGATATATCGAACATTGTCTTTTCATCTATGAACCTTCCTGTGATCAGATCAGTCATTGAATCAATTATTATCAGTTTGTTACTCCCTTCAGCCTCTATGCCCTTTATCATCATCTGGATAATATTTTCCCTTTCCTTTATACTCCCTGCCCCAGTCCAGGTAGATGGGATCTGGGTCTGGAGGTAATAAATTTTCGAAAGGTCGAGTATTTTCAATTTTGCCTGGAGACTTTCTGCAAGCCCGGACTCCAGACTGAGGGAGAGTATCCTGATTATTTCGGACGAAGGTTTAGAAAATGTGACGAAGAGTATGCCTTCGAGAATTTTGATGTCATAGCTGGACAGTTCCCTCGGTATTTTTCCCTCAATGGCCCTAGACAGGTTCGCCGCTGATGTAAGTGCAAATTCAAAATTCCCTGCACCGGGCTCACCCAGGAGAAGAATTGAGCTCCCTTCCGGTATGCCGCCTTTCATTATAGTGTCCAGAGATGGTACGAAAGTTGGAACCTTCATGTTATTCGCCGGCCTCTTCAATTGCTTTTCTGACAGCTTCCTTGCTCTCATATTTATATTTCCAGCCGTTTCTTTCCGCCTTGGAGATGTCAAGCTGCATTGTCTTGACGTCACCGGTCCAGCCGGCCCCACCCGGTCCTCCGGTGAACTCTATCCTGGCATTTGGAGCATATTTTTCTATCATCATATTCGCTATTTCTGTCACGCTTGTTCTCTGCTTTGTCCCCAGGTTGAATAGGCCGTCAGATTTTCCGTGAAGCTTTAAAATCCCCTCAATACAATCATCAACATGAAGATAAGACTTGGACTGGGTACCGTCTCCAAGAACCTCTAGAACTTCCCGGTTCTTCTTCAACTTCCTCTTGAAGTCGAAGATAACTCCGTGGGAACTCTTCTTCCCAACTATATTTGCAAATCTGAATATACTGGATCTGAACCCGTAATTATTCGAGAAACTGAATATGAATGCCTCGGCCGCAAGTTTGGAAGCCCCATAATGGGAGATGGGAATCAGTGGACCATAATTTTCTGGGGTTGGAATAACGGTCACGTTGCCGTAAACGGTACTCGTTGAAGAGAATATCAGTTCATTCACATCATTTTCCCTCATGCTCTCTAGAACAGAATATGTTGCGATCATGTTCTCTTCCATGTCCACCTTCGTGTCCCCATAACCCCTTCTGACGTCCGCATTTGCACTTAGGTGGAATATTATGTCTATACCGTCGAGCACCTTCTTGAGCTTCACCTTATCCTTCACGTCAATCTTATGGAATGTGAAATTCTCATGGGAATAGAACTCCCTTATATTTTCCTCGCTTCCGTTTGAGAGATTATCAACCGCCACAATTCTATTTTCCTCAATCAGGGATTCAACAAGATTAGAACCTATGAAACCTGCCGCACCTGTGATAAGTATGTTTTTTCCTCTCATATTATTGGAATTATCTGTCAAATTTTAACCTTTGCAAAGATTTTGCCATATAAATTCCATTCATTGCCCTCCAAGAGTCTCAAGTTCTTTTCTGAATTTTTCAATTGCGTCTCTTATCTCTGTCACGGATGCTTCAGATTCCAGCGTACTTACGTCCCCCGGAACCTGGTTGAGGTAAACAGCCTTGATGATCCTTCGCATTATCTTTCCACTTCGTGTCTTTGGTAGGGACTCAACGAGATGTATCTCATCCGGTACAAGTAATGGGCCAAAATTGTCCCTTATTCCCTTCTTTATTGTCTCGACTGGTGAATCTACCTTCACGTCCTTCTTCAGCACCGCAAATGACACCACGCTTTCTCCCTTTACCTGGTGTGGCTTGCCGAATACACCTGCCTCGGCAACTATTCCAGATGACAGCAGTGCATCTTCCACTTCTATAGTCCCTATCCTGTGGCCGGAGACTTTCAACACTTCATCTGCACGTCCTAAAAGCCAGTAGAAGCCGTCTTTGTCACGGATGGCATAATCGCCTGTAAAGTAGAATCCCTTGACCTTATCGAAGTATGTCGTTCTGTATTTTTCGTCCTGATTATTCAGACCAAGCATCAGTCCTGGCCATGGCCTCCTGATGCTAAGGTACCCTTTCTCCCCATCCTTAACGACATTTCCGTATTCATCGGTAATTACCGGGTCAATTCCAGGTAAAGGGAGGGTTGCTGAGCCAGGTTTAAGAGGGCCGAGCCCTATTCCCAGGGAAGGTGATATTACAAAACCCCCGGTTTCTGTTTGCCAGTAGGTATCTATTATGGGACACTGGGAATTTCCAATCACTTTGTAATACCATTCCCATGCTGCCGGATTTATCGGCTCTCCGACCGTGCCCAGTGTTTTCAGGGATGATAGATCATGCATCTTGGGGTACATGTCCCCATACTTCATCAGCGACCTTATGGCAGTGGGAGATGTGTAGAGGATGTTCACCCCGTAATATGAAATCAATCTCCACATCTGGTCAGGCAATGGATAATCAAAACTTCCCTCGTAAAGGATGGATGTAAGCCCTAAAATGAGAGGGGCAAACACAATGTAACTATGCCCGGTGATCCATCCTATATCGGCCGCACACCACCATCTGTCGTTTTCCTGGGGATCGAATGCCCATTTTAGGGTGTTGGCGACCCACACCCCGTAACCCCCACTTCCATGTATCACCCCCTTCGGTTTACCGGTAGTCCCGGAGGTATAGAGGATGAACAGCGGATCATTTGAATCTATCTGTTCGGGTTCAACATAGCTTTTCTCTCCGACTATGTGGTGATACCAGTAATCCCTCCCTTCAACCATGTTAATCTCATTCTCTGCGTGCCTGACAACTATCACAGTTTCTACAGATTTCGTGAGTTCGAGGGCTTTGTCAACAGTCTCCTTCAAGGGAATGATCTTGCCCCTCCTGAATCCGCCATCTGCAGTGACAATTAACTTTGCCCCTGAATCGTTTATCCTGTCGGAGAGAGCTTCTGCACCGAACCCTGAAAAAACCAAGGTGAATACAGCACCGATTCTTGCCGCAGAGAGCATCGCAACTGCCTCTTCTATTATCATAGGCATGTAGATCGCTATTCTGTCTCCCCTTCTTATTCCCAGGTCAAGGAGGGCCTGAGAAAATGCGTTGACTCTCTTAAAAAGACCCTGGTATGTAACTATTTTTTCTGTCCCCTTTTCATTCACGTATATGTAAGCTGCCTTGTTTCGTCTGTTACCCAGGACGTGCCTGTCTACGGCATTGTATGAGAGGTTCAGCTTGCCATTTATGTACCATTTATAATATGGCTGCCTGGAGTCATCAATTACAGTGTCCCATTTTCTGTACCAGTCCAGCACCCATGCAATGCTCTCATAGAACTTGTCTGGGTTTTCAATTGATTCCCTGTAAAGTTTATAATATTTTCCAAGCCCGGGATTCGTGACCGAATTAAACGGTAATGAATTGGCTTCGTCGTCCATAGCAAACAAACATAAAGTGTTATATTACTGTTCTGTTTCCGATGCATCCAAACTTAACACAACGAAAGGAAAGAGTCCAGGATTCTCGCAGTCAGTCCCCATATCACACCTTCTTCAATTCTGAATGTAATATTCCCGCCATCTCTCCCCTTCCTTTCGGTGAGAATTTTCATCTCTTCCCATTTCAGCATCTCTGTTTCTGAAGATTGTATCAGAACATTCTTTCCATGAATGGCAAATACGAAAACAAAAACGTCCAGATTCTCCCTGTTCATGGGTGAAAATGGACCGAAGAGGCCAAGATATTCTGAATTTTTGTCAATTTCCAGTCCTGTCTCTTCCTTGACCTCCCTGATGACAGTGTTTAGAAGATTCTTGTCATCTGGCTTGAAATGACCGCCAGGCAATGAAAATTGACCCGCCCAGGGGTCATTCAATGACGAAGCTCTTCTCTCAATTATGATTCTTGAATCATTGATGACTATAGCAACTGAGGCATATTCCTTGCCTGGAACGAGGCCCGGTTGCTCTTTCCCAAGAAGCCCAGAAATTTTTTTTAGATCACACATCTCCAACCTTTATTGGACTCTTTCTACTTAAATGATTATAATCTCCCCATCTCTATTTGTCAATCAAAGCATGACTTCAAGGCAGTTGGGAACAGATGAGTACACCCCTATCAGGGAGCAGAGGTATAAAACCTGAAAATTGCATGAGTATCTTAAATTAGCCCCATTCCTCGTGGAACCCTCTGGAGTGAGTATGCTGAGACTAAGGTCCTGTTCAAATCTGAAATAGGATAAGGATAAAATATTTATCCATAGTTCACTTGAATGCTTATGGTGGATGAACAGAGGACCCATCATCACTCGTTCGGAAGGCATAGCCATGAGGCTGATGCAAGAGAGGCTATTGATTTCATTGACATTGATGGAAAACTATCGGTACTTGACATTGGCGGCGGAGATGGAGTATACAGCAAAGAATTTGTAAGGCGTGGATTTGAAGTTACCCTTCTGGATGCCCATGACTACAATTTCAGTGAATTAAATTCCATGGGAATCAAAACCATCCGGGGTGATTTCTGCAACTATTCGGGACATGGATATGATATTCTTTTCATGGCTCATGTATATCATGACCTCATTCATGACTGCAGGGAAAGAGTCTCCACGAACATTAAGGCGATCGGTGGCCGCTACGTTGCAATAATTGACTTCACAAAGGAGGGTATTCAGTTCGGGCCTCCAAAATGGTTGAGAATAGACAAGGAAGATGTGATCAGGGACATGAATTCCATAGGTTACATACTGGTCAGGTCAAAGGACATCCAAAACCAGTACATCTTGCTCTTTGAGAAGATGCCTGATTCACAGTGATTAGCCATAATTTGTTTTGCAATTTAGGTAAAAAAAATCCCAGGCCATTTCTTTCATATTTTTCCCTCCGATGATGATTTCATCTTTGCAGCAACGTAGGACATTGGGGGATAAATCCCGCTAACTGTGCAGCAACATTAAACTGTGTGTCAATCCCTTGCAGAATCCGATGCTTCTTTTCTGTCATTCCTCTCCTCCCTGAAGGATCGGAGGTTACTGCTTCATCGACTGTTGCCCCTTCATTCATTCTGGTGTTCTCACACAGTATCACACTCTTTTTGCTGAGCCTATCAGGCGTTAACTCCACACTGCCCGTGGTTACTGATTTTATCATACCGTCTGAGTCAATAAATATGTCAGAATTCATCTCTCTTAAGAAATGAGTTTTCTTGCTTATTTCTTTGCAAACAGGCCATAACAATTAACAATGGCACAATCGCTTACAGCGGGGACGTGGACAAGATGCCCGTGGGAAAATATGTTATAGGCATCAGGACGGAAAATCTTTCGGACTTTTTCCCGCAAGCAAAACTTCAGGGAATGTAGTACGTCTTGGAACTTGATTCACCGGACGATACCCCTAAGGTGGTACAAAGACTGGCTGCAGCGAACATAAAGGTACAGGAAATAAGAGAAATGAGCAACCTTCTCAAAGATATGCTTCGTTGAAATATGATACGCGGAAGGGAATGAGGGCAAAAATACCAGTAACCTTTCATTTCCTTCAGATATCATTTCCTCCATACTTAAATTCCGCAATTAACGTCACAAATAGATTTCATAACATAAAAATTGCTGAAGGAATACGCTACTATTGGTCCTATGCTCCGGCCGGGATTTGAACCCGGGTCATCGGCTCGAAAGGCCGGAATGCTTGGCCGGACTACACTACCGGAGCTTGGACAATCGATATGGCTATTCATTATTAATTCTTGCCGTCTTTGTTTGATCTTCATGTGTTTGATTTGAAGTGGAAGTGATCCATTGGCTCTGTTTTGCATGCAGGGAGCATAGCGTCTCATACTATGTGTGATATTTCGGCGAATATTTTGCAAGTTTAGTGAGCGTGAGTTTTCATTTATAAAAGATAAAATTAAAGTAATAAAAGTCTCTACCATACCAACTCCTGAGTGAGAAGAGATGAATTTCAAAGTAGAAAATTTCATGACAAAGAAGCCATTCACGCTGAAATTGCCTGCGTCTGTTTCTGATGCTATGAGGATAATGGCTAGCAAAGATGTTGCCGCTGTTCCGATTCTGGACCCAAAAAGCAACTATGCTGGTATTGTTTCGAGAAGGGATATACTTGAACACCCCAAGGAGGATGAACTTTCATTACTTATGAGAAGTGGCGTCCCAACGGTAACGTCAAAAGACAATGTGGAAAAGGCAGTTGAAATATTCCAGAAAACACTGAGAAGGCATATCACCGTCGTAGATGGAAACAAAGTTTCTGGGATATTGACACCTTATGATCTCTTGGATGCAGTTATCGCAAAGAAGATAGCCACCCCCATTTCAAAGCTCCTGACAAGAACAGCAATTCCAGTCCATGTAAAATCTACAGCCAAAATGGTTGAGAAGGTAATAAGACTCACTCATAATACTGCATTCCCCGTACTTGATGATGACGGCACCCTTGTCGGAATTGTTACGGAGAGGGATCTGTTGAATGGGGCAAACCTTGACTCCAAGACCGTGTCTTCCCAGCTTGGAATAGGTGAGGATGATGATGCGTGGAGCTGGGAAAGCCTCAGGGACATATTCACTTTTTACTACACGATAAGGGACTTGGAGATACCTAATGTGGAAATTGAGAAAATTATGGTCAGGAGTCCAGTTTCAATATTCGAAGGTGCATCTGCCTATGATGCAGCAAGGATCATGAAGAAGAACAAATTCACCCAACTTCCAGTGAGAGACGTTGACGATGAACTCACTGGAATGATTTTTGATTTTGATGTTATTTCCTCCTTGATAAAATGAAGGAAATAGACCAGGAGGAAATATCTAGAAGAAGGGGGATTTATTTCCAGTCATTCGGCATATATGGAGGGATATCCGGACTTTACGATTACGGCCCGTTCGGTTCATTGATCAAGGACAGGATAGTCAATATTTGGAAGGAAACTCTATTCAGGGAGGGCAATGTTGCAGAGTTTGATGGAACAGCACTGACGCACATTCAAGTCCTGAAATCGTCAGGCCATTATGATAGATTCTTTGATTATTCGGTACAGTGTGAACAATGTGGGGCAAAATACAGGGCGGACGAATTACTTGAAAAATATGGAATTGAAGTAAAGCTTGACCCCCGCTGGCTTGATGAGAAAATTACTGAAATGGGACTAAAATGCGAAAGATGTGGGGGGAAACTTGGAGAGGTAAAAGTTCACAAACTGATGTTCCCGGTGGAACAGGGAAGTGAGCTCGATCCGCTATACCTCAGGCCTGAAACCGCCCAGGGAATTTTCATAAACTTTAAAGAGTATTATAGATTTTTCAGGGAGAAGCTACCATTTGCTGTGATACAGACAGGAAGGGGATACAGAAACGAGATTTCACCCAGAAGGGCACTTTACAGGCTCAGAGAATTCAATATGATGGAGTGTGAGTCATTCTTTGACCCTGAGGACGAAATGTGGCCATCTGAACCAGATTCCACCCTGAATGTAAGACTCTCTACCAGGGATGGCAGGGAGATTATTACGACTCCAATGGATGCATACAGGGATGGCATAATCGAAAGCCAGCCCATAGCATATTTCATCGGGCTTGGATCTAAATTTTTCAGGAGGATCGGAATTGATGGAGAGAAACTCAGGTTTAGACAGCATAGAAAGGATGAACTGAGCCATTATTCCTCCGATACTTGGGATGCTGAAGCAGATACTTCAATAGGATGGGTGGAAATAGCTGGAATAGCTCATAGGGGAACATACGACGTTTCCAATCATATAAAATTTTCAGGAAAGGACCTGTATGGACAGAGAATCATACCCAAGAAAAAGATGATAAAAAAGAATAAGGTGATTGATTACGGGAAGATCAGGAAGGACTTTCGTGGAAACATTGAGAAAGTGATATCTGCAATAGAGAGCGGCAATGATTCACTGAACCTGAATGGTACGGTAGTCAAACTTCAGGACTATTACACGATCAATGAGGAAGAGGTCACTGTGGATAGGGAAAATTTCATTCCTTCCGTTATTGAGCCATCGTTCGGGCTGGACAGAATATTGTTCTCGATACTCGATCATAATTTTTCTGTCAGGGACGACACAGGGTACATATATCTCAGGATACCGAGCGAAATAAGCCCCTATGATGTGGCCGTCCTCCCCTTGATGAACAAGGATGATCTGGACAACAGGGGAAGAGAGATATTCAGACACCTTCTTGATGTTGGACTGAAGGTTATATATGATGAATCTGGAACAATAGGGAAAAGGTATGCCAGGTATGATGAGGTTGGGGTAACATACTGTGTCACGATAGACTATGAGTCTCTTGACAAAGGGGATGTAACGCTCAGGCATAGGGATACAATGAAGCAGATAAGGATAAACAGCGATGATATAGAAAAATATGTTAGAGTGAACCCATGGAATGGCAGAGACAGTTAGAGAGAGAATTCGAGCATCTCCTCTGGGGTATACCTGATAGATCTGGAATCATATTCTCCGGTGGATTGGACAGTTCATTTCTTGCATATCTGATAAACATGAGCGACAGGGATGTCAGATTATATTCAGTTGGAACTGAAAATTCACATGACTTCTCATGGACAAGGGAAGCTGCTGATATCCTTGGACTTCCTCTGAAATTTTACATTCTAAAGGACACAGACATAATAAATGGAATAAGGGAGATAAAGAAAATAGGCGGGAATCTTGACCCAGTGTCCATACTTATCGAGATTCCCACGTATTATGCATGCAAGTTTGCCTATGATCATTTCCTTGTTTCCGGCCAGGGAGCGGACGAGCTGTTCTTAGGCTATAAAAAATATGAAACTGTAAACTCGTCAGAGGCTGACTTGAAAAGGGTACTGGAAAGTGAGGTTCCCCTAGAAAGAAAGATAGCTGGGAAATGGGGGAAGGAAATAATATACCCTTATCTCGAGGATGGAATCGTGAGGATAGCTTCCCAGATTCCTCCAGAGCTCAAAATGCTAGGCAATCAGAGGAAATATGTTCTGAGGAAAATTGCTGCAGATTTTGGACTGAGTGACAGGATATCATGGAAACCGAAGAAGGCGGCACAGTATTCGTCTGGCATAGTGAAGGCTGTCAGGGCGATTGCATCTTCTCAGGGGAAGAAGGTTCATGAACTTATTAATGACCTGTAGCGATCGTAGACTTCCTCATTCTCCTTGTATACTCTCCTTGCATCAATTCCCAGGTGTTCCCCCTGGGAATAAAGCAGCACACCATTGACAATTGTGTGTTCGACATCAAGTCCTCCGCTGGAATAAATGAGTATGTTTTCTGCATTTTCCTCCCTGAGGGGGACCTGCCCTGTCCCCTGGTGTATTACGGTTATGTCTGCCAGATATCCCTCTTCCAGTTTTCCTCCCTTTCCCCCAAGAACGTTCCACGGGTTTCGGGTGAGTGCATCGATAACCTGCGATGGTGGCATCACCATTGCCTCTTCCCTGTAGTTCTTTTGTAATAGTGATGCCAGTTTCGCATTTTCAAGGATATCAAGCGAGTTCCCGGTCGCTGCAGAGTCAGTGCCAATGGTGTAGTTTACTCCATTCTGTATCATCTCTACAACCGGGGAAAAGTTCCCGTTTCCCAACTTCATGTTGCTTACCGGGTTGTTCACAACAGTTGCTCCGCTCCTCCCCATGATCTTCATTTCATTCAATGTCAGATAAACAGCGTGGGCGGCGATCATCCTGTTGCTAATGAAATTCAGGCCATCTAAATACTCGACCGGCCTCTTCTTTTCCTTCTTTACTATATCGTATACTTCCTTCCTTGTTTCACTCAGATGAATGGTATAGGGAAGAAGATACCGGTCGGCGAGGTCCTTGGATGCTATCAGGTCATCCCTTTCGCAGGAATATATCCCATGAGGGGCTGGAATAGGTGTCACGAGTTTGTGCCCTTTGAACTTTAATATGAAATTTTCCGCATTCTTAAGTGGCTCCCCTTTTTGCGTCGTCATGTTCTTGTTAACGATACTCCACCCCAGGAATGATCTTATTCCGGTCTCCTCAACGGCCTTTGCAACCTGATCTTCGGAGTAGTACATGTCAAGAAAGGTCGTGATCCCCCTCCTGAGCATCTCCAGAATACCCAACTTGGCCCCCAGGTAGATTTCCTCGTCCCTCCTGATTTCATCAATCTTGAAGCCTGTTTCGAGGAACTTCTGGAAGGGAAGATCGTCAAGGAGTGTTCTCATGTTTGTCATTGCAACGTGAGTGTGCATATTCACGAAACCGGGGGAAACGATGTTCTTATCGCAATTTATGATATAATCTGCCTCAACTCCTATTCTTTCGGCTATGTGCGTTATTACTCCATCATCTATGAGCAGGTCCATCTTTTTCGGCTTGTGGTCGGGAGTGATCAGAATCCCGTTCTTGAGCAGAATCTGCATGATTTGCAATTGCATCTAGATATTTATCTTATCTCAGCAGAATAATCAACCCGATTATTGCTGTAATCACAAGGAAGAGAAATGAATACTTGTTGAATTTCATAAAATTCCTTCCAGATATGTTCCTTAGGGCAATGATGTTAGCAAGGGATGCTATGATAGTTCCATTGCCTCCTATATCCACGCCGTAAGTCAGTGCTGTCCAGTTTACAACCTTTCCGAATAATACTGTTGTCGGTACATTCGAAATGAACTGAGACAGGATCAAGGACAGGAAAAAAATTTCCACGGTACCCCCTCCTGTTGGAATCTTTACAAAGAATCTGAGAGAATTCATCACCAAGAATATAAGAATGAAAACAACGATCAGAACGTAATCCACCTTTATTATTGCCCGTGGTTCAAATACAGCGAAAGAAATGAACGATAGTACAATGATGACAATAAAAATGAATATCGATGCATTTGCCAGAATACCTGCTAGAGCCACGGATAAAAGGAGAAGATTTGTGTAGAAAAATGGAAAATTTGGCTTCGGAATCTCTCCGCTGGGAGTTATCTTCTCATTCCTGAAAATGAACGTGAAAAGGAGGAGTATCACCATAGATGAAAGGAATATGGGTAACATTGCGTAAATGAATTCGCTGGAATTCAGATTCATTGTTCTGAATATTATTATATTCTGTGGATTTCCGAAAGGAGTGAGCATCGATCCAACGTTCGCTGCTATCGCCTGAAATATGATTATATCGTCTGAATTTTTCCCGGTAAACTTGCCAATGGAAACTGTTATGGGTATAAGGATGAGCAGGGATACATCATTTGTCAGGAACATCGCAAGAAATGCTGTAAGGATAATGGAGAGAATAACCAGCTGCCTTCTGTCCTTTGTAACATGAATTATCTTGTAAGAGATAAAGCTCAATCCATCCGAATACATGAGGCCGGTGTTAACCACTATAAGACTGGAAAGAATGGCTACTGTTTTCCAGTCTACAAGTCCATCAGAATAAAAACTTCTCCTTATCAGTCCTATGGCAATATAAGCAACACCCAGTACCAATAGAAGTGCTCGATTAACTGTTAACTTCATTTAAAGCGTATTTTTGAGAAGAACATCAATTTCCGGACCAACTGCCTTGAGAATCGCACTTACCAGTTCATCCTTGAACGAGTCTGGGAGAGATATCATTCCCAGTTCTGCAACAACCTTCAGCAGCTTACCCTGAGCAGATGCTTCGAGGAGCTTTGACCGCGTATAATCCCTTATTGCGTCCTTCAGTTCTTTTTCTAACCGAGGATTCTCCTTAAGTTTTTTCCTGAGTGTTTCCTTTATTTCATCACGGAAAATGTCCTGAATAGCTTGAATTATTATTTCGTCCGTTATCATCAGTTTCTTTGAGCCTTTGATGATGAAATTGTCCTCATTGGCCATGGCAAGTAATCATATCTCTTTATTAATGTTATATGTATGTTTTCAAATGTCAAATGTAATCTCAACAATTGCCGGATCAGTTGAAACTGACAGGCGATCATATGTTGCGGCCTTTATCAGTATCCCTCTTTCACTCTCCACCGATCTTATCCTGTGACCCGCCCCTGTCCACCTCAACTTTCCATTACCTATCTGCACAGATTTTACCCTGAATTCAAATTGCTTAGATTCACTTGTGTATAACAGGTCATTCAGGTATCTCACAACACAGTTCTCCTTCTCATCAGCTTCTACCTCAGATGACACCTCCCTTTCCATCTTAATTTCAGTTCCGTAGATTTGGGTCATCATGAAATTTCCCAGTTTCAGGAGGACAATCGGGAATGACCTACCTTCTACCCTGACCCTCAGATCGGCTGTATGATCCAGCACCACTATCGACACAACTTGATATTTAAACTGGAGATTAAACATTATTGAGAAGGTTTCCGCAGTTCGTCAATTGCATACTTCAGGATTTTCTTCAAATTAATGACATTTACAATTTCTATTACCTCCTGTCTGGATAGTGTCCTTGAGGCAATTAGAAGCCCGAAGTATACGAGCACATACAGCAGGAAGAACCCTATAAGTATGAGAGCTGGAATCCTCAGTTCATCTCCGAAGAGAAGATAGAACGGAATGCCTACTATGATTGATATGAGCGTCGGTTTGATTGAACCGAACGCATCTGGAACCCTGACTTCCCTGTTGAAGATCAAAACGGATAAGACAAAATTCGTAACCCCTGATGCAACAACTGCCAGTGCTGCCCCAGTCACCCCAAGCCCTGGAAATTTTATCCCAAACAGGTAGGTTGGTATAAGAACTATGTCCAGGGCTATAATAATTAGGTATGTGATTATGTTGATTGCTCCAGATACCTTTGTCTTGCCTATAGCATTGAAATGAGTCCAGAATGGAGTTGCCATAGTCGTGAACCAGGTGGAGACCAATATCAACTGAAGTGGAAAAGCGAATGGAATGAGCTGGTTACTCCATAGGTTTAGAACAGGAGAGGCGAAAACGGCCACAAATACGGTCAGGGGGGATATGAATATGGCAAGATATTTCACCATCTGGGATACCTTCACCCCGTATTCCTCCTTGCTCCCGGAATGCGATGTCATGATAGGCAGTATAAGTATTGTGAGGGAGCCACTGAAAGCTGTGATTATTGAGATTATTCTCAAATCACCGGCATACCCTCCCACTTCATACGAGTGGAAGTAGAGCTGGATGAGTATCTGTGCAACATTTGATGATAACGCAAGCGCAACTGCCACGCCAATTAGAGGATATGAATACCTCATGTATTCCTTCATGATGGAGAATTTTGGCCATTTGAATCTCCACGGCCTTCCTATAATGAAGCTCAGGATCGCATACACGATATATGAAAGTGAGTATGCCAGAGCTATCATCAGGGCCATTTCGTTAAGGTTGCTTATGTTAAAAATGTTGAACCTGATGAAGAATACGACTGCAACAAGCCTCGTCGTTGATTCCGCCATTCCTGGAATGGCCATTTTTGCAGCTTCAAGTGTTCCTGTGAAGAAACTCCTGACAGCCTGAACATATGGGAGAGTGAAAAAGTAAGGAATAAGTATCAAAATGCTTAGCAGTTCATACCTTGTTTGAAATCCCTTGTGCAAAACTGCAACCCAAATGAAAATAGATGCAAGGATGACCCCTATGTAGGTCAGTGTCAGGACTACCTTCATGAATATGAGGGCATTGTTGTATTCATTCCTGTCCCTTCCAGCCGCTATCATCCTCGTGTGGGCTGTGTTTATTCCAAGGTCAGAAACAAATGAAAACACCAGGCCAAATGAGAGTGCAAAGGAGAATATACCGAATGCAGTTACACCAGCACTCCTGAATATTATGTAGTAAATCAGATAGCCTATGATCAGGCCATAGGCATTCTGCAACAGTATCCATCCTGGCTTAGATGTTTCCATTTCTACCCTTGAAACTATTAGATATAGAAAAATGTTGGCACAAATTTAGCACGGTTACTGGCCATTGCAAATAATTTTATTTGTGCAAAAACTAGCCTTCGAATGATACCTTCCTTCATATCTGCCCTGATATTGTTCATTCCAGCATTCATTGCAAACCCCAGTGCAGTGATAACTGGGGGGCATGGGATAATTGACAGGGGGAAGATGCTTGCAGGAAAGAGGATACTTGGAGATCACAAGACGTGGTCTGGCTTCCTTGGAGGGGTAGGGGCTGGAATTCTGGTGGGACTTATCATAAACTACCTCTTCCTGCTCTTGAATATCAGGGAACTGGTCTTTTCGGCCTATTTTCCTATTGTGCTATCAATGATTTTAACTCTTTCTTTCTTCTCCATGGTGGGGGATCTGGTTGGTTCATTCATCAAGAGGAGACTGGGGAGAGCTCCGGGGAAAGAATCACTTTTCTTGGACCAATACCCGTTTGCACTTGTTTCACTTGCATTCTTTTACCTTATATTCAGGGCAAGGGCATATTCAATCTTCCCGTGGGAAGGGATAATTGCTATAATCATCGTAACTCCGCTTATTCATAGGGCAGTAAACATCCTGGGGTACAAATTGAAAATGAAGAGTGTCCCTTACTGATCCATAAATGCAAGCGTATCTGATATGACGTCATTGCTCAGATACAAATTTGGAAGGTAACTCTTGAACTTTCTTGCCCTTGAATCAAGGATTATTGCGACGCCCCTGTCCTCAGGGCTCCTTATTACTCTTCCAATTGCCTGCCTGATCCTTGTGGCAGCACTTGCTTCATATGCATATTCCCATCCCCTTTTGAACTTCATCTCGTAGAATAGTTCCATCGATGATGTCTCGGGAGACGGCGGCGGATATGGTATCCCAGCAAGAACGGCCACTTCCAGAAGATTTCCTGGAAGATCTATTCCCTCTGATATTCTTCCATTAATCACGGCAAAAAGGCTCCCTCCCCTATCCCTGAATTTAGTCAGCAGTTCTCCGAACTCTTCATTGCTCATTCCCCTTCTTTCGAAGTATATCCTTCCCTTGATCTCCTGTTCCAGGAAATAGGTGAGCTGTTCATATGAAGTGCAGAATACAATCTTGTTCCTCTTTATCTTCTCTACTATATCCTGAATGTACTTTACCATCCGACCCTCGTTTTCTAATTTTGATGAATATCTGGAACTGACATCATTTACGTAAAGCACCTTCAGATTTCTTTCCAGGTAGTCAGTTTTAATTATTATCTTCTCAAAATCTTCAAGCCCCATTTCATCCCTGAATTTCTCAAAGGGAGAGATAGTGCCTGACATGAATATCGACCTGAACGTTTCATTGAAAAACCTGAGGCGGTCATATGTTTCAAGGTACATGACTGATATGCCAGACGGTTCTTCTGTGTGTGAAATTATGACCCTGTAATCCTCCTCCTCGTCCATCAGTTTGAGAGCGAGAACAGAGGTGTTGTATATTTGGCTTCTAGGGAGCTTCCCTTCATTTTCCTTTGATTCTTTGATCGATAATCCGTAATTCGCCATGAACATTAGTAGGTTCCTTATATCCACAGAATTGACCTGAAATGATTCCATGTAAGCTTCACTTACCTCCAGAGGGGTTATGACCCTGTTCCCTTCCTCAAGCAGCCTGTCCAGGGCCTCCTCCAGGGAATCGATGACAAACGACGCATAATAATTTCCAAATGGAATATCTCCATACTGAGATATCTCATTCCTGCAAGCGGCGAGCATGTTATATGTGATCTTGAGATTCGACATGTTCCTTGTCAATTCTGGTATGTTGTGTGCTTCGTCGGCAACTATCACTATTTCATTCATCTCAGCTTCCATCCAAGAGATGAACCTTTCCCTTATGAATGGGTTCAGGAAAAATGAGTAGGTGGTGACGATGATGTCAGCATCCCTGATCAGATCCTTCTGTGCGAAATAGGGGCAGAATTGTTCATCCCCTACCCTGATGAATGCCTCCTGATCCATTACGCTCTCCCCCCATGTGTGGTTGAATTCCGTATTGTACGGACATCCGGAGCTGAGGCCTGATTTTGCTCTTTTCACAAGGGCACGACAGTATTGTGACTGCTCTTCCGGGTCACCGCTCTTCATCTCAGATTCCCGGTTCCTGTAAAGACACATCTCCCCCCTCCCCAGGAAGCTCATGACCTTCTTGAGCCCAAGATTTCTTGCTTCTTTCAGTATATTTTCCATCTGCGAGTTTGTCCTGGTGAGAAATACAATCTTCTTGTCCGGATACGATGATGCTACATGATAAAGCACTGCCACTGTCTTTCCGGATCCCGTTGGTGCCTCCAGTACCATGGAATGCTTAGTGCTCCCAGACAGTCTACCCAGAATTCCCTCCTGCCAGGGGTGTATCTCATATGGAAATTTTGGAATATCTCTCAAGAAAACCATCCACCTCCCTTCCTGCAGGCAGCCCAAATTTTCTTATCTGGTCCTGCAGGTCTTCCTTGCTTATCCTCGATGAAAACCTGTAGGAGTCAATACTAAGGCTGATTACTGAGGGATCAATCTCCAGTAAGCCGGATAAAATTCTTGATGCTTCCTCCCTGTCTTCTCCATTCAGTTTATGTTTCAGTGTTTCATGATATGCGGCCAGAAACTGATTCATCGCATGGGTCGGAGCCCTATCAGTGAACAGGGAGCAACACATTTTATCTGATATCGATCTTGAAGCCCCGTAGATAGTTACATAAGGTTCCCAGATCTGGGCCGCGTCAATGTCTCCTCTCTGGAATGCACGCAATATCTCTTCTATTGAGTTGTAATAAACCTGAGTATATCCCTTTGAACCACGTGACTCTTCATCCATCTTTGATAATGGCGTCGTTCCTATGACCATCTTCTTCGGACCTCCTTTCAGAATGCCTGATCCTCCGTATGCCACCCCGGCTATAGGTTTTATATCATTGTCTATCAGATAGAAGAAATATCCCGATATCAAAGGGCTTGCAACCATGTCCAGATACCCTGTCATCAGGTCCTTGAGTGCGTCAAGGCTGTTGTCGTAAACCCTGATCTTAAAAGGTACCTCCTCCGAGAGATGGGAAAGAGACAGCACCACGACAGCATATTCTGAACTTTTAAGAATTCCTAGCCTGAGTATCCTGTCCCTGTTGATTGATACGAGTACAGTCCTCTCACTTATCCTCTTTCTTTCAATGAGTTTTTCATTCTCAAGCTCGTCAAGCAACTCCGAAACTCGTGATCTTGACGCACCAACTCTCAGTGTAATCTCTCTCTGAGTGAGCTTCTCCTCAAAAAGCAGATCAAGGATTTTCTCCCTGAGCATAGCGGTCAAATTTCGAATTCTTCCCCGTTCTTCGGAAGGAAAACCTTTGATCTCGTTATGTCCTTCGCCAGTTCCTCCCTCTTTTCACCGTGCATCAGTATGACTTTATCTGGTTTGGAACCTTCTATAAATTCAACGAGTTCCCTGTGACCTGAGTGAGCTGAGAAATCGAAAAACTTCACGTCCATGTTAACTTTAGTTGCAACGCCCGCAAGATCTATGCTTCCAGTCTCAAGAAGCATCCTTCCGTTAGTGTCCTCTACCTGGTACCCGGTCAGGAATAATCCGTTCTTTGGATTATTCAGCTGTGATATATAGTTCAGCACAGGACCTCCGTCCAGCATGCCGCTCGTTGTTATTATGACGTCCCCCCTTATCGCTTTCTCTCTGTCTGATGCATTTCTGACCATCCTTATCCTCCGCACCATCTTCTTGTACCGTTGATAGTTCTTTATGTACCTCGGGAAGCTGAGAAGAACGTTGCTGACGCTTCTTGCCATTCCGTCCATCCATATCTCGTAATCCGTATTCTCCAGCACCATCAACAGCTCCTGGGCACGTCCAGTAGCAAAAGCTGGGACAACAGCTACCCCTTCGTTTTCAACAACCTTCTGAATTGAAGAGAGAAAATTCTCTTCCACTGCCTTCCTTGGCGGATGTTCCTTCCCGGCATATGTGCTTTCAACTATGAGTATATCTGTGTCTATTGGTTTTATTCCGAAAAGCAGATGGGTGTCTATACTCTGCACGTCCCCCGTGAATACTATCTTCCTGTCGTTTTGAATCAGGTACATGCTGCTTCCGACAAGATGACCGGTGGGATGAGATGTAACTGTGTAGTCCTTGAATTCCATCGTCTCTCCATAGTTAATTGCTGTAAAAGTCTCTATTATGCTGTCAACATCTTCCTGATTGTACGGGAGCTTTGTCCCCTCTATGTTTGCAATCTTTACTGTATCATAGAGCAGGATCGGAATGACGGAAAGCGTAGGAGGCGTTGCGTAAACGTTTGCTCCGCCATTCTTGTTCAACCACGGGAGCATCCCCACATGGTCAAGATGAGAATGCGTGACAAAAACACCGTCGACGTGAGGAGCCAACATTGGGAATTCTGGTGGCTTGGTAGGATTGAGACCGTAATCGAAGAGGAAATTGTACCTGCCTGTTGAGAGCACCATTCCAAGTCTTCCTACCTCGTCCCCTCCTCCCAAAAATTTTGCCTTCAAACTCCCGCCTCCTCTAGTGAATACTTGCACTTACAATTTCTCTGATCAGATATTTTCGGTATTGCATTTGCCAACACGCTCTTAACGTTCCCTTCATTTTCTTTCATAACTCTCGTAACTTCCTTTGAACTCACCGGAATGTCTGCCCAGACGTCGTAATCCGTGACAGTCGCAAGAGTGAGATAGCACATCCCCATTTCCCTTGCAAGGTTAATCTCAGGTACCAGTGTCATCCCGATGATATCTCCAACATTCCTGAAAAATTTACTTTCCGCCCTAGTAGAAAACCTTGGACCTTCAATGCAGACATATGTTCCCCCCTTAACGGATTTCACTTTCCTGTCCAGAAGAACATTGTGGAAAACATCTGTGAGCTCAGGACAGAAAGGATCAGCCATTGAGATGTGAAACACCTTCGGCCCATCATAGAAGGTGTAATTCCTCCCCTTTGTGTAATCGAAGAACTGGTCTGGCATGACAATTGTTCCCGGTTCTATATTCTTCTGAAGCGACCCTACCGCTGAAATGCCGATTATTCTTTCAACCCCTATTTTATTCAGGGCGTATATATTTGCTCTGTAATTAATCTTGTGAGGTGGAATTTCATGTTTCTTACCATGCCTGTATATGACGGCAACCTCCACCCCCTCTATCTTTCCAATTTCTATTGCGGAAGAAGGCTCACCGTATGGAGTGGTCACCTTAACCTCTTCTGGATTATTTAGTAGCTCTCCACTTAGAGAGCCACCTATCAACGCAACCTTGGTCATTGTAACGATATGTTCATATCTCGTATATAATTTCCTGAAACCTGACCTTTTATTTCATGCACTTTTTTCAGTATAGAGGGAAAAACAATTTATCCCTATTGGATTGGGGTAGCGTGATAAAAGATCTTGAAATCACTTCCATTGAGGGAAGAAGATATGCGCCAGTGGAAAACAGACCACAGGAGATAAGGATAGACCAAAATCTCACAATAGTTGATGTCAGGAGGGAGAATGATTCATCCAGAATAATTTACAAATTCACTTCATCCTTTTCAACACTCGGGGCAATATCCCTGGAGGGATCTCTCCTCTACCAGGGAACAGAGGAACTTGAGGCAAAATGGAAGAAGGATAAATCTCTGCCAGAAAGTGTCACTGCCGAAGTCCAGACAGCAATATTCTCTTCGTCAGTAATTGAAACCATCTTGATAGCAAGGGACCTCAGGCTCCCACCACCTATTCCGATGCCTGCCCTTCAGAAGAAAAAGGATGTAGTGGGGTTCGGATAATTTGATTGATAATATTTAATTATAGATTGAATATCCTGTAAAATGAAAGCATCCCAGCCCGGATATATAGGAGACTTAGAAATAAAGAACAGAATAGTCATGGCCCCAATGATTTCTAACCTGGCAAATATCGACGGAAGTACAAACATTGCACACGTAAGCTACCTGGAAGAAAGGGCTAAGGGGGGAGCCGGGCTCATTATTACAGAATACACATATGTTGATTCCACAAATTCCAGGGGCTCAAGAAACGAACTTGGAGCGTATTCTCCCCTGCTAATACCTAAACTTAGGAGGATACCTGAAGCTATACATCCTTATGGGGCAAAAGTTTTCATGCAGCTCGTTCACTCTGGCGGCAAGGCACTTGAGAACGAGAATGCCTCTCCTCCCATGGCCCCTTCTTCAGTTGATTACATGGGAAGGAAACCGAGGGAAATGGATGAAGGGGACATAGAGTCCGTAATAAAGGCGTTTGAAAACGCGGCCTCAATTGCCAGGAAATCCAAATTTGACGGGATAGAAATTCACGGGGCACACGGCTACCTGATTCACGAGTTCATTTCTCCCACTTTAAACACAAGGGAGGACAGGTACGGAGGGACGTTCGAGAGGAGACTCACCCTGCCTCAGGCCGTGATTGATGTTGCAAAAGAAACTGGCCTTACCGTGGGGATAAGACTCAGTCTCTATGAAGACGATCCTAACGGCTGGGACGCGGATTATGGTATAAAGGTTTCTGAATCGCTGAAGGGGATAGATTATGTCCACTTTTCGGCAGGAAATTTCTACCCTCCAGGGAGCTCTGCATCTTTCTATTCTCCCCGTACACACATACTAAGGAAACTTCCAAGGAGGCCAAACCTGACCACGATCCTTGTCGGTTCTGTTATAAATGAGGAAGATGTAGAGAATATACTCTCTGTATGCGATTTCGTGTCCGTGGGCAGAGGAATGCTTGCAGACCCGTTTTTTGCATTCAAAATTGTCAATTTCCCGAAACTCCTGAGGCCGTGTATCCGGTGCAATCAGGGGTGCAGGGATCTTTCCCTGGGGGAAGTAAGGTGCACTGTTAACCCTGACGTGGGATATGAATTCAAGAGGAAGAAAAGGATGAATGGGGAAATTGCAATTATCGGTGCAGGGATACAGGGCCTGGAAGCAGCAATATATGCTTCCAAAATTGGGTTGAAGGTTAGTTTATATGAGAAGGAGGAAGATATAGGAGGACAGTTAAACAATATTTTTGACCCGTTCAAGAAAAAGGCTTTTGCTCTGCTCCTTGAATATTATAGGAACGCGCTCAAGGCTGCTTCCATAAATCTGTATCTTGGAACGAAATACAACGGAAATGCAATCAAGTGCCTCCCTGAAAAGGTATACCCAGAACTCCCTGAAAATGCCAGTAGTTTCGAAAGCAACATATATGCACATCACGACTCGTTCCTGAAAATGGCAAAATCCAAGGATATCGAAGTGAGTTTAAGGAGTCTGGATAGTCTTGACAGGAACAGAAGGGTCGAATACGAGAAAATTGCCAGGGGTGAAGGGATAAGATTCACTGAAGGGGGCAAATACGACTTCGTGCTTATTGAAAAGGATCAGTATGACATAGGGATGGCAATGAAAGCCGGAAGGAATAAAGTTGACAGGTTCATCTCCCTTTCAAGGAATGAGTTCCTCTGATACTCTAGCCATTCAGAATAATGGACCTGTAAAAACAATTATATGCGCAGAGTTATGACAGGTTAAATAACGCTAGTATTCCCTCCACCTGTAACCGCAGTGGATGCACGTGTAGAAACGGGTTTCCGGTTCGTCAGCTGCCCTCGTCTGCATTGCTTCCCAGTAGGCCCCAAATTCATTGCATTTTGGGCACTGGACAGTCTTATCTATCGGGAGGTTTATCTCTTCTTTTTCAACTACTATAGTTTCTTTTTTCTTCCCCTTTTCAACTATGCTCTTCCTCTCTTCCTCCTTGATTGATACTTCATACCCGCACTTCCTGCATACCCATACGTCACCTTTTGGGAACATGATTGAACCGCATTTAGGACAAAACACAATTCCTAAAGTTATTTTTAACTTAATACATTTTCCTACGTTGAAAGTAAATTACGTTAAAGTGATGGAAAAAGATGCCCAAAGAGAGATAGCGAGGCTGAGAGCTGCTGACCAGATTCTAACAAACTTCAGGATCAGGAGGGAGGGGAACATTGTGCTGATACCTGTGAAGGAGTCAGATATGATAGGGGAGTTTCAGCAGTCAAGGGAAAATAAGATGAAACATGTAGGGAGCTTCGAAAGAATAGCAGATTTTTTTGTGATAAAAGAAAGGGAGGGGTGGGAGAGCATCATGAATGAAATAATCCGGAAGCAGAACCCCCGTGCAATATTCCTTGACAAAGGAGTCGAAGGTTTGTACAGATTGAGAAATCTGGAAAAGGTCTTCGGTGAAGGAACACCAGAGGGAATACACAGGGAAAACGGACTGAGGTACTATGTAGACCTCAGAAGGGCGTACTTCTCTCCAAGACTTGCGGGTATCAGGCAGCACATTTCCAAACAGATGGAGAGTATTCGGGAGGGAGAAGCAGTCGTTGATATGTATGCAGGAATAGGGCCAATCAGCATTCCTCTCCTGAAAAGAGGGGTTCGGGTCATATCTATTGACATAAACAGGGATGCAGTAAATATCCTGAAGTATAACATGAGATTGAATTCAGTTAATGGTGACGCGATTATTGCCAACTCGAATGAAATTTATGAGTGTTTCAGGAATGTCAGGTATGTTATAATGAATAATCCAACTCAATCCCTTGAAACTTCTTCGCAGATAGTAAACAGTTTCCCGAAAGGCACTCAAATTCATTTCCTTCATATAGTGGATAGGGGAAATGATGTGGACATTAATGGGGTTACGGCACTTGAAAAAAGGGTCGTACACGGATATTCCCCCTCACAATCACTCATCTATCTAAGATTGATGAGAATATAATAAAAATTAATTCCAGAGACGGGATACAGGTCTGATGGCAAGGCAGGGTTTTTTTAACTCGGTTATCAGCGGGATCAGGGAGAGGTACGAGCAAAGCCTGCTGGAAGAAATCAAAGGTGACCCCTTGCCCAAGCATATAGCCGTCATAATGGATGGAAACAGAAGGTTTGCAAAAGAACTTAAAATTTCCGCTGACCAGGGACATTTTCTCGGGAAGGAGAAATTGGAGGAGTTCCTTGACTGGTGCATGGATGTAGGAATCAAAATTGTCACTGTTTACGCATTTTCAACTGAGAATTTTAAGAGGGATTCCGCAGAGATAAAATTCCTGATGGAACTTTACGCCAACAGTTTCAACGATCTTGTAAAGGATGAGAGGGTGAGGAAGAACAGGATAAGGGTCAGACTTATAGGAAGGAAGGACCTTCTGCCTGAGAGTGTGAGGGAAGCAGCCAGAAATGCAGAGGAGTTCACGAAAAACTTTGACAATTACCTGTTGAACATTGCAATTGGATATGGAGGGAGGGAAGAGATACTTGATGCAATAAGGAATATTTCAAAGGATGCCCTGAAAGGCAAGATAAAGCCGGAAAGCATCGATGAGAAGGTTATACAGAAGTACCTGTATACAGGGGAAATTGATGACCCTGACCTCGTTATAAGGACATCTGGCGAAGAGAGGATAAGCAATTTCCTCCTGTGGCAATCTGCGTATTCTGAACTGTATTTCACGGATATTTACTGGCCAGAGATCACAAGACTGGATCTTCTGAAAGCAATCAGGGACTATCAGAAGAGGAAGAGGAGGTTTGGAACCTGATGCCGGTCATCGGAATAGACGACACAGATTCCTCCACTGAAATGTGCACCACCTATCTCACCATAGAAATATTAAGACAGACTAACCTTGATCTCATAGGCCTTCCCAGGCTTGTGCGTCTGAATCCAAATATCCCTCTAAAAACAAGGGGGAATGCTGCGATATCACTGACACTTGGAAGGGGAAAGGGAGAGAAGATGGCAGTAGGGAAGATTGGGAATGAGGACATATTCTCATACCTGGATTTTGACGAAGAGATGATTGATGTAGACATTATGTCTATAATCGAAAAATTCTCCCCCAAGGATGAGAATACAAATCCAGCGTTGCTTGTTACTGAAAGTCCTAATGATGAGAATTTCTACTGGGATGCGGTCAGGGAATTTGTTGATTACAGGAAGGTAAGGGAAAAGGCAAGAGGAAAATTCAGCACAGTTAATGGTGAAATTGGTATAGTTGGGGCAAATGCTGCAGTCTCCTGGCCCAGAAAAAATATTACCTACGAACTCATTGCATACCTTGAAAGGGATAGATGGAGGGGAAACCATTTTGTTGATCCAGAAGGGTCAAAGTTCATAGAATTGAATTTCCCTGACACTTTTGATAGTTTTGATTTAAGGCACGGATACAATGCAATAAGGCCAACTACAAAGACTCCAGTCCTGTTTGGTATCAGGGGCGTTAATATGAGAAATCTTATGAGCTATCTCGATTATGTGAAGAGTGAGCCCTACTTCTCCTTCATAGTATTCGAGACCAACCAGGGAACTGATGACCATCTCCAGGAGAGGAAAATAGAAGATATCAGGCTCTACCATTCATCCATAATCCATGGTTTTGTCTCCTCGAACCCTCGCACCCTCAAGGGAGGAGTTGTGGATGTGGAAATTGCGTCAGAGAATGCCCGTATATCTGCAGTTGCAATGGAACCTACCAAGGAGTTCAGGGATACAATATTGAAGTTGAAGAAGGGAGACGAAGTGAGAATATATGGGGGAACAACAAAGGAGGGAGTGATAAATATAGAGAAGATGCAGGTAGTATCACTCTCCACGGTGAGGGAAGTGGGGCCACCAGTGTGTCCCAACTGTGGTACAAGAATGGAGAGCAGCGGATCTGGAAAGGGATTCAGGTGCAGGAAATGTGGTAAGAGGAGCATGAAAGGGGAAGAAAGGATATCGGAGAGGGACCTCAAAGAGGGGTTTTATGAGGTGCCTGTTATTGCAAGGAGGCATCTCGCTCGTCCTTTGAAACTTGGGCTGGTCAAGTGATCTGTATAACCGGTACCCCTGGAACGGGGAAGAGCGCAGTTTTGGAAGAACTCGGCAGGAGAGGTCACAGGGTACATGAGTTTGACTCTATTTCTGGGGGATGCGTAGTTGGCATTGAAAGGGGGGAGAAGGTGGTGGATGAAGATTGCCTGAAAAATATCACGGTGGAAGAGATAACTGCAGGCCACCTTTCTCACTATGCAAATTGTGATATTGTAATTGTTTTGAGGTCCCATTTGAAAGACATTTACCAGAGACTTAGAAAAAGGGAGTATGAAAGAAAAAAGATAATGGAGAACGTGGAGAGCGAGGCAATAGACCTTATCGGGTATGAGGCTGAATCCATTCATCCAGGTAGGACCGTTGAAGTTATGAATGAAAGCATCATGGAGACTGCCGATATTATAGAAAGTATAATAGCGGGGGAAAAATTTCCACTTGGTAAGATAGACCTGATGGAGGAGATACTGGATTGGTACTAGACAAGTTCAGGGGGAGAGCAAAATTTTTGGTCGATGGCGTTGCATCCAGGATGGGAAACGTGAATCCAAATTCTATCACTGCCCTCTCTATAGTATTTGCCTTTCTCTTCTCCTTTTCCTTTTATTTCAAAATCCTGCTTCCATCATTCTTTCTCCTGCTGGTTGCATCGTACCTTGACGCTCTGGACGGGGCTGTGGCTAGACTCTCTGGAAAAACATCGAAAAAAGGTGATTTCCTGGATCATCTTACCGACAGGTACGTTGATTTCATAATCATATTCACATTAACCATCAGCGCATTCGGAAACCTCTATTTCGGGTTATTTGCAGTCGCTGGGACATTTCTGAGCAGCTATGTTGGAACCCAGGCCCAGGCTGTAGGGGTAAACAGATTTTACGGTGGTTTCCCTGGTCGAGCCGATAGACTGGTTATCGTGATGGTGGCAGTGATAATTCAGATTTTCACCACCAGAATTTTCGGATTCTATATTACCGCATGGGTCCTGCTATTCCTGGGGATTGCCGGGTTTATCAACTCTTTTTACCGGTCCGTCCTTGTTTACCGCTCTATTCCCTGAATTCCTGATCCTGTAGAAATTTAACGGGTGAGTTATTCTTCCTGAGCTGCACAGGGGATCCCTCTCCTTATAACACAAACCAAGTGAAGCGAGGGTCTGACATGATGGAACGCTGTATTCCCTTCCCCTTCCTGTACCGGTGATGTGCTCAATCTGGTATCTTGTAATTTTTTCTGCAAAATCTGGAACATCTCCGAAATACTTGAATATCTCATCATTAGGTAGGCCTATCCTGTGGAGGAAAGTGACCAAGAAAAATCTTCCCGGGTGGGAGACGTTTATTCCCCTCTCCATCTGGGATATTATTTCAGAGAGACATGGCGGAAAAGCTTTCTTATTGAGCGGTCCAAGGTACGCTCTTTCCTGCCTTATCTCCTCCCCCCTTGCAACAATATCCCTGACATATGGGTCAATGATCTTCTCGACTCCTCTTGGGAATTCAACAATCTCATTGACTTCTCCCATGTACTTCCTGTAAAAAGCCTCCCTGATTATCTTTGACAGAACGTGGTGATTCGCAACAACTCTCCCTTCCCTGAGCTCCTGGTTGCAGAGCTTAAGTTCCCTGTCGTTAAAGACAACCGCATTCTTGAGGAATGAAGGAATTGGAATAAGGAAATTTCCTCCATCCTGTTCGATCAGAATACCAAGCTCCTTACATATCATCTTTATTCTCGCAGGATCCCTGTCTCTCTCTATGTTCTCATATAGAATTTTCCTTTCCCTTATTGCATATTTTGCAGAAATGAAGTAATCTCTTATGTATGTAAGGAGTATTTTGGCTATAATGTATTCCTTGACCCTGCTTTCGTTGTCTACGGGGAAGGAAGCCTCCTCCCCGTTCACAACCGATAGGAGCAATTTTGAAGCCTTTTCCAGATAGTAATCATTCTCTTCCAGAAAATTCTCCAGAGAGATTCCCTCCCCGAAATATTGTGCCAGTCCTCTCTTCAGGAATGGGTAAAGAGCAAGAATATCCTCATTCATATTATTTGTAATTCTTTTGAAGCTGAAGTGATGACTTCGCATCCGTTCTTGGTAACAATCACATCATCTTCTATCCTGACCCCTCCCTTTTTTGGAATGTATATCCCCGGCTCTACTGTGACGACCATGTTTTCCTTCAGGAAGAAATCGTATGATGGGGACAGTGCCGGATGGTCATGAACCTCAAGGCCAACTCCGTGTCCAAGACTGTGTATGAACCTCCCAGAAAACCTTGTAGAATCTATAACTTTTCTTGCTTCCATGTCCACTTCCTTTCCATTCTTGCCGTCTCTTATGGATTTTATCCCTTTATCCTGTGCTTCCGCCACTATCCTGTAGATCTCCTGCATGTCCTTGTCGGGCTTTCCAAAGAAAAATGTTCTTGTCATGTCTGAACAGTATCTCTGGTATCTTGCCCCGAAGTCAACCAGAACTGTATCTCCCTTCTTCAGTTTCCTGTTTCCACCCGTGAAATGAGGCTCGGCTGTGTCTGGACCAAATGATGCTATAGTGTCGAAACTCGGTGATGAGGCACCCTCCTTCATCATTTCATAATTTACCCTTGCGGCCAGTTCATTTTCAGTCATTCCATCCTTCAGCATATCAGGGATCATGTCGCCGACCTTGGATACTATCCTGGCAGCCTCCTTTATCTTTAAGAGTTCTCTTTCTGATTTTATCTGCCTCAGGCTCATGATTGTCTCTCCAACGTCTATGAATTCCTTATCGGGCAGCATTTCCTTCAGGGACATGAATGCCTTGTGCGAAAGACCAGAGAAGTTGACTCCTATGAATGTCACACCCCTCGTTACCTCCTTCAGGAGATCCTTTGCCTGATCAGAGGTTGAGAATGTTACCACATCCAGTTCCTCAGATTTTGCAGTCTCCTCCTCAAGCTTGCTCGTTATGACCTTAAGGTTCTTCCTTGTGAGGTAAACGTAAGAGCCTTCAAACAACCCCCTGGTCAGTTGCGTAAAATAGAAAAATGATGCGTCCGTATTACTTTCTCCGCCATTAAAAATCAATATCCCCTCTATGTTCTGGTTGAGGTCAAAAAGTTTTTCCGCGTCCATGATTCCAAAACCTCATTCCGTTAATCTATTTTTCCCCGCTGGAGCTGAAAGGGTTAATCCTTGAATGTTACAATAAACATCTCATTTATGTCTGGTTCAACCTTATTCCCCACGTTGAACTTGGAAAATGAGAACACCTCTTCCTTTCCAGGAATGTACCAGGGGCTATCCCTGACAGATTCAAGCGTAGCATACGGGTCATACTTTATCTTTGCGAAACTCATTCCTGTCGCGTCCCTCCCAAGAAATAGGGATTCCTTCTGGACAAATGCCATGTGAAGCAGAAATATCAGGTGTTCCCTGAATTCTATGAGCTTGGAAAAAGAGTGGTGAGGAAACTTCTTCATCTCGTCGTCAAAAAGCACTACCTTTGACTTTCTTCTTTCCATTCTTCTTGCGATGCCCTGGCTCATTATCACCTTTTCAGAGAATTCTTCTCCCATCGGGAATATCAGCGCAAGAAAGTTGTTAGAGGAATTTATTATAGAGTTCTCTTCTTGACCGCTCATCTCCGGAAGAAAGCATAGGTACAGAACATTGTCTGGGTAGGAGGAGAAAGTTATTGGGTCCTTCATAGAAAGTTCCATTGCTCTCTTCCCTATTGGAACAAGCACACTGGATATTGATATTTGTATTAAAATTGTTTACTGCCTTATGGGCAGTAAGGTTCCGATCTACTATGAAAGAAGTTTTTTTGACTTTGAACTGATTCCAGCGTCATTCCTTTGAACATCAGTACTTGATTCCTTCCTGGGAAAGCCTTGATTTTACGAGATTCTCCTTTGCAGGATCGTAAACGAGCAGCCCTATCTCCACAAGTTCTCTCTGGAGAAACTCCATTATAGATGATAAATTTGTGATGGGTTCCTCCCCTTTCTCCGTCTTTACTTTAAGTATCTCGCTCTTGAACGGGGACACAAAATATTGGGAAGTGATGATTTCCCCCTCCAGTTCGTCCCTGATTCTCATGAAATTTTCCTTATTTTCCCTTATGATCAGCCCTCGGGGGAGCCTCCTGTATTTTAGCATTTCGTAAAACCTCACAGTATTCTTGTTCCTCTTCAGTTCTGACATGAAATCACAATCATTCCATTTCACTAAATCATCGTAGTCTGGCTCGATTATTCTCAGCGCATCATTTGCAATGGAACCGGCGACAAGGCCAGTTCTGTGCCTGTAAACGCTTTTGTACATCAGCATTCTCCCTATCATCAAACCTTCCATGGATGGAAGCCCTTTCTCCTTTATGCACAGTTCGTCACCGCATTTCACCAGTGTTCTGAGAATTCGCGATACATCAACAGTACCAAGCGCTACCCCCGTGTAGTATGAATCCCTTGCAAGGTAATCGATCTGATCTGCATCACCATTTCCAGAGATCAACCTGCTGAGTATACCCTTCTTTCCTCTTAGCACGGCAATAATTTCTCTCTTCTCCTGTCCAAGCACGTCGCTTATCTCGTTTCCCTCAGTTTTCCCCTCCAAAATATCCACTGTGACGTCCAGATGGTCCTTCCCGTACAGGGCGACCATAGAATCTTCGAGGGAATGTGAAAATGGGGAATGGCCAATGTCATGCAATAGACCGGCCAGAGAGACCAACCTTATATCTTCCTCGGATAATCCAATGTGTACTGCTGCCTCTCTGGAAAGAAAGTACGTCCCGAGGGAATGCTCGAATCTGGAATGGGTCGCACCGGGAAAAACAAGATATGTGAATCCGAGCTGCTTTATAGAAGATAATCTCTGGAATTCTTTTGTGGAGATTATGGAAGACGTGTAACCATCCAGATCTATGGAGCCGTAAATTGCATCATGTATTGTCTTTTGGTAGTTCAAGGGGTGATAATTTTATATAAATATTTAATTCTTAAGTCTATATTTAACATTTCCAATTTTTATGAAAAGCGACATGAATCTAATCTCGCGCTCACGATAGCTGCCTTCTTGAGAGGAGAGGTTGAAAATTGTAAAGCCGGGCCGCCGGTATCGGTGGACGATTCGATGAACATTTCCCCTCCTCTGGTCTCGACTCCGTACCCCCATCAGCATCCAAGGTCCACGTAACCGTTGCTCCCTTCCGGTCCTGGCGGATTCCCGTGATGATGATATCCCCCCTCCCCTCCGGGAGGGAAGAGACCAACCCGGATCCAATGGAACAGAGTTTCATAGTACATCGGAGGAATGTACAACTATCGTTGCCACCTTTACCGACTGTCGCCCTCGCATCTAGACGGTTTCGAGTAACAGGAGACGCCTATCCTCCCGGCCAGCCCGGCAAACTACCTATCAATTTTTCAAAATAAACTTATCGGCTTTGAACCCGACATCCTTGAAGGCAATTCTCGCAGGAGAGCATGTTCTCTCCGAAGACCGTAGCCTTCTCGCTCACGTCCCTGTAAAAATCTAATGTCAGAGATGCTCATTCCCTCCACCTTATAAACCGTCTACCCAGAAGCGTAAGTATCACTGTCTCTGCGAGAAGTATGTATAACATTATATAATGCATAGGTTCCAGACCAAGTATTCCCTGAAGGAGCACTGCAGCCGGAGTAACAGGTGAAATTGTCAGAATGTAGAGGGCACCGGCAGGAATGTATGTATAGGGATAGAATGTCGGAGGGAGGACAGTCATGATGATAGACAGTATGGCTGTGATTCCCCAAACATTGCGTATGTGTTTCAGCAGCCCTGCTATTATGAATGCAAGATTCGAAATTGTCAGTGTCAGGAGCACCAGTAGTCCTGCAACCTCAAATACGGCAGCAACGCTATAAAGTTTCCATAAGTACCCCAATACCCCATAAAGTGCGATCCCTGGGATAGAGAATACTAGGTAGCTTATAGATAGCGCAAGCATGTAGTCCTGGGATGTTATACTGGTAGCCACGTAAAGATCCTGTATTCTGATTTGAATCCTGAAGAATGCTGCATCAGCAGCCCCGTTGATGCTGTTAGATGCAACAATTGCTATTGGTCCTCCTGCTATGGCGAATGCGACCAGCGTTCCATGTGAGAATATGGTTACCATGAACAGGAGACTCAGTGGAAGGGAGAGGGAAGCCAGCAGATATGAGGGGCCCCTGGTTATGACATAGAATCCATAATACCAGGCGAAATAGAGAATGAATTTAGGATTCAAGCAAAACCCCCTTTGACAAGAATATGTCGTCCAGGCTTACTTTCTTGATGTCATACCCCTTTCTGATGAATTCTTCCACCTTATCCTGCCCAATGTATTTTATGGCTATATTTGCTATCTTGATGTCGTACTCCTCCCCATCAAGTTTTTCTGCCCTCATCTTTCCCTCGTAGTTTGAAAGTAGCTCTGCAATTCCTCCGTGAGCTATTATGTTTCCATTGTCCATAACAACAACGTCTTCCGAGAGTTCCTGAGCTTCCTCCATGTAGTGCGTTGTGAGTATTATTTTTGAAGACAGGCGTTTAATTGCAGACCAGACCTCAATCCTCGATAGTGGGTCAAGACCGGTAGTAGGTTCATCCAGGAATATTACTTCGGCCTTGGCTGCTAGAGCCATTGCGACGAAAACCTTCCTCTTCATTCCCCCAGACAGGGTATCTGATGGCACATTGCGGAATTGGTACATCTCCAGCTCGTCCAGAGCTTCCTTGGATTCAGTTATGGCCTGCTGGGAAGTGAATCCCCTTGCAATGAGGTAGAGCTTCATCTGTTCAAGGGGGGACAGTATACCTATTAGCTGAGACTCCTGGGGAATGCTGCTTATGAGTTTTCTCACTTTCTTCGTTTCCCGTATTATATCTAGTCCCTCGATCAGTGCTGTCCCCTCTGTGGGGAAGAGTTGGGTGGACAATATCCTGACTAGAGTTGTCTTCCCTGCTCCGTTTCTGCCAATTATTGTTGTAACTCTTCTTTCCAGAAGTGCACTTACACCGTTGAGAGCGTAGGTCTTCCTGTCATATCTCTTTCTCAATCCTCGTATATCTATCATTTATGGCCTTAATTTTATAGATGATTCCTCTTTTACTGCTTCTAGGCTTATTATAGTGCTTACTGACTTTATGCCTTTGATGGAACCAACCTTTTCCACTTCAAAATCCTTGAGCTCACTGTTGTCCCTGACCTTAATCTTCAGGAGAATGTCGTTCTGACCGGAGGTATGGTGGACGTCCAGAACTTCATCAAACCTCGAAAGTTCCTTTGATATTCTGTCCAGTTCCTTTATGTCGCTTATAGAAATTTCAATGAAGGCAGTCACCCTGTAATTCAGTTTGTTGTGATCTATCAGAGGAACAATCTTTTTTATTATTTCCCTGTCCTTCATTCTTTTTATTCTTTGAAAAACAGTTGTTGGTGGAGATTTTACCTTTTTCGCTATCTGCGCATAGCCCTGTGTGGCATCGTCCGTCAGGACGTTCAGAATTTTTATGTCCAGTGAATCGTACTCTCCTTTCATCTTGCACTATTTTTAAAGGGTATTTAGAAATTTTGTGTGAAAAAATACATGAAACATTTTTTACCATTGAGGAATATTAAGATTGAAATAAATGATTGAACTGTCTGCCTCCATACTTTCTGCTGATTTGCTGAACCTGGAAAGGGAGATAAATACATCACTTAAAGCTGGAATCGACTGGCTCCATCTTGACGTAATGGATGGACATTTCGTCCCAAACTTGACATTCGGAATCCCGATTGGATTGTCAATCAGGAAAAGGTTCAATATACCGGTTGAAAGCCACCTCATGGTGGAAAATCCGGATAAGTATTTAGACAGATATAGCTCCTTTTCAAGGATAATCACTATACACTACGAGGCTCCTGTTCAGATAAGCAGGGTTTTAAGTAACATAGAGGGATTTGGTTCTCTTCCTGGCCTGTCCATTAGGCCAGCCACTCCCCTTTATGTTTTGGAAAAATTTCTTCCGGATATAAAATATATCCTGGTTATGACTGTCGAACCCGGATTTTCGGGTCAGAAGATGATTTATGAAGCTGTTGACAGGATCACTGTTCTGAGAGATTATAGGGAAAAAGAAGGCTTGGATTTCAAGATAGGAGTAGACGGCGGGATCAACAGGGAAAATATTTCACGTATCGCCTCCCTGAGACCTGACATAATAGTAAGTGCATCTGCTATCTTTTCCGGGAACATAGAGGAAAATATTAATTTCCTAAAAAGCGCTATGAAGGTGGTCACAGATGGACAATGAAATAATTGAAAAGGCCCAAGAACTTGAGGACAACGGAGATCTCAAGGAGTGTGTAAAGTACTTGGATGAGAACATACCTGCGATATCAGACGATGCTTCTAAATGTGAAGCTCTCAAAATTAAGACAGAATGCTACCTGTACATGGAGGAACCGGAACCTGATTTAGCAAAACAATCTGCAGATGAGGCAATGATTATTGCACAGAAATTGAACGATCAGAGGAGAATCGCCGAACTGAACTTATTGATTTCACAGGTATTGAACCTGAAGGATGACGATAAGGCAGTTGAATATGGAAGAAAGGCCTTTGACATGTATCAGAAACTCAACGATAAGGGGGATATGATATATTCCATGATATCTCTTGCTACCATACTGAAAGATTACAAGGAGGCATCATCTTTATTTGAAAGGGCAATGAACGAGGCGGAGTCTTCAAATGACCTCGACATGCTGGCCCAGGCAGCAGTTAATTATTCATATCTAATTTTAGAGGAGAATGGTGATGGGGAACCTCTAAAGGTCCTTGACAGGGCAATAAAGAAAATTGTGGAAGCGGGAAGCAAGCTGAAGAGGAAGGATGAGAGAATAAATTTTGTATCAAATTATTCAGAGATTTTCGATGCTGCTTCTGATATTGCTATGGAACTTGACCAATATGACCTTGCTACCAAATACGCCTCATTCCTCAATAAGGACCCACAGGAACTACAAAAATAGTTATTTGCCATCGAGAAATTTCTCAATACTGAGACCACTGAATTTTGCAACTATCAGCGAAGCTGTTTCCACTGAGATGAACGGGTTCCTCTCTCTTATTTTGTTGATTTCAGCCACCACTTCTCTCTTTGTCAGTTTAGTATTTTCTGTTATGTATTTGACAATTTCCCCGAATACATCATCCGGTCTACCCTCATTTTTAATTGCCTGGAAGTCTGGTTTATAATCAAGACTCAGGTCTATACCATTTATTGAACATGTGATTGTGTATCGATCATTATCCATGTTAAGGCATCTATTCTCAACTGCGATCTTCAGGAATTCTTTCACCTCTTCCGGGGTGAGGAATCTCGTACGAATTGACAGTACATTTAGTACCTCTGATTCGGAAAAATCAAACTTTCCTGTTGACCTTTTAAGATAAAGAAGAAGCTTCCTTATTTCCTCTACCATTGAATTCACCTATCGGGATTATTAAATTGCATTTACTGCATCTCAACTCCTTACTGAACTGCTCATTGACCCCATCAATAACAAATTTGTCAGAGTATACATACCGTCCACCATTTTTAATGAATAAATCTCCATTGCCTGGATTCTCTCTTACGTACAGAATCAGGGAATCTGTTAAGAATAGCATTCTCTTCAGTCTATCCTGATCAACTTTTTCAGAGACAGTAACGAATGATGCCCCTGCCGTTATCGAGTCCGCGACATCGTCCTCATATCTAAGCTCGGCATCAAGGTATATTTCATATAGCCCCCCAAGCTCTCCAAGAGTCCGGAAATTAATCTCTCTGCCTCTTTTTGCATCTGAATCCTGAATCCAAATTGGGCCAGACTCGTATTGTGCAAGATTTGCCTTTTCTGCTATCTTGTTCTTCCTAACCGTCACGAGAGGGATATCCATCTTTCACCTGCAAAAACATCAGAAATGTGAGTAATAAAAATATTGTTATCAATACCCGTAACTATCTTCCCGTATTCTTTAAAGAATTCCGAATAATCCCATCTCATTGAATAATTATGCTTGATTGATCTGTCCAGCATTGGAAACATTTGGAGAGAAACACTTTTACTACCTCGTAACTCCTGTTTTTCTATCTATTTTCTTGACAGTTTGGATAGCGGCAGCTATCCATTCAGATGTCGTTATCAATAAGTTGTATGCAATGCAGGGGAACATGAACTTCACTCTGTGACCCCTATAACAGGGGAGGAAATGCATTCCAGTCTGTTGCATGAATAATGTTTATACTTGCCACGTCTAGCAAAATATTGGAGTTATGAGAAATTCCTTGAGAAATTTGAACCTATCTCTGAAGGAATTATATATCCCAATAACTCCCCCCCGATCGTTGCAGAATGATTTGTATCCCTTGGGTATAATTAAACACTGGTTAACGAGAGCAGAACATTTGCGATCAAGATAACTGTAGACTTTAATCTAGTCATTTTCTACCCTTATCAGCCTTCTATTGAAAATCCCAATATAGAGTAGTACAGCAAGCACAGATTCTGGGAGTATGAGGAAAATGGAGTAACTTCCGAATAGATATTCAAAAAATATGGAGGAAGAGAATAACATCTGAACAAGAAAAGCATAGTTGTAGTACAGAAATATTCTGTTACTAGATACACCAATCGCCAGGAGAACTCCTGACATAATATTTGAAACAAATGAAAGAACGGTTATCAGAGCTATGAAGAGGTAATTAAGATTCGATGCTGAAGTCACAAGGGCTATCCCAAACGTCACTGGCAGCGAGAATGCACCCCCAAGGGACGTAGAAAGTTGTATCAGATCACGTCTGGTCCTGTATTTTCCGCTTAATATGGAAAGTTGTTCTACCCCGGCCAGTAATGGCAGGAAAATAAGTGTTGCAAACAGTGTTAAATCCTCATACCTGAATACCGTGTAGAATGCATATAGAAACAACACCGAGTAGACAATCCCAAGAAGAATACCGAAAAGCAGGAATCTCGAAAATAGTGACTCATCAACCGCTTTGTCAACCCTATTCCAATTCAAGTAGAATAATGGGGTAAATATCACGAGAGGAATCAGGATTGAAGAGTAGAAATCCATGCGAGAGGGTAATATAATAAATAGTAATTATAATTTCTGACAAAGTGAAAATGGCAATTGCAGTCAGAAAAGACCTTCAAATGGGGAAAGGGAAAATCGCAGCACAGGTAGCTCACGCTGCAGTGGAGTGTTCCAGAAGGAAGAGTGCAAAGATTGAGAAATGGATATCAGAAGGACAGAAGAAGATCGTAGTTGGAGTTAAGGGGGAGGAGGAGTTATATTCACTGATAAAACAGGCGGAAAATAATGGAATAAACGTTTGTCCTATAAGGGATGCTGGGTTGACCCAGCTTGAGCCTGATACTTTGACGTGCGCTGGTTTCGGTCCGGACGAAGACGCTGTTATTGATTCGTTGACAGGGAAGCTGAAATTGCTTTGATCCATATCGGGAAGGGATTATCCACTCCGTGGAATGGCAATACTTGAATGCAATTTTAATCTAGAATATCATTCAAGCCAGTCCGTTCCCACTGATCTGTAACCAATTTTTGGAATGTAAAAATTGACACGCTTATGCGCATTGTCTCTTACAAGGGAATAAATTCTTTCAATATCCTTGTGAGAACAACCTTCTACCTCACACTCTTCTGGTGTTTTTAGATACTCTATGCATTCCAGAATCCTGTCAAGTTTTGCGTAGGTAATTCCTAACTCTTCCTCGTCTGTCTGGCCCTCCCATAGTTCTGCACTCGGTTTTTTGGATATCAACCATTCTGGAAAATCAAGCTTTTTGGCGAGTGCGTATACCTGGGTCTTGTATAGATCTCCTATTGGCTGGAAATCTGAACCCCCATCGCCAAATTTTGTAAAATATCCTGTAAGAAGCTCACTCTTATTAGATGTCCCTGCCACAAGTCCACCATACTTGTTGGCCTTCATGTAAAGAAATACCATTCTCAGCCTTGCCTTCACGTTACCGAGAACCATCCTGTCTCCTTCATATTTTTCAAATGCATTCAGGGCAGGATCTAAATTGATTTCCTCATAGTCCATTCCTAGAAAATCGGTTACCCTTTCTATGTCGGTGCTCTTTTTCCCAAAAGAAATGTAGTAGAGGTGAATCTTATTTTTATCAATGTTTCTTTTAACAAGGAAAGAAACAAGGGTTGAATCTATACCCCCGGAAATACCAATTACAACGTCTCTTTTCCCGGTAAACTCCCTGATAAATACGTCCAGTACTTCAAGAGCCCCTTCTGGGATTTCCATCGTGCTAGAAGCAAGGAAATAATAATAAACCTTATGGCTCTACAGAACTCTGAGCCGGGGTGGCCCAGTCTGGAAAGGCGCAGGCCTGGAATAATTAACAGATAGCCTGTTCTCGCAAGAGATCGGGAGTTCAAATCTCCCTCCCGGCGTCTCTAACAAATTCCTTCACCAACACAATATCCGGAGGGAAGAAAGGGAAGCTTATTCAGTCCCACGTTTTCTAAAATTCTCTCCCTTTAAAAGGATCAGATGTTTATGCTTTGTAGCTGGTGCCTCATTGACTAATCCCGTAGATCTCATTCCATCTCTATTTTGTCTATCAGACATTAATCCCCCCACTGCCTTAGGATACTGATTTCGTCGTACTGTCTGAATTAATATAAATTAGTAGTTCATCTTCTCTTCTAAGATCAAAGATTTCCTGTTCCTATTTCAGTAATAATTTAATTAACACAAATATTTTTAACTGGTCTTTCCCTGAACCATTACTATGAGCGATGGTGAAACAATAAAATATGCCACATTTGATGGTTCCGATGTTCTCTCTTTTATTGCAGGAAAGGAGAATTCTGATTCAGCTGTACTGGTCATACATGAGATCTGGGGGCTTACGAATTTTATAAAAAATTATTCGAGGAAGATATCGGAACTGGGTTTTATGGCCTTTTCACCGCACCTGTATTCAAGAAAGGATGTCTACAGTCTTTTCAGTCAGGAAAACATCTCTGGAGCAATGAAATTGTTTTTCGAGGTCCCTCCGGATAAAAGGACTGAAAAGGAATTCATAGAAAAAACAATGAGGAGGGCAACTACAGAGGAAAGAGAGGTCATAACTCGTCTCCTTATAAATAGGGCAGAAATGGAGAAAACTATGATAAAGGATCTCTCTATGGCATACCAGTACCTGAAGAATGAGTTAAAAGTCAAGAAGATTGGAGTAGTAGGCTTCTGCATGGGTGGCGGGCTCTCTTTCCAGATATCTACCCAGCTTCCTTTTGATGCAACCGTAGTATATTATGGAGCTAATCCTAAGAACCTAGATGATATAGCAAACATTAAGGGACCAGTGCTTGCAGTTTACGCAGGAAATGATGATGGAATAAATTCTGGAGTGCCAGATATGGTAAGAAGCTTCATAAAGTTTGGAAAGCAAATTGAGTTGAAGATATATCCTGGAACACGGCATGCATTTGCCAACACGGATGGATTTGCCTTCAATAAAGATGCCGCTGACGATTCGTGGAACAGGGTTTCAGCATTCTTTACAAAATATTTGAGGTGAGAATTTATGGACTTGATGGAAAATTGCTTCCTGACTTGGACTGCAATACTTGAAGAGGAAACTGCAAAAGAGAAAAAGGATGGAAAAAAGTCCTGAAAGATCAATCTGACGGGTTACTTTCTCATTGCAATTGATATTGCACTTACTGGGCATGCTGTAACGCATGCATTGCAGTATATGCAATCTGATTCCCTTACTGGGTCACACTTGTCTGTCCTGTACTTGTTCCATTCATCAGTCC